>Ga0116151_10001315_pt1 | contig 23159 bp, 16 predicted proteins | sample AD_UKC117_MetaG_FD_89893 | JGI IMG/M metagenome (GOLD analysis project Ga0116151, IMG submission 89893) | Active sludge microbial communities of municipal wastewater-treating anaerobic digesters from Hong Kong - AD_UKC117_MetaG | ecosystem: Engineered > Bioreactor > Anaerobic > Digestate... | reverse complement strand
TATAATGCACTAATAACTTCTCTTGTTGTTCCTGTCCTTTATTTTATTGCGAAGGAACTTTTTAACAAGGGAACTGCCTTGATGATAAGCCTCTGGGGGGTATTTTTCCCGGAGTTCTTTAAATACTCGCCATATATCCTGAAGGAATCAACTGTCTTTTTTTTGTTGCCTCTTATTATCCTTTTACTCCTGAAAAACATCAGAGAACCTCAAAAGAAAAGATATACTATTTATGCAGCAATTTCATTCACGATTCTTATTCACACCGATGAGAGGTTTATATTTTATCTTCCTTTTTTTGCACTTATATTTTTTTTCATAAAACCTCTCAATTTTAAGACGCTACTTAAATCATGGACCTTATGGTTTGGTATTATAATTATTTTGAGTATCCCCTGGGGGATTAGAAACTACAAAGTATATGATCAGATAGTTTTACTAAGTCCCAGAACAACAGCGTTCACTTCTTACTTATGGGGTAAAAAGATAACCCATCTGGAATATAACTCCTACGAGGATGTACTTGCCAGAAACAAACAGAGATACGGGCAAAGATTTGAAGAATATTATAAGCAAAAGGCCGGTATTGCTCCAAGTGATTACAGTAAGGCCGAAGTTAAAATTAAAGCATTCATTAATTTCTGGCAACCAGCTTATTTTAAACCGACATTTATAACTTACGGATACCGGTTTCAGAAATGGTCTGTGGCGCACAATCTAGCCAGTATCCTATTTTATGGGATATTCTTGCCATTTTATATTCTTGGATTTATACTGTTGGTTAAGAAGAAAAAATTTGTGGGGATTTTTCTGGCATCTATACCCGTTATTCACAGCCTGCTGCACGCTTATATGGTATCTCCCCTTGAAAGGTACCGATCGCCGGTAACATTCATAATAATACTTACAAGTATCTGGGCCATATTAGAGATTTTAAGTTTTACGAGACGAATAAAAAATTTGTAGCTATTTACCAAGATTATAGTTCATGGAATCTGATTATTTATGAACCAACTATTCAATGGTTAGGGGATAAAATTCTTTTATATGGATGAATTCATTGAAAATGTCTTATGGGACACAGAATTTTTTGGGATTAAGATTGGTAAAACAATTGTTTATGATGAGAGTGATTTTGATCCTTTAGTATTTTATGAAAAGGCAATTGCTCAAAAATATGAATTAATTTATGTATTTAAATATGGGACAATGTTTGAACAACATACTGTCAATAAAGCAGGACTTGAATTAGTTGACATTATGCTTACAATGTCCAAGAAATTTATAGGATCAGACTATTTAGATAGCAGGTATGAATTTCGTAATAAATTAACTCTAAAAGAATTACGCGATTGTTATAAAATTGCTGAACAAATATCAGCTGTTTCAAGATTCTATTATGAACCCAAGATTGGTCCTGAAAAAACCAAAAAATTGTATAAAAAGTGGATTGATAATACAGTAATTAGTGACATATCAGACGGTTTTTTCTTTATCAAGATCAAAGATGATGTTGCAGGAATTAATTTAATTAAGACAGATGATAATAAGAAAATAGGTTTTTGTTCTTTAATAGGAGTAAGTAATAAATATCAAAGACTTGGTATTGGGACTAAATTATGGATGCAAGCCTTTGGATATTGGGCATATGAAAAGGAAATAAATTATTGTATGGTGCCTTTTTCTATAAAAAACTATAAGTCAATTAATTTTCACCTCAAACTCGGTTTTAATAAGATTGAAAATATAAAATATATTTATCATTTTAGAAAGAAAGAATACTAAATGATTCCTTTTAATAAACCTTATCTAACCGGTAGGGAAATAGAATATATTAAACAGGCAGTTAAAACAGGAAAAATTTCCGGGAACGGAATATTCTCGCAAAAATGTCAAAATTTCCTGGAAGAACGCTATGGTTTTAGAAAAGTATTATTAACTACTTCCTGCACAGATGCACTGGAGATGTGTGCTATCTTAGCTGAGATTCACTCCGGTGATGAGGTTATTATGCCTTCATATACATTTGTTTCAACTGCTCTTGCCTTCGTAAGGCAAGGAGCAAAAATAGTATTCGTTGATAGTAGAGAAGATAATCCATGTATTGATGAAGATAAAATTGAGAGTTTGATTTCAAACAAAACTAAAGCCATTATTCCTGTCCATTATGCAGGCATTTCATGTAATATGGAGAAAATAATGGATTTAGCTGATAAATACAATTTATTAGTTATTGAGGATGCTGCCCAAGCTTTTGATTCATATTATTTAAGTCGACCACTGGGTAGTATAGGTCATTTAGCAGTTTTTTCTTTTCATGAGACAAAAAACATACAAAGTGGCGAAGGAGGTGCATTATTAATTAATGATGAAAGATTTATTAAACGATCTGAAATAATATGGGAAAAAGGAACAAATCGTGCAGAATTCTACAGAGGGGAAGTTAATAAATATGGTTGGATTGATATTGGATCAAGTTTTCTACCTTCAGAAATTACAGCTGCTTTTCTATGGGCACAACTGGAAGAGATTAATAAAATTCAGTCAAAAAGGATTTTATTATGGAATTTATATTACCAGGGGCTTAGTAAGTATGCTTCAGATAATGAGATTATTTTACCTATTGTGCCCGATTATGCGACCCACAATGCTCATTTATTTTATCTGATATGTAAAAACTTAGAACAGCGTATTTCAATTATTGAGAAATTAAGGGGGAAGAATATTCTTGCGATTTCACATTTTCTTAGTCTTCACAAAAGCCCTTATTATCATAAATTGCATGACGGTAGAATTTTATCAAATTCTGATATTTATTCTGAGAGATTAATAAGGTTACCTTTATATTATGAACTTTCTCCAAAGGAGGTTAAGTTTATTATCAACTGCATTGTCCAATAGCATATGGTATTACATTTTGTAATTGACGGCAAACTCACTGATCAAATAATTGAAAATTACTTAGAGGTTTCTGATAAAAACTTTTTCCTGGTTTTTGGGATGACAGGGGACAGGGCTTTTCAGAGGATTTCTAAAATTGGTGATTTTTTAGGGAGATATAGTGAAGCAGATGATATTAATAGTATTATTGAACAGCTCAATGTTAAAGCAATAATTTTACATTCTCTGTCTTATGATTTTGCAAAAGTAGTTTTAGAAATAAAAAAGGAAATTACGATATGTTGGGTTGTTTGGGGATATGATTTATATTTTCTTCCTAAAGTAGAACCTTATATTTATGCAAAAAAGACAAACGAGTTTCTGAAATGGACAAATCCACTGATGGTCCTTAAGCGTAAGATAATAAGGAGTGATAAGCTGAGAGGTTATTTTTATAGAATATTTTACTGGAAACAAGACAAAATAAAAACTATCTTATTAGCACATCATAAAATCAGATATTTTCTAACCTATATTAAGGAAGATTTTGATATTTACTCATATTATTATCCAAATAGATTGAAATACCTTTACGGAACATTCAGTTCTATTGACCAGTATTTAGCTGGCAATAATAATTTATCAATTTTATCTGATGCAAATAATATTCTTATTGGTAATTCGTATTCACCCAGTTCAAATTATTTGGATGTTTTGCCTGTGCTTTCAAAAAATTTACACAACCTGAATAAAGTCTACATTGTGTTAAGTTATGGTATTAATGAAACACACAAAAAATTTGTTCATAAAAAAGCCTCAAAACTATTGGAAGACCATTTTTATCCCCTATTGGAATTCGTGAACAGAAAAGACTATATCAGAATATTACAAACCTGCTCAACAGGTATTTTTTTCCAGTACAGGCAACAAGCAATGGGGAATATTATTGCAATGCTTTATATGGGTTCTAGGATCTATCTGTCTTCAAAAAATCCAGCATATAAATTTTTTATTAGAAATAATATAGTTGTTAATTGTTTTGAAGATGAATTTGAACAGTACGGTTCTTCAAGACTTAATAAGGATATTGTTAAACACAATCAGAAACACCTGGATAAATTATTTAGTAGAGAAAAGGTGCTGAATGATCTCAGGTATGTTACAGAAACTCTGGTTAATACCTAATGTCAATAAGAGGAAAAGTAGTTCGGGGCATCAAGTGGACGACGATATCAACTATTTCTTTAACCCTTGCCAATCTAATAAAAATCTCAGTTCTGGCAAGGTTACTTGATAAAACCGACTTTGGATTAATGGCCCTGGTAACATTTGTATTAGGCTTTATGAATCTGTTTATGGATCTGGGTTTGTCAACTGCAATCCTGCATCGTCAAAATATTTCTAAAGAGGAGTACTCAAGTTTATTCTGGACTAATATTCTATCAGGATTATTTTTATTTATCGTAATTATCCTGATTAGTCCAATTATAGGTGGTTTTTATGATGAGCCAGAATTATTGAAATTGATACCGCTAATGTCTCTAAGTATAATAATTGCTGCTGCAGGCAGGCAGTTTAAAACTATTGAACAAAAAAGATTAAATTTTAGGTTTATTGCTTTTACAGATATATCAGGCTCCGTTATTGGAATCATAACAGGAATATTACTTGCGATACAGGGAGCGGGAGTTTATTCTTTAGTATGGGGTTCTTTAGTTCATTACTTAGTATCAAATGGCATATTGTTTATAAATGGTTTGAGAATAAATAAACCCATGTTTCATTATTGTTTTAGTGAGACAAAGCCGTTTTTGAAAATTGGCATATTTCAAATTGGAGGCCAGATGGTTAATTATTTTAATAGAGATCTTGATGTCTTACTAATTGGTAAATTATTTGGAACAGATGCTTTGGGAGGTTATAGCCTTGCTAAGCAATTTGCAAGAAGACCAATGCAAATTATCAATCCAATAATTATCAGGGTTGCCAGCTCAGTTTTTCCCAGATACCAAAATAATGATACAAAATTACGTCATATAATTACTGATCTTTTAAAAAGCCTTGGTTCAATTTATGCATTAATATATGGAGTAATTGCAATCTTATCGCCTTATCTTGTACAAATATTTTTTGGCAAAGAACTTATATCAATTACCATATATGTTCAATTATTTTGTGTAGTACAGTATTTTAGATCTTTTGGGAATAGTGCAGGAATAATTGTGATAACAAAGGGTCGGACGGATTATGATTTTTATTGGAATATTTTAGTGACATTTATTATGCCTGTTGCTGTTTTATTGGGGTCCCGGTTCTCAATAGAATTTGTTATAATAATGTTGGGAGCCGTGCAATTAATTTTGTTAATACCAGCGTGGTATATTTTTTACTATAAACTTGTTAAACTAAATTTAAAACAATACTTGAAAGCTTCTTTAATTCCAATAGGGATATCAGTAATGGTTTTTGGTCTAAATGGAGTCTTAACAAGTAGAGATTTATACTTAGAAATTTTTTCCTGTTTATTTACCACATTACTAATCGGATATTATAGCTACAGAAATATTAATGAATTCAAGATGTTTGCGGATCGAATTATTTTTAAAATTCGTAATTAAACATAGACCATCTTCCTAATTCATTGATATAATATTAAATATAAATAATTTTTCTAATGATCTCATGATTAATTATTCTAGCAAAAAGTCAGAGAAGTATTATCTTCTTTTTACTTTGTTTAAAATAACTATATTAATTCTTTTAGGTGCAGTAATGGTCTATGGGTTTAATAATCCTTTTACCAGGCTGATATACTATGGATCAATAATACTTATTTTCTTTTTCTCAAAAGACAAGGTTTTCCCTATTGCATTAATATTCATTTTGATAGCAAATCCTTCCGGATTGTTTTATACGAGTCCATATAACTGGATTTTAGGAATAACTTCAAAAGTAGGTTTACTTTATTCTCATGCATTTGCGATAGCAATTTTTGCAAAATATTTAATTAATATTTCATGGAGAGGGCACCTGCTTAGAGGGTACATTAATAAAGAATACAAATATTTCATTCTATATGTTGGGTTTTTATTGATATGGGGTTTGATCTTTGGACATTCAAGTAAATCTGCTTATGATTTGGTTACAACAATCCTGGTATTTTCAATGTTCTATGTTTTGTCAAAGGTATTTAGTCTCAATGAGTTTACTTTTTTCAACAGAATTATTTTTGGATTTTGTATTATTTATTCCGTCGTTTCAGTATTGGATATTTTGTTTGTAGGCCAGGTATCAAAGCTACTTTTCTTTGGACAATTAGCCAGGGGGCCTGCCGTGACAGAAGATCTAGTCAGGATTTTCGGAGGAGTATGGATTGCCTTGTATTCGCTCATTTTTAGTCTGTATTATATTCTCAATAATAAGAGGCTTTTCAATTATTATTTTTTGTTTTTTGTCATTATTTCCTCGCTAATAATTTTAATAAACAGTGGAACAAGAGGCTGGATAACAGCGAGTTTATTATTATTAAGCTCATTTCTGCTTTTTTATATTTTGAAAAGGAAAATTTTAGTAATCCATTCTATCAGCGCTTTAATCATTGTCTTATTGGGGCTGCTTATTCTTCCTTTAAATCTTAAGGAAAATATAAAAGGTTCATTTGAAAGATTTTCAACAGTAAGATATGTTGCTGAAGGTGATTTGACTGCGGGTGGTACTGCTAGTCGATGGAATGTGAGAGGTCCGAAAGTTTTGTCTAAATTTAGTGAAAGTCCTATTTTTGGGTATGGTTTCAGCAAGGAAACGTCAAATTCTTTCGATCCGCACGTTGGCAACCATACTATTTTATTGGTTGGAGGAATTTTAGGTATTTCTATTTTATTAATTACAATTCTAAAACTAGTAATCTTCCTGTTTTTGCTAGAAAAATCAAACAAACAATTTATGGGTCTGTTTATTTTTGGTTTAGGGTTACTTAGTATAGTAATTATCCATTCTACAAATATGATTGCAATATCCTTTGTCAGGATGCCTGTAAACAGCGCATTTGTCATTGCACTTATTTTCAATTTTATTAATGCTAATATTAATCAATATAAGAGCATAACTGTAGAATAAGTGAATGTGAAGTTACAAGAGCTTTTAAGAGTCATTATACCCAAAGAAATAAGACTTTTTCTTTGGAGAATCGTGCCCAAGATACATATTGTTAATACATATATTCTTACAAAGCCGAAATTAATATGCAATCCTCAAAGGATTGAAAGTAAGTATTCAATTAATGAAATAAGCCAAACAGACAAAGAACAATTAATAAAAGTATACAGGTACAGGGGCTCAAATTCATACAGTGAGCAAATACTTCCACGACTACTTTCAAATGATTGGATAGGCTTGGCTGTATTCGACAATGCCAATGGAAATATTGCATATATTGCCTGGATCATAATCAGGAGCATAAGATATTTTGAAGAATTCGGTGTTCATCTTAAGCCCCGGCAATTTTTGCTGAAAGATGGTTTTTGTGTACCTGAATACAGGCACCAGGGATTACATACAAGAATGGAACAGGAGAGGATCAATTATTGTGTAAGAAACAATGCAGATACAATCTTCATCCAAATTCTTAACTCTAATAAGAAAGGTATTGATTCGGTAATTAATAACGGCTACGTTCTCTATAATCAGAGAAAAATTATTCAGTGGTCTTTATTTGGCGTTTACCGCGAACTATGGTCTTTTCTGAGATCTCCATTCAGAAAAATAGTGAAATAGAGAAGCGATTTATGACTGTAATCGGAATCGATACGCGATTAGATCAAGATGAGACAAGATGGAATAACCTTTTAAAGATTTCTTTTAATTCTTCATACCGTAATAGTCTTGCTTACCAGTTGTCTGGCACCAGCAGAAATAAACGCAAATTTTTTTATCTGTTTTCAGAAAACGGACACGATTCTGCCGGAGCTGTATATTCACTAAAAAGCGACCAGCTTGGCATTATAAAAGTCGCAGAGATACAATATGGAATAACCTTCAGATCAGAAAAAGACCTTACTATTCTTCCCAATATACTTGAACATTTTATTGACTGGGCAAAATTAATGGGTGCGTCCTATTCAATATTATCTCCATGGTTTCTTAAGACCTTCAACAGTCAGTTATCCCAGATATATGTTAAGGTGAATGCTGTTATTGAATCTTATGGCTTCAGACCTATAATTGATGGCCAGCACACTTATCTGATAGATCTGACAAGATCTGAAGATGAGTTACTGGCACGAATGAACAGAAGTACACGTAAGCTGGTAAGAAGAGGCATCAGGTCTGAGATAACCACTGAAGTTTATAATGTTGTTGATAACGAAATTCTGGATTCTTTCTGGGATTTATATCACAGACTATCATTGAAGAAGGAATTCGCATCTCTTACTGAAGATGTTTTTTACAGGAGAGTTGCTGGTTTAATAAACAACGGTGATGCCCTTCTTTTCTGTTCATGGTTTAAAGAAAGATTATTAAGCGCCACAATGACAAGTCTGTTGGGAACTCCTGCAGGAATGTATGGAGCAATAGATACAGATTTTAAGAATATTGATGATGTCATCTCTCCGGGCCCTTTGTCAATGTGGTCGATTTTCACAGAACTTAAAAAGATGGATTTCAGGTCATACGACATGGGCTTTTGCCCGGGTCCTGTGCCGGATACGCATCATCCCAATTATAGTGTTTGGATATTCAAATACAATTTTGGACCTGATCATGCACAGTTTATGCCGGCATATGGTAAAATTTTAAGGACTGCAAGGGGTGCACTATTTGAACATTTAAGGTACAGGAGACAGCTTGCGGCATATGAATAGAATAAAAACTATATTGTATTATTTTTTTGCCGGATTTTTATTGCTCAAGAGGGTGATGAAGGTGCCAGAGGCTTTCTTAACAACCAAAAACCTGTTTATTTATTTTGATTTTGAACGAGAATTTGGTGGCCACAATACTATCAACTCCGATAAGGATTTATCGGAAATCCTGAACATTCTTGATGCTTATGATATCAAAACCACCTGGTTTACGGTTGGTAAGGTATTCCTTCGCTATCCCGACAGCATAAATGAGTTAGTCAGGAGAGGTCATGAGATTGGATCACACACCCATGCACATATAGTACCTGTTAATGTTCCTGCAGCAGAATTAAAAAATGATTTCAGAAAATTTTCTGAAACAGCTTCCATGTTTAATATCGAAATCTCAGGATTTCATTCGCCAAACAGTAAATGGAGCCTTAAGATGTTGAATTATCTCAGAGATAATAATTTTAGATATGATCTTATTTACTGTTCAAAGAACCAAAAGCCGGATACATTATTAGTTGGAAGAAAAAAAAGAAGTAAAATTATCAGGCTGCAAACAATTGGGGATGATTGGAAGGTCTACCAAAAAAATTTTACTGAGCAGGAGGTATTCAATTATTTCAGAGGACACCTGAGCAGAATCAGAAATGGTGAAATAGCCGGATTAGGGTTTCACCCCTGGGTGCTATCTTCTGATAAGAGAATAATGAATGGATTTAAACAATTTATCTACCATGTTGCATTGACAAGGGAATTTTCAATTAAACCCGCAAAATATTTTGCAGACAATTTAATGACAAATGTTAAAAAGCAGTAAAGATTAATGATTTCCTTTATCGTAATTGGCAGAAATGAAGGTTGGAAGCTTACAAACAGTTTTAAGAGCATCCATAATACAATTACAGAGAACAATATATCTGATTATGAGATACTTTACATTGATTCTCAATCGGATGATGACAGTGTTGAAAGAGCCAAAGAATTTAAGGAGATTGTAATTTTTAAAATAACAGGCGTTTGCAATGCGGCTGTTGCACGAAATATTGGTGCAAGAGAGTCGAAGGGTGAAGTTTTCTTTTTCATTGATGGGGATATAGAGCTAATCCCAAAGTTTCTGGCTAAAGTAATTGAGAAGAACGGTAAATTGAAATATGATTGTGTTTCCGGACAGGTAGACAATATGTTGTATGATATTCATGGGAATTTTCTTGGGCGATCACCTGCATCATACACAGGTACTTCACTACCCTTGAAAGAAAAAATCCTTAAAACAAATGGTGGTATTTTCCTGATAAAAAGATCATGCTGGAATAAGGTAAAAGGGATGAAAACCAGGTACAGGAAGAACCAGGATCTTGATTTAACTTTAAGACTAAAAAAACAAGGCATAATAAGTATAAGAATACCGGATCTTATGGCTCTTCACCACACAATCGATTATCGTGACACCAATAGAATGTGGAAAATGGTCTTTAGCGGTGATATTTTGTATCCTCCCGTTTTATTGAGGGAACATCTACTCAATTTTCAAAAATTGAAACATTCCATAAGAAAGCAATATTCATCTTTTGTTTTGCTTTTGTCTTTGCCCTGGTTATTTGTTAATACGGGTCTTTTCATGATGTTTTTTATTTTCTACTTGTTAATAAACGCAACAAAAACATTTCTTAATGTTTTAAAGATCAAATGTCCCGGCAAGTCCAAGTCTGTCTATTTTTTTGAAAGAATTGGTTTTCAGATGATTAGCGATATACTTTTTTGGTTGGCATTTATTTTTTTCTTTCCCAGGGACAAAAAAATGGAATATGTAAGGATCAATTAAATGGAGTTTTTTCTTACCAGTGTAGAACTTGAAACATCATGGGAGAAAAAAGAAATTTCTCCATATAACATCTATTTTAACAATGGTACAATTCCCGGGAATGAGATCGTTAGGGATACTCCTTTGAAGTTTATTCTTGCCTATGGCAATTTCTCTTTCATTAGCAAAATAAGGGAATCGGATGATATAGAAAACATTAAAAGAAATATTAACAAACTTACAAACGGATATTTACTGTTTTTTGATAAATACTCCGGAGTATTAACAATATTCACTGACATTTTTGGTTTTGCTCATCTCTTTTATGTCATCAATGAATCGAAAATTTCTATTTCTACAGATTATAGTAAGCTTCTCAATGTTTCAGGAAAAATGAGAGATGATTTTGCAATCATCGATATATTGCTGTTTAACTATGCTTTACTGGATAGAACCCTGATAAAAGATATAAAAAGGATAAAAGGGGGAAGTGAAATAATCGTTACTAAGAAAGGTAATAAAATTTACCATCCTAATAATTATGCTGATAATTTTAAGATTGATTGTGTGCGCTATGATCTAGATAATAATTTGTTTGCATCAATTTTAAGGGAGTCATTGGAGGGTGAGATTAATTATGGGATGAAGATAAATCTAAGTACAACTGGCGGTTTTGACACCAGGGCTTTACTTGCAGTTTTAAATAATCTCAAACTTAATCATGATGCGTTTACCTTTGGACAAACTGGAAATATCGAACAGGTTGTAGCCAGAGGTTTTATTAATAGATTTGCGGACAACTACAGATTTTTTGAACTTGATGATCAGTATGTTGGGAGACTTCCTGAGATAGCTGAAAAATTCATTCAATGCAATACCGGAAATCCGGCAATTCTTGACCTGCCACATTATCAGTATATAAAACCTGCCCTCATAAATTCAAATCTTATCCTGGGATTTATGGGAGGTGAAATAATGTCGGGCCAGTCAATAGGAGCGGAAATTACTTTCACACGTACAGCAGGATCTATGCTAAATTCTGATAACGTTGAAGAACTAAGAACTATTGTTTTAGATGAGGTTGTAGGTTCCCGGTTATTTAACAGCGATAAGATTTCATTAATAATTGATGAATATATAGATACTTTGGCAGTATATTGTAGAACTTCTGGCAAACAAAATATTTTACAATTTCTTATTAATGAAAAATATGCAAAATTTTTCGGAGCAGTTAATAAGTTATACAGCAATAACATCAATATAATTATTCCTTTCATGAATGCTAAGGTTATTGATTATGTGTTGCATTCAGGTATTAGTTTTCTCAGACGAAAACCATTTTCAAAAAATCCTTTGCTGCAAATAAGGACTAAAGTTTTTTATGCAAGAACCATCAAATATCTCAGTCCGGATCTGGGAGATACCAGATTCGACAGATTGTATTCTCTGGATGATCTATTCTATCTGTACAGATTCCCAAAGGTAATTTATGGATATCTACAAAGTCATCTGTTAAGGAGGAATAAAAAAGAGTATCCCCGCCCACATCATTATGATTTGTGGTTTAAAGAATTTGTTCAGGAAAATGTTTCAAAACTAAAAACAGAAATTATCAATCCGAAAAGTTTGTTATGCACATCATATGAAGATCTGTCATCTTACGAAAAGATGCGTTTGGTTTTACTGTCGGGAATAAATTTATCCATGAATAAATTTTTAAAATAATCTCTGAAAGAAACTACTGTGATAAGAGAATTTCTGGCGCAGCAAGTAGGATTTCCTTTGCAAGACAGAATAATGCAAACAAACATTTCGGGCACTCTTAAGTTCCTGCGAGAAAGCCAGTATTGGGACCGAAGCAGACTTGAAGAATATAGGCTTACAAAGTTAAAGGAGCTTATTGAATCTGCTTTCGATCACATTCCATATTATAGTAGATTGTTTAGGTCTATAGGACTTAATCCCGGCGACATTAAGACACTTGATGATATAAAAAGAATTCCTGTTCTTACGAAAAAAATTATGAGGGAAGAAGGAGATAATCTTCTTGTCCCTTGTTCTGATATGAAATATGTAAAGACAGGTAAGACAGGCGGTACCACAGGGGTGCCAGTAAAGGTTTATAAGGATGTAAGGTCCAGGTCTTTTACGTGGGCTTCATATTATCGATGGTATGAATGGATGGGGCTTGAAGTGGGAGACAGAACCTGTACATTATGGGGAGCACGCAGTGTACTGTCTATGAGCAGAGCAAAAAAGCTTCGCGATACCTTCAGAAACTTTTTACAGAACAAAAAAGATATTAATTCATTCAATATGAATGATATTGACCTGGAAAGAATTTATAAAAAGATAAAACGTTTTAAGCCTAAGATACTTAAAGGTTATACATCAGCTCTGCTCCTTCTGGCGGATTACATTGAAAAGAATTCCTTAAGCAACATCAATCCAATGGCGATTTCTACCACCTCCGAGATGCTCCTGCCTCATGATAGAGTATTTCTTGAAAAAGTATTTAATGCCCCTGTATTTGATCAGTATGGCTGTGGAGAAGTGTCAGCAATATCATATGAATGTTCAAAGCATTGTGGTTTGCACATCAATCAGGAGCATGTGCTCTGTGAAATACTTGATGAGAATGATAGAGTGGTTTATAATAAACCAGGAAGGGTTATAGTAACCGATCTTGATAATTACATAATGCCGGTCATCAGATTTGATACCGGAGATACAGCATCAATATTTACAAGGGAATGTACATGTGGAGTGACTTTTCCCCTCATGTCTTCAATTAGCGGGAGGTCAGCAGATACTATTATCCTAAAGAATGGAAGTAAGGTTCACGGGGTTTTCTTTACAGACATTTTATTTGAACTTGGTATCATGACGGATAAATTCAGCAGATTTCAGGTACATCAAATTACTCCCGGCAAAATAAATTTCATACTTGAAAATAATCAGGCTATTGATAATAAAATAATTATTGCTTTAAAAAATGCATTATCCCGGTTCTTTGATGACGTCAATATTATGGTTATAGATCATATTCCGAATGGAGAAAATGGTAAATTCAGGTATATTTTAAATGAAAGTACTTCTGGTCTTAAGCGGTAATTCAAAGGACGGGATAAACATTATTGTTAAGAATCAGGCAGAGACACTGAAGAGATCTGACCTGCTCATTGAATATTTCAGAATTGACGGAAAAGGATTCTTATCGTATTTTAAACATATCCTTCTGCTGAGAAGGCATCTCCTAAGCCAGAAATATGACCTTTTTCATGCCCACTATTCATTTTCCGGAATAGTTGCAACAATTGCAGGCTGCAAACCTCTTGTTGTATCATTAATGGGAAGTGACACACAAAAAAATTTCCTGTGGAAATCAATAATCCGTTTTTTTTCGAAAATGTTCTGGGATATTACGATTGTAAAATCCATTTCAATGAAACAGGATTCTGGTATAAAAAAGGTTGTGGTTCTTCCTAATGGTGTTGATCTTGAGTCTGTTAAGCCACTGACCAGAAGGTGTTTTTCTGAAAACAGGGTTGTATTGTTTGCTTCAGACCCGGAAAGAAAATCAAAAAATTTTGAACTTGCCCGAAAGGCCATGGATTTAATGCAAGATGATAAAATTTCATTAAAAGTCATTCATTCCATATCTCATAAAGAAATATTACAAGAAATAAATCACGCCGATCTTCTGATTGTTACATCCCTATGGGAAGGATCTCCCAATATTGTCAAGGAGGCAATGGCCTGTAATTGTCCTGTTGTATCAACAAAAGTCGGAGATGTTGAATGGCTTTTCGGAGACCAACCCGGTTACTTTCTTACAAGTTCTGATCCTGCTGATGTAGCAGATAAAATAAAAGAAGCCCTGGAATTCTCCAAAGTATATGGAAAAACGAACGGAAGGGATCGCATTATTGAATTAGGTCTTGATTCCCGGACAATAGCCCTTAAATTAATCAATTTATATAAAGAGATTCTTGAGAAGAGGATATAAAACCGGGGCAGTAATTATTGAGGGCCATATTCAGGGTTTGTCAAATACACGGGCACTAGGAGAGGCCGGTATCCCCGTTTATGTTGTTGACAGAAATAATTGTATTGCGCATTATTCGAAATATTGCTTGAAATTTGTCAGATGCCCTGATTTTATTGATGACGCATTCACCGATTTCCTTGTTGATTTAGCCGTCAAAAATGAATTGAAAGACTGGCTCCTGCTCCCCTCCAACGATCATGCGGTAATCTCGATCTCAAAAAATACAGAAATACTCAGGAAATACTATAAAATTATTACACCACCTTATGATATTCTGAGAAATATTGTTAATAAAGCCGAACTTCTCAGAATTGCAGTTTCAGTAAATATATCAATACCAAAAACATTCTATTTTTCTGATAATACTGATTTCAGTAACGCAGAACTTTCTTATCCTGTATTGACAAAAGGTGTGAACGGACTTTCATTTTACAGAAAATTCAGAAAGAAAGTCTTTGTTTCAAACAATAAATCTGAACTGGAGAGGAATCTTAAAATTATCTCATTAAAAATTCCTGTTGAAGAAACTTTTACCCAGGAGATAATCCCCCCGGGAGCAGATATTAAAACTGTCTCATTTACAGCATTCTGTGTGGAAGGAGAAATAAAAACTTACTGGATGGGAGAAAAACTACGGGAACATCCTGTTAAGTTCGGAACGGCAACCTTTTGCAGAAGCCTTATGGTTGATGAAATATATGATCCTTCTGCCAGACTCCTGAAGTCATTGGCTTATTCCGGTATTTGTGAGATTGAATATTTAAAAGACCCCCGGGATAATACTTACAGGCTTATAGAAATTAATCCCAGAACATGGCTCTGGGTAGGACTGGCAAAAGCTGCCGGAGTAAACTATGCAAGGATAATTTATGATTACGTTAACAATCACGATGTTAATTACCCCCGAAGCTACGATACCGGTATCCGGTGGACAAACCGTTTCACAGATCTTGCTTACTCAATTCCTGCAGCAATTATGGGTAAAATTAAGTTGCCGGAACTGATAGAGAGCTACAGGGGAGATATGGTTTACGCGGTATACGATAAAACTGACCTTAAACCGGTCATATTTTATCTTTTATTTTTAATCAAATTCCTGCGAAAAAGATAATTCTTAATGATCCGGAAAATCTGGTTCGACATAACAAATACACCCCAGGTTCATTTTTTGATCGCTATTAAGGATTGTTTGCTGAATTCGGGTTTTCATGATTTTGTCTTTACGGCAAGGGAATTCGCTGAAACAGTAAGTGTATTAAATCAAAAAGGCATCTCTGAATTTAAAGTGATCGGGGCTCACCATGGGAGGAGAAAGTTGAGCAAATTATCAGGATTGTTATCCAGGACATTATCATTAATTGCTGAGAATATTCAACATGATCTTTCAATATCTTGCGGAAGTGAAAGCGCAGTATATACTTCAAAACTTAAAGGGCGCAGATCAATTGCTTTCGGGGATAATGATAAGGCACGTCAGTGGACTTATGGTCATTTTGTTGATTTTGCTTTTTTCCCAGATGCAATTGACAGAAAGATACTTGAAGATCAGGGATTAAAAAACAAGATTTATTTATACCCTGGATACAAGGAAGACATTTATCTGGCTGAATTTAAGCCCGATCAAAATTTCCTTTCCAGTCTTCCTTTCGAGAATTATTTAGTTGTAAGGCCCGAAAATATTCAGGCCAATTATGTAAAAAACAATAGGATATTATCAATAGCACCTGCACTCTTAAAGAAGCTTGACGAAAAAGGAGTTAATGTCCTGTATTTGGCGCGGTATTCGTTTGACAGAGAATATGCAAGAGATTTGAAACATGTTTTTATGCCCGAAAAAGCAATAGATGGCCTCAATGCAGTTTATTATGCAGATGCCGTTTTAACGGGAGCAGGTACATTTGCAAGAGAAGCCGCATGTCTTGGGATTCCTTCATTTTCTTTTTATACAGGTTCAGATCTGCTGGCGGTGGACAAGAAACTTATTAAAGAAGGCAAACTGCTTTTTTCGCGGAATGTAGATGAATTAATATCAGGAGTTCTGGCTTCTCAAAAATCAACACCTGACATGAGAAGATCAGGTTTTGTAAAAGATGATGTGAACAACAAACTGGTAAGTCTCCTAAATTCGTTTTAATTCGCGGTCTGCTATCTTTCTTTTAACTATATTTTTTGCATTCTGCCATACATACTCCCTGAGCCATGGCAGAAAATTATTATCCCATCGCTGGGGATGGATTGTCAGCATAATACTATCAGGAAGGTTATTTTTCCGGGCTCCATTTATTATATCAAAAGTCGATCGAAAATTAGCACAGTTAGAATTAAGACTGTCACTGGAGGCAAACCGGCCCGGTACTTTATCTCTTACCGATACAGCCCCTCCATTCCACCGCCTTCCGCTATCGGTTAAATAACATACTCTATTAAAATCAATATCAAAATATGGTTCTCCGATAATTCCATAATCCTGGTAATTGTACTTGTCCCATAATGTTCTGTTATCATATCTTGAAAGAGGGCTTCCGTGCATACATATTGTATCAACCTGTACAATTTCCCTTAAAACATTAAGATTTTGTAGAAATGTCTCAATGGCTCTGTCACTATTACCTTTAGCCATCGCAAGATCCTCATAATGATAACCTATTTCATGCCCCATTGAATTTATTTTCTTAATAACCTCAATATCAAAGCTTCCGGGTACAATTCTGAAAAAATATGTGCCGGCAATTCCCAGATCATTTTCAAGCTTTGAGGTAAGAAGTGAATTGATTTTTCTGAAATCGACATCATGACGAAGTATTACGCACTTCTTTTCAGGATTATTCAAGAAAGCCCTGAAAGTCTGAAAGCGGTAACCATTCTGCTTAAGAGTCGTTAGCAACAAATTATACGTATGCAGAGTAAAATCACGCATTGGAAAAGAATATATCAAAGTTATAAATATTCCTGTTTAGTTTAATAGATTTAAATGTTTTACCTTAAGTATCGAATTGCGATGTGTCGTTCAGGCTCATTTGCCTGATGATTTAAAATGAAATTAATAAACTCATGGCTTATAGAGCATAATGAACATCTTTGAGCATTGTTTGTTTGACCACTATAATGATATAAACAACTCTATTTGTTTTAATATGTTGGTATTTACATTAACAATTTTAAGACATTAATATGAAAAAGTCAGTTCTGTCTGTAGCACTTTCTTTATTTATCTTCCCCCTGGTGGCCCAGCACGATAAAAATTGTGAAATGTATCCGGCCCTGGTCGATTCTATATATGTTTACGATAAAGACATTGGAACCGAAAGCTGGAAGTTGAATACGATCAGACTATATCAGCATTTCAATGAGAAACCTACCCGGCATACAATTCTTAATGCCATAGACAGGAAGCCAGTTCGAGCTTCGGATTATTATTATGACCTTAATGGGAACAGGGATCTGGAATTGCAATATTTCTGGGCGAATAATGTCTGGAATGATTATATAAGACTTGAATCAGAGTTTGACGAAAACAACAGGAAGCTCAGTGAAACCCGAACAATATTGAGACAGGGAATCTGGACATTATCAGCATATTATTACTTTGAATATCCTGAAAACGATGTAATAAAAATTCATTACCAGGTTAAAGATGCAGAAGGAAACCTGTTTGACAAAAGAATTACAGAGCAAATTTACAGAGACAAGAAAGCGGTTGAAACAAGGATTTATGACGGCATCAGCGGTTCTTTAATTGAGTTGAATTACTACCATTATAATGAAAATGGTAAATTAGCTGAATTCATCATTATGACTCCGGATACAATAACGGACGAAATGCAGGAATTCAGGCGAAGGTTGTATTATTATGATGATTACTCATTGTTAAGGGAAGTTCTGTTTGAAGAGATGGAAAATAATGAATGGCAACCCTTCTCGAAGTATGAGTATTTTTACAGGATTGATAATGCCAGGAAGGTATTGGTTTGTCATAACGGCCATAATATCTGTATTTCGGTTTCGGCTCTTAAAGCGCATCTGGAGCATGGTGATCAACTGGGAGTTTGTAAATCAACAGAACACAAAGAGATTACGAACAGGCAATTGAACGATAACAGTGATAATAATAAACCGTTTATCATTTATCCTAATCCTGCATCTGATATGGTAACAATCAGATTTCAAAATCCTGTAGATCATGGGTTTAAAAGGGTTGAGCTTTCTGATTCTTACGGCCGGATCCTGAAATCAGCCGGGATCGAAAATGCTTCCGAAATTACAATCTACAGGGATGATCTGCAAAAGGGGCATTATTTCTTAAGAATTACAGGAGAGAAGACCGTAAGCACACAGGTAATATTTGAATAGTACCCGTATAAGTTTTCAGAACACAATTCCGTTCTTCTTGCATATGAAAAAGGTTGCATAAATACATGCAACCTTTTTTAGTATCTTGTGGTCTACAAATTAGCATTATCGGATCCGGTTATGTTTCATTTAAAAAAACAGACATGTCAAAGTCTTTAAGCTCTGGGTTCAGAAGGGTATTATTTCATGCGCGGAAATTACCACTATCATTAATTACTGTAGCTTTTTTTGTCCAGGGTGTATCAGCCCAGCCAGTCTGGACTTCAGGGCCAGCTTTCACTCCTAAACCCACATCAGTTGATGTCACTTTTACACTCGACGTTAACAGTACTGTTTATTATTTTGCCTATCCTTTTTCATATCCAATTGATTATAGTTCAGCCCAGGTAAGAAATTTTGGTCTGAATGGAGGAGCCAGTATATGTGATTATGGTTCATTAACATACTCAACTCCCGGAGTCCCGGCAACTATTACGGTCAACAATTTTCCGGTAAGCACAACAGTTACAATATATATTGTTGCGGCTACAGACCCGGGAGGTGTGCTTCAGGCAACACCGGTTAAACAATATGTTACTACCCTTCCCTGCCCCGAAGTATATTTTGACAACGGCTTGCAGCAATTCGGGAACTGTGTAAACCTGGGGGCCAATAAAAGATTCAATATGTACCCCGATCCGGATCCCTATGTTTCAGGTATACTTAAAGATACCGAGTGGGTTATCGACTGGGGTGATGGAACTGTCTATAACTATATTTCCGCATTCGATGGCGATTATCCTGACCTGGCCTCCAGATCCCATACCTATAATACGGCTGATGATTGTAACTATGTATTTTTCTGCAGTGTCAGAAATCCATGCGGAAAAACTTTCAGCCCACAATATGTTGCAGTTGTTCACGGAAGAGACTGGTGGGAGGATGGAGACGGAGTACTTGATATTGTTAATAATGCAGACGGAAGTAACATAATTGAGGTTTGTGCGGGAACTGAAACTACCATAACAGTACGGGACAACAGTACGTGGAACTGCCAGAATCCAACAGTACCAGGCGGTTTGACGGCTGTTCCTAACCTGGATATGCGTAACATCGAATGGCTCTATGGTGTTGATGTGGACAAGCTTACACCGAGGAATACCATTACCGGAACAGTTACTGTTTCCGGGCTAGGCGACGCTCCGCAATGGAGCGGCAGAATAACTCCGGCACCATACGGACCTTCCTCTCTCGCTCAGGCTGTTACAATCCCCGCCACGTGCCAGGCAGGAGAGTATTTCCGTATCTACCTTAAAAACTGGAACAAATGTAACTGGGCCGATCCCCTCTATGTTTACACTTATGTCGACATCCTTGTTATTGCATCTCCGCCTGCTCCCACAGTACCGGATAAAACAATCTGTTTCGGAGGAGACAGGGAACTTGTAGTAACCAGCACACCCATAGGAACTTTGACATGGTATTCAGATATTGGTCTTACAACTATCGTTGCGACAAATACACCTACCTATACCCCTTCTTATACAGGTCCCGGAAGCATTTCATTCTGGGTTACGGATCAATCAACGGATGCTCTGGCATGTATGAGTCCTGCTACCCAGGTAACACTTACTATAAATCCGATACCAAATACTCCCACCATTTCAAGAAGCGGCCCGGATTTTTGCTTCGACGGAATAAGCTCGGTGACACTTACAGCCAATCCCAATCTTGGACCACCAATCTCGGGATATCAATGGTACAGAAACGGCACAGCAGTTGGTGGGGCAACCAATCAGACTATTATCTTAAATTCCGTAGGGCAAAGCGGAGAATATACAGTACAAACTTTTGGTATACCTACTACAAATTGCCCAAGTCTGTTATCTGCTCCTGTGACAGTTCTGATTGACCAGATGCCAACGGCAACAGTCGGAGCTGCACAGAATTTTTGTGGAACCCTCTCAACATCACGAACCCTCTCAGGCAATACTCCTGTTGGTGGTGCAACCGGTTATTGGTCGTATCCTGTTATCTGGAGAGAGGATTTTAACGATCTTCCCGACGGGACTACTGTTGATAACGGCACAACAGCCTGGACACGGACACAACCAGCAAGTATGGACTGGGGCGAAGTCAGATCTCACAGATTTGAAGCTCGTGATATTGACGGCGAGTGTATCTGGCGATCTGAAATTGTTGATATAACAGGGTTTACTAACGTGGGTGTCGCTGTACGGCTTATCGCAGGTGCAACTAATGATTCTGGTACCGATTATATCCGGGCATATTATATACTCAACGGAGGTGGTGAAACAGCTTTAGATAATGGCCTACAGACTGGTCCGTCAGGAACCGACTTGGCTACTGTCAATAATCTCAATGGGACTACATTGCAGGTAGTAATAAAAATGAGAAATAATTCAAATGACGAATATTACTATTTTGATGATGTGATAATTGCAGAAGGCGGAGCCCCGGCAATAACCGATCCTTCCAATCCGACTTCAACCGTAACTAATCTGCCTCAGGGACCTACTGTGTTTACCTGGACTGTCACCAGCCAGTACGGAATATGCCCTCCGGCTTCGGCCAATCTCACCATTACAAGAGATGGCCAACCCTCACCTGCCAACGCCGGATCCAACCAGGCTTTCTGCGAAAATACAACCGCAACTATGGCCGCCACTGCCGTCGATAACGGCGGAACAGGCACATGGTCACTGATCTCTGGAAGCGGTGCGGCAACAGAACCAAATAATCCGGCTTCACCTGTTACAGGACTGGGTTACGGTGCTAATGTCTTCCGCTGGACCGTAACCAGCCAGTACGGAATATGCTCACCATCAACCGATGATGTCACTATTACACGAAACCGTAATCCTCTCGACAGAAGCGCCGGTACTACAATCGTTAAAAACCCTGTCTGCTATAACACCGCCGGACAAATTCAAATCACAAATACCGAGGCCGATGTAAAATATTACCTCCATACCGGAGGCGCAGACGGTTCCTTTGTCCAGGGTAACGGTGGTACAATAACACTTACCACACCTCCACTGACAAGCGCAACAACATACGAGATACATGCAATAAAAGATGGTACGGGATGTAATATATATTTCGGATCATATACCATTAATGTGAATCCGGAATTCACGCTTGCCCAGCTCCAGACAAGCCATAATATCTGCTTCGGAGACCCAACAACTATTTCAGTTATTCTTACCGGAGGAACAGGCCCGTATTCAGTCACCATAAATAACAGTATCGGAACAATAAGCCCATATAACTCCGGAGACCCCATCCCGACTCCTGCTCTCTTAGCAAACACTACCTACACCCTTACTGCAGCAAGCGACGCTAACAGCTGCGTTCCGGCAAGCCTGGGAACATCGATAACGATAACCGTAGGCTCCACACCCACGGCAGCAACCTTCTCCGGGTCAGGCAATGCATGCCTGGGTGCCACAAGCTTCCTTACTTTCACGGTCACAGACGGAGTGCCTCCGTTTGACCTTATTATCAACGGCACCACATATTTGGACAGGGCTTCAGGCAGTAACATCGACCTGGGTGCTCTGACCGAAGGAATACATAATTATAGCCTTACCTCCATAATCGATGCATGCGGAAATCCAGTTCCCGCAGGTATATTGCCACTTAATTATTCTATCGATATTGACCCGATACCCGATATCTCAGGTTCCACTCCTTTAACGCAAAACATCTGCAGCGAAGGCACTGCAACCATTACCCTTAATTCTACAGTAAACAACACAATCTTCAATTACGTTATAGAATCGGTTGTCCCAGCAACAGGCTACTCCTGGACTGCAGGAAGAGATCCGGTTGGCGGAACCATCACCGACACCGACGGGAACGGAGCCGAATCACTGACCCGACAATTGCAGCACAATTACAATGCCCCGGTAACAGTTACTTACAGGATTACCCCCACAGGCCCCGGAGGCACAGCATGCCCCGGAACAGCAATAACAAGAACTGTTGTCGTAAATCCGACCCCGGCAATAAGCAATATGTCCACCTCTGCATGCAGTGCAACCGCATTCTCAGTTACTCCTGTAAACGGAACTAACGGAGTTGTCCCCGCAGGAACAACCTACAGCTGGACCGCCCCTTCCGTACCGGCCGGACTTTCAGGCGGAGCAGGCGGCTCGGGAGGAAGCATAATCGGTACTCTGACTAACACTACCAATGGAGCACTGAATGCAACATATACGGT
>Ga0116151_10001309_pt1 | contig 23197 bp, 16 predicted proteins | sample AD_UKC117_MetaG_FD_89893 | JGI IMG/M metagenome (GOLD analysis project Ga0116151, IMG submission 89893) | Active sludge microbial communities of municipal wastewater-treating anaerobic digesters from Hong Kong - AD_UKC117_MetaG | ecosystem: Engineered > Bioreactor > Anaerobic > Digestate... | reverse complement strand
GCGCTGCGGTCGATGCGCTGCGGAATGCTTTGAGCGCTTGTTTGCCGGACCGGGTTAGCCAGACTAGACTAGGTAAGTCTCCAGGGAGGTCCCAATGCAATCCGTCAACATGCTGCAGGCAAAGTCATCCCTGTCCCGCCTCGTTGACGCGATCGAGTCGGGCCAGGAGCGCGAGATCGTCATCGCCCGCAACGGCCGCCCTGCCGCCCGGCTCGTGCCGGTGGAGGACGCGTCCGCGGGACCCCGCATCGGGGTGGCCAAGGGCAGGTTCGAGGTGCCCGACGACATCGACGCCAGCAACGAGGACGTCGCGAGGCTGTTCCTGGCGGGAGGCTGATCTTGAATCTGCTCCTCGACACGCATGTCGCGCTGTGGGCCATCACCGACCACCCCAAGCTGTCGCAGAGCGCGCGTGAGCTGATCCTGTCGCCGAAATCGACGGTCTGGGTCAGCGTCGCCAGCGTCTGGGAGATCGCCATCAAGCATTCCCTCGGGCGTGGCGACATGCCGGTCTCCAGCCAGGATGCCGTGCGCTATTTCATCGCCTCGGGCTATCGCCTGCTCGCGATCGAGCCCGAGCACGTCGTGGCGGTCGAGGCCTTGCCCGCGCATCATCAGGACCCTTTCGACCGTCTTCTGGTGGCGCAGGCGCTGGCCGAGCCGATGCGCCTGGTGACGCACGATCGTTTCGTGGCGCTCTACAGCGATACGATCATCAAGATCTGAATTCCCGGAGTTCTCGACATGCGCCGACTGCTTTCTGCCCTCGCCCTGCTTCCCCTCACCGGCGCGATCGCCGCCGGCCCACAGACCACGACCCTGCCCTCGGGCATCACCGTCGAGACCTACCGCGTGGGGGAGACCGGCGCGTCGCCGACGCTGGCCGACGTGGTGCGCGTGCATTACCAGGGCACGCTCGCCGACGGCAAGGAGTTCGACAGCTCCTACAGCCGCGGCCGCCCTGCCGAGCTGCCGCTGGAGGCGCTGGTGCCGTGCTGGCAGGAGGTGCTGCAGCAGATGAAGCCGGGCGGCGCGGTGCGCATCGTGTGCCCGCCCGCGACCGCCTACGGCAGCCGCGGCGTGCCGGGCCGCATCCCGCCCGACAGCACGCTGAACTTCGTGATCGAGCTGCTCGAGGTCAAGCGCTGAGGGCACGCAGCAGGCGCGCCCTGTCACGGATCAGCCCGGCCTTGCAGTCGATCCCGCGCTGACCGCAGCAGGCGCAGCGGCCGAATCATCCGTGCGCTCGCCCCGCAGTTCCGCCAGCTCGGCGCGGATGGCGCGCAGCTCGGCGAGCACCGCGTCGTGGTCCACGCTGACCAGCTCGCGCGTCTGCTCCTGCTCTTCGTGCTCCACCGCGCTCATCGAATCGACCACGATGGCGATGAAGAGGTTGAGCACCGCGAAGGTGGTGAGCAGGATGAAGAGGACGAAGAAGATCCACGCGTAGGGGTAGACCTCCATGACCGGGCGGACGATGCCCATCGACCACGACTCCAGGGTCATGACCTGGAACAGGGTGTAGAAGGATTCGCCGACGCTGCCGAACCAGTCCGGGAAGCTCGCGCCGAACAGCTTGGTGCTCATCACCGCGGCGACGTAGAACACGAGCAGCAGCAGGGTGAGCACCGAGCTCATGCCGGGGATGGCGCGCAGCAAGGCGTTGACCACCTTGCGCATCGAGGGCACCACCGACACCAGGCGCAGCGCACGCAGGATGCGCAGCGAGCGCAGCACCTGCAGGCCTTCGCCGGTGGGGGCGAGGGTGATCGCGACGATGGTGAAGTCGAAGACGTTCCAGCCGCTGCGGAAGAAGTGCTGGCGGTAGACGATGAGCTTGAGCACGATCTCGACCACGAAGATGGCGAGTGCGGTGCGGTCGAGCGCGAGCAGCAGTCCGCCGGCCTGCTGCATGGCGGTCGGGGAGGTCTCGAGGCCGAGGGTGATCGCGTTGACGACGATCACCGCGACGATGAAGCGCTGGAAGGCGGCGGATTCGACGAGGCGTTGGAGGTTGGCAGTCATTTGACGAGCAGGATGCGTGCGGTTTCAGGGGTGAAGAAACAGGCGGACCGACGGCGCCGCGACGGCGGGGGCGGGCGTGCGACGTCCCGTCCCTGCCGTCCCGGCCGGCGAGCTTCAGCCCGCGCGCGTCGTGGCCGCTTCCTTCTGCTTGCGCGCCGTGTACCACAGGCTGGCGAACACCGAGCACGCCAGGATGGTGGCGACCACCGACAGCGACACCAGCACCGGGATCTTGAACCACTCGACGATCAGCATCTTGGTGCCGATGAAGACCAGGATCGCGGCCAGGCCGTACTTGAGCAGCTCGAAGCGGTCGCCGAGGTCGGCGAGCAGGAAGTACATCGCGCGCAGGCCGAGGATCGCGAACAGGTTGGAGGTCAGCACGATGAACGGGTCGGTGGTGATCGCGAAGATCGCCGGGATGCTGTCGACCGCGAAGATCACATCCGAGATCTCGACCAGCACGAGCGCGAGGAAGAGCGGCGTCATCATGCGCACGCCGTCGCGCACCACGAAGAAGCGCTCGCCTTCCAGCTTCTCGGTGATCGGGTAGTGGTTGCGGATCCAGCGGATGAGGGGATTCTTCTCGAGGTCGGGGTCGTGCTCGGAGAACCACGCCATCTTGATGCCGGTGACGATCAGGAAGGCGCCGAAGACGTAGAGCAGCCAGTGGAACTCGCTGATCAGCCAGCTGCCCGCGAAGATCATGATCGTGCGCAGCACGATCGCGCCGACGATGCCGTACAGCAGTACGCGGCGCTGCAGTTCCAGCGGCACCGCGAAGAAGCTGAAGATCATCATCCACACGAAGACGTTGTCGACCGCCAGCGACTTCTCCACCAGATAGCCGGTGACGAAGGCAGTCGCCTGCTCGTTGGCCAGCGCACGCCCGAGCGTGCCGTCGAGGTACCACCACAGACCGGCCGCGAACAGCATCGCCACCGTGACCCAGGCGAGGGACCAGCCCGCCGCCTCCTTCAGCGACACCCGGTGCTGCTTGCCGCCGCCGAAGGCGAACAGGTCCACCAGCAGCATCGTTACCACGATGGCGGCAAAGGCCGCCCACATCCACCACGTTCCGATCGATTCCATCGCGCGCTCCGCACAAAAACAAAAAGGGCCTGTTCCCGACGGACACAGACCCTGGCGCGCTTCGATGCACGGACCTTGCCCCTCGGGCAAGGTCTCGCTTGCAACGGCCGAACGGATTCGAGCGTTGCCCCCGGCACCGGGAGACGGTCGGAAGACCGATCTGCCGTATTGACGATGCCGGAGCGGAAAAGCTACTCCCCTTGATGGGCAGGATTGTGTCTGTTGCGCTGCGGGAGTGTCAACGCCGTCGAAGTCGATCGCTGCGGTCCATGGCTTCCAGGTGTTGCGCTGCAGCAGCGAGCGGGCGCGGGGCGCAGGGGCGCGGTCGACACCCCGTGCCGGCTGGGGCATCATCGGCGGCGTCCGGCCCGCCCGTCATGCCCGGGCGCTCGTCGGCGCCCCCTTTTTCAACCACCTCGAACCCATGGAAATCCTCTTCCTGATCGGCCTCATCGTCCTCAACGGCGTCTTCGCCATGTCCGAGATCGCGCTCGTCACTGCGCGCCGGGCGCGGCTCGCACGCCTGGCCGAGGAGGGCGACGGCGCGGCCGAGGTGGCGATCAAGCTCGGCGAGGACCCGACCCGCTTTCTGTCCACGATCCAGATCGGCATCACCTCGATCGGCGTGCTCAACGGCATCGTCGGCGAGGCCGCGCTCGCCGGACCGCTCGCCGACTGGCTGCAGGTGATGGGCATGGAGCAGCGCGTGAGCGAGATCGGCTCGACCGTGCTGGTCGTGGTGGTGATCACCTATGTGTCGATCGTGGTCGGCGAGCTGGTGCCGAAGCGCATCGGCCAGATCGACCCCGAGGGCATCGCCCGACTGGTGGCGCGGCCGATGAATGTGCTGTCGATCGCGTCGCGGCCCTTCGTGTATCTGCTCGCCGGATCGACTGCCCTGCTGCTGCGCATCATGGGCCAGCGCGAAAGCACCGGCCCGAGCGTGACCGAGGAGGAGATCCACGCCATGCTGGTCGAGGGCTCCGAGGCCGGCGTGATCGAGAAGAGCGAGCACGACATGGTTCGCAACGTGTTCCGCCTCGACGATCGCCAGATCGGCTCGCTGATGGTGCCGCGCGCGGACATCGTGTCGCTCGACCTGAATCGGCCGCTGGAGGAGAACCTCGAGCTGGTAGCGTCGTCGTCCTACTCCAGCTTTCCGGTGTGCCGTGGCGGACTCGACGACATCCTCGGCATCGCCAGCGCCAAGAAGCTCTTCAACCAGTCCCTGCGCGGCGAGCCGATCGACCTCGCCAAGGACCTGCAGCCCGCCGTGTACGTGCCCGAGTCGCTCACCGGCATGGAGTTGCTCGACCAGTTCCGCTCGTCGGGCACCTACACCGTGTTCGTGATCGATGAATACGGCGAGATCCAGGGCATGGTCACGCTGCACGACGTGATCGAGTCGGTGACCGGCGAGTTCCTGCCGCAGGATACCGAGGAGGCTTGGGCGGTGCAGCGCGAGGACGGCTCCTGGCTGCTCGACGGCCTGATCCCGATCGTGGAGCTCAAGGACCGCCTCGGCATCAAGACCGTGCCGGAAGAGGAAAAGGGGCGCTACCACACGCTGTCGGGCATGGTGATGTGGCTGCTCGGCCGCCTGCCGGGCACGGGCGACATCGCCACCTGGGAGAGCTGGCGGCTGGAGGTGATCGACCTCGACGGCAAGCGCATCGACAAGGTGCTGGCGAGTCGCCTGCCCGAGCCGGCCGACGGGATCGGCGCCGAGCAGGAAGCCGGAACGGAAGATCGGAGCGAGAGCGCATGATCGACCAGGTCGCCGAGAAGGTCGTCCGCCGCGTCATCCTCGGCTTCCTCCTCGGCGGCCTGCTGCTGCTGAGCTACGCTGTGCTGCACCTCTTCATCGTGCCGGTGGCGTGGGCGGTGATCATCGCCTACGCCACCTGGCCGGCTCACCGCCAGCTGCGCGCGCGGCTGCCGCGCTACCCCACGATCACCGCGCTGCTGATGACCTTGCTGCTGAGCGCGGCCTTCGTGCTGCCCGCGCTGTGGATCGGCATGCTGCTGCGCACCGAGGTCGGCGTGGCGATCGCCGCGGTCACGGCGCAGATCCGCGAGGGCGCCTTCGTGCTGCCCGAGTTCGTGCGCACGCTGCCATGGATCGGCGACGACCTGCAGGCGATGCTGGGCGAACTCACCCGCGAGCCGGAGGCGCTGCGCACCCAGCTCACCGAGTGGGTGCGCCAGGGCAGCGATCTCGTGCTGACGCTGATCGGCGACGTCGGGCGCAACGCGGCCAAGCTGGGTTTCGCGCTCATCACGGTGTTCTTCCTCTACCGTGACGGCGAGTACGTGCTGGAGCAGGTGGTCGCGGTGCTGCGCCGCTTCCTCGGCGAGCGCCTCGACCCCTATCTGGCGGCGGTGGGCGGGATGACCAAGGCGGTGGTGTGGGGCCTGATCGCGACCGCGATCGGCCAGGGCTTCGTCGCCGGCCTGGGCTACTGGTGGGCGGGCGTGCCGGCGCCGGTGCTGATGGGGGCGATCACCGCGGTGATCGCGATGATCCCCTTCGGCACACCCTTCGCATGGGGTTCGATCGGGGTGTGGCTGCTGCTCACCGGCAACACCGTCGAGGGCATCGGCCTGCTGCTGTGGGGCGCGCTGGTGGTGAGCTGGGTGGACAACCTGGTGCGCCCGCTGGTGATCAGCAACGCCACGCGCATCCCCTTCCTGCTGGTGATGTTCGGCGTGCTCGGCGGCCTGGCCGCGTTCGGCCTGGTCGGGCTCTTCCTCGGCCCGGTGGTGCTGGCGGTGCTGATGGCGGTGTGGCGCGAGTGGCTGGAGGAGTCCGAGTTCGCCCGCCTCGCCGCCATCGCCTCGCCCGCCGGGGGGCGGGAGGAGGGCGAGGACGCCGGACGATCCTGATCCGCCGCGTTCGCGCCTGCCGGCGCTCCTACATGAACCACCCCGCGTCCCGGATCGCCTGTAGGAGCTGCGGCAGCTGCGAACCCGGCGGTGCAGCAATCGGTGCACGTGCAGAACGCCACCGCCGCCTTCGCGCCTGCCGGCGCTCCTACATGAACCACCCCGCGTCCCGGATCGCCTGTAGGAGCTGCGGCAGCTGCGAACCCGGCGGTATAGCAATCGGCGCGCGTGCAGAACCCCGCCGCCGCGTTCGCGCCTGCCGGCGCTCCTACATGAACCGCCACGCGTCCCGGATCGCCTGTAGGAGCTGCGGCAGCTGCGAATCCGGCGGTTCGGTAAATGACGCGCGTGCAGCACTGCGCCGCCGCTTTCGCGCCTGCCGGCGCTCCTACATGAACCGCCACGCGTCCCGGATCGCCTGTAGGAGCTGCGGCAGCTGCGAACCCGGCGGTTCGGTAAATGCCGCGCGTGCAGCACTGCGCCGCCGCCTTCGCGCCGGCCGGCGCTCCTACATGAACCACGACGCGTCCCGGAGCGCCTTATGTCGCGGGGCTCAGGTGCCGTACTTGCGGGCCAGGGTGTCGTGAAGCGCGACGAACTCCTGCGACAGCTTGTGCTTCGGGTCGAGGTGGATCATCGGCTTGGCCTGCTCGTGCGATTCCTTGATCTTGATCGAGGCCGACAGGTAGGGCTGCAGCACCGGCAGGCCCTCGTCGATGAGCTCCTGCACCACCTTCTGCGGCAGGCTGGCGCGCGGCTGGAACTGGTTGACCACGATGCCTTCGACCTCGAGGCCGCGGTTGTGGTCGGACTTGATCTCCTGCACGTTCTCGAGCAGCGAGTACAGCGCCTTGCGGGAGAACTCGTCGCAATCGAAGGGGATCAGGCAGGCATCGGCGGCGATCAGCGCCGAGCGGGTGAAGAAGTTCAACGCGGGCGGGGTGTCGATGAAGACGCAGTCGAAGTCCTGCGCCAGCTCCTCAAGAGCGTCGCGCAGCTTGTAGATCTTGTAGCGCGACTCCAGCTTCGACTGCAGCTCCTCGAGCTGCGGATGCGAGGGCATCATGTGCAGGCGCTCGAAGGGGGTGGCGACGACGAACTCCGCGGTGTCGCGCGGGTTGAGCTTGAAGTTGAGCGTCTGGTCGAAGAAGTCCGCGAGCGTCGCATCCAGGCCGTCCACGCCGGCACCGAGCAGGTACTGGGTGGAGTTGCCCTGCGGGTCGAGGTCCACCACCAGGGTGCGCTTGCCCTGAGCGGCGGCGATCGCCGCGAGGTTGCAGGTGATCGTCGACTTGCCCACGCCGCCCTTCTGATTGAATACCACCCGTCGCATCGCCTTCTCCCCTGTCGTCATGTGCGCGCGGCTGCTCGCCGGCCCCGCATTCTGCCAAAAACCGGCGCCGCCGGCGCGCCAGGCAGACGCAAGGCGCGATTCCACGTGATCCTGCGCATCAGCGGCGGGCGTGTCCAAGGTCGGGGCGCTGGAGTACACTTCCGGGGCGTCGGTAGCCGGCGATCCCGAGCCGGACGGCGCCAACATAAAACAAGCAGGTCTGCGGTCGAGTTCCGAACAGCGTCCAGCCTCCCGAGCGGCAAGCCCGGGACGGCCTGTGCTGCGTCGCGATCCCGGCGCGGCCTCGACGAACTCACAACGGCTACCTCACAGACACGAGAGGGGAGAACATGGATCAGGATTTCATCACAGCAGCGCTCGACTACCACCGCTCGCCGACGCGCGGCAAGATCTCGGTGGTGCCCACCAAGGGCCTCACCAACCAGCGCGACCTCGCGCTCGCCTATTCGCCCGGCGTGGCCGCGGCCTGCGACGCCATCGTCGCCGACCCCGCCGAGGCCTTCGAGCTCACCAGCCGCGGCAACCTCGTCGCCGTGGTCACCAACGGCACCGCGGTGCTCGGCCTGGGCAACATCGGCCCGCTGGCCTCCAAGCCGGTCATGGAAGGCAAGGGCTGCCTCTTCAAGAAATTCGCCAATATCGACGTCTTCGACATCGAACTGGCGGAGAACGACCCCGACAAGCTGATCGAGATCATCGCCGCGCTCGAGCCCACGCTGGGCGGCATCAACCTCGAGGACATCAAGGCGCCCGAGTGCTTCTACATCGAGAAGAAGCTGCGCGAGCGCATGAAGATCCCGGTCTTCCACGACGACCAGCACGGCACCGCGATCATCTCGGCCGCCGGCCTGGTCAACGGCCTCAAGGTGGTCGGCAAGAACATCGCCGACGTCAGGCTGGTGTGCTCCGGCGCCGGCGCGGCGGCGATCGCCTGCCTCGACATGATGGTCAGCGTGGGCCTGCGCCGCGAGAACATCTACGTGTGCGACTCCAAGGGCGTCATCTACGAGGGCCGCGAGCCCAACATGGAGCCGACCAAGGCGCGCTATGCGCAGAAGACCGAAGGTCGCACGCTGGGTGACGTGATCGCCGGCGCCGACGTCTTCCTCGGGCTGTCCACCGCCGGCGTGCTCAAGCCCGAGATGGTGGCGAAGATGGCCGACAAGCCGCTGATCTTCGCGCTCGCCAACCCGAACCCCGAGATCCTGCCGGCCGATGCCAAGGCCGTGCGCCCCGACTGCATCGTCGCCACCGGCCGTTCGGACTTCCCGAACCAGGTCAATAACGTGCTGTGCTTCCCCTTCATCTTCCGCGGTGCGCTCGACGTCGGCGCGACCACGATCAACGAGGAGATGAAGCTCGCCTGCGTGAAGGCGATCGCCGAGCTGGCCGAGGCCGAGGCCAGCGACATCGTCGCCAGCGCCTATGGCGGCCAGGAGCTCAGCTTCGGCTCCGAGTACATCATCCCGAAGCCCTTCGACCCGCGCCTGATCGTCAAGATCGCGCCCGCGGTGGCGAAGGCAGCGATGGATTCGGGTGTGGCGACCAAGCCGATCGCCGACCTCGAGGCCTATGCCTCCAGTCTCAACGCTTTCGTCTATCAGTCCGGCATCGTGATGAAGCCGGTGTTCTCGGCCGCCAAGGCGGTGCCGCTGGAGCAGAAGCGCGTGATCTACGCCGAGGGCGAGGACGAGCGCGTGCTGCATGCGGTGCGCGTGGTGCTCGACGAGGGGCTGGCAGCGCCGATCCTGATCGGTCGCCCCGAGGTCATCGAGATGCGCATCAAGAAGATCGGCCTCAACCTCAAGCCGGGGCGCGACTTCGAGATCGTCAACCCCGAGTCCGACCCGCGCTACCGCGAGCTGTGGTCCGACTACTACGCGCTGATGAAGCGCGACGGGGTCACCCCGGACCTGGCAAAGGCCAAGATCCGCCGCGACACCACCCTGATCGGGGTCATGATGCTGCGCCGCGGCGACGCCGACGCGCTGGTCTGCGGCACCTTCGGTTCCTACGACTACCACCTCAAGCAGGTGGCCGACGTGATCGGCCTCGCCCCGGGGGCCAAGCAGTTCGCGGCGATGAACCTGCTGCTGCTCACCAAGCGCATGCTGGCCATCACCGACACCTACGTGAATGAAAGCCCGAGCGCGGAGGAGGTCGCCGAGATCGCGCGCATGGCGGCCGACGAGCTGCGCCGCTTCGGCATCGAGCCCAACGTGGCGCTGCTGTCGCACTCCAGCTTCGGCAGCTCGAGCTCGGCCTCGGCGCGCAAGATGCGTCGTGCCTGCGAGATCCTGCGCGAGACTTCGCCCGATCTCAACGTCGATGGCGAGATGCACGGCGACGCCGCCCTGTCCGAGGAGATCCGCGACAAGCTGCACCCGGATTCGGGCCTGAAGGGCGAGGCCAACCTGCTCGTGATGCCCAACCTGGACGCGGCCAACATCTCCTTCAACCTGATGAAGGTGGCCAACGGCGACGGCGTGTCGGTGGGGCCGATCCTGCTCGGCGCGGCCAAGCCGGTGCATATCGTGACGCCCTCGGCCACCGTGCGACGGCTGGTCAACATGACCGCGCTCGCGGTGGTCGACGCCAAGGAGTCGCGCAACGCCGGGGCCTGAGGCCCGCTGGCGGTGCCGGTCGGCACCGCCCCGGCGCGAGCCTCCCGCGACGGGGTTCGCGCAGCGTGTTCCTGGGGCAGCTCCGCGAGGGGCTGCCCCGCTTTGTTTCCTTCTTCCCCGACAGGCGATCCCGATGCCGAAGACCACCTCCCCGCGCGCGCTGCTGTTCGCCGGCGCGCTTGCCCTGAGCGCCCCGGCCGCGCAGGCTGCCGACTGGCTGCTCGCCTCCTCCAGTCCGCGGGTCGTGCCCGGCCAGCGCTTCGAGGTCGTGGTGATCGGCGAGGGCCGCGCGGCGGAATGGCCGGCGCGCCTGCCGGCGAGCATCGAGCTGCCTGGGGGCGGGCCCTCCATCGCGGTCGAGCTGGTCGCGATCGGCAAGGCGGCGGCGGGGGCCGGCCAGCGCCGCTACTTCGCGCGCTGGCCGATGGAGGTGGCCGGAGTGGCGGCGCTCGCGCTCGTCGGCAGGCCCTCGGCGCGGGTGCTGCTCGATGCCGGCGCGCCGGCCGGCGTGGCCGCAGCCCCTGCCGTGCCGGCCGCCGTCGTGCCCGCGGTGCCGGTCGCCGCTGCGGCTGCACCGGCCGCGGTGGCACCGATGGCCCCCGTCGCCGCGGCTCCGGCCGACGCGGTGCCGGTCGAGCCCTCGGGCTTCGGCTTCCACGAACCGATGTACTTTCTCATCGGCGGTCGCGACCCGGTGTCTGCGCGCTTTCAGTTCAGCTTCCGCTACCGCATCTTCGACGAGCAGGGCGTGGTGGCGGAGTCGATCCCGGTGGCGAGCGGGCTCTACTTCGGTTTCACCCAGACCTCGCTGTGGGACCTGCAGTCCGAGTCCAAGCCCTTCCGCGACTCGAGCTTCCGCCCCTCGCTGTTCTACCGCTTCGCCCTCGACGATCCCGACAAGCGCGGCTCGCTGGCGCTCTCCGGCGGCTACGAGCACGAATCCAACGGCCAGGAGGACATGCCCTCGCGCAGCATCGACACGCTCTTCGTGCGCGCCGACGCGCGTCTGCGCCTGGACGAAGCGGGCACCTACCTCGGCGTCGTGCCCAAGGCGTGGACCTACCTCGACCGCGAGGACAACCCAGACATCGCGCGCTACCGCGGCCACGCCGAACTCGGCCTGCGCCTCGGCCGCGACGACGGCTGGCTGTTCTCCACACTGATCCGTCGCGGCACCGAGGGCAAGATGGGCACGCAGTACGACCTGTCCTATCCGATCCGGCGCAGCGTGTTCTCCGGCGTGGGCGCCTTCGTGCATCTGCAGGCCTTCAAGGGCTACGGCGAGACCCTGCTCGAATACGACGAGAACAAGGAAGCGCAGTACCGCATCGGCGTCTCGCTGGTACGCTAGAGCGCGCCCAACGGCCGTGCCCGACCAACCCCAAGGAGAATCCGATGAACCATGCGATCCGAATCCACCGCACCGGCGGTCCCGAAGTCCTGCAGTGGGAGGCCGTCGAGCTGCCGCCGCCCGCGGCCGGCGAGGTGCGGCTGCGCCACCATGCGGTGGGGCTCAATTTCATCGACACCTATCACCGTAGCGGCCTGTACCCGCTGCCCTTGCCCTCGGGGCTGGGCATGGAGGGCGCGGGCGTGGTCGAGGCGGTGGGCGAGGGCGTGGCCGGGCTGAAGGTGGGGGACCGCGTGGCCTACACCGGTGGCCCGCTGGACGCCTACTCGGAGGCGCGCAACATCGAGGCGCGCCACCTCGTGGCCTTGCCGGACGACCTCTCCTTCGAGCAGGGCGCGGCGATGATGCTGCAGGGCATCACCGCGCAATACCTCTTACATGCCACCTACCCGGTGAAGGCGGGCGAGACCATCCTGGTGCATGCGGCGGCCGGCGGCGTCGGCTCGATCCTCGTGCAGTGGGCCAAGCTGCTCGGCGCCACCGTGATCGGCACCGTGGGCAACGACGACAAGGCGCAGCGCGCGCGTGCCCTCGGCTGCGACCACGTCATCGTGTACTCGCGCGAGAAGTTCCCCGAGCGCGTGCGCGAGCTCACCGGCGGCGCGGGCGTCGCGGTGGTGTACGACTCGGTGGGGCGCGACACCTTCCTCGACTCGGTGGCCTGCCTGCGCCGGCGCGGCACCATGGTGAGCTACGGCAACGCCACCGGCGCGGTCGCCCCCTTTGACTGCGCGCTGCTGCACAAGGCCGGCTCGGTCTATGTCACCCGTCCCGGCCTGCCCGACTACATCGCCAGCCGCGCGGAGTTGGTCGAGCGCGCCGCGGCGCTGTTCGAGGTGGTGCGCAGCGGCCGGGTGAAGATCGAGATCCTGCAGCGCTACGCGCTCAAGGACGCCGCCCAGGCGCACCGCGATCTCGAGGCGCGCAAGACCACCGGCTCCACCATACTGCTTCCCTGAGTGCGCTTGCGCGCCCGCGCCGGGCGCCGCTGCGGCCGGCAGGGGGCGTCCTAGTCGAGCAGCACATAGCGGCCGTCGCGGATCTGGGTGAAGTAGACCGTCCGCGGCGTGTCGCCATTGGCGTCGAAGGCGATCTGCTGCTGCAGCCCCTGGAAGGGGGCGTGGCGCACCAGGGCCTGCTTGAGCGTCTCGTCCTCCGTGCGCCTTTGCATCGCGTCGAACAGCACGGTCGCTGCGTCGTAGGCCAGCACCGAGCTGTATCCGGGCTCGCGCTGGAAGCGCTTGAAGTAGGCGCTGCGGAAGGCCTGGTAGCGTGCCGAGCGGTCGTCGCGGTCGAAGGCCTGCACGATCACCAGCGCCTCCAGCGCCTTGCCGCCGAGCTCGATCAGCTTCTCGCTCGCCGCCCACTCCGCCGCGGCGATCGGCAGCTGCGGCGCCTGCAGCTTGGCGTGCTGGCACAGCCGGGTAAGGTCGATCGCCGCGGCGAGGAACATCAGTCCATCGGGTTCGGCAGCGAGCATCGCGCGCATGACCTCGCCGAAGTCGGCGTCGGGCCGCGATTCGAAGGTCACCGCGGCGACGGTCTTGCCGCCCAGGCCGCTGAAGGCGGCCTCAAACTCCCTGAACCACGATTCGGTGAAGGAGCGGTTGCGCAGGTCGTAGGCCACGGCCACCCGGCGCTGCCCCTGCGCGAACAGCCGCCTGGCGTAGTCGTGGGCGTTGTCGCGGGTGGTCCGGTTGATGCGGAAGAGATAGTCGTCGTTGCCGTAGAAGTCCATCGAGGTGATGGTCGGGCTCACCATCACCACCCGGTTGCGGTTGATGTGCGGCAGCGCGGCCGCCGCCATCGCGCTCGCGAAGGGACCGACGATGGCCTCGACCTTCGCCTCGATCAGCTCCGCCGCGCCCTTCGCGGCGATCTCCCGCGTCTGCGCGTCGTCGCGCACCAGCAACTCGAGCGGCCGGCCGTGGATGCCGCCGGCGGCGTTGCGCTCCTCGAGCGCGAGCTGGACGCCGTTGCGCCCGGCCTCGCCGACGTCGGAGGCACGATGGCTCAGCCCCCCGAGGAAGCCGATTCGGATGGGCTCGCGGGGCTGGCAGCCGAGCAGGGCGAGACTGGCGAGGGCAGTGGCGAGGACAGGGCGGATCATCGGCGGTTTGCGGGTGGTTTTAGAAGATTAGAGTCTATAATCGCGAAGATAAACTGAAACGTCAAAAACATCACAAAGTTTGGATGTGCCTGGCGTTTATCGTGCCGATTCACTCTCAAAGACCAGACCTGCGCGTCGCCGCGCCCGGTCCGGGGCGCCCGGCCTGAAACGAAAGATGGACCACTTCCCGACCGCCTTCGACGGCACCCGAGCGCGTCTTCCACGAGCGACGGCAACGCGCGCGGCCGTGTCGCCGTCGCAGCCCGGCACCCGCAGGAGCGCTGAACGATGAGGCCGAGCACAGGCGCGCAAGGCGGCGCGCGCTGGTCGATCCGTGCCCGTCTGCTGGCGATCGGGCTGACCCCGCTGCTGCTGGGGTTTCCGTTGATCATGGCGCTCCTGGTGTTCTGGGGCGGTTCGTATTTCGACCGCATCGTCATCGCCAACGCCAGGACCCACCTCGCCGGCAACGAGCGCTATCTAGAGGACGTGCGCCGCCAGGCCGAGGAGCGCGTGGGCCAGCTTGCCGAGTCCAGGCCGATGCGGCGCCTGCTCGACGAGGCGGGCCCCGCCGAGGAGGTCGCGGCGATCCTCGCCAGCCGGGCGGAGACTGCAGGGCTGGATTTCCTCGTGATCGCCACGGCCGAGGGTGAGGTGCTGGTCGGCACCGCCGGACGGCCGCACGGCGGCCGGTTGCCACGCAGCTTCACGCTCCGCCAGGCGCGCCAGGGCCTGGCGGCCGCGGCCTTCGAACGCCTTGACCCGAACCAGCTCGCCGCGATCGATCCGGGCCTGCCAGCGCGGGTGCGCGTGCTCACCCCGGCTGGGCAGGCTCGCCCTGGCCTTGGCGGCGTCGAGGAACACGGCTTGCTGCTGACGGTGGCCGCACCCATCGCATCGGCCGCCGGCGAGGTGGATCGGGTTCTCTTCGGAGGACTCGCGCTGAGCGGCAACGAGGCCCTCGTCGATCGCATGCGCGATGTCGTCTTCCCGGCCGGCACCCTGCCCGACGGCACCGAGGGCCAGACCAGCCTGCTGCTGGACAGCCGGCGCGTCGCCACCACCTTGCGCCTGGCCGGCGGCGAGCGCGCGGTGGGGAGCTTTGCCGAGCCCGAGGTGCTCGCCCACGTGCTCGAGCAGGGCAACATCTGGCTGGCGCGCGCCAGCGTTCTCGGTGAATCCATGATCGCCGGCTACGCACCGATCCATGATGGCGACGGCGAGCGCATCGGCATGCTCTTCTCCGGCTTTCCCGAGGCGCCCTACCAGCGCGAGAAGCTGCAGCTCTTCGCCGCCGTGGGCGGACTCTTCTTGCTGCTGACCTTGCTGCTGTCCGGGCTCTACGTTGGGTGGTCGCGCCGGATCACCGCGCCGCTGACGCGCATCATGGGCACCATGAGCGCGGCGGCGGCGGGCGATCTCTCCGCCCGCGTCGGCGCGCCCGAACGCGACGACGAGGTCGGCCGCCTCGGGCGGCAGCTCGACACCATGCTCGACGCGCTTACCTCGGAGACCACCCGCCGCGAGGCGCTCTTCGACAACATGCGCGACGGACTGGTGCTGATCGACGCGAACGGTGCGGTGCGCGATTGCAACCGGCAGTTCGCCGCCATGCTCGGCTACACGCGCGAGGAGGCCCGCGGCCTGCACGTCTGGGAGTGGGATCGCAGCATCGAGCGCCCCGCGCTGATGGACATGCTGCAGCGCACCGACGCCCTGCAGAACCTGTTCGAGACCCTGCAGGAGCGCAAGGACGGCAGCCGCTTCATCGCCGAGGTCTCATCGAGCCGGGTGGAGTGGGGCGGCGACTCCTACGTGCTGGCGATGCAGCGCGACATCGGCGCGCGCAAGCAGGTCGAAGCCGAACTCGAGCGTCATCGCGAGCACCTCGAGGCCATGGTGCGCGAACGTACTGCGGCGCTTGCCGAGGCGCGCGACCAGGCCGAGGCCGCCAGCCGCGCCAAGAGCGCCTTCCTCGCCAACATGAGCCATGAGATCCGCACGCCGATGAACGCGATCATCGGCCTGTCGGAACTGCTGCTGCGCGAGGGCAGCGACGGGCGCAGCAGCGATCGCCTCGGCAAGATCCAGGGCGCGGCCCATCACCTGCTCGGCATCATCGACGACATCCTCGACCTGTCGAAGATCGAAGCCGGAAAGCTCGGGATCGAGCGCGCCGAGTTCGTCCTGTCCGATCTCGTGGGCCGTGCGGTGGCCCTGGTGCGCGAGCGCGCCGGTGACAAGGGTCTGCGCCTGCGCAGCGAGATCGACCCGGTGCTGCCCCGTGCGCTTGCCGGCGATCCGGTCCGCCTCACCCAGATCCTGGTCAATTTCCTCTCCAACGCGGTGAAGTTCGCCGATACCGGCGACATCGTCGTGCGCGCCCGCCAGGTTGCCGCGGAGGGCGGGATGGTTCACCTGCGCCTGGAGGTGGTCGATCAGGGCATCGGGATCGATCCCGCCGAACAGCTGCGCATCTTCAAGGCTTTCGAGCAGGCCGACGGCTCGGTGACGAAGAAGTACGGCGGAACCGGGCTCGGGCTCGCGATCAGCAAGCGCCTGGCGACGCTCATGGGCGGGGAGATCGGTGTCGAGAGCGCGCCAGGGCAGGGCAGCACCTTCTGGATCCGCGTGCCGCTGGCGGTCGTGCAGCCGTCGGTCCAGCCGCTCGCGATTGCTGCGGCGGCGCCCGCGGCCGTCCCGGCGGCGTCGAGCGCTCACCAGCTGCTGCGCGAGACGCGCGCCGGGCGGCGCATCCTGCTCGTCGAGGACCACCGCATCAACCAGGAGGTGGCCAAGGCCTTGCTGCGGCGCGCCGGGCTGGTGGTCGAGGTGGCCGAGAACGGCCGGATCGGGCTCGATCGCGTGCGCGAACACGACTACGACCTGGTGCTGATGGACATCAGCATGCCGGTGATGGACGGGCTGGAGGCGACGCGCGCGATCCGCACGCTGCCGGGCCGCGGCGCCGACGTGCTACCCGTCCTGGCGATGACCGCCAACGCCTTCGAGGACGACCGCGAGGCCTGCCTGGCGGCCGGGATGAACGACCACATCGCCAAGCCGGTGATCCCCGAGAAGCTCTACGCCGCGCTGCTGCACTGGCTGCCGGCGGCGACGGACGGCAGGGCGCGCGAGGCTGCAGCGCAGGGCGTGGAGGGGGGCGAGCTCGGGTAAAATCGGCGCCATGACTGCCGACCCGAACACCCCCGACCTGGCGCCGCACCAGCCGCGCTTCGTCCATCTCCGCCTTCACTCCGAATACTCGATCACCGACGGCATCGTCCAGCTCGACCAGGCGATCGCCGCCGCGGCGGACGACGGCATGCCGGCGCTCGGCGTCTCCGACCTCGCCAACCTGTTCGGCATGGTCAAGTTCTACAAGGGCGCGCGCGGCAGGGGCATCAAGCCCATCGTCGGCGTCGACGCCTGGATCCGCAACGAGGCCGAGCGCGACAAGCCCCACCGCGTGCTGCTGATCTGCAGGAACCGCACGGGCTATGGCCAGCTGTGCGAGCTGCTTACCCGCGCCTACCTCGAGAACAAGCACCGCGGCCGCGCCGAGATGCGCCGCGAGTGGTTCGAGGGCGGCGCGGCGAGCGCGCTGCTGTGCCTGTCGGGCGCGATGAGCGGCGACATCGGCGCGGCGATCGCGGCCGGCAACCTCGCGCTTGCCGAGCAGCTCGCCGCCGACTGGGCGCGGCTCTTCCCGGGTGCCTTCTACATCGAGCTCCAGCGCGCCGGCCACCCCGGGACCGAGGGCTACATCCGCCACGCGGTGGATATCGCCGGCCGGCTCGGCCTGCCGGTGGTGGCGACCCATCCGGTGCAGTTCCTCAAGCGCGAGGACTTCAAGGCGCACGAGGCGCGGGTGTGCATCGCGCAGGGCTACGTGCTCGCCGACAAGCGCCGGCCGCGCGACTTCACCGAGGAGCAGTACCTCAAGAGCCAGGCGGAGATGTGCGCGCTCTTCGCCGACCTCCCGGAGGCGCTCGAGAACGCGGTCGAGATCGCCCGCCGCTGCTCGCTGACGGTGCAGCTGGGCAAGAACTTCCTGCCGCTCTTCCCCACCCCCGAGGGCATGACGCTCGACGACTTTCTGGTCGAGGAGGCGAAGAAGGGCCTGGAGGAGCGCCTCGTCCAGCTCTACCCGCACCCCGAGGAGCGCGAGCGGCAGCGCCCGCGCTACGAGCAGCGCCTGAAGTTCGAGACCGACACGATCATCCAGATGGGCTTCCCCGGCTACTTCCTGATCGTGGCCGACTTCATCCAGTGGGGGAAGAACAACGGCGTGCCGGTCGGCCCGGGGCGCGGCTCTGGCGCGGGCTCGCTGGTGGCGTATTCGCTCAAGATCACCGACATCGACCCGTTGGAGTACGCGCTGCTGTTCGAGCGCTTCCTCAACCCCGAGCGGGTGTCGATGCCCGACTTCGACATCGACTTCTGCCAGGACAACCGCTACCGCGTCATCGAGTACGTGCGCGAGCGCTACGGCAAGGACGCGGTGAGCCAGATCGCCACCTTCGGCACCATGGCCTCGAAGGCGGTGGTGCGCGACGTCGGCCGCGTGCTCGACCTGCCCTACGGCCTGTGCGACCGGCTGTCGAAGCTGATCCCGATCGAGGGCGCCAAGCCCGTCTCGCTGAACAAGGCCTACGAGATGGAGCCGCAGATCGGCGAGATGATGGCCGACGGCAACGACGGCGAGTCGGTGCGCGACCTGTGGAGCCTGGCGCAGCCGCTCGAGGGCTTGAGCCGCAACGTCGGCATGCACGCCGGCGGTGTGCTGATCGCGCCCGGCAAGCTCACCGACTTCTGCCCGCTCTACATCGCCGACGGCGACGACGCCACGCCGGTGTCGCAGTTCGACAAGGACGACGTCGAGGCCGTGGGCCTGGTGAAGTTCGACTTCCTCGGCCTGCGCAACCTCACCATCATCGAGCTCGCGCTGGAGTACGTGGCGCGTCTGGAGGGCAGCCGGCCCGACCTGATGAGTCTGGGCTTCGAGGACCCCGCCGCCTACCAGATCCTGAAGGACGCCAACACCACGGCGATCTTCCAGGTCGAATCGGACGGCATGAAGAAGCTGCTGAAGAAGCTCGCGCCCGACCGCTTCGAGGACATCATCGCGGTGCTCGCGCTCTACCGTCCCGGTCCGCTCGGCTCGGGAATGGTGGACGACTTCATCCTGCGCAAGAAGGGCCAGCAGGAGATCGACTACTTCCACCCCGACCTCAAGGCCTGCCTGGAGCCGACCTACGGCGTCATCGTGTACCAGGAACAGGTGATGCAGATCTCCCAGATCATCGGGGGCTACACGCTGGGCGGCGCCGACATGCTGCGCCGCGCGATGGGCAAGAAGAAGGCCGACGAGATGGCCAAGCACCGCGCCACCATCGCCGAGGGCGCGAAGCAGAAGGGCTACGACCCGGCGCTCGCCGAGCAGCTCTTCGACCTGATGACCAAGTTCGCGGAGTACGGCTTCAACAAGTCGCACACCGCGGCCTACGCGGTGGTCACCTACCACACCGCCTGGCTCAAGGCGCACCACTGCGCGGCCTTCATGGCGGCGACGATGTCGTCCGACCTGGACAACACCGACACGGTCAAGATCTTCTACGAGGACACGCTCGCCAACGGCATCAAGGTGCTGCCGCCGGATGTGAACACCTCCGACTACCGCTTCGTGCCGGTGGATCGCAAGACCATCCGCTACGGCCTGGGCGCGGTGAAGGGCGTGGGCGAGCCGGCGGTGCGGGCGATCCTCGCCGCGCGGCAGAAGGGCGGAGACTTCCGCGACCTGTTCGACTTCTGCGAGCGGGTGGACCGGCGCATGGTGAACCGCCGCGTCATCGAGGCGCTGATCCGCGCCGGCGCGATGGATACGCTGGCGGGCCACAAGGGCCTGGACCGCGCGCAGCTGATGGCGACCGTGGCCTTGGCGATGGAGGCGGCCGAGCAGGCGGCGGCCAACGCGATGCAGGGCGGGCTCTTCGACCTGATGCCCGAGGCCGCGGGCGCGGCGCCGGAGTTCGCCAGGGTGAGGGCGTGGAGCGAGCGCGAGCGCCTCAAGGAAGAGAAGCTCGCGATCGGATTCTTCCTCTCCGGCCACCCCTTCAATGCCTTCAAGCCCGAGGTGCGCCGCTTCGTGCGCCGCACGCTGGCCCAGCTCGAGCCCTCGCGCGACCTCACCACGCTGGCCGGGGTGGTCATGGAGCAGCGCACCAAGATGGGCAACCGCGGCAAGATGGTCTTCGTGCAGATCGACGACGGCACCGAGCCCCGCGAGGTCACGGTGTACTCCGAAGTGCTCGACGCCAGCCGCGGCAAGATCGTCACCGACGAGGTCGTGGTGATCGAGGCCAAGGTGAGCAACGACGACTTCTCGGGCGGGCTACGCATCATCGCCGACCGCGTGCTGACGCTGGGTGAGGCACGTGGTCGCTTTGCGCGTGCCCTGCAATTGCGCATCAATGGAGAGGTCGGCAGCACGGGCGGGCCGGTAGCCGCAGCGGGCAAGCTGCAGACCTTGCTCGAGCCTTTCCGCGAAGGGGGCTGCCCGATTCGGGTGAGGTATCGCAACGCCGCCGCCGAGGCCGAGCTCCCGTTCGGTGATGGCTGGCGTGTGCGCCTGGACGATGCCCTGCTGGAGAGCCTGCGCGAATGGCTGCCGGGCGAGGCGGTCGAGGTGGTGTACCCCTGAGGCGCGATCGTTTAGGCAGGGGCGCCGCCAGGCGCAAAGGCGGCCCTTGCGCATCCGACCGAGCTTACGACCGCGGCGTCGGTGCGCGGCGGCTGGCGTTCCTGCAGGCGCATGGAGCCGCGATGCTTCCCGTAGGAGCGCCGGCAGGCGCGATAGCGGCCGTTCGGTCTCCGCCCTGCGTCGGCCGCCCGCGGTAGCGGCGGGGCTGTGCTCAAAGCGTCGGGCGTTGTTCGAAGCCTGTGAGCTGCTCGAGCGCGGCCTCGAACACTTCCACGCGCGACACGCGCGCGTTCGACGGGCCGCGGTGGGCCCAGGCGACGAAGGTCTCGACCGCGGCCGTCGCGCCGATCGCGAGCGCCTCGACCGTCCCGTCGCCGCGGTTGCGCACCCAGCCGGCGAGGCCGAGGCGGGTGGCCTCGGCGGTGGCGCTGCCGCGATACCAGACGCCCTGCACGAGACCGTGGATGCGCAGGCGGCGGGCGATGATGTCGGGTGCCGGTGCGGTTGCATCCGGAACCGCCGAGTTTCCGCACGGCAACTGCGAGGCTCGGCCGGGCATGGACGATTTCCCGTCAGGCATAGGCGATCTCCGGTTCGCGCCCGCCCAGGCGCTGGGCGCGGATCAGCGCCTCGGTGAGGTTGGCGGTGATGTTGTCGTCGCCGAGCTTGTCGCTGAAGCCCGAGCGGAACACGATCGAGCCGGGCTGCGAGTTGAGCCCGCACAGCACCAGGTGGGCGCCGCGCTTCTGCAGGTTGCGGTGCAGGGTCTGCAGGATGTCCAGCCCGGTGGTGTCGATGTTGATCACCTTGTCCAGGTCCAGCACCACCACCTCGGGGTGGCCCGGTAGCCCGAGCAGCAGGTTCTCGAGCTTGTTGGCGGCGCCGAAGAAGAGGCTGCCCTTGAGCTTGTAGGCGACGATGCGCGGCGTGCCGTCGGGGTGGGACAAGGCCTCGACGCCGTAGAAGTCCTCCAGCGGGACGCGGTCGATGCGGGTGAGGTCGGACATCCGGTAGATGAAGAACAGGCTCGCCAGCGCCATGCCGATCTCGACCGCCAGGGTGAGGTCGAACACCACGGTGATGAAGAAGGTGCCGAGCAGGATGGTGCGGTAGTTCAGCGAATAGCGCGCGAGTTCCTTGGGCGCGAAGGCGTGCCATTCGCCCATGTTGATCGACACGATGACCACGATCGCCGACAGCGTGGCGAGCGGGATGTGGCGGGCCGCGGGGGCGAGCGCGAGCACGATCGCCAGCAGCACGCCGGCGTGGATCATGCCCGCGATCGGGGTGCGGCCGCCGGTGCGGATGTTGGTGGCGGTGCGGGCGATCGCGCCGGTGGCGGCGAAGCCGCCGAAGAGCGGCGCGGCGACGTTGGCGATGCCTTGCGCCATCAGCTCCTGGTTGGGGTCGTGGCGGTCGTCGATCTGGCTGTCGGCCACCCGCGCCGACAGCAGCGACTCGATCGCGCCGAGCAGCGCGATCGTGATCGCCGGCGCGATCAGCTTGCCGAGCGTGGACAGGCTCAGCTCGGGCAGGCCGAAGGCGGGGATCTCCTGCGGGATGCCGCCGAAGCGGCTGCCGATGGTGTCGACCGGAAGCGCGACCAGGGTGTTCACCGCGGTCATGATGATCAGCACCGCGAGCGGGCCGGGCAGGCGGCGCATCCACGCGGTCCTGGCCGCCTGGCGGTTCCACGCCACCAGGATCACGAGCGAGGCCACCGCCACCGCCACCGTGGGCAGGTGCAGGCTCGGCAGCGCTGCCGCGAGCGCGGCCATCTTGGCGAAGAACTCGCCCGGCAGATCGGCGATCTGCAGGCCGAGGAAGTCCTTGATCTGCGAGATGAAGATCACCACCGCGATGCCGTTGGTGAAGCCGATCACGACCGACAGCGGGATGAAGCGGATCATGTTGCCCAGGCGCAGCGCACCCATGGCGAACAGCAGCACGCCCGACATCATCGTGGCGATGAGCAGGTTCTGCACGCCGTGGTCGACCACGATCGCATATACGATGGGGATGAAGGCGCCGGTGGGGCCGCCGATCTGCACCCGCGAGCCGCCGAAGAAGGCGATCAGGAAGCCGGCGACGATCGCCGTCCAGATGCCGGCGGTGGGCGACATGCCGGAGGCGATCGCGAAGGCCATCGCCAGCGGCAGCGCGAGTACGCCGACGGTGATGCCTGCAGACAGATCGCCGACGAGGCCTGCCCGGCTGTAGCCGGGCAGGGTGTCGAAGAGCTTGGGACGGAAGTCGAGTTTCATGCTGTCTCCGCTGCGTACTGGTTCAGGACGGGGCGCGAGGCCCGGGCGGCGCCGCCCGCGTCGATGGCAGGCAGGCGGCGCGGAGCGCGGAGACGATCACCCTCGGCCGGCGTGATGCAGGACGATCCAGCGTTTCGAGGGGGTGAGCGGCATGACGGCTACTCGGGGCGGGTCACTTCACCTTCATGCCGGGGAGCGCGCCGGCGTCGGGCGAGAGCAGGAAGATGCCCGGCGTGTTGCCGGCGGTGTCGGAGGCGGCGAGCACCATGCCCTCGCTCAGGCCGAACTTCATCTTGCGCGGCGCGAGGTTGGCGACCATCACCGTCATGCGGCCGACCAGGGTGGCCGGGTCGTAGGCCGACTTGATGCCGGCGAAGACCTGGCGCGGCTTCGGGTTGCCGGCCGCGTCGGTCTCGCCGATGTCGAGCGACAGGCGGATGAGCTTGTCGGCGCCTTCGACGTGCTGGGCGTCGGCGATCCTGGCGATGCGCAGCTCGACCTTGGTGAAATCGTCGATCGAGATGTGCTCGGTGGCGGTCTCCGCGGCCTGCGCCGAATGCTGCTGCTTCTCGGCGTGGCGCTGCTGGGACGAGGCGGTCTTTGTGTCCCTGGCGTCCTGCGCGGGTTTGTCCGCCTTCGCCGGCGCGGCCGCGGTCGGGGCGAGCGACTCGCGGTTGGCCTCGAGCAGGGCGTCGATCTGCTTGCGCTCGGCGCGGGTCATCAGGTGG
>Ga0116151_10001301_pt1 | contig 23243 bp, 24 predicted proteins | sample AD_UKC117_MetaG_FD_89893 | JGI IMG/M metagenome (GOLD analysis project Ga0116151, IMG submission 89893) | Active sludge microbial communities of municipal wastewater-treating anaerobic digesters from Hong Kong - AD_UKC117_MetaG | ecosystem: Engineered > Bioreactor > Anaerobic > Digestate... | reverse complement strand
GGTCCTGGAGCATCGGCAGGGCCGGGCGGGCTCCAAGCTGCACGGCCGACTGGTGGCGCTCTTCGCCGTGGTCGCGGTCGCGCCCGCGATCATCGTCTCGGTGTTCTCCGTGCTGTTCCTGAGCTCCGGCCTCGAGACCTGGTTCGGCGACCGGATCAGGGTGGCGCTCGAGACCTCGATGAACGTCGCCGAGGCCTATCTCGAGGAGCACAAGGAGAACATCCGCGCCGACGCCCTGGCGATGGCCGCCGACCTCAACCGCGAGGCGCCCTATCTGCTCGGCGATCCCGTCCGGCTCCAGCAGTTCGTCGCGGGCCAGGCGGCCGTGCGCTCGCTCACGGAAGCCATCGTGTTCGACCGCCTCGGCAACGTCCTCGCCCGCACCGGCCTCAGCTTCGGCCTCGAGATGGAGTATCTGCCGCCCGGTGCGCTGACCCGGGCGGAGTCCGGCGAGGTCGTCACCGTCACCTCGTCGGCCGACGACCGGGTCCGGGCACTGGTCCAGCTCTTCGGCTTCGGCGACGCCTATCTCTTCGTCGGCCGGTTCGTCGATGCCGAGGTGCTGGGCTTCATGCAGCGCACCCAGAGCGTGGTGCGCGAGTACCAGCAGCTCTCGACCGAGCGGCGCGGCATCCAGATCACCTCGGCCATCCTCTTCGGCCTCGTCGCCCTGCTGCTGCTGTTCGCCGCCGTCTGGACCGGCATGGCGGTCGCCGACCGGATCGTGGCACCGATCGGCCAGCTCATCGGCGCCGCCGACCGGGTGCGGACGGGCGACCTGCTCGCGCGCGTCCCCGAGGGGGCGAGCGACGACGAGATCGCCGTGCTCAGCCGGGCCTTCAACCGCATGGCGACGCAGCTGCACAGCCAGCGGCGCGAGCTGATCGACGCCAACCACCAGCTCGACGCGCGCCGCCGGTTCACGGAGGCCGTGCTGTCCGGCGTCACGGCCGGCGTGATCGGTCTCGATGACCAGCGGCGGATCGTCCTGCCGAACCGTGCCGCCAGCCATTTCCTCGAGTCCGCCGCCGGCGGCGAGATCGCCGGTGTCGACATCCAGCATGTCCTGCCCGAGACGCTGCCGCTGTTCGAGCGGGCCGAGCTCGCCGCCGGCCAGACGGTCCAGCAGCAGGTGACGGTGCGGCGCGGCCTCGCCGAGTACACGCTCCTGGTGCGTCTCGCGGCCCAGCGCGAGGGTGACGCGATTGTCGGCTATGTCCTGACCTTCGATGACATCACGGTGCTGCTCAGCGCCCAGCGGCAGGCGGCCTGGGCGGAGGTGGCGCGGCGCATAGCCCACGAGATCAAGAACCCGCTGACACCGATCCAGCTTTCGGCCGAGCGCATGGGGCGCAAGTTCGCGAGCCAGATCGACGAGGCCGACCGGTCGTCCTTCCATCGCGCGGTCGACACGATCATCCGCCAGGTCGACGTCATCGGCCGGCTGATCCGCGAGTTCTCGGCCTTCGCCCGGATGCCCGACGCCCGCATGCGACCCGAGCCGCTCGCCGCGCTCGTGCAGCATGCGGCGGACCTGCAGCAGAGCGCCCGTCCGGAGCTTCGCCTGACGGTCGATCTCGGCGATTCTGCCGGGCTCTATCTCGACTGCGACGGCGAGAAGATCAGCCAGGCGCTGACCAATGTCCTGCAGAACGCGGTCCAGGCGGTCGAGGAGTCGGCGGCCGGGGCCGATCAGGAGGGAGGCGGTAGCCCGGCGCCCGTGCCCGTGGTAGAGGTCACGGTGTTGCGCGGCGACCACGAGCTGGCCATCCTGGTCGCCGACAATGGCAGCGGTTTCCCGGCTGGCGAGCGGCAGCGGTTTCTCGAGCCCTATGTCACCACCAGGGCCAAGGGCACGGGCTTGGGGCTTGCGATCGTGCACAAGATCATGGAGGAGCACGCTGGCCGCGTGGAGCTCGACAACAGCGAGCTCGGTGGCGCGCTGGTCAGGTTGGTTTTTCCGGCGGAACGGATCGTCGAGGGCCGGCCACGACCCATCGGCAACCGGGCATCTTGAGCGGGGGTTGGCCAGCCCTTGGAGCCCGCTCGGGCGGGGCCTCAGTGGAGACGGGCGAAGCGGATGAGCAAGGAAGTTCTGATCGTCGATGACGAGGCTGCGATCCGCGAGGTCGTCGCCGCCGTCCTCGAGGACGAGGGTTATGTGCCGCGCCAGGCCGCGACCAGCGACGAGGCGCTCCGCGAGGTGGCCCGCAAGCCGCCGGCCTTGCTGCTGCTCGACATCTGGCTCGAGGGCAGCCGCATGGACGGCGTGCAGATCCTCGACCATGTGCGCTCCAGCAACCCGAGCCTGCCGGTGATCATGTTCAGCGGCCACGGGACCATCGAGACCGCGGTGGCGGCGATCAAGAAGGGTGCCCTCGACTTCATCGAGAAGCCCTTCAAGTCGGACCGGCTGCTGGTCGCCGTCGAGCGGGCCATGGAGCTGAGCCGGCTGCGGCGGGAGAACGAGGAGCTGCGCAGCCGGGCCCAGAAGGTCGAGCTGATCGGCGGCTCGCCCGTGATGGGCAAGCTGCGCGCCACCATCCAGCGGGTCGGCCCGACCGGCAGCCGCATCCTGATCTCCGGCCCGCCCGGCTCGGGCAAGGAGGTCGTGGCCCGGATGATCCACAAGCAGTCGCGCCGCGCCGACGGGCCGTTCGTTGTCCTCAATTGCGCCGCCCTGGCGCCGGACCGCGTCGATGTCGAGCTCTTCGGCTGCGAGCCCGGCTGGCTGGCGCCCGAGCAGCCGCGGGTGATCGGCCTCCTGGAGCGGGCCGATGGCGGCACGCTGCTGCTCGACGAGGTCGCCGACATGCCGCTCGACACCCAGGGCAAGGTGCTGCGGGCGCTGCAGGAACGCAGCTTCACCCGGCCGGGCGGCAACAATCGCCGGGAGGTCGACGTCCGCGTCCTCGCCACCACCAACCGCGACCTCCAGGCGGAGATGACGGCCGGCCGTTTTCGCGAGGATCTCTTCTACCGGATCAACGTGGTGCCCGTGGAGCTGCCGTCCCTGGCCGAGCACCGCACCGACATCCCGGAGCTCGCCCGCCATTTCATGACGGTCGCCTCCGCCGAATCGGGGCTGCAGCCGCACGAGATCGCCGACGATGCCATGGCGGTCCTGCAGACCGCCGACTGGCCGGGCGACATCCGCCAGCTGCGCAACACCATCGAGTGGATGCTGATCATGGCCGGCGAGCAGAAGGGGCCGATCGGCCTCGCCGGGCTGCCGCCGGAGCTCACCGACAGCGCCGCCAGGGGCATGGACCCCAGGGCCAACGGGGAGTTCGTCTCGATGCCGCTGCGCGAGGCGCGCGAGCAGTTCGAGCGCACCTATCTGCAGGCGCAGCTGCAGCGGTTCGGCGGCAACATCTCGCGCACCGCCAATTTCGTCGGCATGGAACGGTCGGCGCTGCACCGCAAGCTGAAGACGCTCGGCCTTCACAGCGACGACTGAGCGAAGCAGCGGAGGCGAGGGCGCAGCATGAAGGTGATCGTCGCCGGGGCCGGCCTCGTCGGCTTCAACATCGCGCGTTACCTGGCGGCAGCCGGCAACGATGTCGTGATCATCGACCAGCGGCCGGAGCTGGTCCGCAAGATCGGCGACAGCCTCGACATCCAGGCCATGGTCGGTCACGCCTCGCATCCCTCGACCCTGGAGCATGCCGGTGCCGCCGATGCGGACATGTTCATCGCGGTGACGCAGGTCGACGAGGTCAACATGGTGGCCTGCCAGGTCGCGCACACGCTCTTCAACGTGCCGACCAAGATCGCCCGCGTCCGCCAGCAGGATTATCTGCAGAGCCGCTGGCAGGATCTCTTCCGCCGCGATCACCTGCCGATCGACGTGGTCATCTCGCCGGAGGTCGAGGTGGCGCATGCCATTGCCCTGCGGCTCGAGGTGCCGGGTGCGCTGAATGTCGTGCCCTTCGCCGAGGATCGGGTGCGGCTCATCGCGCTCCGCTGCACCGAGGCCACGCCGATCATCAACACGCCGCTGCGCCAGCTCACCTATCTCTTCCCCGACCTGCACCTCGTCTGCGTCGGCGTGGCCCGCGGCGACCAGTTCTTCATTCCCCATGCCGACGACCAGCTCCTGCCCGACGACGAGGTGCATTTCGTCGTCGAGACGGCGCATCTGGAGCGGGCGCTGCCGGCCTTCGGCTACGAAGAGCGCATGAGCGACCGGATCATCATCGTCGGTGGCGGCAATATCGGCCTTTTTCTGGCCCGGGAGCTCGAAGGCCGGTATCCGCATCTCTCGATCAAGGTCATCGAGAACAACCCCGAGCGGGCGGAGCGGATCGCCGACGAGCTGAAGCGCAGCGTCGTGCTCTGCGGCGACGCCAGGGACCGGACCCTGCTCGACGAGGCCAATGTCCGGAGCGCCCAGGCCATCGTCACGGTGACCAATGACGACGAGGTCAACATCATGGCGGCCCTGCTCGGCAAGCGGCTCGGCTGCGAGCGGGCGCTGGCGCTGGTCAACAACAGCACCTACAATCTGGTCGTCCGGCTCATCGGCCTCGACGTCGCGATCAATCCCCGCGAGACGACGGTCTCCAGCATCCTCCAGCATGTCCGCCGGGGCCGGCTCAAGTCCGTGCACACGATCCGCGACGGCGAGGCCGAGATCTACGAGGCCGAGGCGCTCGAGACGTCGCCGCTGGTCGGCAAGCCGCTCAAGGATTTCCGGCAGTCGGGCGGGATGATCGTCGGTGCCATCATCCGCGACGACAAGGTCATCATGCCGCGCGGCGACACGGTGGTGCAGGCGCACGACCGGGTCGTCATGGTGGCGCGCAGCGACGTGGTGCGGAAGGTCGAGCAGCTCTTCGCCGTGCGACTGGACTACTTCTGACTTCAACCGTGCTGGCACGGTCAGCGAGGAAAGGCCCGAGATGGCGCGGATCGCCTATGTGAACGGACGCTATTTGCCGATCGGCCGCCCGGCCGTGGCCATCGAGGACCGGGGCTACCAGTTCGCCGATGGCGTCTACGAGGTCATCAAGTGCGTGTTCGGCCAGCCGCGCGACCTCGAGCGGCATCTCGACCGGCTCGAGCGGTCGCTCCGCGAGCTGCGCATCGCCATGCCGATGTCACGGGCCGCGCTCCGCCGGGTCATTGCCGAGACGCTGCGGCGAAACGCCATCCGCCATGCCATCGTCTACATCCAGGTCAGCCGCGGCACGGCGCCGCGCAACCACCTCTTTCCCAAGAACGCGGTGCCGAGCCTGGTCGTCACCGTCCGCCGGGCACCCTTTCCGAAGCCGGCCGAGATCGAGGACGGGGTGGACGTCGTCACGCTCCCGGACCAGCGCTGGAAACGCTGCGATATCAAGTCGATAAGCCTGTTGCCGAATGTGCTGGCGAAGCAGCAGGCGGCGGAGCAGGGGGCCCGCGAGGCCTGGCTGGTGGATGCCGATGGTCGCGTCACCGAGGGCAGCTCGGCCAATGCCTATATCGTCGACCAGTCCGGCACCATCATCACCCGGCCGCTGGGCGGGGAGATCCTGGGCGGCATCACCCGGCAGAACCTCTTCGCCGCGGCGAAGGCGGCCGGTGTGCCGATCGTGGAGCGGGCGTTCACCGTGGCCGAGGCGCGGGCCGCGCGCGAGGCGTTCCTGACGAGCACGTCGAGCCTCGTCCTGCCGGTGACCCGGATCGACGGACAGAGCATCGGCAACGGCAAGCCCGGCTCGATCACCTGCCGTCTGCTCGACGCCTATCTTCAGGCGCAGGGCCTCGCCGCCGTCATTTGATTGTCGCATCGGGCAAAAAAACACTCTGGCGATTCTATCTGGGGCTAGCAAGGGTCGGCCCCTGATCCTAAGCAATTGACGTGTGTGTGTGTGTGACGACGGTGCGCTTGATCATCCGTTCTGCCGACCGACATTCTGGAGGCGGGGTGCTCGTGCAACCAAGAAAACGACAGAGGGACTCACTCGATGGCGGCCGAAAAACAGCAAAACCTTCAGGACGTTTTCCTCAACCATGTCCGGAAGAACAAGATTCCCGTCACGGTTTTCCTGATCAATGGTGTCAAGCTGCAGGGCGTGATCAGCTCGTTCGACAATTTCTGCCTGTTGCTGCGGCGCGATGGCCATGTCCAGCTCGTCTACAAGCATGCGGTGTCGACGGTGATGCCGTCGGCGGCGGTGCGTCTCTACGATCCCGCGGCGGCCGACGAGGCGGCCCGCGAGCATGCCGCCGAGCGAGGCTGAGACGGCTATTCACGAGGATTCTTCGGCGACGGCGGGGGAACGGCCGCGGGCGATCGTCGTGCACCCTCATGTCACGGGGCGCACCCAGCGGTCGCCGGCGATGCGGCTGGACGAGGCGGTCGGCCTGGCTGCCGCGATCGACCTCGACATCGTGGCCGCGGAGGTGGCGCCGTTGCGCGACGTCCGCCCCGCGACCCTGTTCGGTGGTGGCCGGATCGAGGAGCTGAAGGCGAGGATCGAGGAGCTCGAGGCGAGCCTCGTCGTCGTCGATGGCAGCCTCTCGCCGATCCAGCAGCGCAACCTCGAGCGGGCCTGGAAGTGCAAGGTCATCGACCGCACCGGCCTGATCCTCGAGATCTTCGGCGAGCGGGCCCGGACCAGGGAAGGCGTTCTGCAGGTCGAGCTGGCCGCCCTGACCTATCAGCGCTCGCGGCTGGTGCGTTCCTGGACCCACCTCGAGCGGCAGCGTGGTGGCGCCGGCTTCATGGGTGGCCCGGGCGAGAGGCAGATCGAGCTCGATCGCCGGCGCATCGACGAGCGGATCACGGCGCTCAAGCGCGAGCTGGCGCAGGTGACGCGCACCCGCGGCCTGCACCGGGCCGCCCGCCAGCGGGTGCCCTATCCCATCGTCGCCCTCGTCGGCTACACCAATGCCGGCAAGTCGACCCTGTTCAACCGCCTGACCGGTGCCGAGGTGCTGGCCGAGGACAAGCTCTTCGCCACGCTCGACCCGACCATGCGGGTGGTGCGGCTGCCCTCGGGCCGGCGGGTCATCCTCTCCGACACGGTGGGCTTCATCAGCGACCTGCCGACCACACTGGTCGCCGCCTTCCGCGCCACGCTCGAGGAGGTGCTCGAGGCCGACCTGCTCGTCCATGTGCGCGACATCACCCACGAGGAGACCGAGTCGCAGGCGCAGGATGTCCATCGCGTGCTGGACGAGCTCGGCGTCGACGAAGCCGAGCGCCGCCGGCGTCTGATCGAGGGCTGGAACAAGATCGATCTCGCCGGCGAGGGCGAACGCAACCTCCTGCTGCAGCAGGCCGCCGGCCGGCCCGAGGTGGTGCCGTTCTCCGCCCTCAAGGGTGACGGCCTCGACGAGCTGCTCGGCTGCATCGAGGAGCGCCTCGCGGCCGCGGACGAGATCGTCCATCTCGACCTCGACCATCGCCAGGGTGCCATCGTCGCCTGGCTGCACCAGCAGGGCCGGGTGCTCCAACGCATCGACGACGACAGCGGCATCCATCTCGCCGTCGCCCTGCCGAAAGCGGCGCGCGGCCAGCTCGACCGGCGGCTCGCGGAAGGTCTCTGACGCCGCCGTCACGACGGTTTTTCGCGCCGGACGCCGGCTTGCCTTTCCGGCTGCTTCGGGGCAGCATGCCACATGGCAGCCGTCCTCGATGGGCGGGCCAGGCACGATGGGATGTCGCTGACCCCGGGGGAGAGCGGTATGACGACGATGCGGCAGATCCTGGCAAAGAAGGGCACCAAGGTCTGGAGCATCACGCCGGACGATACGGTGCTCGCAGGGCTCGAGCGGATGGCCGAGGCCGATGTCGGGGCCATGGTCGTGCTCGAGGGGCGCAAGCCCGTGGGCATCTTCAACGAGCGCCGCTACGCGCGCGAGGTCATCCTCAAGGGCAGGTCGTCGGCGAGCACCCTGGTGCGGGAGATCATGCAGACCGACTTCAAGCGGGTCGGCCCCGACCAGACGGTCGAGGAGTGCATGGCGCTGATGACCGAGAGCCGCCAGCGCCATCTCCTGGTCATGAACCGGGGGCGGCTGCTCGGCATCGTCTCGATCGGCGACCTCGTCAAGTCGATCATCGACGAGCAGGAGCACACGATCGCGCAGCTGGTCCAATACGTCACGGGCGCTGCCTGAGGCGCGGTTTCAGCGTCACCGGCCGAGGCGGCGGCGCCCCTGCCGGCGCCCGCGCGCTTGTGGTTTGCCAAGCGGGCCCTGCCGTTATAGAAGGCAGCCCCATCCGCAGGCCCTGCTCCTTCGAGGACAAGAATGCTCATCTCACCGGCCTATGCCCAGGCGGCAGCCCCGGGCGGCAGCGATTTCTTCGTGTCGCTCCTGCCGCTGGTGCTCATCTTCGCCGTCTTCTATTTCCTCCTCATCCGCCCGCAGCAGCGCAAGATGAAGGATCATCGTGCCCTCATCGAGGGCGTCAAGCGCGGTGACCAGGTGCTGACCTCCGGTGGCATCTTCGGTAAGGTCACCAAGGTCGAGGACAACGTGCTCACGGTCGAGATCGCCAAGGAGGTGCAGGTGAGCGTGCAGCGCTCGAGCATCGCCGACATCGTCAACAAACCCAAGCCCGGCGCCGCCGAGGGCACTGCCGCCAACAGCAACACCGGCGGCGGCTTTCTCGGCAAGCTGTTCAAGAAATAGCGTCGATGTCGGCACTGCAGCCCTGGAAGATCTGGACGGCCGTCGTGGTGCTCCTGGCGGCGCTCGTCGTGTCGATTCCCAATCTCTTCAACCGGGACACGGTGGCTGCCTGGCCGGATTTCCTGCCGAAGGGTCAGATCAACCTGGGGCTCGACCTGCAGGGCGGCTCGCATTTGCTCCTGGAGGTCGGTGTCGATACGGTGATCGACGAGCGGCTCGAGGAGCTGGTCGGCGAGGTGCGGCTGGCGCTGCGGCGCGAGCGCATCGGCTATCGGGGCCTCGGCGTCCAGGGCGGCATGGTCCGGTTCACCCTGACCGAGCCGGCCGACCGCGACCGGGCCGTGGCGCAGCTCAGGGACCTCAACCCGTTGCTGCCGTCGTCGGCCTTCGGGATCGGCACCGCGCGTGAGTTCACCGTGGAGGACGACGGCGAGGGCCGCTTGGCCATCGGCTTCAGCGAGGAGGGCCGGGCCGAGCGCGTGCGCGCGGCCGTCAACCAGTCGCTCGAGGTGGTGCGCCGCCGGATCGACGAGCTCGGCACCCGCGAGCCGACGATCCAGCGTCAGGGCGAGGAACGCATTCTCGTGCAGGTGCCGGGCGAGCGCGACCCGACCGCCATCAAGAACCTCCTGGGCCGCACCGCCCGGCTGACCTTCCAGATGGTCGACATGGAGGCGAGCATCGCCGATGCCAGGGCCGGCAGGTTGCCACCTGGCACCGTGCTCCTGCCATCGTCCGACCCTGACGATGGCGCCGGCGCCTGGGTGGTGCAGCGGCGGATCGAGGTGTCGGGCGAGAACCTGGTCGATGCGCAGCCGAGCTTCCAGGACAACCAGCCGGTCGTCAGCTTCCGCTTCGACAACGCCGGGGCGAGGCGGTTCGGCACGATCACGCAGGAGCACACGGGCGATCTCTTCGCCATCGTGCTCGACGGCCAGGTCATCTCCGCACCGCGCATCCGCGAGCCCATCCTCGGCGGCTCGGGCATCATCTCGGGCAACTTCACGGTCGAGAGCGCCAACGAGCTGGCGATCCTGCTCCGCGCCGGTGCCTTGCCGGCACCGCTCATCATTCTCGAGGAACGCAGCGTCGGCCCTGATCTCGGCGCCGATTCGATCGCCGCGGGCCGCACGGCCAGCATCATCGGCATCATCCTCGTGGCCGCCTTCATGGCGCTCTATTACGGCAAGTTCGGTCTCTTCGCCGACGTGGCGCTGATCAGCAACATCGTCCTCATCCTGGCAGCGCTGACTCTCCTGGGCGCCACGCTCACGCTGCCCGGCATCGCCGGCATCGTCCTGACGATCGGCATGGCGGTCGATGCGAATGTGCTGATCTTCGAGCGCATCCGGGAAGAGGCGAGGGCCGGCCGCACGCCCCTGGCGGCGATCGAGACCGGCTTCAAGGAGGCGATGCGGACCATTATCGATGCCAATGTGACGACGCTGATCGCCGCGGTGCTGCTCTTCCAGTTCGGCTCCGGCCCGGTGAAGGGATTCGCCGTCACCCTGGCGATCGGCATTCTGACAACCCTGTTCACGGCGACGTTGGTCACCCGCGTGATCGTGCTCTTCTGGTACCGGCGCGCGCGACCCGCGGCCCTGCCGATCTGAAGGCTCCCCTTCGATGCAGTTTCGCCTCGTCCCCGACGTCACGCGCATTCGCTTCATGCGGATGCGTCACGTCGCCATGCTCTGCTCGCTCGCCCTGGCGATTCTCTCCATCGGCGCCGTCGTCTATCCCGGGCTGAATTTCGGCATCGACTTCAAGGGCGGCATCCTCGTCGAGGTCCGCACGCCCGGGCCCGCCGACCTGGCGCAGATGCGCACCCGCCTCAACGAGCTCGGCCTCGGCGATGTGGCGCTGCAGGAATTCGGCGAGCCGACCGATGTCCTGATCCGCATCGCCCGGCAGATGGGCGGCGAGGAGGAGCAGCAGGCCGCCGTCCGGGTTGTCCAGGCAGCGCTGGACGAGCTGGTCGACGGCGAGGTTTCCTACCGCCGCACCGAGTTCGTCGGCCCCAAGGTGAGCGAGGAGCTGCTCCGCGACGGCGTGCTCGCCATCGTGCTCTCGCTGGTGGCGGTGCTCATCTATATCTGGTTCCGCTTCGAATGGCAGTACGGGGTCGGGGCGATCGTCGCCCTGATCCATGACGTCGTCCTGACGATCGGCATGTTCGCGGTCATCGGCTTCGAGGTGAATCTGACGACGGTCGCCGCGGTGCTGACCATTGTCGGCTACTCGCTCAACGACACGGTGGTCATCTTCGACCGGGTGCGCGAGAACCTGCGGCGCTACAAGTCCATGCCGATTGCCGAGCTGCTCGACGTCAGCGTGAACGAGACGCTGGCCCGGACCCTGATGACCTCGCTGACGACGCTGCTCGCCCTGCTCTCCCTCTATTTCTTTGGCGGCGAGGTCATCAGGGGGTTCACCTTCGCGATGATCTGGGGCGTGATCGTCGGCACCTATTCCACGATCTTCATCGCCACACCGATCCTGCTGCAGCTCAATCTCCGCGCCATCGGCGCCAAGGCCCCGGGTGCAGCCGCCGAGGAGATCGAGGTCGGCGGCAGCCCCAGCCCCAGCCCCTGATGGCGGGCCGGCCCGATGCCCTGCAGGAGCTGTCGACCGGCCGGCTCGGCGTCACCGGCTATCGTGCCGGCGGGTTTCGCATCGGCGCCCAGTGGTACAACGGCCATGTGCTGCTGCTGCCGCGGGGCGTGACGGCGTGGCCGGTGCAATCGGCCGAGGCCATCGATCTCGACAGCCTGCTGCCGATCCGCGAGGTCGAGCCGCCGGCCGAGATCCTGCTGATCGGGGTCGGTGAGCGGCCATTGCTGTTGCCGGGCGAGCTGCGGCTGGCGCTGAAGGCGTGGGGCCTCGCCGTCGAGGCCATGCCGACCTCGGCGGCGTGCCGAACGTTCAACGTGCTGCTGGCCGAGGAGCGACGGGTGGTCGCCGCGCTCCTCGCGATAGAGGACGTCTGAGCCTCAGAAAATCCCGGCGATCGAGCGGGTCAGGCCGTCGACCATGTCGGGTGCTGCCTCCGGCCAGTCCAGGTTGACCTTGTTCGAGGTCGCAACCACGCGGGATTCGTAGTGCCGCCAGTCGCTGATCGTGCTCGAGGTCTGGGTCACGGTGCCGCCCGAGCCTTGCGAGATCGACTGGTTCTCCGACTGGCTGACGACGACGCTCGGCGGCGCGCGCTCGGAGACGCGGATGTCGGTGATCACCGTGTAGGTGACGTCCTGCACGTAGGCGTCGGCCACGGTTCCGATGGCGGCACCGAGCAGGCCGCCGGCGACGGAGAGGCCGACATCGCTGCCGCCGGCCTGGCCGAGCAGGTAGCCTGTGCCGGCGCCGATCGCCCCGCCGCCGACGGCGCTGCCGAAAGCGCCGCCGCCGGCCGCCTCGGCGGCCGTCTCGCTGGCGCGGCCGGCCTGCAGCACGTTGGCCCGCAGCATGAAATGCGCCTCGGTCGGATCATCGACGACGCGGTAGCCCGCCGCTTCGACCTTGCTGCGAATGGCTGGCTCGATGGTGAAATCGGGCTTGTCGGAAGTGTTGCGGACCTCGATGTAGATGGTCCGCTGGTCCGCCGGCACGGGGTCGACGAAGATCGAGGACGACATCTTCGTCTGCACGTCGAGGTTCCGCTTGGAGACGGCTGTCGACGTCGCCGCGCAACCGGCCAGCAGGCCGGCCAGAACCAGGGGCACGGCCAGGCCGCGCAGGGTGGATGCCACAGACGCCATCGCAGACCTCACTCCTTCGGACCGGGAACGCCCGCTTGCGTTCCCGGCAGCAGACGTCGCTCAGCCGAGCGCGTTCTGCATCCCCTTCTCGACCTCTTCCCAGTTGACGAGGTTGTTGAGGAAGGCAGCAACGTATTCGGGCCGGCGATTCTGGTAGTCCAGATAATACGCGTGCTCCCAGACATCGATGCCGAGAATCGGCGTCAGGCCGTGTACCAGGGGGTTCTCGCCGTTCGGAGTCTTCATCACCTTCAGCGTGTCGCCGCTCACCGCGAGCCAGGCCCAACCCGAGCCGAACTGCGTCGCCGCCGCCGTCTTGAACTGCTCGGCGAAGGTCTCGAAATTGCCGAAGGCATCGTCGATCCGCCGGGCGAGCTCGCCGCCGGGCTTGCCGCCGCCGCCCTTCTTCATGACCCGCCAGAAGAGCTCGTGATTCCAGTGCTGGCCGGCATTGTTGAAGATGCCCTGCTTGGCCGGGTCGCCATGCGACGCCTTGACGATCTCCTCGAGCGACTTGCCCTCGAGATCCGTGCCCTCGATCAGGTTGTTCAGATTGGTGACATAGGTCTGGTGGTGCTTGTCGTGGTGGAGATGCAGGGTCTGCGACGACATATAGGGGGCCAGAGCCTCGTAGTCGTAAGGCAGGTCGGAGAGCGTGAAGGTCATGATTTCCTCACCCGTTCGTGTTGGACCGTCCGCCCACCACTGTCGCGCTGTCCGAACGGCCATGTTCTCTGCGCTACATAAGGTGTGCGGGCCGTTAAAGAAAGAGCCCCGGCCGCAGTTGCGTCACGGGTGGCGGAGAGCCTGAGGCCATGGACACGGCCGATCTGCTGGCGGAGGCCCGGGCCCTCGACCCCGACCGGACACTCTGCGTCATGGTGGGCGCGCCGGCCGACCGACCGCTGCTGCTGGCCCTGGTGCTGCTCAACGCGGAGCTGGCACGGATTCCCGAGCTGGTGAGCGAGCCCCTGGCCGGCCGGATCCGTTATCAGTGGTGGCTCGACAGCCTGGCCGCGGCGGCCGCGGGCAGGGCCGCCCACCGCGTGCCCTTGCTGGCGCCGCTGGCCGCCGCCTTCGCCGGCGGGCGGCTCGACCCGGCCGCCGTGGAGGCGCTGGTGACAGCGCGCGAGGCCGAGCTCGATCGCCTGCAGCCGGAGAATCTCGCAGCCCTCGAGGCATACCTGGCGGCCAGCGCCGGGGCGCTGCATCGTCTCATGGCCCGGGCCTGCGACGGCAGCCCGCCCGAGGTCGAGGCGGCAGGCGATGTCGGCATCGGCTTCGCCCTGGTCGGCCTCGTGCGCGCCCTCGGTCGGGAGCGCGCACGCGGGCGGGTGCCGCTGCCGGCCGATCTGCTGGCCGCCGAGGGCGTCGGCGTGGATGACATCCTGGCCGGGCGGGCCGCCGACGCGCTCGACCGGATGAGCGCTGGCCTGCTGGAGCGGGCCGAGGCGCTGCTGGCGCAGGCGGCGGTGCTCGCGCCATTCCGCCGTCGGGTCCTGCCGGCCCTGTTGCCGGCACGGCTCGCCCGGCGGCAGGCACGGCGGCTGCGCCGCGCTCCTGCTGCGCTGCCGTCGCGCGATGCATGGACCGTGCCCGACCTTCTCTGGGGTCGGCTGCGGCGGCGCATCTGATCGCATTTCGTGCTTGTCAGACGGGACGTCCTCGCCTTTGCTGCGCCCAAGCAGCAAGGACTGCGTGCGGGCCAGAACGACCGATAGGGCGATTGCCGGCAGGCCTTCTGCCGGTCAACAGGAAGCACGAGGCATGCACATGCGCATCACCGCGATCTCGACCACCCTGCTAGCCGGCCTGGCAACGCCGTTCCTGGGCGGCACCGCGCTCGCGCAGACGGACATCAAGTTCACCCTGGACTGGAAATACCAGGGGCCGACATCGGCGATCATCGCCGCCAATGACCTGGGGTATTTCGCCGAGGAGGGGCTGACCGTCACGATCGACAGCGGCAACGGCTCGGCCGGTGCCGTCACCCGCGTCGCCTCGGGCGCCTACCAGATGGGCTTCGCCGACATCAACGCGCTGGTCGAGTTCAACGCGGCGAACCCCGGGCAGAGCGTCAAGGCCGTGATGATGGTCTACGATGCGGCCCCCTTCGGCCTCTACACGCTCAAGTCCTCGGGCATCGAGAAGCCGGAGGACCTCGTCGGCCACACGCTGGGGGCGCCGGTCTTCGATGCGTCCTACAAGCTCTTTCCGGCTTTCGCCGCCGAGGTCGGCATCGACGAGGCTGCCGTGCCGCGGGTCAACATGGACCCGCCCTTGCGCGAGGCGATGCTGGTGCGCGGGGACGTCGATGTCATTTCCGGGCACTATTTCTCGTCGATGCTGGACCTGATGTCGAAGGGGGTGGCCGAGGAGGACATCACCTACATGCTCTACAAGGACTTCGGCATGGACTTCTACGGCAACGCGGTGATCGCGTCCGGGGAGTTCATCGAGACCCACCCGGAGGCCGTCGAGGGCTTCGTGCGGGCGGTTGCCAGGGCCATGCAGTTCATCATCTCGAACCCCGAAGCGGCGGTCGACATGGTGGCCGAGCTCGATCCGCTGATCGACAAGGCGCTCGAGGTGCGCCGGCTCGGCATGGCGATCGACATCAATATCGCCACGCCCTACACGCGCGAGCACGGCTTCGGCGACGTCGACCCCGACCGGCTCGCCAACTCGATCCGGCAATTGGCCACGGCCCTCGACATGGCCAACCCGCCATCCCCGGACGAGATCTGGACGAGCGAGTTCCTGCCGCCGGCCGACCAGCGCCAGCTTCCCTGACCGACCGGCAGGCCGGTCGAAGGGTGAGCTTCATCAGGATCGAGGACGTCGCGCTCCGCTACGGCGGGGCGGACGGGACTCTGGCCGTCCAGGGCTGCACGCTCGCCATCGAGCGGGGCGAGTTCGCGGCCCTGGTCGGCCCGTCGGGCTGTGGCAAGTCGACCCTGCTGAAGATGGTTTCCGGCCTGGAGCTGCCGTCGGCCGGCAGCGTCCGGCTGGATGGCCACGAGGTCGCCGGCCCGCAGCACGGCATCGGCATCGCGTTCCAGAACGCGACGCTGCTGCCGTGGCGGACGACGCTGGACAACGTGCTCCTGCCGCTCGAGGTGAGCCGCGAGCACCGGGGGAGCTTCCGGCGCAACAAGGCCGAGCATGTCGAGCGTGCCCGGGGCCTGCTCCGCACCGTCGGGCTCGACGAGTTCCGCGAGCATGCGCCCTACCAGCTCTCGGGCGGCATGCAGCAGCGCGCCAATCTCTGCCGCGCGCTCATTCACGAGCCCGACCTGCTGCTGCTCGACGAGCCCTTCGCAGCACTCGACGCCTTCACCCGCGAGGAGCTCTGGGGGGTCCTGCAGCAGCTCTTCATGGATCGCCGCTTCACCGTGATCCTGGTTACCCATGATCTGCGGGAGTCGGTCTATCTGGCCGATACGGTTCACGTCGTCAGCAAGCGCCCCGGGCGGATCGTCAAGACCAAACATATCGATCTGCCCCGGCCGCGAACCCTCGAGATGACCTTCGAGCCGGGCTTCGTCGACATTGTGCACGAGCTGCGCGACGCCATCAGCGAGATCCGCGGCGCATGACCGACGCGACCAAGCAGCGGCTGGCTCCCTGGATCGCGACGGCAGCGCTCTTCCTCGTCTGGGAGCTGGCCTGCCGGGTCTTCGGCGTGCCGGAGTTCATCCTGCCGACGCCGTCCGCGAGCTTCGCGGCCCTCTTCGAGTATTTCGACGCGGTGATGTTCAATGCGTCGTTCACGCTCTGGGTGACGCTCGTCGGCTTCGCCATCGCCGTGGTGTTCGGCCTGGCGCTGGGTGTGCTGGTCGGCGCCTCCGCGCTCACCTATGCGGCGCTCTACCCGATCCTGATCGGCTTCAACGCGATCCCGAAGGTGGCGATCGTGCCGATCCTGGTGATCTGGTTCGGCATCGGCGCCGTGCCGGCGATCCTGACGGCCTTCCTGATCAGCTTCTTCCCCATCGTCGTGAACGTCGCCACCGGCATCGCCACGCTCGAGCCGGAGCTCAAGGACGTGCTCCGCTCGCTGGGCGCCCGGCCGCTCGACATCCTGCTCAAGGTCGGCCTGCCGCGCTCGATGCCCTATTTCTTCGCCAGCCTGAAGGTCGCGGTGACGCTCGCCTTCGTCGGCTCGATCATCAGCGAGACGATCGCCGGCAATCGCGGCATCGGCTATCTGATGATGCAGGCGTCATCCAGCTTCCGCGTGCCCCTGGTCTTCGCCGGGCTCATCGTCGTCGCGGTCATGGGTGTCGGCATGTATGCGGTCTTCGCCTATGTCGAGCGGCGGATGACCGGCTGGGCGTTCCGCGGTCAGGCCTGAGCGGTGCTCGCACCCAGCAGATGCTTGGCACAGCGCCCGAGCGCTGCCTCGAACGTGGCATCGATGGCGCGCACGCTCTCGGCGATCATCAGGTTCTCGACGAGCCCGAAATCCTCGATCTGGAGGCCGTCGGCATCGACCTGGCCGCGAGGGCCCGGACTCGCCGGGCCGACCCGCTCGGCATAGGGCCGAAGGTCGAGGGACCAGGCGAAGACGGGGAGACCCCGGGCGATGGCGAAGCCGATCTCCCAGGCCGTGCCCGGGTCCATCCCGGCGCCGCGGAAGGGGCTGATATCGGCGATGACGGCGGCGGACCGCTCGATCAGGGCGACGTTGCCCAGATAGATCGCACGCGCGAGGCTCACGCCGGCACCGGTCGGCCGCTCGGCGTCGGTCGGAAAAAGGCCCAGGAGGCCGGCCGCCGCACAGGCCGCCTTCAGGCGCTCGGCGACCTCCGCAACGTCCGGGAAAAAGACTTCCGGACCCGCCAGATAGACGGCTTTCATGATGTCGGCCCTCAGAAAGTCGGGTTGCGCCGCAGCCAAGCCATGCGGTCCATGGTTCGGACCTCGATCACCTGTTCCTCCGACCCGCGCTCGATGGTCAGCGCCACCGCCACGCCCGGCCCGCCCGCCGTCCAGACCGAACGGTAGAGTCCCTCCAGCGTCGTCACGGGCTCGCCGTTCACGGCGGTGACGCGATCGCCCGGCCTGAGGCCGGCGCGTTCCGCCGGCCCGCCGGGCGAGACGCTGACGAGGCTGACGCCCCGTTCGTCCTCCCGGCTGGTGATGCCGAGCCAGGGACGGGCGCCGTTGGCATGGCCATTCGCCAGCATGTCCGCGAGGATCGGCGGCAGCAGGGCAGCCGGCACGAACATGTTGCCGGGGCTGGCCACGCCGGGGCCCAGGGCGTCGCCCACCTGCAACGAGCCGATGCCGACGAGCGCGCCGTCCCGGTCGAGAAGGGCCGCACCGCCGAACTCCCGGTGGGGCGGGGAGGTGAAGAGGGCATCCTCCAGAAGATACTCCCAGTAGCCGGTGAAGACGCGGCGATCGGCGAGCTCGACCTGGGTGCCGTCGAGGGCCCGCATCCGGCTGATCACGAGCAGCGGATCGCCACTCGCGACATCGGCGGCGATCGACAGGGGCTCGGCCTCGATGGGCAAGAGGGCGCGGACGAGCCCGAGGCCGGTGCCGTGGTCCCAGGCCACCACATCGGCCGGTATGCGGCGCGCCCCGGCGTCGAAGAGCTCGACGACGCTCGCCTCCATGACGAGGTAGCCGATGGTGAGCGCCAGGCCCTCGTCGTCGATGAGCACGGCCGAGCCGCGCCGGATGCGGCCGAGCGTCGCCGCGGTCCGGGCCGCGGCCGGAACCTCCGCCCGCAGGCCGAGCACGGCATCCAGCGGCCCATCCGCCCTGGCGCCCGGCACCCACAGGAAGAGCGCGAGAAGGGCGAGCACGCCGCCCGTGAGGATCGGGCGCCCGACCGCAGCCCTCGATCGTACGGATCGGCAAGAGGCGGACATCGCTGTCTCCCGCTGGGCGAAGCCTGTCCTTCCTCAGATAGGCGGCGCTCGGCCGCCGCCCAGCCTCGGCCCCTCAGCCGGCCCGCAACTGCGCCATCTGGTTCGGCAGCTCGACGTTCACCTCGAGGGTCGAGAAGCCGGTGCCCGCCTGGAAGTCGACATTGACCTTCTCCTGGTCGACATCGACATATTTGCGGATCACCTCGAGCAGCTCGCGCTGCAGCAGCGGCAGGAAGTCCGGCCCGCCCCCGCCGGTGCGGTCGAGGGCGACGAGGACGGTGAGCCGTTCCTTGGCCTTGTTGGCGGAATCGTCACGCCGATTGAGGCGAAAGAAATCGAAGAATCTCACGCGCTCCTCCTCAACAGCCAGTCGACGAGGCCGCGCTTCTGCGGGGTGACGTAACGCAGCTCGACATCCTCGCCGAGGAGACGGGCGACGGCATCCTTGTAGGCTTCGCCGGCCTTCGACTTGTCGTCGAGGACCACCGGCATGCCGAGGTTGGATGCCTGCAGCACGGACCCGCATTGCGGGATCACGCCGAGCACCGGGATCGCCAGGATCTCCAGCACGTCGTCGAGCTTCAGCATCTCGCCGCGCTGCACCCGGTCGAGGTCGTAGCGGGTGAGCAGCAGATGCTGCTTGACCGGCTCGTCGCCGTGCTCGGCCCGCTTCGACTTGCTGTTGAGGATTCCCAGGATGCGATCGCTGTCGCGCACCGAGGAAACCTCGGGGTTGGTCACGACGATCGCCTCGTCTGCATGGTAGAGCGCCATGTAGGCGCCCCGCTCGATGCCGGCCGGACTGTCGCAGATGATGTAGTCGAAGTCCTTCCTGAGCTCCTCGATCACCTTGGCCACGCCCTCGGCGGCGAGGGCCTCCTTGTCGCGCGTCTGCGAGGTCGGCAGGATGAAGAGGTTGTCGACCCGCTTGTCCTTGATCAGCGCCTGGTTGAGGCGGATCCCGTCGTTGATGACGTTGATGAAATCGAAGACGACACGCCGCTCGCACCCCATGATGAGGTCGAGGTTGCGCAGGCCCACGTCGAAATCGATGATGACGGTCTTCTTGCCGCGCAAGGCGAGACCGGTGCCGATGGCCGCGGCGCTCGTGGTCTTGCCGACCCCGCCTTTGCCCGATGTGACAACGATGACATTCGACAAATCGAACTCCTCCTGTTCTCGAGCCCCCGGCCTTGGGCAGTTTCCGACCGGGTGGCTCTGGGCAGCTTCGGGTATCAGGGCTGGGGCTTCAGCTCGAGCCGCTCGCCGACGAGCGAGGCACGAACCCGCTTGCCCATGAGACGGGCATCGATCTCCTCGTTGACGAGATGGACGCCGGCGATCGACAGGAGCTCGGCGTCGAGCTGATCGACGAAGATCATCGCCCGCTCGTCCCCGTTCATGCCGGCGAACGCACGGCCGCGCAGCGGCCCGTAGATGTGGATGTGACCGGCCGCCGCGACCTCGGCGCCGGGACTGACGGCGGCGGTGACCACGAGATCGCCGTCGGGGTTGACGACCTGCTGACCGCCGCGCACCGGCTGGCTGACGACGATCCCGGCACCGGCCCGCGTTTTCGCCCGCTCGCCGGCCCGCTCGCTCGGGCGCCGCTCGGGCGGGGCGCTGCCACCGGCCGCGAAGATCGCGAGGCCGAGCGCTGTCGCCGCCTCGTTCCAGGCCGGCGAGCCGTTCTGCAGGCCGACCGGCACGACCCGGTGCTCCTTGAGCCAGGTCACGATCTCGGCAAGGCAATCCGGCTCCCGCGCCTGGATGGGGGCGACGTCGAGCACGAGGGGCGCGTCGCGGAAAAAGTCCGGGGCGTGCGCCACCTTCTCGATCAGGGCCTGAAAGAAGCCCGGATCCTCGGGGCGCAGCAGCTTCAGGGAAAGCAGGGTCTGCAGCGACCCGCGCACCTGGAACGGCAGCCCGCCGACACCCTTCGACACCTTCCCGGCAACCGGTAGATCCACCCTCTTCCCCTATCGGCCAGCGATGCTGGAAAGCGCCGAATCCGTCTGGAGCTTGTAGTCCAGAGCGACGCCGAGCACAAGATGTTGTGGCATGGCCAATCGCTCAGCCAGCCAGCGCCACAGCCGGGCGAAGCGCCGCGCCGGCCGCGCCGGGACGCGCCCAGCCCTCGATGCCCGCCAAGGCGCGAAGCGCCATCGCCCGCTTCCTCTCGTTCTTGCGCACCTTCTCGGGCAGCGCCGGGAAGAGCCCGAAATTGACGTTCATCGGCTGGAAGGTGGCGCTGTCGGCACCGCCGGTGATGCGGGCGACGAGGGCACCATGCGCCGTCTCCGCCGGCGGCGGCTCGCGCGGGATGCCCAGGATCTCGGCCGCGGTCAGGCGGCCGGCCACGAGGCCCACAGCGGCACTCTCGACATAGCCCTCGCAACCGGTGATCTGGCCCGCCATGCGGATATGCGGGGCGACCTCGAGCCGAAGCTGCCGGTCGAGCAGGCGCGGGCTGTTGATGAAGGTGTTGCGGTGCAGGCCGCCGAGCCGCGCGAACTCGGCCTGCTGCAGGCCGGGGATCATGCGGAACACGCGCGTCTGCTCGCCATGGCGCAGCTTCGTCTGGAAGCCGACCATGTTGTAGAGCGTGCCGAGCGCGTTGTCCTGGCGGAGCTGGACCACCGCATGCGGCCGCTGGCCGGTTCTGGGATCGCGCAGGCCCACCGGCTTCATCGGCCCGAAGCGCAGGGTGTCGACGCCGCGCTCGGCCATCACCTCGATCGGCAGGCAGCCCTCGAAATAGGGCGTGGAGGTTTCCCATTCCTTGAAGCTGGTCTTCTCGGCTGCCAAGAGGGCCGCGATGAACGCCTGGTAGCCGGCCTCGTCGAGCGGGCAGTTGATGTAGTCGGCGGTGCCGCCACCCGGGCCGGTCTTGTCGTAGCGCGACTGGAACCAGGCGACGTCCAGGTCGATGCTGTCCTTGTGGACGATGGGGGCGATCGCGTCGAAGAAGGCGAGCGCGTCCTCGCCGCCGGCCTCGCGGATGGCCGCGGCGAGGTCGGGTGCGGTGAGGGGGCCGGTGGCGATGATGGCGTGGCCGTCCGCCGGGTCGGGCAGGCCGCGCACCTCCTCCCGGACGATCTCGACCAGGGGATGCGCCTCCAGGGTCTCCTGCACCCGGGCCGCGAACGCATCGCGATCGACGGCGAGCGCCCCACCGGCCGGCAGCTTGCTCGCGTCGCCCGCCGCCATCACCAGCGAGCCCAGGCGCCGCATCTCCTCGTGCAGCAGGCCCACGGCATTGCCGAAGGGGTCGTCGGAACGGAACGAGTTCGAGCAGACGAGCTCGGCCAGCCGGTCGGTCTTGTGGGCATCGGTGCCGCGCACCGGGCGCATCTCGAAGAGACGCACCTTCACGCCGGCCTCGGCCAACTGAAAGGCGGCCTCCGAGCCGGCGAGGCCGCCGCCGACGACGGTCACGGGACGCATGGGAGCCCTTGCGATGGTTGCGCGCTTGGCAAAGATAGGCTGCAGTCCCGTTGGATACCGAAGCCCGCCCGCAGGAGCAAGCCCGTGCACCCGGATCAGATCATCGAGGCTCTCGGCATGCAGCCGCATCCCGAGGGCGGCCACTATGTCGAGACCTACCGGGCGCCGGCCGCGGACGGCGAGCGGGCGGTATGCACGGCGATCTACTTCCTCCTGCGCCGTGGCGAGCGTTCGCACTGGCACCGGGTGGATGCCGCGGAGATCTGGCTCTGGCACGCCGGCAGCCCGCTGGCGCTGCATGTCGACCAGGCGACGGTGACGCTCGGTCCTGACCTCACCGCCGGCGAGCGGCCCCAGGCCGTCGTGCCGAAGGATGCCTGGCAGGCCGCCGAAACCCTGGGCGATTGGACCCTGGTCTCCTGCGTCGTCGCGCCCGGCTTCAGCTTCGCCGGCTTCGAGCTGGCCCCTCCAGGTTGGCGCCCGGAAGGCAAAAAGTGAGATGTGGCCGCTTATTGCGGTTCCCGGCGTGCCTAGCGCATGAGGAGAATGGGGGCACGAACGGTGCGGATCATCGTCGTCGTCGTGCTGCCGACGATCAGCGTGCGGAGCGGCGAGTGGCCATAGGCGCCCATGACCAGCAGGCCGTCCGCCAGACGCTTCATATGGGCGGCGATCACCTGCTCCGGCTGTCCTTCGACCAGATGGGCCTCCGGCGCGATGGGCCGTTCGCCCAGCAGGGCCAGGGCGGCGTCGAGGCGGGACCGGAGCTGGCCGCCTGTCCCCGCGGCGACCAGATGCACGGCCAGCCCGGCGAAGAGCGGTGAGCCGGCGACCAGGTCGACGGCCCGGGCGGCCGTCGCACTGCCGTCGAACGCGACGACGATGGTCTGCGGCGGGCGGATCTCGCGCGAGGCGATGAGCACGGGCTTCGTGCTGGACCGGACGACGCGCTCGACCTTGGAGCCGATATGGTCGGTGGCGAACTCGCTGGACGCTCCGCGCTTGCCGAGCACGACGAAATCGACAGCCGCCTCGCGCTCGATGATGGTCTCGACGATGCCGCCGTGGCGGTGCACCTTCGTGATGTCGGTGACGCCGGCTGCCTTCAGGCGCTCCTCCGCACCATCGAGCAGGAGCCGGCCGCGGGCGATCGCGAGCTTGCCCTCGGCCTCGTCGATGCGGGTCAGCTCCTCGAGCAGCTCGGTCTTGACACCGAGGCCGATGGCACCGCTCAGGTCGCGCCGCTGGGACACGGCGTCCTTGCGCTGGACGACGTGGAGCAACTCGATGCCGGCGCCGAGGCGGCCGGCGGCCCAGGCCGCGAGGTCGCAGACGCTCGTCCCGTAGACGGCGGAGGAGTCGATGCAGGCCAGGATGCGGGTCATGCGTGCTTCCTCAATGCCCTGCCGACGTGGCCGCGACGGCCGGCTTGTCGTGGACGGCAAAGCGGTCGACCATGCTGGCGCTCGCCTCGTTCAGGCCGATGATCTCGACCGTGGTGCCCTCGCGGCGGAACTTGAGGATG
>Ga0116151_10001300_pt1 | contig 23249 bp, 18 predicted proteins | sample AD_UKC117_MetaG_FD_89893 | JGI IMG/M metagenome (GOLD analysis project Ga0116151, IMG submission 89893) | Active sludge microbial communities of municipal wastewater-treating anaerobic digesters from Hong Kong - AD_UKC117_MetaG | ecosystem: Engineered > Bioreactor > Anaerobic > Digestate... | reverse complement strand
AGATAAACGGCTTCAGAAATGTCATGCGTGACAAAAATGACCGTCGAATGAAATTTTTCCCATATCTCCGTGAGTAAATCTTGCATTTGCAGTCTCGTTTTGATGTCCAGGGCACCGAAGGGCTCATCCATGAGGAGTATCTCTGGATTGGCGAGGAGACTTCTCGCAATGGCCACCCGTTGCAATTGACCACCAGATAGAGTAGGGTACATCGCATATTTGTTTTCGTGGCCGCTGAGTCCTACCAGTTTGATCATTTCCATGGCTCTTTCATTCCTTTCGTCACGGGTGATGTGTTGAAATTTAAGTGCCAAAGCTACATTGTCCAGCACCGTCATCCATGGCAAGGACGAATACTGCTGAAAGACCATACTGATATGTGTGTTTTCGGTGACCGGAAACCCATTCACGATCACTTCACCCACTGTTGGTTTTTGCAATCCGGCAATGTAACGTAAAAGGGTTGATTTTCCAGATCCCGACATTCCGAGTATGACGACAAATTGTCCTTGGTTGGGTTTGTCCTCGATTATGAGGTTTAAGTCTTTGATAATCCAATTTTTCCCACCATCATAACTCTGCCCAATATTCTTGAGCTCGATGATGTTTTTTAGATTTTTATTGTCTAATATTTCCATACCCGCTGAATTAACATTTTTATCGGTTTTTTAAATACCAAAATCAATATCAATACAAAGAGTACATGGATGACCCACAAGCGATCACCGAACAAATAACTCAATGGTTTTAATTCCCCGAGGAATGGAAAAACTTCGTTGATGGCGAGTAAAATATAGATGCCAATAAATATGTATTGAAGTGACTGTATGACATAGTCAAAAATATTGTCCCATATACTGACTTCATGAACCAAATTTGCCTGTCCATAGGCCACTTTTGCTTGGTATTTGTATGGAAATATCACTCGGTCTAAGTATGAGAAAATTCGGTCTTGAAATACCCCAATCACCATAATAAGAATCAATACTGCAAAAATGACATCGGCTCTTGCTTGCCGCTGTCCGGTTGACCATATAAGCTGACCTAATCCCTTCTGCGATCCTATATTTTCTATGACAATAATGTAAGTCCAACTTATAGCAGTCAAGACCCTGATGTCATCAATCAATTTTGATATGACCGATGGAAAATAGACCGACCACACTTTCTGCCAACTCGATGCTCCCAGCGTATGTACCGTTTTTATATAGACATCATCCACTTCATTGATTCGCTGCACGATAGTAGGTAGTAAATAAATGATTATACCAAAAGCAAGAAAATTCATTTTCATGGCACTGCCAATACCAAACCAAATGATAAACAAACTGGTAATGGCTGTCAATGGTAGAAAACGAAGACTATCCACTATTTTTTGAAAAGCGCCATTAAAAAATGGTATCAAACCAATGAGAAACCCCAGTGGCAATGCCCACATAATGGCTTTAAAATATCCGCCAAGGTTCAGTGCCAAAGACATCGTCGTGCATTGGATTAAACTTCTTTTTTCAATACTTTCAAAAAAGGCACTGACAACTTTAGCCGGTGGTGGTAAGATGGCACTTTGTACCAATGGTATTTTTTTAACCAATGTCGCTTTATATGCTTCTATGGTCATTCCCTCGGGTGGTAGCAAAGTGGGGTCATTGAGTAATGGATTGTCTTTTAAGGGTGTCGTGAGTAATACCCACACTGCTAGAATGAAGAGGATTCCACCGATCATCAAGATGTTTCTCTGTATCGGTGGAATTTCATTTCTTAATTTAAATAATCCTTTCAGTGACATTTTTTAACCTGCAATAAGCTGAAAATCTGTCCTTCTATTTTTGGCTTTACATGCCTCTGTGGCATTGGTTTCGCAACCTTGCACCGGTTTGTCAGGCCCATTACCTACGATGACGAATCGATTGGGATCCATACCATACTGACTCTGCAAGTAGGAAGCTACAGATTGGGCTCTTTTTTGCGAAAGTGTCATATTACTGGCTCTTGATCCTACATTGTCGGTGTTTCCTTCTACACGGATTTTTGTATTGGCAAATGTTTTTGCAATTTCTGCAAATTGTAAATCGATAATGGTTTTGGCATTTTCAGTCAAAGCTGATTGACCTGTGGCAAAGTTGATACTCACGGGTTTGTTAGACAGTGCTGGTGCTGTTTTATCTGCGGCATTGCTCGTAAATACTTTTGATTTTTCGGCGTCATACTGTGATCCTTTTAAGTCATTTTTCGCTGCCGTGACTGCTCCTGTGTAGATGACTGATCGCCAGGGTGGTGCCACTTTTTCAGCGTCTCCGATTTCTACAAATTTATTTGCCATTTTTTCATAGAGGTCTTGGCCTTTCTGTCCTTTATAATTTGGATTCAATCCAAAGAAATTTTCATTGTCACCTTGTCCAGTCCAGTATACTGTCGACATCATTCCTAATGCATCATCTACGCTGATTCCATTCAACTCTGCAAGATACTTGGCTGCTTTTTCGTGATTTGCTTCATTCTTCATTTCTGCGACTCCTTTCATCCAACCTTCATAAAAGCCTTTTATCATGTCAGCATGTTGATTAATGTATGCTTTCTTAGCGAACATGATATCGGCAATGATATGCGATTGCTCAATCGTCGTCAATAATATTTTTGATCCAACGACATCTCTCGTTGCTAGGATGTCATCAGGGCTCCATACGACTGCTACATCAATATCATCCGTTCTAAACAATTTAGCGGCTTCTAGATTATCTGTGGTTTTAATAACTTCTACATCACTGTATTTCAATCCTGCAGCTTCTAATGAAGCTATGAGCAAGGTCTGAGCAGGAGAGGGTACAGCCACGGCGACACGTTTGCCTTTTAAATCATTGATGGTATTGATGCCTCTTTTTACAATAATTGCATCTCCACCTCTACTCCAGTCCACCTGAATAAATGCCGTTGGGTCAAAGGCTTTGATATCATCTGGTGCTGTATAAAGAGGGAATGCATCGGCCGTCTGTACCAAGACGTCATATTCGCCAGCTATCCAAGCGTTCATGGCATTGATTAAGTCATTTTCTAACTTAAAATCAACCTTAAAACCATATTCCTTAAAGAATCTACTGTGGGTATTGGCTGCTGCACCTTCGTTGAAGTATAGGCCTGGGGCATATCCTCCCCAGGATACCAACTGAACTCTGAGGGTGTTGTCATTTGGGTCTCTTTTGCTTCCAGTGTTTGTGGAGGCAGAATTTGTGTCTGTATTTTTGGAGTCGTTACCATTTGACATGTTGCTGTCATCTGTTTGTTCCGCTTTGTCTTTTATTTTTTGACCTACAGAAGTATTGTCAAGGAAGTACTTACCTGCAAAAAATATAATTGCCAGAATGAGTAACGTAATGATTAGTTTTGAAAATCCGGTTAATCTTGTTGCCATTTTTATAATTTGATTTAATTAAGATTTTTAAAAATTTATTTTAGTCAAATAAATGATCGTACTGATTGCCTCTTCCTTGTTTTTCAGGTGTTTTTATCGGTTGACTTAGGTCTAAGACATCATCTTCATCATTTGCCTTTGATATTATCAGTGGCTTTTCACCGCCCAAAAGTAAGGAATCGCTTTCACTTTCCCATTTTTCCAGCATTTTTAAGCCCTCCTCTTCAAAAACACCATTTTGTAAATCCACGGACTGCATGAAATTTTCTGACATTTCCATAAACCGTTCCATTTCGCCCACTTTTTGGTTTACATCATCGGCCACAGCTTCAAGAGCGGCATCAAACATGGCTCTCTTGTCAGGATCCCCTTTGAGAATGTTCATGGCCGATTTCATAGCGGAGTGTCCGGCTAGGAGTGCCTTGCGTTCTTGTTCTTTTACCGTGACTTGATCCTCGATGTCCTCTACGAGTATTGCCGAATTTTCTTGCATTTTAGTCAATACTCGATAAAGTATTTCCATTTTTTTGTACAAATCTTCCAATTTAACATTGGATTCTTTAAGTCTACCGGCTTTCCTGCTTTTAAGGATAACTTGAGCATTGGCATTGGCTTCTTTGGCTATACTTGCTTGATTTAGATTGGCGCTGATTTCTTTTTTATTATTGATAATCATTTCCTTCAACTTATGCATTTGACCACGCAGTTGAACGATTTGGCGATTCATTTTTTTAAGATTATCCTTGAGGTCTTGTACATAACTTTTCAATATCGCGATGGGATCCAATTTTATAAAAAGTCCGGTAATGGCTCGCATGACACTTTTGTACATATAGGACACAAGGGTTCTAGATTTTTTGTCCAAAATCATAAAAATCAATAAGCCCAGAACACCTAAGGTAATCACTAGCCCGACCGTCGTTCCGAGAAAAGACATAATCGCCGTAAGACTTCCGGCTACCAACATACCACCACCAACCAATAAGGCGAGGATAAAAATGATGCCGGTGACACCCTCAGGACGTTGCCAGAACGATTTTGATTGATTGTTTGCCATTAATTCTAAATTTCCAAATATCTAAATTACAAAGGTAAGTAAATGCTGTCTATTTGAGGTAGTTATTCATCTGTTGTATGTCGTTTTTGATTTGCTTTACCACTGAGTCATAAGCATGGTTGAAGGAATTCTCCGTACTTTTTACTTTTTCGGCCGCACTGGTTAAGTCATTGTTTAATTCGTCGAGCTGCTTATTTTCTTGTTCAATTTCCTTTTGCAGCTCCGCTATTTTCTTCTTTTTAGATTCGATACTGGATTTCAGCTCAGTAATCTGTTGTTTTCGGCCATTGACTTGTGAGTCGAGTTGATTTTTTACGGCGTTTTGGAATTTATTATGCTCTTTAGCGAGTACATCCAGATAGTGATTGCCACTTTGTACGAGCTTATCGACACTGGTACCCATCGTCTGTGCCATGGCATAAGCCGATTTGTAACGTGTCGGTTCGTCCATATTCATTTTTGATAGGGAATGCAATGAGTTTTTGAATTCAATGTAATCAAATCCATCAAGATTATTGGCTTCGATTGCTTTTAATAGAATGTCAACGAATCGTTGGTTTGGAGGTGTAGATGAATCAGAATCGTATTCTATATTTTGTTGGACTTGTTTGTTATTTCCAGAAGTTGAAGGTATCGTAGGTTCCGTTTTTTCTACGTCGGGAGCCGCTTGATTTTGTTGGTTCTCATCTTCAACGACGAAAAGTGATTTTAACTTTTTGAGCATGGTCATTTACTATCTAAGCTTAAATTTTATTAATAATGTCACAAAATCATAATTTCTTAATTGCTGAAAAAATGATTTTGATTAAATATTGCCAAATATCGATGAAAAGACTATAAAAGTGAATATTTTTCTTTTTAATCTTTTTAAAATGTGAATAATTTAGACAGTGAGCTATTTTTTTGATAAGTATTGGAAAGTCATGGACTGATTTTCTATCCTAATAATTCGCAATTAAACTTTGGGTGCAAAACTTCTCCTATCCTCAGTCAGTTTTGTGATTAATAAAATAAGAAGTAACAGTAAAATCATCACAAACGAAGCATCAAATCTTTGCGGTAAAAACTGGAAAAATACATTAATCAAAGAAATGGAAGTCAGAGAAAATAAAACCTTGATTACTAAAATTTGATTTCGGTTTTTAAAAAATAAAAAAACATACAAAGGATTGATCCACAACAGATTCCAATTAGCCCAAGTGCTGCTGTGGTCAGTGAAAAACCACATAAAAATAAACAATATGGAACCAATGAAAGCAGCGGCGATCGTGAGTGATGACACAATTCTATAGGTTTTTGCCAAATTGAAAAAATAGGCAATCACGAGTAGAACAAGGAGTAATCCAATGAAGAAATTTGGTGAAAGTAAAAAATTGTTTTTTGAAGTGTCATCGACGAAAGATAATATCTCTTTGTCACTATCTATCAGTTTCATTTCGTCATTCTTCTGAAGATTGCCTAAGTTGTCATGGAGATAATCCGGCAAAAACATCTCTTGATTAAAGTCGGCTTCTAAGTCTGTTTTTCCGCTCAGAATCAAATTGATACCAAGATTGGTCCAGGGATAATTTTCAAGATAGGGGAGTAATAATTTTCTAAAAGTAAGCCCATGCGAATTGTAAACTTTGGACGAATTAATGTCGCAGTGTTTATAAACAACATCCCTAATACGTGTCGCACAATTGTCAAAGAGAAAGTCATATTTGTACAAAGCATTTTCGGACAAAGCATTGACTTCTAGGGCATTAGTAATCTTTATGGATTGAATACTGTCCAAATTTAATAATTGTTCTCTCACGGATCGATGGAAATATTGGTATTCATACATGAATTTTCTCATGCTGGTAACCGTCAGTTTGTATGGTAATTTACCTTGTACAAATTTTAATATAAATCCTGGCTCCTCAAAATCAAACGTTCCAAAATTAAAAACCAAATCTCTTCCATCATCATAAATTATTCTCACGGCACTGTGACCGAATAAGGAATAAATTTCTTGACCGGGATCGCAGGTCAGAACTGAAACTTTTTGAGCTGTGACACTAATACTCCATGATGATACTATGAAGACTGTGAGAAAAATATATGTTAGGTAATTTTTTAACACGTATGGTAAATTTTTATAAATAGCCTTGTGACAAATGTATGAAAGATGGCATAAAATTATACTTTTGCACTTCCTTTTAACAAAAATAAATAAAAACATGTCGAAACATAAAATAACGGTAGCCTACGGTGATGGAATCGGTCCAGAAATCATGGAAGCGACTCTTTCCATATTGAAAGCTGCTGAAGCACCACTTGAATATGAAGAAATAAAAATTGGTAAAGAAGTATATCTCCAAGGGATCTCTAGCGGTATTCCTGATGAAGCGTGGGAATCGCTCAAGAGGAATAAGGTTTTCTTAAAAGCACCGATTACAACTCCCCAAGGTGGAGGCTACAAAAGCCTCAATGTGACAATTCGTAAAAAATTGTCCCTCTATGCCAATGTAAGACCTGTACAAGCTTATGTGCCTTATATTGCCTCTCACTTCCCCACCATGAATCTAGTCGTGGTGAGAGAAAACGAAGAAGACTTGTATGCTGGAATTGAACACCAGCAAACCTCCGAGGTCATTCAATGTTTAAAATTGGTGTCGAAACAGGGCAGTGAGAAAATCATTCGGTATGCTTTTGAATATGCACGTCAGTATGGTAGAAAAAAAGTGACTGCTATGACCAAAGACAATATTATGAAACGTACAGATGGTGCTTTTCACAAAATATTCAATGATATTGCCTTGGAGTATCCGGAAATAGTAGCTGATCACTACATCATAGACATTGGTGCGGCCATGTTGGCAGCTCGACCTGATAAATTTGATGTAATCGTTACCCTCAATCTTTATGGTGACATTATTTCTGATATTACTGCCCAAGTTGCTGGATCAGTAGGATTGGGAGGTTCTTTTAATATTGGGAATGACTTTGCGATGTTTGAGGCCATACACGGCTCAGCGCCTGATATTGCAGGAAAGGATATTGCAAATCCTAGTGGATTATTAAATGGAGCTTGCATGATGCTACTTCATCTTGGAATTTCTGATAAGGCAGCCTTAATTCAAAATGCACTCTTGAGAACCCTTGAAGACGGCATACATACGGGTGATATAGCCAATGATGAATTTACCGTCAAAAGAGTGGGAACACAAGAATTTGCTCAAGAAATCATCAAACGATTGGGACAGAATCCTACTAAGATTCCAGTTGTTAAATACAATGAACATATCAAACCTATCCGAATTCAAGATCCGGTTATCCCTCGTTCTGATAAGAAATTAATCGGTGTAGATGTCTTTATAGAATGGGCGGAAGAAGGTAGAAACCCGGAAAAGTTAGGAAAGATGATTGATGATATAAATGTCGATGGGATTACGCTAAGAGTTCTCAGTAATAAAGGGGTCAAAGTGTACCCGGGTATTGCTGAGCCCATTAAATATTCAGACCATTGGCGGTGCCGTTTTTTACACAATGACAGCAGTTCAACAAAAGACACCACAGAAATTGACCCACATGATGTCGCAAGAATCATGATGGCCATGATTGATAGAGGATTTGACGTGATTAAGACAGAAAATCTTTACACATTTGATGGTGAGATTGGATTTTCTCTGAGTCAAGGTGAGTAATTTTGGGGATATTATCAAATGACCTTACACAGAGTAAGTAATTCTGACTATATTTGAGAATAATTCTTGTTTAATGTGAGGACGTTCTGCATTTCTATACTTTTGATTTTATCATTGAAGGCATTTTCCCAACAGGAAGATAGTCTGGTTAATTCGGCGTCGAATGTCCTCGAAGATTATGTAGAAAATCAAGAGTTAGAAAGTTTCGATTACAATACGATTTTCGAAAACTTAGAAGCATTTAGATCTCATCCAATCAATATTAACACGGCGAGTCGTGAAGATCTGCGACAGTTGATTTTTCTCACAGAGCAACAAATAGATCAAATAGTCGAACACCGCAATCGATACGGAAAGTTTTTATTACCTGAGGAATTACAAGTCGTACCTTCTTTGGATATTGAAAGTATAAGGCTCATGAGCCCATTTATTACACTTGGTGCCGGTGCTAATCTTAAGAAATTTGTACTTTCTGACCAGTTCAAAGGGGCAAAGCAAAATGTCTTTCTTAAATGGGAAAGGACTTTGGAAAAGAAAGATGGTTACGTTCCTCGAGATGATAGATTAACCCCTTATGTGGGAAGTCCTAACTACCTCTATCTTCGTTATAGATTTAATAATTCGAATCGGATGATGATGGGATTTACGGCCGAAAAAGATGCCGGAGAAGCCTTTTTTAAGAGTCCCAATCAGAAAGGCTTTGATTTTTATTCGGGCTTTATTTTTATCAAGGATTTAAATTCTACCATTAATTATTTAGCCATTGGAGATTATAGTGTAAGTTTTGGTCAAGGATTGATTCTTCATAATGATTTTGGAGCTGGGAAGAGCTCGTTTGTTATGGGGATTAAGAAAGGAGGTCGCCCAATTAGACCGTATAGCTCAGTGAATGAGGTGAACTACTTTAGAGGGGCAGCCGTCAATATAGATGTCACTGAAAATTCCACTTTTACTATATTCGGGAGTCGAAATGACCTCGCTGGAAGCATTCAAATCGACACACTTGAAAACGATGGATTCGAATTTTTTGGAAGCATACGACAAGATGGTTTACATCGGACGGAATCCGAAATTTTGACTAAAAACACCATACAGCAGCACAATGCGGGAGCCAGTTATAAGATGAATTTGGGTAACTTGGGATTGGGTCTAAATGGGTTGTATACCAGCCTTTCGAAACCATTGTTGCCTAGTGATGAATTGTACAAGAAATATTATTTCAGCGGAGACAAGCTTCTCAACGGAAGTGTAGATTTCTCTTATTCTAAGTACAGTTACAATCTTTTTGGCGAATTTGCCTATTCAGACAATGGGGGCAAAGCGTGGCTGGTGGGATTATTGACAAGTATAAGTCCTAAAGTAGATGTATCACTGCTCTTTAGAGATTATGACAAGGACTATCAAGTTCTCAATGCAAATGCCTTTGCAGACGGCAGCCAACCCATTAACGAAAGAGGATTGTATGGCGGTATTTTGATTAATCCAAACAAACATTTCAGAATCAGCAGCTATTTTGATTTTTGGAAACACCCATGGTTGAGATTTCGGAAAGATGCACCTTCTACGGGCAAAGAATTTTTTGTAAAGCTTGAATACATCAAAAAAAGAAAATATAACTTATATCTTCAATATCGGGTGGAGCAAAAACAGGAAAACTATGAACAAGAGGGCAAGAAAATCGATGGATTGACGGACTTGTGGTTACACCGATTGAGATTACATTTTAGTCATAAATACAATAAATCCTTAGAGTTCAGGAATCGTATAGAATTTTCGTACTATAGAAAAGGTGAATTAAATTCGAAAGGATATATCGTCTATCAAGACATCATTTATAAACCAATAGCCAATCCATTTTCAATGACGACGAGATTTGCTCTGTTCGATACTGATGATTTCAATAGCCGTATTTATACCTACGAAAACGACATATTGTACGAATATGGCATTCCATTTTTCCAAAATAAAGGTTCTAGATTTTATGTCAATTTTCGCTACAATTTGACTCGTTGGCTGACCGCTGAATTCCGATATTCACGTACGCATTATACCAATGTTGATCACATTAGTAGTGGTTATGAGGAAATTTTGGGCAACAATAAAACAGACCTTAAGGCGCAACTCAAATTTAGTTTTTAAATCAAAATGACACTTCAAGAAGCCAAATCATTGTGGGTGGGGGATATCGTGTTGTTGAGTAAAAGCGCAAGGAAGGGAAAGTTTTTGGGTATTACGGCTCAGCAGAAACTGAAAGTAGAAGTGAATGGTAAAATTATTATTTCTTCTCTTACAAATGTGTCGGTGATTGGGACAGAAGAGGTGGCAGATTGGAGATTAGAAATCGATCAAGAATTAAAAAATCCAATTCCCACTGAAAGTGAAAAAAGGAAAAGAAAAACATCGATTATAGTGCTTTGAATTCCATAGACTTGCACCTAGAAAAACTGCTAGAAAACGGTACTTTGAGCACTTTAGAGCATGCCCTAGACGTCCAAATGAAGGCTGCCAAAGATTTTATCGATGAGAATATCAATCGAAAGCGTTTCAAGACGACCATCATTCATGGTAAGGGTGAGGGAATACTTAAAACTCATATAGTAGAATTACTAAGATCCTATCGTGAAGTCAGATTTTTTTCGGAAATCAATAATGGAGGAGCGACGGAAGTCCTTTTTGAATATCTTTGAATCCAATTAATGCTGAAATTGGTAGTGATTTTATCAATAATCATAGTTTCTTATAAACACTTTCCAATTAAAAGCATTGACTTAACTAAACAATTTTTATCGTGAAGATTCCAATTAATATCCAATCTGGTGAATTGAACACTGAAAATCCAATGGTCGTTGGAATAGATTTAGGAACCACACATAGTTTGGTGGCTTATGTTAAAAATGGAGAGGTGAAAGTAGTGAGAGATGATAATAGTCGCAATGCTTTAGTTCCATCCATTGTTTTTATTGACGAAAACGGCGATACTTTCGTAGGTAACTATGCCAAAGAGAAACTTATATCAGCGCCAGAAAGAACGATATACAGTGCCAAAAGATTGATGGGAAAGAGCTACCATGATATCAACACAGATTCTCATCCCTTAGCCTATCAAATCATAGATTCGGATAAAGAAGCGATGGTCAAAGTCTGGATTGATGAACGAGCCTATACTCCAGTAGAACTCAGTGCTTCAATCCTTAAAGAGTTAAAGCTAAAAGTAGAAAAACAGCTGGGAGCCGTCATCAGCAAAGTGGTTATTACCGTTCCAGCGTATTTTAACGATGCACAGCGCCAAGCCACCAAGGATGCAGGTAAATTAGCCGGATTGGACGTGCTGAGAATCGTCAATGAACCAACGGCCGCAGCATTGGCTTATGGCATTGGATTGGATCCGGAAAAATCTGAAAGAGTCGTCGTTTATGACCTAGGGGGAGGTACTTTTGATGTCAGTATTTTAGATATTGTAGATGGGGTTTTTGATGTGTTGAGTACGAATGGTGACACTTACTTAGGAGGTGATGATATAGATCGATTAATTGTGAATTATTGGTTGGAGGAACACCCGGAATTACGACGAGAGAGTAATGGGAGTTTTCAGGAACTTAGAATTATTGCTGAAAGTGCTAAGAAATCATTGTCACAATCTACAGAATTTCATACTGAATATCAAGGAATTACATTAAATCTCTCTTTATCACATTTCAATGCCATAATAAAACCTTTGGTGGACACAACTATAGATTGTTGTAAAAATGCCTTGAAAGATGCTAAATTAGACAAGTCAGAGATTGACCGGATCATATTTGTAGGAGGAAGCACTCGGATACCTTATATTCAGGAAAGATTGTCGGAATATTTTGAAAAATCAGTCGATACTTCGATGAATCCTGATGAAGTGGTGGCGATGGGAGCGGCGATTCAAGCCGATATCTTAGCCGGTAATAATAAAGATTTTTTATTACTTGACGTTACACCTTTATCATTAGGGATAGAAACTGTCGGTGGTCTTATGGATGCAGTGATAAGTAGAAATTCTAAGGTGCCATGCAAAGTAGGCAGAAATTATACGACATCGGTTGATGGTCAGAAAAATCTGAGAATCAGTGTATTTCAGGGTGAGAGAGATATGGTTGCTGATAATCGAAAGTTGGGTGAATTTACCCTCACGAATATACCCCCGATGCCTGCGGGAATTCCAAAGATTGAAATTGTGTTTCAATTGGATGTTGATGGTATCCTTAAGGTGAGTGCGACAGAGCTTAGATCTGGAGTGAAACAAGAAATTAAAATTAAATCAACTTACGGAATTTCTGAAGAAGAAATGGCACTTATGCTTAAGGACTCGATTGAAAATGCCGAGGTAGATATGAAAGCAAGAGCCTTGAATGAAGCGATAAATGAGGGCAAATACGTTGTGCAATCAAGTTTGAAATTTATTAAACAAAATGAAAGTTTTTTATCTATTGAGCAGATTGAGAAATTGGGAAATTTGACGGATTCAATTGAGAAAGCGATTTCACAACAATCAAAGGATGCAATTCAAAAGGCCATCAATGAGTTGAATGACTACTCAGCACCGATAGCACAAGAAGCCCTAGATATGAATATTCAAAATGCCATACTAGGCACCCATGTTGGTAAATAATATGATTAAGGGAGTGACGACATGGCTTATCAGTGGTCTAAATCTTTTGGCTGATAATGACTAGCCTAAAACACCAAAAAGACCAACGCAATGCGTGATAAGATTATTGAACTGTTTGAATATAGGAAATTTCCATTGTTGTTTGAGGCAGCAGGTAAAAAATGGGAGGTGAGTAGCCCCTTTGTGGAAAGTTTAATTGAGCTTCAAGAAAAAATATATGATTTAGATTCAATTTTGGAGTCAGATTGGGATATAGACCCCATGCACCTTAGTGAGCAATGGAAACAGATTAATCAATGCCAACTTTTTCGCGATTTTTCAAGGGAAGAAAAGGTAGAATGGTGCCGTGAAATATTAAAATATCAAAGCCATGAATTAGCCCTTCGAAAAGGGATTTCTCCATTGGGTTTGGATATGGAATATTTTTATTATTTCAAATCTTGTGATGTCAAATTGTTGAGAAAACTCATTTATGAGCAATTTGCGGAACTGCATGATTATATCAATCTTTCAGATTGGAAATTGTTTGATTTAGTGACTGAGATTAATGACGATGTCATGGATTTGCACGAAGACTGCCAGTATTATAATGGCAATGCATTTCTTATTTCAATGGTGCAGGATGGTAAAGAATTGACTAGAAATAAATTTGCCGATTTTTTAAACGAATGCGGCAAAAAAAACGAGAAATGCCACTACAACACGGATATAAAAAATGAGTTAAAAAACTGGGTGTCAAATGAAGTGGATTCCACTTTAAAATTAATGAGCCAAAGAATCGAAGAATCAGACCTCGACACTTTGGCTCATAGCACATTATTTAGTAAATTCGAATGCCTAAGTTAGGCTTCTTTAAACATCTTGGCTTCTAGCGAATTAAAATCTGATTCTACAAATTTTTTGCCATCCCATTTGCCCAACCACTCACACTTATCTTTGTATGTTTTTAGATAATTGGCATAGGCTACGATGGCTTTTTGCTTATCTGATCTCTTAATTGTAATATTGCTATTGTGATCTTTTTTGATTACGAAATAATAAATCCCTTTTCCGTAATCAAATTTTTTTGTGCTTATTCTAGCCATAATTAAAAATTTTATTGATCTTGAAATTTATGTTGACGATACTGAGCATTTAATATCTCATTTCGTCGACTTACTGATTTTTTTGTAAATGCTTGCCTCGCTCTTAGTTCCTTTGTTAATTTTACTTTTCTGTGCTTTTGTTTGTAGCGTTTTAGTGCTCTGTCGATTGATTCTTCTTCCTTTACGTTAATTATTAGCATTTTATATATTTATATTAAAAAATAATATTAAATAGAATTATTGGTAAATTATAGCATACAATTTACCAAAGACAACTAAATCATCAATTTTCCGAAACTTGTAGGAGATATCATACTATTGAAAGTATGACAATCGCAATTTGGTAAGTTACCTTGAAATAAAAACTTTATAACGTCTCCTTTTACTTAGAAAAATTACTTCAATTCACATAGTGAATGATTATGTTAAACGTAAAGATAATAAAAAAAGTTCAAATTCAATGATTTACGCATTCTCAATTTGTGATTTAGACAAAATATAAAAGCCCCAAGCCGTTGCAAATGCCAATAGAGCAATAAAAGAATATAAAACTATGAAGTTGTAATTTTCGGCAATATAAAGTCCTACCGAAGGTGCTGTAATATGTGATAGACCATAGGCAATGGAGTACAATGCGATGTACTCTCCTTGACGCCTTTTGGCTGGTCTAGTGATGACAAAATTCATCATAAAGGGCATGGCAAATATTTCTGCGAAAGTGATGATCGATATAAATAAAAGCACAATCACTATAGCATTCAAAGGAGCTATTAAAATTAAGTAACTCAAGGCTAAAAGAATACAACCTAATTGAATAAATCTAAAGTTGGATCTTTTTCCATCTACTTTTGTAATTAATGGCATTTCTACCATGACAATGAGTAGTCCATTGAGAGACAGAATGTAGCCGATGGTTTCAGTCGAATATCCCCATAAATCATGCATATACAAAGGGACACTCGTAAATAATTGAAAAAAACAAAAGGCAAATAAAAAAGTGAAAATTAAAAATTTTATAAATACAAGGTCGTGAATTACCTTGTTGCCTTTATCTGTAGAGCGACTTTCCTCATGGCTTTTCAATGCATGCTTTTTAGGTAAAAATGAAACCAATGCCAATGCTGCTAACAAACAAGTAGCACCCTCCAAGACGAATATCCACTTGAAACCGTAATGTTGCGCCACGACACCACCGACGGCAGGCCCAATGGTAAAACCCAAATTAATCGCCAGCCTCATCAAAGAAAAGGATCTTGTAATGTTTTCTTTCTTAGCATAGGTCGACACGGCGATTGCATTAGCTGGTCTGAATGTATCAGCCGTAAGACTGAATGCAAAAACTAAGAAAAGGATAGGGTAGAAGTCTCTTACAAAATACATTGAAAAGGCAATCAAGCCACTGATAGTCAAGGATGACCATTGTATGTCATAATAGTTGATTTTATCGGTTAGTTTTCCACCAATAAATGAGCCCAATATACTTCCTAGCCCAAATGCTCCCATGATAATCCCCGCCTGTGTGTAGCTGAGACATAATTCTTCGGTGGCATAAAGTGACATAAATGTGATAATCATCGTACCTGATCGGTTAATAAGCATGACGAGCCCCAGTAGCCACACATATTTGTTAAGACCCGAAAAAGATCTCACATAGAATCGTGCCAAGTCAATTATCCATTTCATTGCAAAGGTGCCTGCTTACATCGCTTGTATGATATCGTATTGAGTAATTATGTAATCCTGACCATTAATGTCCTTACTGATTACCGCCGGGGAATCTTTTGAAATATACTTATTCAATTCTTTTATTGAAATCGAAGAATCCACAACGGGAAAAGCCGCTTCCATGATTTTATCAATAGAAGAATCTAGGTGTTCCATAGGGTTTTTAAGAATGTACTCCAATAATTTGGTGTCTCTAATAGAACCTATGTATTCACCATTTTCTACTACAGGTAATTGAGAAATGTCATTCTCCTGCATAATCTTTAATGTCTCTTTGACAGAATTATCTTTGTTTACGGTCATAAATCTTTGATTCTTGAGCCGATTAATTATATTTTTGACACTTAATTCCTCCTCAAGAAATCCTCTTTCTCGCATCCAATCGTCGTTAAATATTTTCCCCACATACCGACTTCCATGGTCATGAAATATGACGACCACAACGTCACCCTCCTTGAGCTGATCCTTAAGTTGGATAATTCCCGCAAGAGCTGATCCTGCAGAATATCCCAGTAAGAGTCCCTCTTCTTTTGCCAGTCTTCTTGCCGCGAGAGCACCATCCTTATCGCTTACTTTTTCAAAATGATCAATGACACTAAAATCCACATTTTTAGGCAATATGTCTTCACCTATACCCTCAGTAATATAGGGGTATATCTCACTTTCGTCAAAAACACCCGTTTCATGGTATTTTTTAAATACGGATCCATAAGTATCAATGCCCCATACTTTGATGTTTGGATTTTTTTCTTTGAGATATTTGGAAGTTCCACTAACAGTACCACCAGTGCCCACGCCTACCACGAGATGTGTGATTTTTCCATCCGTTTGTTTCCATATTTCAGGGCCGGTGCTTTCGTAGTGAGCCATAGCATTGGAAGGATTATCATATTGATTTAACCAGCAGCTGTTGGGAATCTCTTTAGATAATCTTTCTGCAACAGAATAATAAGACCTGGGGTCGTTAGGTTCTACGTTCGTTGGACATACGATGACTTCTGCTCCTACTGCACGAAGCATATCAACTTTTTCTTTTGATTGTTTATCCGAAGTTGTGAAAATGCACTTATAACCCTTTACCGCTGCGGCAAGAGCAATGCCCATGCCGGTGTTTCCAGAAGTACACTCTATAAAAGTACCGCCAGGCTTTATTTTTCCTTGCTTTTCTGCATCTTCTACCATCTTCAGAGCCATTCTATCTTTGATAGAATGTCCTGGATTATAGGTTTCCACCTTTGCTAATACTAATGCCGGTACATCGGATACCGTTTTGTTTAGTTTCACTAGTGGTGTGTTACCTATGGTCTGAAGTACATTTTCGAAATATTTCATTTGATGATTTAGTTTTTTAATCTATGTATAAATTATGTTTTTGACACCTCATGTAGGCAGCCAAAAAGTGTTTTTTAGTTGAATTCAATCAAAGAGGTACAAAGATACTTAAAATCAAGCTGCAAATTTTTGGAAAAAATGAATTGAATCACATGCAAAAAAGAAAAAGCCCCTAACTCCTACGAGTTAGAGGCCCCATCTTTCTATATAACCCCCTTACATGTTATCGAGCGATAACAAATGTAAGCTCTTTGTATTCATTTGTTATGTGGTACAAATATAATATATAAATCATAAAAACAAAGCTTTTTTTAAAAAAAAGTAAATATTGTTTTCCCATTGTTCAAAGAGTATGCAGTCACATCTAGCAATTTAATCTGTATAAACTTTAAGTTTTGCATTTGTATGACATGAAAGATTTTTCACAGTGATTGCTTTAGAAATTCTCAATAAAAAAGGCCCACATAATGTGAGCCTTTTATTAATTCGTGGAATATTTTTTCTTATTTCTGAATAGTCAGTTTAGTACTATTAAATCCAGAGTTAGTACTTACTAAGACTGAATATACACCAGAAGCAAGATTTGAAACATCTAATCTCACGTTTTTATCACTCACTTTGTAATACTGTTTAGTAATGACATTTTTACCAGTAATATCATTTACTAAGATAGTTACTTGATCTTCTATATTTTCAAATGATAGATCTACATTAACGTAATCCGTTGTAGGATTAGGAAATACTTCGAAGGAAATATTAGGATCTAAATCGTTCGAACTAGTAACAATATCCAATTCTACAGGAATGTGCCATACCAATGCTCCACTTTGATCTAAAACTCTATCCGCTTCATCTCCAGATGAGCCACTACCAAAAACACAACCTGCTAGATTAATAGGATCATCAGCAAAAGTTGCTAATGCAAACACGTTTGCCGCTGGATTAATATCACCATTGCTATTGGAGTTTGCAGCGTAAAAATACCACAAGGCTTCTCCACCAGTACCAGTTGTACCTGGGTCAATTGGATTGAAATTAACGGCTACAAGTAGATTGTACTCTTGTCCATCTTCAAAATCCTCTAAAACTAATGCTTCTTCACTGTCCAATTTGTAAACAGGTACTGTAATTACTCGGTCAGCACTGTCAGGATCAACAATTGCAAATCCGCCTCCCAACGGGAATCTTTCATCATTGTCAACTCCAACTACTCCGTCATCATTAACATCAACCCACTGATAAATCGTTACGCTTACAGTTCCACTATGATTTGCATCTCCCTGAACTGCATATCCAAATTGTACGTTATCAACCTTATACTTATAGTTGCCTGGAGCTGTACCATTGGTAAAGTGGTAGTTATTAGCTATCGTTGCATAATTACTCATAGAATTGTATCTCCATCCACCAATATTACCAGAACCATCGACTGGAGTTTTTGAAAATATTTTTCCACCAATAGTATAACTGGTCTCTAAAACATTGTTGCCTAAATCCCCATCTGCTTCAGCATTCGCAGTGTATTTAATTGTATAGGTATCGTTTTCGGTTGCAGGTGTATATTTATTAGGGAATACTGCATTTTCATAAGTAGTATCTGCTTGTAAAACACCGTAATCCAAGTTTTCGCTGTACAATGTTTCGTTAGCAGAGTTTACAACTTCTACGTTAACGCTAACATTTCCAGGGCTAGCATTACCTAGAGTTTTTACATCTACCATAAATGGAATAGGAAGAGCTCCTTGACCCTCAGGAAATAATTTGTCAGAAGCACCGGCATACCAGTCATCAGACAATGCAACATCTTGTTGTAATTCTTCTTTCAAAACAACATCATCAATGATCCAGTAATAAAAATCACCAGTTCCAATGAATTTAATTCTACAGTTTGACTGATTGTCAAGAACACTAGCTGGAACATCAATTTGCTCTGTGTTTAAAACTTGATTTGTAACGTTTGCAGTAGGAATTGATATTGCAGTTCCCCAAGTAGCACCGCCATCTGTTGAGAATGCCACTGAGCTACTTCCATTTAATCTATTATCAAGCGTAGTATAGGAAAGTACAATATTTTCTCTATTGCTGCAATCTATAACAGGTGAAATTAACTCCGCAGTATATCTAGGATATGGATTTGGAATTTCTGCAGGTGCATAAACTGAAAGTGTGGTACCACAATAGTCGAAGTAAACTGCACCGTTGCAAAGAGACTCTGATCCAATTACTGAACCAGATCCGAAATATGTACAATCAGAAGTTCCGTCAGCAGTAAATTTCCAAGCTAAGTCATCAACGGATATCAAATCGGTATTTTCAACACTTACACCCACACTTGTCCAATCACCAAGACCACCGTCAAAATCACCTTGTCCTTTTTCATTACCCCAAAATACATTGTCATCATACATCGGGTCACACTGATATCTAAAGGTTCCATTCACATTGCCGTTTTCTAACGCCATTTTAATGATATTGCAATTTGCTCTAGACATCATAAATGCTACGCCTGTAAATGCAGAAGTACCAGACATAATACTTGGGTCTGAATCGCTATTATTACAAACCATCAAACCAATAGCCGCAGTAGCAGCAAGATTATCTGCTTTTACTGTGAAATTACATTCACCTCTGTCAAGTATAGCGAATTTTCCATCTAAATCACCGCCATTTGTAATTGGTTCGCAACCATCTGTTACTGTACCTGGGGTCATGTCACCGTTAGAATCAATAGCTTGGTCGTCATATCCAAGAGCCAAATCAGCAGTAACATTGGCGCCGCTTTGATCGCCAAACTGTGCTCTTGCTACTGGATAATCACCAGCGATTTCGGCAGGTTCGTTAATGGTTAATACATATTGACTGTATCCGTTCAGTGCATACGAAAACATCAATAGCAATGTAGCAAGACCAGCCAATGAATTTGTAAATTTCTTCATCATAATTAATAAGTTTTTAATTTCGATTTTAGATAAAAATGTTTCAAATAATTGAGAGTAAAGTTAATTATTTATTTTGAATTGAAATGTCTTATGGAACAACATTCGTCATTTTTATACTTTAATTTTTTTTGAAATGAGGTGGACTATTTTATCCTTTGATCCTACATTTTCTAATAGCCATACATCTGCATTTCGATTAATTGTTGATAAGTTGTGGATTATGTATGTTGATATATCATATATGTCTTTTGTTTCACAAATTTCAAAACCTATGCCTGAGTCCAATGCCAATTTTGCTTCTGGAAATTTTTTATGTTTAGGACCGAAAATTACCGGTTTGCCAAAGCTAATCGGCTCCAAAATGTTGTGTAATCCATTATGAAAACCACCACCTACATAGCTCATTGTGCTATAATAATACAAGTCAAAGAGCATACCCATTTTGTTTACAATCACGATATTGGAGTCGTTAGCTTGATGATTAAATTCATCCCACATTATACTTTTAGGTATTAATTTTTTGATTTTGGTAATATAATTATCATTGATATCATGTGGCACTACGATGTGAAGGAATTCATCGGAATTATTAATAAATGATTCCAATATTTTAAGATCGTCTACCCAAATACTACCATATACTATGATTCTATTTCTAGGGTCAAATTCGTCAAGCAACGTAATTTCCTTCCTATTTTCAGACCTTTGTATTACATTATCTACTCGAGAGTCACCAGTTAATTCTGCCTTGAGATGAAAGAGGTTTGCGATGATTAGTGAATTTTCATTTTGAACGAAAAAACAATCTATTTTTTGCAATATTGGTAAAAAAATATTTCTAATACATGGTCTTAAAAAATATTGATTTTTCCGAAAAATGGAGGCGACAAAAAAGGTTGGAGTTTTAGATAGAGTAAGTTGATTCAAATAATTCCACCAAAATTCATATTTTACAAAAATAGCAAACTTTGGCTTCAGAATGTTGATGAATTTTCGGCTATTTGTATAGGTGTCAAGTGGTAGATATATAGCAGCATTCAACCGTTCGTAATTTTTCCTGAACTCTAAGCCAGAGGGGGAAAAAAAACTGACCAAAATAAAATACCCCTGATTAAAATAATAATCTATGAGTGGCCTAGCTTGTTCGAATTCACCTAAAGATGCCACATGAAACCATATTATATCTCGGTTGCCCGAAGAAATCTTGATATCAATTAGCTTGTTTCGCCAATTTTTTAATCCTGAGAGTCGTTGAATATATTTTTTGGAAAATAAACCAATGAAAATTTCGAATAATGAAATTATTTGGATTAGAACTCTATAAAGTATCATTTACTCTTAGTAATAAATAATTTCTTCTTCACTATATCTATAAAAAGGGAGTAAAATTTCGAATTTAAGACCTATCAAATGATCAATTTTACCCTCGGTGTCAAAAGCGGCTTGGTCAAAATTGAACTTTCTTACATTATGTGAGAAAGCCAGAGTATAATCTACTAAGAAATTCATATTTAACTTTTTGTCCTTGGATACAAACATATACCCAATGTGTGACTTGATAGCTAACCCTCGCGACAGTCTATCATAACCCTTGCTATAAACCCCATTGATGATTTCAAAAGATTGGGTATCGTCGTTAAAAATCAACTCATGTTGAAGTAATCCAACGCCTAAACCTGCTTTTAAGCCCTTCGGGATTTCAATATTTTTGCTGAAAATTTTTCCCGCATATATTCCAATAAACATTCCTCTTCCTCTTATGATAGTTTCAGAAGGGACACCAAAAGAGCCATAGAGAACTCCATTTTCAGCTCGGTATGGGGCAAAAACATCTTCCTTGACTGGAGCATTGAATTTGTAATCAAAATCTAAACCATAATAGAATTTGGATGATAATATTTGCTCTGCGCCGATAGATATTTTTAAATTTCTACCAAAGCGATTTGCCATGTCTCCACCAGGCCATTCCATGCCATAACCAAAATTTAGGTTAAACATGCCACCAAAAGTACTTTGACCAACCAGATTTGGAGCAATTGTTATGCTTATTATAAAAAGTATAAAAACCTGAATTTTTTTCATATCCAATTTTCGTATCACAATATTACAGCTAATCGCTTACCTTTGCAAACTTAAACGATTTAATGAGAAAAATGTCTTCGATGAGTAATCAAAAAAGAGTTTTGATAACAGGAGGAGCTGGTTTTATCGGCTCACATTTGTGTGATAGATTTATAAATGAAGGGTATCGAGTGGTTGCAATAGACAATCTTATTACTGGAAACCTTGAAAATATTGCCCATTTATTTCCACTTGAAGAATTCGAATTTTATAACCATGATGTTTCAAAGTTCGTTCATGTGCCGGGAAATATTGATTATATACTGCATTTTGCAAGTCCCGCAAGCCCTATTGATTACTTACAGATGCCAATCCAGACATTGAAAGTGGGTTCGCTCGGGACACATAATTTGTTGGGATTGGCAAGAGTTAAAAATGCGAGAGTCTTGATTGCAAGTACTTCTGAGGTATATGGCGATCCTTTAGTACATCCACAATCTGAAGAGTATTGGGGAAATGTTAACCCAATAGGTCCCCGTGGAGTCTATGATGAAGCCAAACGATTTCAAGAGGCGATGACCATGGCTTATCACACTTATCATGGATTGGAAACAAGGATTGTAAGAATTTTCAACACCTACGGACCTCGCATGCGGGTGAATGATGGTCGGGTCTTACCTGCATTTTTCTCACAAGCCATTAGAGGGGAAGGATTAACTGTATTTGGTGATGGAAATCAAACGAGGAGCTTTTGTTATGTTGATGATTTGGTGGAAGGAATCTATCGATTACTTTTGTCGGACTACCAACTACCGGTAAATATGGGCAATCCCGCAGAAATTACCATTTTAGAGTTTGCAGATGAAATATTAAAATTAGTAAACAACCCCAAAGCCCATATAATTTACAAACCATTGCCTATTGATGATCCGAAACAACGGAAACCGGATATCACGAGAGCCAATGAAATACTTGGGTGGCAACCCAAAGTGAACAGACATGAAGGTCTAAAAAAGACCTATGAGTACTTTAAGGAAGTGGTTTCAGTCGATTAAAAAAGTTGTAAATTATTTAAGTCCGAAAGCCTTTTTGATTTTATCAACATAGTCGAGCTTCTCCCACGTGAATGTCTCTACATTAATTGTTTTCTTTTCTCCAGATCCGTTTACAAATACGAGTTTTTTCTTTTCAGATTCTCTGCCCATGTGACCATAAGCCGCTGTTTCTGAGTAAATAGGAGTTCTTAATTTTAACCTTTGCTCAATGGCATAAGGTCTCATGTCGAACAATTCGTAAATCTTTCGTGCTATTTCACTGTCGTGCATATCTACCTT
>Ga0116151_10001292_pt1 | contig 23304 bp, 20 predicted proteins | sample AD_UKC117_MetaG_FD_89893 | JGI IMG/M metagenome (GOLD analysis project Ga0116151, IMG submission 89893) | Active sludge microbial communities of municipal wastewater-treating anaerobic digesters from Hong Kong - AD_UKC117_MetaG | ecosystem: Engineered > Bioreactor > Anaerobic > Digestate... | reverse complement strand
ATCGCCTGGGGCTTCACCAACACCGCCGGCGACACCGACGACCTCTTCGTCGAGCGGCTCGATCCGGCCGATCCGGACCGCTACCTGACGCCGGACGGCAGCCGGCCGTTCCTCCGCCGCGACGAGGTGATCGAGGTTCGGGGCGGCGAGGCGGTGCACCTCCTGGTGCGCGAGACCCGCCACGGTCCGGTGGTCTCGGACATCATGACCCGGGCCGCCGAGGTCGCCGGCGAGGGGCGGGTCCTGGCCCTCGCCTGGACGGCGCTCCTGCCCGAGGACCGCACCATCGAAGCCGGCATCGGGCTCGCCCGGGCCAGGGACTGGGACGGTTTCACCCGGGCCATCGCGCTCTTCCACAGCCCCACCCAGAACGCCTTCTATGCCGATGCGGAGGGGCGGATCGGCATGGTCATGGCCGGCCGGCTGCCGCTCCGCCGCGCCGGCGACGGCAGCCTGCCGGCGCCGGGCTGGGACGGCAGCCACGACTGGCTGGGCCTGCTGCCGGCGGCGGAGAACCCGGCAACGCCCGGGGCCACCGCGGCGGGGTTCCTGCAGAATGCCAACAACCGCCTGGTCGACGACCGCTATCCCCATCTCGTCACCGCCGACTGGAACGACGATCTCAGGGCCCGGCGCATCACCGCCGTGCTCGACGCGGCCACCGCCGAGGGCGCGCCGCTCGACATCGACGCCATGCGCCGGCTGCAGAACGACCGGCTCTCGACCCTGGCCGCCGATTTCCGGCCCCGGCTCGAAGCGGTGGCGCCGGCCGACGCCGAGACGGCCCTGATACTCGCTGCCATCGCGGCATGGGACGGGGCGGCCATGCCGGATCGGCCGGAGCCGCTGGTCTTCCAGGCCTGGTATCGATCACTGGTCCGCCATGTCCTGGCGGACGAGCTCGGCGAGGGTTTCGCCGCCTTTCGGGGCATCCGGTCCGAGGCCATGCGGCACATCCTGGAGCAGGCGCCCGGCTGGTGCGACGATGTCGCCACGGCCGACCGGACCGAGAGCTGCGGTGACATGGCAACTGCCGCACTGGCGAGTTCCCTCGACGAGCTGCGGGCGACCTATGGCGCAGACTGGCGAAGCTGGCGCTGGGGCGAGGCCAGCCGGGCGCGCCTCGCACATCGCCCGCTGGACGCGGCACCGGGCATCGGCCGGCTCTTCTCGATCGTCACCGGCAGCGGCGGCGGCGACGCCGGCACCGTCCATGTGGCCCGCTATGCCGCCGACATGCCCTATGCGACCGTCGCGGCGGCGAGCCTGCGCCTGGTCGCCGATCTCGCCCGGTCGGGAACGCTCCATGCCATCCTGCCGACGGGTCAGTCCGGCCACCCGCTGTCGCCCCATTTCAGCGACCAGACAGGTTTGTGGCGCAACGGTGAGTTGCACACGCTGGAAATCGCGCAGCCGGTAGGCCGAGGCCGCTCCGAACTGGTGCTCAGGCCATGAAATCGCCACGAAGGGCTACCGCAAATTCCTGTTATCACCTATGAGACTGGCTCTCCATACCCCAGATGCGAGAAACCGATATGCAGTTGAGCGAGCTTCGCAGCTTCGGGCAACGTCTCCGCTCACTGCGCGTCGGGCTGGAATTGTCCCAGGCCGAACTCGCGCGCCGTATCGGCCGGCATCAGACGGCTATCGGGCCCTATGAGCGCGACGAGTACATGCCGGGACGCGACGTCGTCGAGAAGCTCGCGGCCGCGCTGGAAACGAGCCCGGAATACCTGCAGTTCGGGCGGATGCCGTACCGCAGCAGCCTGCCGCAGCTCGGCCGGCTCGGTGCTTCGGGACAGCTGACGAGCCCCGCCCATGCGGGCCCGCTGGCGCTGGCCGACGATCGCCTGGCGGCCCTGACGCTCGAGGACGAGGCGATGCGGCCGGTCTTCCGCGCCGGCCAGACCGTGCTGGTCGCCCGGCTGGCGACAACCGCCCTCGAGCCGCTCATCGGCCGGCATGTGCTCGCCGAGCTCGACGACGGCCGCCAGTTCCTGCGCCGCCTCGCACCTGCTGCCGACAGCGGAAACTACGTTCTGGACGCGTATAATGCGGCACCATTGGGGCCCTTGCGGCCGGTTGCGGCACGGTTGGTCCTGGGCCATCTGGAGGTTGAGGCCCTGTCGTTTCGCGCCCAAGAGCCAGGCGCATCAGGTTGATGAGAAATTCGCCTTTTATCTGGAAGTTTAAAATATCGCAGGTATTTTAGCTAAATCAGGTTCAGTTGGCGAGCGACTCGGGGAGCACACAACCCCAGCGTGCGCCGCAGCAGGAGTCGTCTCGTCATGAACCAGGTCGCCAGCAAGCCCGTCGGGAAGGGTGTCGGAGGGCGCAGTCGCGCCCTGGACGTCGATCACTATGTCAGCCTCCGCATCCGGCAGCGCCGCATCATGCTCGGTCTCACGCAGCAGCAGATGGCCGAGCTGATCGGGGTCACCTACCAGCAGGCGCACAAGTACGAGACCGGCATCAACCGGATCTCGGCCGGCCGGCTCTATCAGATCGCCCAGGCCCTGGGCGTCGACATCGGCTATTTCTTCGACGACCTCGACCCCGACAAGCAGAGCCGGCCGAAATCGACGGAGATGATGCCGCAGCAGCGCATGCTGCTCGAGCTCGCCCGCAACTTCGCCGCGATCGGCAACCGCAAGCATCAGGACGCGATCTGCAACTTGGCGCGTGTGCTGGCCTCGGGCGAGCGCGCCGAAAGCTGACCGGTCTACCGCTTTTGGGGGGCGGCGACGGGGCGCTCAGGCGCGGCGCGTTGCGGCGAGCCGGATGATCCGGATCGTTTCGGCCCAGAGGCCCAGGCCGTGGAGCTCTCCGGCGTGGAACCAGCCGACGGCGGCGGCATCGCCCCCCGCTATCGCCGTGCCGGGCGCAGCCTCGGCGGTAAAGTCGATCAGGGTGTAGTGGTAGAGGACCCGGGCCCCATCGGGTGTGTGCTCCACCAGATCGACGACGGTCAGGAGGTCGAGGCTGGCGAGGTCGAGCCCGGTCTCCTCGCTGACCTCGCGTCGCGCAGTCTCGGCCACCGTCTCGCCGAGCTCCTGAGCACCACCGGGCAGCGACCACTGGCCGGCCCGCGGCGGCTTGCCACGGCGGATCAGCAGAACCCGATCGTCCCGCCAGACCACGACACCGACGCCGATGATCGGCCGGTCCGGGAAGTCGCGCCGCATTGCCCTCTCCCTGGGGGTGCCGATTGCCGCCGTCAGCCGATCAGCGCCAGTGCCGCAGCATAGCGTGTGAGCTTCGTGCCGGCGACCTCGGCGGCACTGCGCATGCCGATCACCGGCACGGGCCCGAGCACGCGCCCGAGAACGGTCGCCTCGTCGACGCCGGGACCGAAGAAGCCGATGCCTCGCTCGATCGAGCTGTAGAAGAGCGCTGCCCTGGGCGGTCGGCCGCCCAGCTTCTGCAGGAGATCCGCAGCCAGCGCCTGGAGATGCTCGAGCGCCAGTGCCGGATCCCGGCGGAAGAGCTGGATCCGGCTGGGCAGGCCTCCACCACCGAGCCCGATGCCCGAGATCTCGATCGAGCCGCGCAGCGGATCGGCGTGGACGATACCGAAGAGGGCATCCGCCGGCGCGAGCGACGAACCGGCGAGCCCCACCTCCGTCGGGACCTGGGCGAGCACCAGCTGGCGACGAAGCTGCCGCTGGTCGCGAAGCACGAGGTCCCCCGCTTCCTCGGCGAGCCAGGCCGTCGCCGCCCGGCCGTCCAGTGCCGAGAGCGTGCTGCCGGCACCCGCCGTGACCCGATGCGCCGGACCGAGCGGTCGGCAGCCATGAGTGATGCCGGCCACCATCGTGACATTGCCGGAAAGCAGCACGCCGGTCGCCGCACCAGCCGACGGCGAACCGGCAATCTGCGCGTGATCGAAGCTGGATGACCCTTGAGCCCCGGTCAGCACGGCCGAGGTGCGCGCGGCGAGCGCCGCGACCGCCGCTCCCGCATCCGCGGCATCCGGCACATGCAGGATGCCACAGGTCGCTTCCTCGGCCCCGGTCGGCGGTGAACCGGCGAAGGGGTGGAGGGTGACGCCTTCCAGCGGCAACGGCAGCGCGGCGATGGCACCCTCGCCAATCAGCTCGCGACCACCAGCGAACACCGCGGTGCTGGCCGCCCCGAGCCAGGTCTGGATGCCGGTCCGCTGACGCAGCCCGTCGAGCATGATATCGGCCATCTCGGTCGTCGGGTCGGCGAGGAAGACGAGGCCCAGGGGCGCTGGTGCCGCGTCGCCGTCGAGCTGATCCAGGACGCTGCGCAGGAGTTGCGGCCAAGGGCGACCAGCCGCGTAGACGAGACCGTTCATGCCGCAGTCAGGCGGCGGAGCACACATGGCGGCGTTGAACTGATTTCAACCATCAAGGAAATATCTTGACCATGTTTCAACTTTTTGGCAATACCCGGAAGCGTTCAGTCATCGGTTGAGCGAAACTGCCGGTGACCGACGTGCTCGATTGACGAGATGGGACCCTGGGGGGACTGTTCGCAAGGACAGTCCCTTCCCGTCGTCGATTCGCCAGCGCCTGGGCCATAGGGACCTAGACCATAGGCGCGTCTCCGGCCATGCCGTCGGCGACATGCGCCTCATCGGGGTACGAAGCTGGTCTCGAGCGTCTCCAGAAGCTCGGCCAGGGCCGCCGCATCCGGTCCGCGACTGAGAAAGCGTACATCGATGCGTCTGTTCACCCGCCGTGCCTCATCGGTGGCGCCGTCCGCGACGGGCCGGCGGGCCTCGTAGCCGCTCACCCCGAGCAGGGCCGCGGCGCTGCCGTTGCGCAGGTCGTCGAGGCGCGGCTCGGCCGCGATCATGGCCCGGTAGGTCGAGCGGCTGCGGGCCGCGGACAAGGCCCAGTTGTCGGGAAAGGGCCCGCTGCGGATCGGCCGATCGTCGGTGTGGCCCTCGATCAGCACGGTCTCCAGCACATCGTGCACGCCGGTCGGACAGCCCTCGGCCTCGGCCATCGCGGCGTAGCACGGCAGATAGCGCCACAAGACCTCGGCGAGCACGCCGATCGCCGCTCGCCCCGTCTCGCTCAGCTCGGCCTCGTTCGTGGCGAAGAGCAGCGATTCCGGCAGGCGCAGGATGCCGTTCTCGACATCGACCTCGACCTCGAGGCCGCGCGCGGCGAGCGCCTGTCGAATGAGGGTCAGGAGCTCGGCCCGCAGCGCGTCACGCGCGAGCAGTTGCCCAATGATGCCGGCGAGGCGATCGCGGTCGGCGAGCAGGCGATCACGCTCGAGCGTCAGGGCGGCCTGATCGCTCTCGAGCGCGTCGCGCTCCAGCTCCAGCACGTTGCGTTCCTTGGTCAGCGCGTCGAGCGTCTCCTCCGCCGCGTCCTCGGCACTGCGGAAGTTGAGCGCGAAGGCCATGAGAATGATGATGAACAGGAAGAGCAGACCGACCATCAGGTCGCTCACAGAGACGAAGTAGCTTTCGTCCTCGGCGTGCCGGCCGCCGCCCTTCGCCGCACCGCCCCAGCCGCGTGCCCAGCCGGCCCCGTTCACGGCTCAGCCATCCGCCCGTCGGCCGGTGCTCACCCCTTCGAACACCTCCTGCAGCGCCTGGCGCGCCTCCTTGAGGCCGGCGTCGATGTCGCCGAGGAGCTCATGGGCCGCGGCCGCGGCGGCCGGCTCGGCGATCTCGCCGAGAATGGCCTCGGCCACGCTGTTCAGCGTATGGCGGGCGTCGCGCACGCGATCGTGTGTCGTCAGGAGGACCGTCTCGATTGCCGCCCGGTCGAGGGGTGGCCGGCCACGCAGCCGGTCGAGGCCGTCCTGCACCGCGACGGCCGCCTGGTCGAGACGATGCTGCAGCTGGCGCATCGCCGGCGACGGCGATCCGCGTGCGGATGCAGGGGACCTTTCGTCGGGCGCTCGAGCGGGCGGCGGGGTCGAAATCTGTCGATCCATGCCCGAGCCCGTGTCGGGGGGCGGCTCCGGCGTCCCGGCACCACTGGTCGCCGCGTGCGTGGCGAGGTCGCCAAGGGAACGACCGGCGGACACCAGCTCGCTGGCCACGCGTTCGTCCAGTGTCTCGAAGCGCCGCGCCACGCGTTCCAGCGCCGCCTTAAGCGGTCGGGTCGCGAGGGTCAGCTCGTCCGCCAGCCGCTCCTCGATGCCCTCCGGTGCGCGGATGATCAGCGACCGGCCCATGCGGGCGACGAGGCGGCCGATCTGCTGCGTCTCGCGGATCTGATCGACGAGCAGCGCCTCCGGGGTCAGCGGCACGACACGCGCCTCGAGCAGTCGACAGAACCGGCCGATCTCGGCCTGGACCGCGTGCAGTTGGACCTTCTCGCGCCAGGAGAAGACCAGCGACGCGCCGAGCCCGGCGATCGACGTCACGAACTTGAAGGTAGCGGCCGCCAGCAGCTCCCGCAGCGCCGCCTGCGCCTCGCGGATGTCGTCGGCGGTCACGCCGCCGCTGGCGAAATGGAGCGCTGCGACGAGGCCGAGAAAGGTGAAGAGCAGCCCGAGGCCGACGAGGATGTTCGGCACTGCCTGATAGAACCGGAGGTTGATGCCGACCCGCGCGAAGAGCGTGTCGTCGAACACGCTGTGCGGTGCGCGGGCCGAGCCGAGCGTCTGCTCGTTGCCGGGCGCCGGGGTGAGGGTGGACGCATAGGAGCGCCAGGCCTCGCCGAGCACGGGATCCTGGGCTATCGCCTCGAACACCGAGGGAAAGCGTTGTCTGAACGCGACCGTCCCCTCGCCGCGATCGAGCAGCTCGCTCGCCCGAGCGAGCGCCCGACGCAGGGGAGCCAGGCGCAGCACGAAACCCTGCCAAAGCACGAAGGCCAGGAGCACGATCAGGGTAGCAAGCAGCCAGGGCAACCAGGGCAGCGCCAGAACCGCGAATAGGCTGTCGACGACCCTCATGCCGGCCCCCTCGTACCGCTTGCAAGACCGGGAACGCGGAGCCGGTTGTGGTCGGCTCGACTAGACTGCATGCTCGTCGCCCGACCGATGACGGCGGTGATCGAACAGGAAACCCGCAGAAGTTGATTGATCTTGATGTGTGTTCACCTAAAACTTGCTGCGCTAACCGACCTTGCCTAGTCTGGCCGTGGCAAGGATTGGTCTTCGGATCGGGCGGATCCGGCATGGTCCCCGGCGACCTATGATAAGCGACAAGTGACAGTCCATGGCAAAAGTTGTGGTCATCGACGACCGGGTTACCAACCGCAATATTCTCACGCGGCTCGCCCTCTCGGTCGAGGAAGGTCTGCAGGTGCAGTCGTTCGCCAGCCCGATCGAGGCGCTGACGAGGCTGCAGGCCACCAATCCGCCGGACCTGATCATCACCGACTACAACATGCCGGAGATGGACGGCGCCACATTCATCGAGACGCTCCGCGAGCAACGTGCCTTCGCGGATGTACCGATCGTGGTCGTCACCGTCTACGAGGATCGCGACTTCTGCTACCGGGCGCTCGATGCCGGCGCCACTGATTTCCTGCTGAGCCCCGTCGATCATCTCGAGTTTCGGGCCCGCGCCCGCAATCTTCTGACCATGCGCCGTCAACAAAAAATGCTGGCAAGGCGCGCGGCCGATCTCGAGCAGGCGCTGCACGAGCAGCAGGGTCCGGCCTTCGACAATCCGGCCGCCCGCCTGCAGGCCTTCCTCGATCGGGTCCCACTGGCGATCTCCGCGATCGACCGGTTCGGCCGCCTCGCCATGGTCAATACCACGCACGAGGAGCTGTTTGCGGCCCGGCGTGATGATCTGATCGGCAAGACCCTGATCGAGGCTTTCGGCGAAGCCTACGCCACCCGTCATACCGTGCTCGACGAGAAGGTCCTCGAGAGCGGCCAGCCGCTCGGCTCGCCGCGCCAGGAGGTGCTGGTCACCGGCGGTCGCGAGCGCGATCTGGTCAGCGTCAAGGCGCCCGTGCTCGACGAGGCCGGCGAGGTGGACGGCGTGATCACCTTCGCCCTCGACGTCAGCGAGCTGCGGCTCGATCGGAACACCACAGATCTCGCTGTCCGCACGGACCAGCTCACCGGGCTGATCTCGGCCTCGGCCTTCGAGGAACGTGCCGAGCAGGAGCTGGCCCGGGCGCGGCGCCAGAACGAGATGCTGGCCATCCTCGTCCTCGACATCGATCGCTTCAAGACCATCAACGAGGCCTTCGGCAACAGCTTCGGCGACCGCCTGATGCGCGCCGTCGCGGGCCGGCTCGCAGGCCGCCTGCGCGAGACCGATTGCATTGCCCGGCTCCGCTCCGACGAGTTCGCGATCCTGCAGCCGGCCCTCAAGCGCCCGGACGACTCGGCGGAGCTCGCCCGCCGCCTGGGGGATGCCTTCGCCGAACCCTTCGTCATCGAGAAAGAGGAGGTGCATGTCAGCGCCAGCGTCGGCATCACGCTCTTTCCGGCCGACGGCAAATCGGTCAGCGCGTTGCTCAAGAACGCCGATCTCGCGATGTACCGGGCAAAGGCCTCGGGCCGCGATGCCTACCGGTTCTTCGCGGCCGAGATGAACCTCGCGGCGCGCCGCGCGGTCACGCTGGAGCGCGAGCTCCGCCAGGCGCTCGCCGGCGAGCAGTTCCTCGTCTACTACCAGCCGCAGATCGAGCTCGCCAGCGGTCGAATCGTCGGCATGGAAGCGCTGGTCCGCTGGAATCACCCGCATCGCGGCATCGTCCGGCCGGGCGAGTTCATCGGTCTCGCCGAGGATATCGGGCTGATTGCGCCGCTGACCGCCTGGGTGCTGAGGACCGCCTGCCTGCAGCATCGCACCTGGTGCGACAAGGGCCTGCTCGGCATGCAGCTCTCCGTCAATCTGTCCCCGGTTCAGTTCCGCGAGCGCGGGGTCGAGCTGATGATCGAGCGGATCCTCAAGGAGACCGGGGTGACGCCATCGATGCTCGATATCGAGCTCACCGAGAACGCCGTGATCGAGAACAGCCAGACCGCCACTGCCTCGCTCAAGTATCTCAACGAGCTCGGGGTGACGCTCTCGATCGATGATTTCGGCACGGGCTACTCGTCGCTCTCCTACGTCAAGCGGCTGCCGGTGCAGCGCCTGAAGATCGATCAGAGCTTCGTCCAGAACCTCGAGAAGGGCTCATCGGACGAGGTCATCGTCCGAGCCATTGTCAATCTCGGCCACAGCCTGGGCCTCAGGGTCATCGGCGAGGGCGTGGAGACGGAAGGTCAGCACCGCCGGTTGCGGCGCCTCGGCTGCGACGAGGTGCAGGGCGACTTCATCTGCCCGGCGTTGAGCGTCGCCGAGTTCGAGCGCCGTTTGGCGCTGCGCCAGCTCAATGCCGCGATCGACGGCGAGGCCGCCGATTCGCTGGCCGGCATCGATTGACGAGGTGCGGCGTCGAGGTGATCGTGGCGGTGGACAGCGCGATCCGGATCGAGTGTTCCTCGACGCCACGCGATCGACCGTAGTCGCGGCGACGGTCGCGCCGGAGTGACCGTGGATCTGCTGCGAATGAGCGAGGCATGACTCTGGCCGACGAGTTGCTCAAAGCCTGGAGCCGGCTGCATCGCCGGCTCGCTGGCCGAGCCGACAGCGAGCACGAGCAGATCGTGATCCGCATCGTCATCACCACGGCCATGTTCCTCTATATCATTTCCGTCGATCACGGGGCCGAGGACGCCGCCCGCATCGTTCGCGACAGTGCCTTGATCTACGCCTTCGCGGCGACGGCCTCCGTGGGCCTGCTCGTCCACCTGCTGGCCCGCCCGCGCCGCAGCCCGGCACGACGCTTCTGCGGCATCGTCACCGATGCCATCGGCGTCAACGGTGCCATGTTCGCCGGTGGTGAGGCGGCCATGCTGTTCTTCCCGCTGCTGCTCTGGTCGATTCTCGGGCACGGCTTCCGCTACGGCCGGCTCTATCTAGCTGTCTCCGCGGTGCTGAGCACGGTGCTGTTCATCGGCGTGGTCGTTCTGTCGCCTGCCTGGCGCGGCCTCGGCGTGCTCGATATCGGCCTTGTCATGTCGCTCGTCATGCTCCCGGGCTATTTCGCGGTCCTGCTCGGCAAGCTCGAGGGAGCGGTGCACAAGGCCGAGGATGCGAGCCGGGCGAAGAGCCGATTTCTCGCCACGATGAGCCACGAGTTCCGCACGCCGCTGAACGCGGTCATCGGCATGACGGACCTCCTGCGAACGACACCGCTCGACGCCGAGCAGCGCGACATGGTGGCAACAACGCGAAGCGCCGCCCACAGCCTCCTGGCGCTGGTCAACGATGTGCTCGACATCGCCAAGATCGAGGCGGGGCGCTTCGTCATCGACGAGGAGCCGTTCGACTTGCATCGGCAGCTCGCGACATTGCGTCGGATGCTTTATCATGAGGCACAGGCCAAGGGGCTCTATCTCCGACTTCGGCTCGATCCGCGAATTCCGCCGGCGCTGATCGGTGGCCGCGGCCCGCTGCACCAGATTCTCGTCAATCTCACCGCCAATGCGATCAAGTTCACGAACGAGGGCGGCGTGCTGCTCGATGTCCGCTCGCTCGGCAGCGAGCCGGATCGCCCGCGCCTGCGCTTCGAGGTTCACGACACCGGCATCGGGATCGCCGTGGAGGCGCAGCAGAGGATCTTCGAGAGCTTCGGTCAGGCCGAGGGAGACACGCCCCGGCGCTTCGGCGGAACCGGGCTCGGCCTTGCCATTGCCAAGGAGCTGACGGAGCTCATGCAGGGCACGATCGGCGTCGTCAGCGCGCCCGGCCAGGGATCGAGCTTTTGGGTCGAGCTGGCGCTGCGTCGCGACCCGGCGAATAGTGAGGCAGAGGACTTCGGATCGAGCGGTGGCCTCAGCCGCCGGGCGGAGGTCGTGGTCCTGGGCGGCCGAGCGGCAACCGAGCGGGCCATGGCAAGGCTGCAGCGACTGGCCATCACGGCCATCGCCGAGCCGGACATTGCAGCCGCGGTCGATCAGGCCGCGTCGAGCAGCAATCCGACCGCCATCCTCGTGGTCGACGCCGATCCGGCCGTCGACGTCGAGACGCTGGTCGAAGCGCTCGACCAGCGTCGCCCGAACGAGCCGGTCGATATCGTGACGCTGCTCGAGCGGCGGCGCGAGCATCTCGCTGCCAGCCTCGCCGATCTCGCCGAGGCGGACGACGACAGCGGGCTCGAACGGGCGCTGCGCGCCGCCCTTGTCGGTGACGGGCAACTCCATGGTGCAATCGGCAGCGAAAGTCTTCGGGCGAATACCGTCTCGAACGTGCTGCTGGTCGAGGACAATCGGACCAACCAGCATGTGATCGGCAAGATCCTCGAGCATGCCGGCCATGCGGTCACCTTGGCCGACAGCGGCGAGGAATGCATCGAGCTCATGGAGGCGAACGCCTTCGACGTCGTTCTGCTCGACCTTAACATGCCCGGCATGAGCGGCTTCAACACGCTGAAGATGCTGCGCTTCATGCTGCCGATCCCGGACCTGCCACCGGTCGTGGCGCTAACGGCAGATGCCACGGCCGAGACGCGCGATGCGGCGATGGCGCTCGGCTTTGCGGCCTACCTTACCAAGCCGATCGACACGCTGCAGATGCTCGCGACCATCGACCGGCTGGCCGGTCAACAAGTGCGGCACAGGGCTCGTGCCCTGCCGCCCTCGGCTGCAACGGTCCTGCTGCTGCCCGAGGCGGCCGAGCGGGCAACCCTGGCGCGGGCTGCCGGACGATCGCCCATCGAGGTGGCGCCGGAGCTGTCACCACCGGCTGCGACGACGGCAAGGTCGGGCGGGCTCGACACGCGCAAGATCGATACGCTGCTGGAGCTCGATGCCGGCGATGGCTTCTTTGCGCAGGTGGTCGATGACTACCTGCTCGATGTGACGCAGCTGGAGAAGGAGCTGCACGAGGCCGTGGCTCAGGGCAATGCACGGGCGTTCCGGGATGCTGCGCATGCCCTGAAGAGCAGCTCGGCGCATATCGGCGCGCAGGCGGTGTTCGAGTTCTGTGTCGGTCTGCGGCACCTCGACGACCATGCGCTCCTGATGCGTGCAAGCGGCGACCTCGAGCTGCTGCGCCAAGAAATCGAGCGGGCCCGAGCAGGGCTGCTGCAATGTAAAGAGCGAGCCCTGCGAGCGCCGTCGCGTCGAGAAATCGGCTAGCGCCCGGCAGCACGGTGTTCACCAGATGCCCGACGGCGAGCTCGAGCCCCAGGCAGAGCAGGCGTTCCGGGGCGATGGTGAAACCCTGAGCCGACATGACCGAGCTCCGTGGTTGGTGAGGCGAGGGGCGCTTGCCCCGGCCCGGGAAGCGGGTGGCGCTAGACCTTGGAAGGGATGCCGCTCCTCAAGTCCTGACCCGCTTCTTCTCCTGCACGCGCGCCAGGCAATCCATGCGCCGGAGGTCGTCGGCGCCGAGCTGCATGGCCAGGTCGACCCAGATGTTGACGATGTCGAGGAGCTCCGTCTTCTGCACGGGGTCGACCCGCTTGCAGGCGCGCCGAATGGTGCGCAGCATGTTGAAGCGGCTGCCGTGGCTGCCGAGATGCTCGCGCAGCGCGGCTTCGCCCTGACCCGGCTCGGCCAGCACATCGACGAGGCCGAGCTCGAGCATCTCCTCGGCACTCCTGGACTTGCCGTCCTCGATGAACGCGCGTGCCGCCCTCTCGCCGACCTTGCGCACGAGGTAGGAGTACCCGCCCATGCCCGGGAACAGGTTGAAGAGGATCTCCGGCAGGCCGAACTTCGCGCCGCGCTCGGCCACCACGATATCGTTGGTGATCATCGACTCGAGGCCGCCGCCGATCGCGTCGCCCGTGACCAGCGCCACGGTGAGGACCGGCAGGCCCAGCGCGTTGTAATTGTCGTGCAGCACGTCGATGCAGCGCTGCGCATAGTCGCGCAGCGCCCGCTCGTTGCCGCTGCGCACGCACTCGGTGAAGAAGGCGAGATCGCCACCGAGGCTGAAGGCACCCTTGGCCTCAGAGGTCCAGACGAGATAACGGAACGGCATCTCGTCGGCGCTCAGATGCCCGCACTGCTCCTGCAGATAGATCTGGTAGCTGCGCGAATCGCCGACCAGCGACGGCGTGTAGCAGGCCCGGTCCTGATGCTTCATGCGCGCCCAGAGAATGCCGGTCTCGGGCTCCAGCTTCGTCGCCAGCGTCGGCAGGTCGACCTCGAGCGACGGACGGCGCAGCGGCACCACGGGTGCTGCCATGCGGCGCAACTCGGAGGGCAGGAGGTCGAAATTGTCGTTGACCGCGTCCTGCAGGCCACGAACGAACTGATGCGACAAAGCCATTCTCTCACCCTCCTGGAGCCGATACTTCGCGCTGTACCCGCGAAAGCCCCGGCATTTGCTGTTTTGCAACTGCGGATCTTGCGTGCGGTCAGAAATATTAACCTTAACGATCCGATGCAAGAAGTATCGTTTCGGATTTCTTGAAGTTATTGGAAAAACAATTTTATTCTTTTCTGTGATTTTTGTTTTTATTAGAACTACTTTTTATCAAAAAATTGGGCAAGATTTTAGACGATACTGCGTGGCTCGCTGGCGCTCATCCCCAAGGGCCACGTCGCCGCAGCAGCCGGCGATGGCTGAGCGGCATGACGAGCACAGCCCCGGCGACGAAGCCGCCGACATGCGCCCACCAGGCGACACCAGCGCCGGCTGGTGCCGTGAACGCGCTCAGGAGCTGAAAGCCGAACCAGATCGCCAAAAGCCAGGCGGCCCGCATCTCGTGCAGCAGCATGAAGCTGAAGGGGAAGAAGACGACGACACGCGCCCGCGGGAACAGCATGAAATAGGCGCCGAGCACGCCCGACAGGGCACCCGAGGCGCCGATCATCGGCACGGTCGAGGCGGGGTCCGGCAGAATCTGCAGCCCTGCTGCGGCGAGCCCCGCGGCCAGATAGAGAAAGGCGAAGCGAAAATGCCCGAGCCGGTCCTCGACATTGTTCGCGAAGACCCAGAGAAAGAGCAGGTTGGAGGCGAGATGCACGAGGCCGCCATGCAGGAACATGGAGGTGACGAAGGTCGCCCAGGCGGGCACGAGCTGGAGCTCAGGCGCCAGCACGGCTTGGCCGGTGACCACGGCCGGGATCAGCCCGAGGCTGTAGACGGAGCGGTCCAGACCACCATCCCGGCTGATTTGCCAGAAATAGGTTGCGACGCACGCGACGATGAGCAGACAGGCGACAACGGGCAGCCGCGTCGCTCGGTTCAGGTCCCTGATCGGAAACAGCGCCGCCTGCCTCTTCAGCTGCGGCTTTCGAGCTTCGGTCGAATAGCCGTGAGGCTGGGACAGCGGGGCCGGTCGGGCTCGACCGCGCGCCGTGGCTCGCAGGGCCTGAGCGTGTCCGCGGACATGCGCGCGAGCTCCTGGTATTCCCTGGTGCCCTTACCCTTCCAGGCGATCTCGGATGGCTCGAGCGGGCGCACGACGCGCGCCGGAACGCCGGCCACCAGATGCCCCTCCGGCACCTCGAACCCGGCCTTGACGAAGGCCATGGCGGCGACGAAGGCATTGGCGCCGACCACCGCGCCGTCCATGACGGTCGCGTTCATGCCGACGAGCGCGTTCCGGCCGATCCGGCAACCATGTAAGATCGCTCCGTGGCCGACATGCCCGTCCTCCTCGATGACGCAGTCCTTGCCGGGGAAGCCGTGCATGACGCAGCAGTCCTGCACGTTGGCGCCGGCTTCGATGATCAGCCGGCCGAGGTCGCCGCGCAATGAGGCCAGCGGCGCCACGTAGACCCCGGCACCGATGATCACGTCGCCGATGACGACGGCCTCGGGATGCACGAAGGCGCTCGCGTCGATGACCGGACGGATGCCGGCATATTCATAGATGCGGCCCACGCCTCGTTCTCCCTTGCCGATGGCCGGGCCGCATCAGGCGGCCCGCTCGGTGCGAGCGCAAAGCACGGCGTGACGCGCGCGGCAACCCGGATGGCCGCCGCGTCAGCTGCTCGGCGGCACCCGGTGCTTGGTCGGTGCCGGGCGATCATCGCCGACCGGATCGAGCTCCATCAGGGTTTCGGCGATGCGCTGGAGCAGCGGTGCGCCATTGCCGGGCATGCCCTCCTCCTGGGCAACGGCCAGCTCGCTCTGGTCGTATTCCCATTGCCGGAGAATCGCGACCTTCTGCTCAGTCGTGAGCCCCGGCGCCGACCTGACTGCCTCGGGATCGCTGAAATGCGCCGCCGGATCGTCCAGCGCCTTCTGGTAGTCGATCGTCGCGCCCATTGCTCGCTCCTCATCGATACGCTCGCCGCACGAGCTCGCTGGAGATGAAGTGCCAGATCTGCAGATGGTTCCCCGGGCGGTCGCTTCAATGCGCGCCCGGCCGGCTCAGGCCGGGCGCTTGATCAGCGTCAGACGGAAGAGGCCGTCCTGCTCGACCACGTCGGCCAGCTCGTGCCCGGTCGCCTCGGTGAACTCGATGAAATCGTCGGGAGCCGCCGGATCGGTGGCGAGCACCACGATGGTGGCACCGCCCGGCAACAGGGCGAGCGCTCGCCGTGCCTCGAGCAGCGGCAGGGGACAGTTGAGCCCGCGCGCATCGACAAGGACAGCGGTGGCTCGGGGCGGGACATCGTTCATGCCCGAATGAAACCGACAATCGGGCGATGGGGCAAGCGTCCGCCGCTCAGCGCCGGCTCAGCACCTGGTCCAGCGGCTTCCTGACCCGCGCCGCTGCCGGTGTACGGGCGTCGGCGGCGGGATAGCCCGTGACAATCAGGATGAACGGCTTCTCGCGCTCCGGGCGACCGCAGACACGGTTGAGGAAGCCCATGGGCGAGGGCGTGTGGGTGAGCGTGACGAGCCCGGCCCGATGCAGCGTGGCGAGCAGGAGGCCGGTCGCGATGCCCACCGATTCGCCGACATAGTAGTGCTTGCGGCGTGCGCCATCGGCGGCGATCCCGTGGCGCTCGGCGAAGACGGCGATCAGCCAGGGTGCCGTCTCGAGAAAGGGCTTGCGCCAGTCGGTGCCAAGCGGCGCGAGCGCCTCGAGCCATTCCGGGCCGGCGCGCTCGGCATAGAAGGCCCGCTCCTCCGCTTCGGCCGCGGCCCGCAGCTCGGCGCGCAGCTCGCCCTTGCCGATCAGGCAGAAATGCCAGGGCTGCTGGTTGGCACCGGAGGGTGCGGTGGTCGCCGCCCGGATCGCGGCCAGGACCACGGCTTCCGGGACCGGCTCGTCGGCGAAGTCGCGCACCGTGCGGCGATGCGCGAGCTCGGCCGCGAAGCTCTCGGCGCGCGCCACCATCTCCGCTTCGGGGAGACGTCGGTAGTCGTCGAGGGGAACGAGCTCCATCTTCCCGCCTTCCTGCCCGACAAGCCGGAGATCACGCCAGCCGCTCTACGGTCGGCCGGCCGGCAGATGACCTTCCTTGATGTAGATGAGGCTCGCGTCGAGCGCACGCAGCGAGAATTGCGAGCCGGCCGGCTGGCGAAACCAGGCCCAGGCCCGATGCAGCCGGCCCACCTTCTCGATGCGGCCGTCGACGAGGAAGGCTTCGATGCCGCCGGGCCCGACCTCCCGATCGACCACCGTGCCCGGGGCCAGACGCTCGAGCCGGACGACCTCGTCCCGGTGCCGGTGCAACGGGAGAACCTCCGCCCCCGGCGTCGGAGCGTGCCATGCGTCCGGGTGCGTGGTGTCGAGACGCACCGGTGTTAGGTCGTCGGCGGCGAATTGCCGGAGCTTGACCAGGATGACGCATCCCTCGTCGAGGATCGGGCTGTGGCTGGTGCCGGGCGGATTGCGCACATAGGTCAACCGGGGATAACTGCCGTGCTCGTCGCCGAACGTGCCTTCCAGCACCAGGAACTCCTCGCCGCCCTCATGGGTGTGGGCGCTGAAGCGGCTCTTCGGCGCGTAGCGCACGACGCTCGTGGCCCTTGCCACCTCGCCGCCGATACGGTCGAGCATCTTGCGCTCGACGCCTGGCATCGGCGAGGCGACCCAGTCCACGGCTGCAAGGTCGACAGCCTCGGTGGCCGCGAAATCCGCTCTCAGCTGCATGGCCCGGCCTTTCCCTCCACTCCAGGATGACCGGGATATGGGGTCGACCCACACAGGGAACCAAGGGTGCCGGTGGCAGCCTGCGCTGCTCAGCCCGAAACAGCGACCCTGTCGCGCTCGATGTGCCGGACGCTGAACTCGCTGCCGAGCAGGCGGCGCAGTGGCTGCGAGCGCTCGATGGCGGGACGTGCTTCGGCTGTCTCGAACGGCTCACCCGCGGCGGAGGTGGCTTCGGTGACGGTGACAGCGGGGACCTGCGGCACGATCTGCACGCCGATCCAGAGGCTGGCTTCTGCGTCGATCTCGGGCCGGAGCCAGGGCCGCAGGTCGCGATGCAGGGGCAGGGAGCCCCAGGCGTAGAGATCGCCCTCGACATGGTAGGCCCTGACACCGTCGATCGGATCGGCGATGCGCAGGAGATCGCGCCATTCGCGCGACGAGGGATTGCGAAAGACCTCGACAAGGCCGACACCGCGGGCCTTGATCGTCGTGAAGTGGGGCATCGGGCTTCTGCCTTTGCGGCCGGTTGCCGGAAGGTGCCCGCGCCTCGGGCACCACATCGCCCGAGGCTAGCGCATCAAGGTTAACGGCCGCTTAAGGACAAGCGGGCAGTCGGTGGAGAGGACATGGAGTTCGCAGAGTATCGCCGCCACGACGCCACGGCGCTCGCGGCCCTCGTCAGGGAGCGGGAGGTTTCTGCTCTCGAGCTCCTCGAGATCGCCCTAGCCCGGGCCATGGCCGTGCAGCCTGCCTTGCAACCGCTGAGCCTCCTGGAAGAGGGCTTCGGTCGGGCCGAGATCGCGCGTGGCCTGCCGACCGGACCCTTCACCGGCGTACCCTTTCTCCTCAAGGATCTCTTCGCTTTCCTGCCGGGTACGCAGCTGACCAATGGCAGCCGGCTCTTCGGCCGGTTCGACTGCACCTTCGAATCCACCCTCGTGGCCCGGCTGCGCGCCGCCGGGCTCGTCGTCTTCGGCAAGACCGCCGCACCCGAGCTCGGCGTCAACGTGACCACCGAGCCCGTGCTGCACGGGCCGACCCGCAACCCCTGGGACCCGACGCGAAGCGCCGGCGGCAGCTCGGGTGGGGCAGCGGTGGCGGTGGCCGCGGGAATCCTGCCGATGGCCCATGGCGGTGACGGCGGCGGCTCCATCCGCATCCCGGCGTCCGCCTGCGGTCTCGTCGGCCTGAAGCCCAGCCGCGCCCGCAACCCGATCGGGCCCGTGGTCGGCGAAGCCTGGAACGGGCTGGTGGCGGGCCATGTCCTGAGCCGCAGCGTGCGCGATACGGCCCTGGCCCTGGATGCGACGGCCGGGCCGGAACCGGGCGATCCCTATGCCTGCCCGCCGATTGCCGGCAGCTTCGCTGCCGCCGCCGGGCGGGACCCGCAGCCGCTGCGCATCGGCTTCGTGACCTCGCTGCCGGGCGGTTCACCAGTTGAAGGAGCGTGCATCGCGGCGACCGAGGCCGCGGCCAGGAAGCTCCAAGATCTCGGCCATCATCTCGAAGAGCTGATGCTGCCGCTCGACGCGCAGCGCCTGCGGCGGACGATGGAGACGATCGTCGCCGTCAACCTCGCTCGCGACCTCGACTTCTGGGCGGAGACGCTCGGCAGGCCGGCGGACCGCACGGCGGTCGAGAGCTGCACCTGGCTCCTCGCCGGGCGTGGTCGCCGGGTCCGGGCAACGGAGTACGGTCGGGCGATCACCACGCTGCACCAGACGTCGCGCCAGCTCGGCCAGGTCTTCGGCCGCCACGACCTGATCCTCACGCCGACGCTCGGCACCCTGCCGCCGCCGCTCGGCCTGCTCGATCAGAACATGGACGATCTCGACCGGTTCCTGGAGCTGAACGCCACCTTCATTCCCTTCACGCCGCTCTACAACATGACCGGTTGCCCGGCGATCAGCCTGCCGCTCGAGCAGTCACCGGACGGGATGCCGATCGGCGTCATGCTCGGCGCCGCCCTCGGTCGCGAGGATCTGCTGCTCGCCGTAGCCGGCCAGCTCGAGCGTGCCCATCCATGGTTCGATCGCGTGCCGCCCGAGCGCGCTGCCTGAGCGCGGCGGCGATCGCCGGCATGCCCGCCTCTGGCTTTGCCCCCGTCTTGCCTTGAAAGCGTCATGCGGCTGGTTTAGCACTATCGCAGCTAAGTCGATCTGGTGGTCTCGCGACCGCGGAGCGTCGAGATGTGGCTCGGAGAACATCGACAACCCAAGACTAGGCAGGCCTGATGCGCGGGCCGGGCACGTCATCGTTGTCGCTGTCCGCCTGCCCGGCCCTGGTGTTGAATGCCGACTACCAGCCCCTCAGCTATTTCCCGCTTTCGCTCTGGAACTGGCAGGAAACGGTCAAGGCGATCTTCCTCGATCGTGTCGCCGTGGTGCAGCACTACGACCGGTCGGTGCGCTCGCCCGCCTTCGAGATGCGGCTGCCCAGCGTGGTGGCGCTCAAGGAATACATCCCCCAGAGCCGGCGCCCGCCATTCACCCGCTTCAACGTCTTCCTCCGTGACCGCTTCACCTGCCAGTACTGCCAGACGGGGCTGCCGGCGCCGGAGCTGACCTTCGACCACGTGATCCCGCGCTCGCGTGGCGGCGTGACGACCTGGAGCAACATCGTCACCGCCTGCAATCGCTGCAATCTGCGCAAGGGCAGCCGGCTGCCGAAGGAATGCAGCATGCATCCCATGCAGAAGCCGCTGATCCCGTCGACCCACCAGCTACAGCGCAACGGCCGGGCCTTCCCGCCCAACTACCTGCACGAGAGCTGGCGCGACTATCTCTATTGGGACACCGAGCTCGAGCCCTGAGCCACGGCAGTTCGGGCTAGCGCCCGAAGCGAATTTTTCCTAGCCTCACTCAATGGATACGCGATCCGACAGTGCCGAGATCGAGCGGCTGCGCGCGGAGCTGGACGTGCTCCTCTACGCCACGAGCCACGATCTGGCGGAGCCCGCGCGCACCGTCCGGGGCTTTCTCGACCTGCTGCAGCGGCGCTACGGGTCGGCTCTCGACGACGATGCCAGGGAGTTCATCGGCTTCGCCGTCGACGCGGCGGGCCGGCTCGAGGTGATGCTCGCTGGCCTGCTCGAGCTCGGTCGCATCGGCCGGCAGGAGCCGGCGCACGTCGCCCTCGATCTGGCGGCGATCGCCGAGGCTGCCGCAGCGGGTTTTCGGCCGAATGTGACAGCCGCGGGCGGCAAGCTGGAGATCGGAGAGCTGCCGGCCTGCGAGGGCGACCCCGACCTCTGGCGACGCCTCATCGCCATTCTCATCGACAATGCGCTGACCTATCGGAGTGCGGCACCGCCAGTCATCCGCATCGATGGCGAAGCCGGCCGCATCACCATCGCCGACAACGGCATCGGCATCGCCGCCGAGTTCCACGAGCGGATCTTCGAGCCCTTCCAGCGGCTGCACACGCGAGACGCCATTCCCGGTGTCGGCATGGGGCTGGCGATCGCGCGCAAGATCGCCGAGCGTCAGGGCCGGCGGATCGAGCTGAGCTCCAGCCCCGGCACCGGCAGCCGCTTCGCGATCGTCGGCTGACCGCGGGGGATTGGTTTCGATCCGGCATGGGCCGCGCGCATCATCCTGATTGAACGTCGTGGAAAATGCGCTAACACTTGCGCTGCGGCTTAGCGATTGTAACGAAACCTGCCGCACGGGCAATTGGGAGGCTCGATTCATGAACAGGCTCAACGCGCTGCTCGCCGGCGCATCCGCACTCGCGCTGCTGGCCGGACCGGCCTCGGCCGGCGAGTATGTCGAATGGCAGGACGACGGCAGCGTGCTGCTGAAGCTGTCACCAGAGTACGATTCGGCGGTGATCGAGGTTCCGGCTGGTGAGCTCGGCAGCCTGTTCGGGCCGGACGAGCAGCCCTTCGCCGGCGACGAGATCACCGTCCTCACCCTCGATTCCGGCCCCAAGGGCGGGATCTCCGGCCCGATCTACGCCTTTCGCCCGGTCTTCGAGGAGCTGACCGGGGCGAAGGTCAACATCGCCCTCGTGCCGATCAGCGAGCTCTACACCAAGATCTTCCTCGATCTCAGGAATGGCACCGGCGAATATGACGGCATGATCGTCGGCGCCTTCATGTATGGCGACCTGATCGACGGCAACTACATCCTGCCGGTCGACGACTGGCAGCAGAGCGGTGATTTCCCGGCCTGGTCCTACGACGTGATGCCGGATGCCCTGCGGACGATCTACACCTGGGACGGCGTCGGCTACGGCGTCCTCAGCGATGCCGACGGCCAGGTCCTCTACTACCGCCGCGACCTGCTCAACGACCCGGAGCACCAGGCGGCCTTCAAGGCCGAGCACGGCTACGACATGCCGGTGCCGCCCGCGACCCTGCAGCAGCTTCGGGACATCGCTGCCTATTTCGACGGCAAGAACTTCGATGCCAACGACCCCGAGCCCGATTCCGGTGTCGTGCTGCACCTCAAGGTGCGCGAGCAGGGTCTCTACCACTTCATGACGCTGGCTACGTCCTTCGCCGTCACGCCGGGCGAGCTCAGCGAGACCCAGGGTGTCTACTGGTTCAACCCGACCGACATGACCCCGCTGATCAACAGCCCCGGCCACGTCAAGGCGCTCGAGTACCTGAAGGATCTGGCCCAGTTCGGCCCGGATGCGCAGGTCAGCTGGAGCCTCGGCGAGGCCTGGGACTATTTCCTGCGCGGCAAGGCGGTCTTCAACTTCTCCTATGGCGACGTGGCGCCGCTCGCCCAGGACGAATCGCGCTCGAACATCCGCGGCAAGATCGGCTCGACCATCCTGCCGGCCTCGGACACCTACTGGGACATGAACAAGCAGGAGTTCGTCACCACCGACACGCCGCGCAAGGTCGGCAACGTCACCGGTGGCTCGTGGCACGGCGTGGTGTCCTCGCTGTCGGATTCGCCGGAGACGACCTATGCCTTCTGGTCGCTGATGGCGACCAAGCCGATCTCGAAGTGGCTCGCGACCTATGGCTGGGACGGCGTCGACCCGGGCTACAGCTACCAGTTCCTGGAGCCGGTCGGCGAGGCCAAGCTCGAGGACTACCTGGCCGCCGGCTGGGACGCGACCGACGTGCAGGAATACCTCCAAGCGTACTATGATAACTTCAACGCCGAGGTGATGCTGCCCTACCTGCGCATCACCGGGACCCAGGAATACTACGACATCCTGGACTCGAACCTGTCGGCGGCGATGAGCGGCGCCAAGACGCCGCAGCAGGCGTTGGATGACACGGCCGCCGGCTGGGAGCAGGTCACCGACCGGCTCGGCCGCGAGAAGCAGCTCGAGGCCTATCAGGCAGCCATCGGCTGGCAGGGCTGAACCACCCGTCGACCTGAGGACCGCCCGGCTTCGGCCGGGCGGCGCCTCCTTTCCACCATGCTCGAGCCCGATCCGGAGTGGTGACCGCCGATGCGCTGGACAAGCTCCGTCCGCAATTTCTTCCTGATGCCGGCCGTCATCTGGGTGCTGGTGTTCACCATCTTCCCGCTCGGCTACTCGCTCTACGCGGCGTTCCATAACGTCACGAACGAGACCATCGTCAATCGCATGGAGGTGCCGCGCCTCGACAAGGCAGGCGAGCCCGTCCTCCGTCCGGACGGCACGCCGCGCATGAAGACCGAGGTCGTACGCGAGACGGTCACCAAGTGGGAGTTCGTCGGGCTCGACAATTTCAAGCGGCTGTTCACCGATACGGTGCTGCACGAGGCGATCAAGGTCACGGCGATTTTCGTCGGTGTCGGGCTGGCCATCCAGATGACGCTCGGCCTGGCGCTGGCCATGCTGTTCAATCGCGACATGCCCGGTCGATCTCTCTTGCGCACGATCATGATCCTGCCGATCTTCACGACACCGGTCGCCGCCGGCTATCTCTTCTTCACGATCTTCTACGAGGAAGGCGGCCCCTTGGGCTGGACCGGCATTCCCTGGCTCTCCAACCCGTCCTGGGCACTCTTCTCGGTCATCGTCGTCGACGTCTGGCAGTGGACGCCCTTCTGCTTCCTCGTCTTCCTGGCAGCCCTGCAGGGCATCCCGGACGAGCTTCTGGAGGCTGTGAAGCTCGACACGAACTCCAACTGGACGACCTTCAGGGAGGTCCTGCTGCCGCTCCTGATGCCGACCATCGTCATCGTGCTGCTGCTGCGCTTCGCCGAGGCCATGAAGGTCTTCGACATCGTGGCATCGCTGACCGTCGGCGGGCCGGGCAACGCCACGCAGTCGCTCTCCTATCTGGCCTTTCGAACGGGGCTGCGCTTCTTCGACGTCGGCTATGCCTCGGCCATCGCCTACACGCTGCTCGCCCTGGTCATGGTGGTCGTGACCATCCTCT
>Ga0116151_10001291_pt1 | contig 23322 bp, 14 predicted proteins | sample AD_UKC117_MetaG_FD_89893 | JGI IMG/M metagenome (GOLD analysis project Ga0116151, IMG submission 89893) | Active sludge microbial communities of municipal wastewater-treating anaerobic digesters from Hong Kong - AD_UKC117_MetaG | ecosystem: Engineered > Bioreactor > Anaerobic > Digestate... | reverse complement strand
TGCATGGCCATGGTTCGACTGCGTACACGTTCCAATGCCGCTTCTATCTGCGCTTCCTGAGCCTGTGCCTCGGCTTTTTGCAAGTCGAGGAAACGGGTGTACGTCTGTTCGAAGACTTTGGCTAATCGCTGCAGCGTATCCGCTTGTTGTTCGGTCAGCATTTTATCGCCAATCATCACGGACTCGAACATACCGTACTTCATGAATGCCGTACAATTGGTGGCTGATTCTATGGATGTTATGGCTTCTTTGGCGGAGGCAGGAAGATCTTTATACCCACCCAATTCAAAAATCAAATCATCATAACTTTTTTTAAGCTCTCCTTCAAATTTAAACACCTGGTAGGCCTGACCTTCAGCCCATGCTCCATATTGTGCATTGTAGAGGGGATGGTCAAAATAAGGCACAAAATAGCTTTCAGGATAAGCATCGGTCTCAAATCCTGCCAGCCAAAGTTCCATGGACTTGTCTTCCTTATTGAATAAGGTTAATCCGCAGGCAGTTGCATCAAAACCAAGTGCTTTTAATTGCTCAAATATGGTATGGATGACAGACCTCAATTCGTCGCTTTGGTGCATCGCCATCGTGCGAGCCCGGACTCTTTCCAAGGCCAGTTGGATTTCTGCCTCCCGTGTCTGGGCTTCGGCATTCTTCAAATCAAGGAAACGGGTATAAGATTGTTGAAATACCGCCGCAAAACGCTGTAGGACCGATATGCTTTCTTCCGAAAGCGTTTTGCTCGATACCGCCTGAATTTGTCCGCAGAGCATATTGAAATGGACCAGATAGGCTTCGGGGTTTTCCCTCACATAGGCCTTGAACTCATCGGGCATGTCTTGATAACAGGTCTCCAGGATGAGGTTTTTGTAGGATTCATGACTGGCTCCCGTAGAATAAATCAAGAAAGGAGCATCCTGGTTTTCCCAGGAAGACCACATTTGGGTTAGGTAAGGATGATCAACCTGAATGAAGTAACTTTTTGGTATGGGTTCCTGGTCTGTTCCGGCGAGCCAGGTTTCTATGATCCGGTTTTCCGGATAAAAAAGATTGATGTTACATCCGAGATCAGCAATGTTTAACCCATTGACTTGTTGAAACAAAACAAAGACGACATCCCGTAGATCCAAACTGTGGTGCATGGCCATGGTCCGGGCGCGCACCCTTTCCAGAGCCAGTTGGATTTCTGATTCTCTTGCCTGGGCTTCGGCTTTTTGCAAGTCAAGAAATCGTGTATAGGTTTGTTTAAATACGACACCAAATCGCTTGAAGATATCATAAGCCGAAGGAATCTCTACAGATGCAATAAATAATAAAAATCCCTGATTGAAACGGACCAGATGGTTGATTTGACAAGCAGGAAGCTCAATGCCGGAGCGCTCAAATTCTTTAAAACCCGGCAGGGTCTGCATGTACCGGTAATGCGCTTCCAAATCCTCCCCTTCCATCCGATAGACTAAAAAATCATCCTTATTCAAAATAGCGTTGCGCCAGGGCAAAAAACTTTCATGCTCGGTCAACGGTATTTCTAAAGGTTCCTGCAATCCTCCCTCAGCGCTCATGATCGAGGTGCAGGACAACTGGTCTGCAGACAGGATGTTGTAACCACAACTCCATGCCGGAATTCCCAATGCCTGTACCTCCCGGAATAACAAACTGGCTGCTTCGGCTAATTCATCACTATGTCGCATACCTATCGTACGGCTCCGGACTTTCTCCAGGGCCGCTTCGATTTGTGCCTCCCGCGCCTGTGCTTCCGCTTTTTGCAGGTCCAGAAATCGGGTGTACGTTTGTTCAAAAACCTTGGAAAAACGAATCAATATTTTTGCGCTGTCTTCCGGGGGAACGGATAAATCGACGGATTCAAAATAACCATACTTAAAATAGGTAAATGTGAAGCAAACCGTGTCATGCGATTTTATCTCCTGCTTAAGTTCTGCCGGTAATTTTGAAAATTCCGTTTCTCCTAAAATCCAGTCATCGTAATCACTTTTTTCGCTTCCTTCAAGATAAATGTTGTTTTGGAGCAGATGAAGTTTCCAGTCCTTCCAAATTTGCTGAAATACAGGGTGTCCCGGACCGGGCACCTTATAGCTCCGGAGTAAATTGGAATTCAGGTTGTCGGCAAACCAATATTCGGCGGAATGATCTTCTTCCTGGAAAATAGCTATCGATATGCCAAATGTTGATATTCCAAATGCTTCCGTTTCTTTATACAATAATTTTACAACTTCACTTAAATCTTTGCTCTTGTGCATGGCCATCGATCTGGACCGAACCCTTTCCAGCGCAGCTTCAATATGCGCCTCCCTGGCTTGTGCTTCTGCCTTTTGGAGGTCCTGAAAACGTGTGTAGGTCTGTTCGAAGACTTTAGCAAAACGGGGCAATAATTCATTGAGCTCTCCGGAGATCGGGACATGGCTGATGGCTTCCAATAAGCCAAATCGCATCGAGGCATAAGAAAACATCACATATTTTTCAGCACGGATCGCCTGTTGCATTTCAGGAGGCAATTTGCCCATTTCCGTTGTACTGAAAAGGTGATCCTCCCAGCTTTTCTTTTCATCTTCCTTTAACTCAATCCTAAATTGATCCGTACCTTTTTGATATTCCTCCCAGCATTTATTGATTACCTGATTATCCAGGTGATGGATAAAAACACTGACAGGCAATAGCGGATTCGTTGGCACCGAAAACCACAAGTGAAATCCTTCCCGCACTGTGTCCACCAGCAAGATCGCGCACCCCCACTGGGCCGAGGGATCCAGCGGTCTGATCTGACGGAATAGTTCCTGCACCACTTCGGCCAGTTCATCACTTTTCTGCATGGCCATGGTGCGGGCCCGCACCCTTTCCAGCGCAAGTTGGATCTCTTTTTCTCGGGCTTGTTCTTCGACCTTTTTTAAATCCAGAAAACGGGTAAAGGCCTGTTCGAATTCCACAGCAAACCGACGGAAGATGTCGTACGCCTGGGGAACCGGGTCATAGGTGATAAATAATAAATATCCGTGCTGGAAAAAAACCACATGATCGATCTGATGCGTGGGCAATGGTGTCCCCGAATCCCGCAATGCGCCCAGGGCATCACCGACCACCGGGAGTGACAGAAGGTACTCGTAATGAGCTTTGCAGGCCTCGCCGCTAAATGGTTGTATGTAAATAGTCTCACCGCTTTCACGCATTTCATAATAGCGCAGAAAGAATTTTTCCCGGGGAGTTTTGTAGAAAGGGAGATGTCCCTCCTCGCTACTGAACCATTCATAATCCCCCTCATCATCGTCCGCATAAATGTGAAAGGCACATCCCCAGGCGGCAATGCCCAGATCACGGATCTGCTGTGCCATAAGCATCGCGGTATCACTCAATTCGTCACTTTGCTTCATCGCCAGAGAACTAGCCCGCACGCGTTCAAGGCTGAGTTGTATTTGTGCTTCCCGTGCTTGTTCTTCTACCCGGATCAGGTCCTTATACCGGCGATAGGTTTGGCCAAAAACCGTGGCAAAACGTCTACAAATACGTACCAGCTCTTCCGATAACGGATCCCGGGTAAACGCGTAGAGCATGCCATTTGGAAAGACAAATTCATTAAATATTAATTTGCCCGGTAAATTGTTCAGGTCGATATGATAGGTGTAATCCGGTTCATCATTGATGATCGAAAAATACCGGATCAGGTCTTCACCCTCCAGGACATAAATAAAATCTGGTTGGTCGTTTTTCCAAGCTTCACGTCCCGCGGTCAGCAAGGGATGTTTGGTCATGTCAATTCGTCCAATATTCAGCCTGACCTGGCCCTCCTGCTCCAAAGAGGCCGTCCATAACTCCATAAATTTTGACTCGTCCAGAATCCCGATCCCGCACCGTGCTTGTTTTTCTAACCCCAGCCTGGTTAATTCATCAAATAGCAGGACAATGGTTTCACCGACCTCCTCACTGTTGTGCATGGCCATGGTCTTTGCCCGCACCCGTTCCAGGGCCGCTTCGATCTGCGCTTCTCTGGCCTGGATCTCCGCTTTTTGAAGATCCAGAAATCGGGTATAGGTTTGCTCGAAGACCTTGGAAAAACGCACAAGTAAATTTCCCGCTTCAACGGACAAAGGCTCAAAACTGGTGATCCCGATGGTACCAAAACGATGGCTGGCTTCCGTAAGGACAAACCGCTCCGGAGGATGATCGAGCATTTCCCGAAAACCATCATCCCGGGTCACATGGGGCAATGTCCGAAGGAAACGATGGTAATCTTCCAGTCTTTTGCCACTCAGATCCCTTATGAGCAATGGCACCTTGTCCTTCCATAATTGATAAATTTGTGCCAGCTCCTTTTCGTTCAGCATGGGAATGCGATGACTTCCCGGGCGAAAATGACCATCCTTGCTGGTCATCCAAACTTCTGCCGAATCGGATTGTGTGTCTATCAGACTGAAAAAGACCCTGATATTTTCAGGCATTAAATTCAGACTTCGCAGCTGGTTGAAAAGGATCACCGCCGTAGCTGACAATTCACTGCTTTGATGCATGGCCATCGTATGGGCCCGCACCCGCTCCAAGGCCGTTTCAATTTGCGCCTCCCGGGCCTGTGCTTCGGCCTTCTTCAAATCGAGGAATCGGGTGTAGGTTTGTTCAAATACCTTGGCAAATCGGATGAGTATGTTCCGCTCTTCAGTGGTTATCCCCGTCGATTTAATGATGGCGATCATACCATAACTAAATCGAGCATAACCGTATACCCTTCTTTTGGGCTGGTTTTGGCTATAGGGTGTTGTCGTATTGGCTTGAATCCAATGGATGAATTCATCCAGGCGAGTGCCAACCAAATCCTGTTCGATGAACGCCTCTTCCCTTAACCAGGCCTCGTAAACTTCATTCAGGACCGGATGTCCAAGCCAGGATACCTGGATGCCGTCCTTCACACCAGCGCCGTCCTCGGTCGTCATCCAGGCATTAGCCGAATGTGTCCTGGTGTCTACGATGGGTATCATGGCGCGGTCCAGGCCTTTGCCCAATTGTTGCATTTGAAGAAATAAAATCTGGGCTACCTTTCCAAGGTCTTCGCTGCGAAACATAGACATGGTAGCAGCCCGGACGCGCTCCAGTGCGAGTTGGATCTGTGCTTCACGGGTCTGGGTCTCTGCCTTTTGCAGGTCCAGAAAGCGGGTATAGGCTTGCTCGAATACAATGGAAAATCGTTGGAGAATCCGTTGATCTTCTTCGGTAAATGCATCACCGGCATATTTAGACAGCTGGATTCCGGTATGAGCGCTCAATGCAAAGGCAACCAGAAAAAATTCACTATTCAGCAGATAAGCTTTGCGCTGGTCCGGGATACGTTGATATTCCGTATGGGTAAAGGCATAATCGAACCATTGATCCTTGATCTTCTTTGGGTACTTAATCGTGTAAAAGGCTTTATGGGCTTTTCTGGCTTTATCCAAATCCCAGAATATGGGATGATCGTAAAAAGGAATTGAAAAACAGGTCGAATAAGAGGTATCTGCTGACGCAACCCATTGTTCCCAATCTTTGGACCCTTCTTTAAAAATAAAGATGCTTGCGACGTTCATTTCCAGTCCCAAACCACCCAATTGCTCGAATACGGTGTTGATGACCTGCTGAATTTCAGTACTCTGACTCATGGCCAGTGACTTTGAGCGCACTCTTTCCACAGAAGCCTCAATCTCCTGTTCCCGGTTTTTTACCTCCAGCTCGATCGTGCGCCGCTTGATGGCTTCCTGCAGCCGGACATTTTCGGCTTTGAGGTCGTCCGTATTAAGTTGTTCGCCTTCACCAGCCCTGGCATCGGGAACAGATCCATGCTGTAATACGATAAACCATTGACCCTCCTTGTGGCTAAGATGTGTGGTGACCCGGAAAGGGCTGTACAAAGACCATTCGCCATCCATCTGAACGCAGAGGTCGGTTTGTTCGACGATGAGAGCCGTTAACCCTTGTACCTGCACCCTCAGATTCCGGTTTCTTAATTCAACGATACCCGCAACCTGGTTAGCCGTAGATTTATAATATTGAGTGACTTCTGCTTTATTATTAAATATTTCGCCACCCGCTGAACCAATGATCACCACGTCTTCCGCAAAGTCGGTGACCATGCGTTCAATATCTCCGCTCAGATATGCATTTATATAGGCTTGGTAAACTTCCAAGACTTCCTGTTCCGCACTTTTTGTCTTCTCGCTTCCCATTTCACATAGGTTTGGCTATCTGTCATTTATGTATTAAACAAATCATCAGATGATAGTAAGGCTGACTTGGAAAATGGAGAGGGACCTTGGCGAAATATCGTTGAGGATCTGACACATTCGATATGGTTTTTTGGGTTTATTCACTGCTTGGCTATGAAATGGAATTACCCGTAATAATTTGGGGGTCTTTCCATGTTCAGGGATAATTTAGGGATATTCCTCGGCATTCCCTAATGGTATGTAATTGCGGGACTGGTTGATTTGAAGGTGATTGTTTGGAGGGCGATTTAAGCCGGTAATTTTGGGGCTCTTCTAACTTTATGCATTAAACCTTTGCATCGATGGGTCGTCCAACCCTACAATCCCTGGATGCTAAGTAAAAATCCAGTTCTTTTGATTTTGATATTTTTACCAAATGACTGTATTCAACAAACACTTCTTACGCACCGTAGGACTCCTATTAATTTTCACTGCATTTCGATCCGACTCAAATTTTGGACAACCGGTTGCACTACGCAGAGATTCTTTGATCAGAAGCCGCGGCATCTCTGAAACAAATCAATTCAAAGAAATCCATAAATCCGTGTACCTCAATTACGACGATCAGCTGCGACCAACAGAATGGATAATCTATAAATCGGAAGGAGGACAATGGCTTCCCTGGAGGCATCACCTGGTCGAGTTCGATCCGGAAGAGGCACAGGTAAGCCTCAGGCATATCCAACAATGGCAAAATGCAACTCAAACCTGGGTTGACTACCAGTGGGAATCGATGGTTTATAATGAAAATGGAGAATTGGTCTCCAAAGAAATTGCGCAAGCTCCATCGCCAGGTATGCCTCTGGAAAACCGCGAGATGTGGTTCTGTGCTTACAATGAGGAACAAAACAAAATCAGTTCCACCTATTTCATCTGGTCCGGTACGGATTGGGTGAATAAGACCCGGCAACTTTGGAAATACAATGACCAGGAAAAGGTAACTGAGCAATTAAATCAACAATTCTCGGAAGCAGAATGGGTCAATCTTTCGCGTAGAACATGGAATTACGATCCGAATAATCGTTTGCTGGCCAACATCGACCAGCAAATATGGGATCAGGGCAGCCAGGAATGGATAAACCAAACAAGAAGAAATTACACCAGCAATTCCTCAGCTCGCTGGACTTCGTTCACCATACAAAACTGGAATGACTCCTTGCTAAGCTGGATCAATGAAGAGCGTGTAGCGTTCAACTATCAACCAAACTCCGGCCAGATGAATAGCCGGGTAAAACAACTTTGGGATGGTGAAAACTGGGTCAACCATCTGAGGAGTTCCATTCAAAAGGAAGATACCATGGTCACAGGATATGTTGAAAGAGATACATCCGGAAGTTGGTGGCTTGCACAACGGTTCCGGGTTGTATATGACCAAATGGATCTTCCATTACGCAGTCAGGGATGGCAAGACTGGAATGATGAACAGCAAGTTTGGGTCAATAACCGTAATACGTCAAAACTGGAGCATTTCTGGAATTCATCCATTACAAGCAATGCTCCTGCTTTGCAATTGGCCAATCCTTGTCAAATTCCAAATCCGTACCCACTCAACCAAAGCTTTGATTGTCCGGATCTGGAAGCCGGTGCCACCTATCAAATCCGTCTCTACTCGTTAACCGGTCAGCAAGTAATGGAAAAGACCATCCTGGGTAATTCAAATCTAGCTCTCGAAGGTTCATTGCCCTTTGGCATGTATGTGATGACCTGGCATCACAAGAATCAGTTGATCCATATTCGCCGTTTAGTAATAACACCTTAATTTCATTTCAATTATCATGAAAAAGATCATTTTGTTATTCATCCTGGGTATTGCATTTCATACGACCGGAACAAGTCAAACTTATCCGCTCGATTCCTGTCTCAACTTTATGACTCCAACGGATTTTCTGATCAAGAAAATTAATACTGTTGGATTGGGTAGTCAGGAGCATGTAATAGTATTCCGGTCATCAGGGAATAGCAATCCGGGCATGTCGTTTACCGGAAAAGGCTACCTGGTCTTTGAACCGAATGACTTACCTTTTGGTCTGGAACCAAAGGCAAGGATGACGGGAAATATGTTGTTAACCACGCACGGATCTGATCCACATCCATCAGGCATCCCGGGGACAACTTTCAACTATCCGGACTTGCTTTCGGGCTATCTGGATCAGTTGGGTGGACAGAATATAAATCCATCACTGCCTGTTTCCGTTCAAGTTATCGAATTCGAATACTCAGAATACTGAGGCATTCATTGGGGTGCTGGCCTCAGACAAGGGGTCCTATGCAGGCCCATTGCTCTCAGAGTTGCTCTTCAATTTATTTCTGCTGGCGATCCCTTTCCTATAACCTAGGATTCAGCCTGTCGGCAACCGGATGCAAAATACGGCTCCTCCTTCAGGACTATTATGGACCTTAATCGTTCCACCATGGGCCTTCACAATATCATAACTCAGACTTAATCCCAATCCGGTACCCTGGCCGGTCGGCTTGGTGGTAAAGAACGGCTGAAAGATCTTATCGATGATCTCGTCCGGTATACCTGGGCCATTGTCTGTCGTCTCAATTTCCACCAAGTTCTCTCTCCAACGGGTGGTGACGGATACCACCGGCTTTTCAATATTTTCCACCGCTTGAAATGCATTATTATATACATTAAGCAGAACCCTTCCTATTTCTTGCGGTATCACTTTTATTTCGGGCAAGTCCTGGGTATAATGCGTTTTCAATTCTGCTTTAAATGATTTATCCCGGGCTCGTATACCGTGATAGGCCAGGCGCAAATACTCGTCACAAAGCGCATTAAGGTTAATTTGTTCTTTATCTCCACTACCCTTCCTGGAATGTTCTAGCATGTTTTTTACAATACCCTGGGCACGCCTTCCGTGATGGTTGATCTTTTTTTCATTAGCCAAAATATCCAATAATAATCCTTCTTCAAGTCCTTCATCCCGTTCAGCCGATTCTTTGGACCGTTCACCAATAAGCTCATCAATAAGTTCTGTATTCACTTCAGAAAAATTATTGACGAAATTGAGGGGGTTTTGAATTTCATGAGCAATTCCTGCTGTTAATTCGCCCAGAGAGGCCATCTTTTCAGCATGGATGAGTTGGGATTGCGTTGACTTTAGATTCTCGAGTGATTGATTTAATGCAGAAGTCCGCTCTGCTACTTTTTCTTCCAATACCATTTTTTCCAACTCCAGGGACTTGGTTCGCCAGCGAATAAGCGAATAAAGTCCCAGAAAGAACAACAGCAAGTATAACAGATAGGCCCACCAGGTTTGCCACCACGGCGGCAAAATGACGATTAATAGATGTGCTCCTTCCTCATTCCAGACGCCTTTATCACTGGCTGCTTTTACCTGAAAATGGTATTCACCGGGAGGTAAATTAGGATAAAAAGCCTCCTTTTGATTGGTGGTTATCCGCCAGCTTTCATCAAATGGCTCCAGTCGGTAGGCATATTTATTTTTAATCGGATTGGAATAATGGAGGGCAACAAATTGTAATGAAATGTCATTTTGACGATGCGATAGAACAACTTTATCGGTTTCAAAAATGGGCTTCTGCAGAACCGATTTTTCGCCGGGCAATACCGATTTATTAAACAATTTAAAATCGGCGATATAGACCTTGGGAGGATCGTATTTAATATTAAAATCTTCCGGATTAAAAACGGTGACGCCATTACTTCCTCCAAAAGCAAATAATCCACCTGATGTCTTCAGATAGGAACCATCGGAAAAGAGGGATCCCTGGATGCCATCTTCCAGCGTGAAGCTGTAAAAGGTTTCTGTGGTAGGATCAAAGCGGCAAAGTCCGTTAAATGTACTCATCCATATCGATTCGCGTTTTTCGTCACCGATGATGGACTGAACACTCATAGAGGGCAATCCGTCGTCTATGGTATAGTTCTTAATCTCACCGGTCTGCGTATTGTATCTGGCCAATCCACCTTGCCAGCTTCCGGTCCAGGCCATGCCATGCTGGTCTTCGTAAAATGAATTGATGTCCTGGGAAATAAATACGTCACCTGAGCTTTTATCATTACCTATTCTTTCAATGAGTCCGCTTTCGACTGCGTATTTATAAATTCCCTGATCGGATATCAACCACAACCGGTAGTTATTGCCTTCAAATATTTCGGCTATATCCAGGTTGCTAAAATCAGCAGACCTGACATCTGTCAATGTACATCGTGCAAAAATCCGCTGATCCGATGACCGCTGGTAAAGCCCGGACCGGGTGCTGATCCACTCGGTGCCCTGACGATCGGTGATGTGGCTGGTAAGGGTCACAGTCCGGGGAATGCCCGGGAATGTAACTTTTTTAAACTGCCTGGATTTCAGTGAAAAGCCAAAATTGACACTACCACCGAGGTAAATGGTATCCCGGTTCACCCACATGCATGTGAAATAATATTGAGGTCCGATCCGACTGCCATAATTGTAATTCTCAATGCGATTGGTTTCCGGATCCAATATGGATAATCCTGAAGCACAATTCATGGCAATCAGCCCATCGGGTGTTTCTGTCAGGTTGCCGACCCAGCCTTCCGAGATGTATTGAAAGCGCTCCAGAGCATTGGAAGATGCGCTAGCTGAAGCATTGAGATAGGATTTGAACCGGGGTTTTTGCTCGAACCGAAAAATTCCATTGTTGGCAGTACCAATCCATAAATTATCAAAATCATCTACTACTAAACTTCGAACATCCACCGTATTCTCTGGTGCATTTGAAGCGCTACCAATCAATTTAAATTGACCGGTAGCAGGATTAAAGAACTGGATGCCGGAATTGGTCCCTATCCAAAGATGACCCTCCTTATCCATGGTAAAATTCCTTGCAATGCGCCTTTGATTTTCCGAGCTGGTTTGAAACGGTGATATCCAGCTCCTGGAAGTATTGGTTTCCCAGTCGTAATCGTAGATGCTTAGGTCACTCAACAGAAACCAGATGTGATTCTTCGTATTAAAATCACTTTGCACAAAATATTCTCCAATCTCCGGCTTTGGAAAATCCAGCAAAGAAATGTCGATTGCTTTTAATTTACCTTCTTGGTCAATTTGAAAAAAACCACTATTGGTCGCCAGCCAAATATTTCCGTTATCATCCTTATTGATTGAATATACATTCTGTAAAGGCCGGGTGTCTGAATTTGGAAATAATTGAACTTGATCCTGACCTTCATCAATGTAAATCAATCCATTTTGCAGTTGTTCCGGCCCACTGATTCCAAAGTACATTCTGCCCCGGTCATCCTCGCAAACATCATTCATGTAATAGCCATTAATGGGTGCTTGACCTAATTGCGGAGTGAGTAAGGAATCTATATCGTACGAACGGAAAGCTCTGGCAACTGGATCATACCTAATGATGTAAGCGGGATTTGTACCTAACCAGATGTTCTTTCTACTGTCCTCGTATAAATTACCGGCTACCATGCCCCGGATGGCATCAGAGTCATTGGGGTCGGAGTAAAACCGCTTGAACTCATACCCGTCGTAGCGCACCAATCCGTTATAGGTGCCTATCCAGATATATCCAAGATCATCGACCAAAATGCTGTTAATGGTATTACTTGATAATCCTTCTTTTTCAGTCAGTTGAGTAAAATTTCCGGTGATGGTTTGTGTCGTGGTCCAGGAGGGTAGCATAATCAGCACACCAATCATTATGGACAGGCCGAAATGCTTATTTCTTTTTTCCATTCAATGACTGGTTTTTTATCGGGTTTCTTGGTTATGGCAGAATATCTTCCAGCATTAAACCGAAGCCCGGCAGGAATTCATCTGGTTTTTCCCACTATTCCATCCAAAAGATAAAAAAATTTGACGGGGCAAGTACCGGGGCGACCAATAATCCAACGCACTTGAGCTATTTCGCAAGAAAGATATTAGATTCATTCCATGGAAATTGCTGTTACCGGAGCAGGAGGCCGTATTGGCAATGTATTGGTGCGCCGACTTTTGGATGCCGGACATCAGGTACGCGTCCTGGAGCGTCGCAAAAGAACTTCGTTGGCAGGCGTGCCGGTTCAGCGGATCGAAGGGGACATCAACGACTCTAAATCAATCGACACCCTGCTTCAGGGTTGTGAAGTAGTTTATCATCTTGCTGCATTCGTATCCATCTCCGGAGGACACCATGGCCTGGTCGAAAAGATCAATGTGGGAGGCACCAGACAGCTGGTTTCCGGTGCCATCCGTCATGGGCTGCGGCGGATCATTTACTTCGGGTCCATCCACGCCTATCAAACCGGTGATCCGGAACTGGAGATCGATGAAAATCAACCTCTGGCGATCGACAGCTCCGTTGCCTACAACCGCAGTAAAGCACAGGCGCTGCAATTTATCCTGAATGTGCGCGGACCGGAGATCATCGCCCTCTGCCCTACGGCAGTCATCGGGCCGGGCGATTATGAGCCATCCTATACCGGTCAGATGCTGCTCATGATGCATCAGGGGAAACTACCTTTATTGGTTGGGGGTGGTTACAACTGGGTAGATGTCCGTGATATCGTTCAAACCGCATTGCTCGCATTGGACCGGGGTAAGCCAGGCTCAGCCTATCTTGTCTCCGGGCATTATGCTTCGCTTAGTGATTTGGCAAAAAAGGTAGAAGCTGTAACCGGAGTTAAAGTAACCCGGACTGTCGCGCCAGACTGGCTGGTCCATTTGGGGTTGCCGTTTGTCCGGCTCTATGCGGTGGCATCCAAAAGTGATCCGTTGTACACCAGGGAAGCTTTGCTGGCTTTAAAAGAGGGGGCACGGAATATTTCCAGATTGCGCGTACAACAAGACTTTCAGTACACGCCGAGACCCTTAGAGGAAACGCTCCGGGACAGTTACCTTTGGTTCGAAGAACATCGTTATATTCCGTAAAATCGCTGGTCATGAGCTGGGAAACCTTCTCTTTGCTGAACTACTTGTGGATGGGCATAGCCGTCTGCACTTTCATCTTCCTATTTTTTCTCAGTGCACCGTATGGGCGGCATATCCGGCCAGGTTGGGGACCAACCATAGACAACCGCATCGGGTGGATCGTCATGGAATTTACTGTGGTTGTTGTTTTTCTGTACTTCTATGCTTCCAACGGCTGGCCAGAAAACGGATTCACCACCTTTTTTGCGGGTTGTTTTTTACTGCACTACGTCAACCGGAGCTTGATCTTTCCATTCCGCATCCATACCTCCGGGAAGCGTATGCCGGTAGTTATCATGTTGTCGGCAATGACATTTAACCTGGTCAATGGTTTCTTTCTCGGATATTATTTTTCCCACTTCGCCAATTACCCGCCGGACTGGAAATACCATTGGCTGTTTATCGGAGGGCTGATCCTGTTTGCTGGAGGTATGGTGATCAACTGGCAGGCGGATAACATCCTGATCCATTTACGGAAACCGGGAGAAACCAATTACAAAATACCCCGTGGCAGTCTGTTTCATCGCATCAGCTGCCCTAATCATTTTGGCGAGACCTTGGAATGGGCGGGTTTTGCCTTGATGACCTGGAGTTTACCGGCACTGACCTTCCTGATCTGGACGGCCGCCAATCTCATTCCACGAGCTGTGGCCCATCACCGGTGGTACCGGGAACACTTCCCGGATTATCCGAATGACCGGAAAGCATTTATCCCATACGTCTGGTAAATTGAGCCATCAAATGGCATCACTACCCCTTTCTTCCGTACGGATACGGATGCATTCTTCCAGGTGTGTTATCCAGATCTTTCCATCACCAATCAACTCTGAAGGATCTTTGACCTCTTCCGGGTTGGATTTGGCGGCTTCGATGATGGTATTGACGGTAATGTCAACGAACGCCTCATTGACGGCAATCTCCAGTTTGATTTTAGGGATCAGGTTGGGCACTACTTTCCGGCCACGATAGATTTCTTCGCCGCGTTGTCGGCCATGTCCGGAAACCCGGCTGACGGTAATGCGTTCTATTTCATTCTGGATGAGCGCTTCCCGGACCTGGTCCAGTTTGGTCTCACGTATGATGGCGGTAATTAATTTCATAATAACTGCAATTTGAATTGCTTAAAATAGCTGTTTTAGCCGATCGTCGATGGATCGTTTTGGTGTTAACTCGGGTTCAGGAATCCATAACCGTGCTCGCCATGGTAGGCGCTATCGAGGCCCTGCATTTCTTTTTCTGCAGTGGAGCGGAAGCCCATGGTCTTATTGATCAAAAGCATCAGGATCCACGTCATCAATCCCGCATAGACCACTGCAATCGCAACCGCAACGATCTGAACACCAAGCTGCTGCCAGACCGACCAACTGCCGCCGGCTGCTTCAGCTGCCGCCTGCATCCAGCTCGGGCGAATAAAAAAGGCAAGGAAAATAGCACCAATAATCCCTCCTACTCCATGGACGCCAAAAGCATCAAGGCTGTCATCATACTTCAGTTTATTCTTAATCATGATGGCACCATAACACCCGAATGAAGCCAGAACGCCCAGGGCCATTGCACCAATGGGCTGGACAACACCAGCAGCAGGCGTTACAGCTACTAATCCGGCTAATATTCCCGATACCAACCCCAGGGCGGTTGCTTTGCCCTGATGCCAGCCTTCGATGATCATCCAGGTAATCGCACCAGCTGCGGCAGCAACCTGAGTGGCCGTGAGCGCCTGGGCGGTACTCAGACCGCTCTGAATGGAACTCCCAGCATTAAAACCAAACCATCCAACCCACAACAAGCCACCACCGATCATGGTCATCACCAAATTACTCGGCGGCATGGCTGTCTTTGGAAATCCCCGGCGCGCTCCCAGAAATAAAGCAGCTACCAGCCCGCTTACCCCTGCGGAAATATGAACCACCGTACCTCCTGCAAAGTCAATGGCACCATTTGCTCCCAGGTTAAACAGGAAGCCGTCGGAAGCCCAAACCCAATGGCATAACGGATTATAGACCAGCAGGCCCCACAAAGCAATGAATACCACGTAGGATTTAAACCGAACCCGTTCGGCAAAAGCACCCGCAATCAATGCCGGGGTGATGATGGCAAACTTGGCCTGAAACATACTGAATACGTATTCGGGCACTCCGACATCCAGAATGGAATCATCCAATTTCTTGAGGAAAAGGAACCCGTTATCCCATCCAAACCAGCCCCCCAGCACATTTGGTCCAAAACACATCGCATAGCCGGCTACGACCCACAGGATGGTCATGATGCCCATCGCTACAAAACTATGCATCATGGTGCCCAGTACGTTTTTTGTTCGCACCAAACCGCCATAAAACATCGCCAATCCGGGAACCATCATTAAAACCAGTGCGGTGGAGGTCAACATCCAGGCCGTGGCCCCGGTGTCGACGGGTGTTTCACTCTGTGAAAATAGGGAAGGTGCAAATAAGCACATAGCCCCTGCTATCGCCAGGAGGCGGTAGAAAATTCTTGACATAGACTCTTCGTTTATTGGACCCTCCAAACGAATTGGATGGACCAAAACCAATAAAATAGTGTGTTTAAATTTTTGGCTGGACTTAAAAAAGGCTCCCGTAAGATAGAAACATTTTGGAATTTGAAAAGCAATATGCGACAGGAATTGGCGGGCGGTCAGGTCACCAGGTGAATCAAAATGATAAAAAAAGGATGCTCTTGACTAGTCAAGAGCATCTTTGGAACAACCTGCATAACTCCGGATAACCGGACTTGTGCTTCTTTCGGGGTAGGTATGCGTTAAGGCTGAATCAATTTCAGCAATGCCTGGTCGTGATGATGGCGAATCGTACATTCGTTATCAAAAAACATCGTCGTGCCGTTTGCTTGAGTATACGATTCCCAACCGGGTAGTCCGGCATGATTGGGATTACCCGTTCGTGCAAATTGAATCCAGGCTTGACTTATCCGGTTTGCAAGTGTGTACGCCTCAGGCCTTCCACCAGTCATTTCCTCGCACCTCGCAATATTATTGAAAACAAAGGGTAATTCCATGCAATGCACCGCTTTATATTTTCCATCCATGACCGGAGACTGCCAGGCAAAGAGATACATATAAACCGGGGCTCCCCCCTTAATTGCTGATTTGGTGTCCGCTTGAAAAACAGCACCTGGCCGGAATAAGACGTCAACATCCATCAGATCGGAAGGCATGGAAGGGTTCGGAAATGCTTCCCTGACCGCAGCCAGGAAAGCTTCGGCTTTTTCACCCCTTTGTTGTTTGATCAATGCTTCTACCTCTGCTAGGGTAGCATGCGTCATCCCGGAGCCCAGCGATGCCATAAATTCATTCTTCACGGTCCCGATGAGCAGCGGAATATCCCGGGACAAATCCATAGCCTGGTCGGAAAACAACTGATAAGGCAATACTTCATCATCGACACTGGGGCCCCAGTTTAGCCCAAAAACCGAGATTGGCTTTCCTTCTGCTTTCAATTGGTTTTCAACCCTTTTTAAGGCTTTCTTCCCGGCAGCCGCCAAAAGATCAAAAGGAATCTCCTGGATTTTGGCGACCTCTCCCGGTGCTATGCCTAATTCTTCCAGCACTGCAGCACCAATGGCCTGAGTTACGGGCTTCTCAAACATATCGGAACGAATAGCACCACTTTGGTTGATGGCCTTATGAAACAGGCCTTTGGCCATAGGCATCGCCATCAGTGTATTCACCTTGGCACCACCGCCCGATTGACCGAAAATGGTCACATTTCCCGGGTCGCCGCCAAAGTTGGATATATTATCACGGACCCACTGTAAAGCCATCACCAGATCGAGCATGCTGTTATTGGCTGACGTTTTGAACGGGTCACCGTAGGCTGAGAGGTCCAGAAACCCCAAAATGTTCAGACGGTGATTAATGGATACCACCACGACATCCCCGCTTTTGGCCAGGCTCTCACCATCGTAGGAAGGCAATTCCTGGGAAGAGCCGGCGGTAAATCCGCCCCCGTGCATCCAAAAAAGCACCGGTCTCTTCTTACCATCCAGTGCCGGAGTCCAGATATTCAAGCGCATGCAGTCTTCACTGGTATAACCCCAATCATGGTGAAATACAAACTCGGATTCATCCATCACTGTAGTGGTTGGGTCCACCAGAGGAGCTACCGGGCCATACGTCATCGAGCTGCGAATTCCGGTCCAGGGCTGCGGTTTTCCCGGTGTTTCAAAACGTTTGGCTTCCGCATAGGGAATGCCTTTGTAAGTAAATATCGTGTTGTGAATGTAGCCTCTTACTTGCCCGTTTTCGGTATTGGCAACCGCAATGTCATCACCGGTGACCAGCTGTGCCTGTAAAAAGGTAGTGACCATTAATGCTCCGAATAGTAATGGAAAACTTTTCATAATTATTTATTGTAACATTTTGTTACAATAATACATTGTTTTTAGCTTTTTGCCACCATTAGAACGCTACTCATTTATAATGACCCCATTAATCAAAGGGCAGGAGATCCGGTTCAACGAAGGTAATCTGTGCCGCGTCGGAGGCAAGCGTTTGAGCGAGGTAATGGGATTGTATCAGCGAGCGAAAGTCCGTGATCAGGACGGGTGCCGAGGCTAAAAACAGTTCAAATTGGTCGACCGGGTATTTTAACATGAAATGATATACGGTACGGACAGCTGCTACCGTCAATGTTTCATGGTATTTGTTTTCGGCATCCACCGCAGCAACAAATTGCTGGAGTTGACGGCATACGTTAATCACGGCCTGATCAATGCCGTAATTGCGGATATGGATCCAGGCCAGACGCACATGTGCCTCGTGCGTGAACAGATCCGGATGCATCGTGCAGGTTTGTAATGCATGTTCAAAACGTGCATCCGCCATTTGCAAATGGTGAACGGGTCGGTCCGTCATCCAGGCCATGCGTTCCCATTCTGCATCCCACAGCCCGGCGCGGGGTTCTACCCAATATCTTCTGGCCACCCATGAAAACAACCGTTCACGACAATAGAACCGGAGTGGATATGTTTTGTCACCTTCCTCACCTGCAGACCATTTTTCTGCCACCATTTCCAGAGGGAGACCGGCATATTTGTAAAGCATTTGCCGGGCAATGATCATCCAAAACCGGGTAAGGGTCTCGTGATAACCCGAAGCGTCGGTATTGGGCGTACCCACGCGGTCGTTGTAGGCGATGATCCGCTGTCTTACCAGAGCGCATGCCTCATCAAAGTCCAATTGATGGCTGTACCAGAGTGCAACCTGCAGGTGTGCCTGATGGGTCCAGGATGCTTTTGGCAAGGACCCGGATTCAAATTGATGGATAAATTCCAAGTAGTGCTCCTGCTGCATATCCGCTGATTACAGTCCCCTCAATCCGAATGATATCACTTCGATTCAACCAATAATCCAGAAAATTACAACAAAAAATACGAGGAAATGCGTACCAGGGCACTTTGATCTGGGTCTAAAATAAATCCTTCCCGGTCGGAGGAGCGATGCAAAACGGACCCGACTGGTCAAGAGTTGCTTTTCGATTGGATCAGATCCATGCGATATCTGATGATCTCACGCAATAGTTCTACCGGTAGATTTTCAGCAAGCGGAAATTGAATCGTACCCTTTCCGGAGGTCTTATATCCCTTGAATAAATCCACCAAATCCGTACCGGAAGTGGGAACCGGATAAATACCCAAATGCTTTTTGTAAGCCGCATAATGGATCAAAACCTTCCCCTTCCAAATAAAAGTCGGCATTCCGTATTGAATGGTTGGCTGAGCTTCAGGACAAACTTCCAGGATGGTATGGGCAACCTGCTGCATTCGCATTCTGACCAAATCCGGCAACGGGTTCAAATAATCCTCTATAGTAGCCGGAACAGATTTCATTGCCATGGATCCATTGGTTCTTTTATTCTATTTCCACATCGTATCCCTGTAACAGGCCAGGCAAACCGAGCAAAGCAAACTTGGTTTTTTTTACCTTATTCTTACTCAGATCAAATGTATAATTCTGTGCGGTACGGAAATCCGTCTCAACCAACGTCGCTCCTTCTATCTGGGCCCCGGAAAGATCACAGTTTTGAAAATTTACGCCGGACAGATCGCATTCGCTGAAGTCAACTTCCCGCAATGAGCATTCTACAAAAGGAATACGTTTCAAGTTCAACCGGAAAAAGGATGAATGATCCAGGATGCAGCGTAGAAACTGGAAAGTCACTCCGTATGGATTGCATTGTTCAAACAGCATGCCCATCATTTTGCAGTCGCGGAAATGCGTGTCCCGGAAGGTCACTCCCTGCAATCCGGTCATACTTAGATTGGAAGCAATAAATTCACAATCAATGAACTTGAACCCCGAAAGATCGGCCTGAGAAAAATCACATTCGTTGAAAACGCAATTTTGATACTCGGCCTGAGGCATCGATCTTTCTGCAAATCGAACGGCCAAAAATTCTCGGTCTTCAATGGTACTGCGTTCCATTAGATTTAAATTGGAGAAATTCCTTATCAGCTATAGCTTTAGGATGTGCTTAAAGGGTGATTCCATAACAAATCATCCATAAGCCAAAGTTATTGTTTGTCATTTCCATAAAACGCTAACCATTCATAAAAAATACAACCATTCAGGAGATCGATTAGCCCCTACCAGCCGTCCTCCTTGTAAGCTGATAAAAATTAAAATTAGTACCAAAAAAATGATCATCCAAACCGGATTCCTATTTTGGTGATCGGTTTTCTTTCAACCGGTATTCCTGAACCCCATGAACGGTCAAACGATAGCCAACTCCGAGCTCCATCATGATGCCCGATGCCTCCTGCAAGGATAAATGAAAATACCTAAATCCTACATGAAGGTTCAGTTGGTTAGCGAAGAGTGTAGGTGCGCCATAATAATACATTGGCTTATCCTGGCCTAATTGAATCGGGAAATTAAAAAGCAAACCTGGACTCCATCCTTCCAGCTGCACCCAATCAGGGTCAGGATCTCCAATTTTATCCGTGACATTCTGGGCTGCATAATTAAACTCGAGCTGGACATTATTTTTCCCGAACCAACGTCCTATGGTACCTCCAATTAGTATCGTAGGTGGTGCTTTTAGGAAAGTCCGCGGCGTTTGAATCGAATACGGTAACTTCATTTTATTGCTATAGAAGCTCATATTCAATCCATACAAGAAGTGCTTGGCTCCTGTGATTGAAAGGTCGATTTTCATCCCACCACCTAAGTGAAGATGCGATGCCGGTGGTCCTAGCCACTGGTTTGCCACCATGCTACCGGTCATATCAAACCGGTGGCTGGACTTTTCAATGGACTCAAAGTCTTCTAACCTGGTCGAAAAATACCTGGTTCCTATATCCTGGTATTCCAGCATTCGGTACCTGGGATAAACTATTTTCATAAAAAAAATGGATGGCACGGCTACCCCCTGTTCAATTCGGGGACTGAACAATCCGACCTTTAGAGTTTTTTGCTTTAAACTGTCGATCAGATCCGCATCCGTTATTCCATTAATCTCAGACAATTCCGGTTGTCCCTGCGCATCGATGAAAAAGATCAGTTCTAACTCTTTATTTTCCAGACGAGAGCGCTGTTCCTTACTAAACTCAATTCCGAAATAATGAATTGCCAAATGTTCCACACCTTTCGGTGGTTGCGCTTCCTGGTTGATCGTATCCTGTGTTTGCGCGGTTAACTGTCCGGAAAAAATAATCAGTAGTACCAAAGAAGTTAATAAATCAAGGCGTCTTAACATAGATTAACATTTCCCATCCGAATTTAATCACAATCGAAATAACTAAGATCCGCAACATTTAGAATCAAATAGGTTCAGGACTGCGGAAGCAAATTCGGTTACCCAGAGCTGCTAAAGACTTCCAGTGATCAAGAAACTAGCGATCCAGGGCCTTATCGATTATCGGGCAGTCCTATTTCAGATGATGATTGGCAAAATTGATAAACTGCTCCCAGTCGTAATCTTTCACATCGTGCCCTCCGGTGCGCATGTGGTATCCGATGTCATGCATCATCGGATCATTTACCGCAGGTGGAGTTGCCGATTCGAGTCCCTGTAATCCAAACAAGGCATAAACCGGCGATGCATACCAACCAGAGAGGTATTCGCCCTTAGGGTCCGCCCATTGATCTTCCTGCGCACTGGTAATGTAAACCGGCCGGGGAGCCATTAAGGCAATCAATTCATGCTGATCGACCGGCAGATCGTTTTCGCGATCGTTGTAGTCTTTAAAATGGGAACAAAACCAGTGGGGAAAGGCAGTATTGATGATTTGGACTGTCTCACCAAATTTACGTCTGGACAGAGCTGCTCCGCCACATCCCGAATCATTCGAAATGACGATGGCATACCGCCGATCCTGAGCTCCTGCCCAAAGGGCAGCCTTGCCCAGCCTCGAATGTCCCATCAAGACAATACGATCGGCATCAATGGCAGAATCCTGCTGCAGATAGTCCATGATGCGCATGAGTCCCCAGGCCCAGGCACCTATGGCACCCCACTCGTCCGCATCCGGCCTGGTTTGTCCATCCCGGTAGAATAACGGATGTACCCCATCTGTAAAATCGTCCCGGTCCGGGTCGATATCCCCGTAATACATGGTAGCCAAACCATACCCGGCATCGATGATTTTTTCTAGCGGCCAGCGGGAAATCCGTACGCCTCGGGACGTCTCGGTAGCCTGATTTGCTTCAATACCAAACGTTTTGTTATTGGGAACCCAGGAAGTGGTGAGTAATACGGCGGGGTCAGCGGTTATGGTTTGATTTCCGTAAAAATTCAAGCCCACAAATACCGGAGCTTTATCCATACCGGCTGGAAGATAGACCAGCAAAAGCAGGTCCAGGCGGCGTCCATTGTTTTCAAAAGTCAACCTGATTTGCTTGCGTACAGCCTTACCACCCAGAGCAATACCATTTTCCAATAAGGTATAATCCGGCGTCAGGGTTTCATCCGGCAATTTGCCATATACCTCCCGTTCAAATAGCTGCAATAATTCCGGCCTTCGTGAATGCACCCATTCGTTGGAATCATTAATCATCAGCCCATCTCCATTCCGTAACGGGTCCGGCAATGCAAACGCCGGCACTTTTTCTTCCTCGTAATTGGCCTGGACCTGAGCAGGCAAGCAAGTAGTTCCTGTCATTAGCCCGGCAACCAACCAAAACAACAGTCTGAGGATCCTTTTGACCGGCATCATTTGTGTTGCTTTACGTGCTCAATCAATTCTTTGATCCCTTCGGCAGGTGGTGTGGCCACAACGCCAAACCGATCGGTGAATTTACTGCTGTCAAAGACATAATCCTGTTCGTATTGGTACAGCATTTCAGGAAATTCACGCATGATGGGGACAAATACGCCTATCACATGCATCATCCAGCGCGGGACGTTTTGCACTTTGGCGGAAGCGTTCAGCTCCCCTGCGATCATTTCAATCCATTGCCGGTTGGTTAATTGTTGATTCGTGGTCGGAACATGCCAGACCTGATTGAATGCATCCGGGGTGTTCCCTAACAGTGCAGTAGCCTGAGCCGCATCTTTCGTGTAGGTATATGTATGAATCTTGTCAATATCTCCAAAGGCCTGTGCTTTTTTACCTTTCAGTAAGTTATCCACCACCATGATGGACAGGGCGCTGTTTTTACATCCGGGTCCGTAAAAATCTGCCGAACGGGCTATGAGCGCCTCCAGCTTACCCGATTCGACCGCTGCAAAGATCTTGTGATGAATCAGCTCGCGAACCATACCTTTTTTACTGACTGGTCCCAATGGGGAATGCTCCGTCATATGCGGTATTGCTTCCGGCGCGTACATGTAAACATTATCAAAAAACACCAGCTTGGCCTGATGCCTGATACACGATTGGATGACGGCATCCATAAAAGGTGGCCATGTCTGCTGCCAAACGCTCAGTTTATATTCAAAGCCCACTACGACATAGACTATCTGGCTTCCTGCAATTGCCCGGTCTACCTGACCTGGGTCGGTAAGATCAGCCGGAAACAGTTCATCATCGGCATTAACGCGCTTGGGATGACGGCTTACCAGCCGGATGGGGTGCTGGTATCTTAGCAACGCTTCGGCCAGGGGAGTGCCTATATCACCTCCAGAGCCGAGGATGGTATGCATCATGTGATGGTTTTTCTTGTTGGTGAGCATCTAAAATAATGGAATTTTATCCAAAGTCCCTGT
>Ga0116151_10001285_pt1 | contig 23371 bp, 25 predicted proteins | sample AD_UKC117_MetaG_FD_89893 | JGI IMG/M metagenome (GOLD analysis project Ga0116151, IMG submission 89893) | Active sludge microbial communities of municipal wastewater-treating anaerobic digesters from Hong Kong - AD_UKC117_MetaG | ecosystem: Engineered > Bioreactor > Anaerobic > Digestate... | reverse complement strand
GGACCGCGTCCACGGCGAGAAAGGCGTAGTAGAAGACCAGCGGGATGAGCAGGTAGCCCGTGATCGCACCAAGCAGGGTGGCCGACGTGATCCGACGATGCCGGGTCAGCCGGTAGCAGACGAACAGGAATGTCAGCGTCATCAGGATCAGCGGGCCCCACGGGGCCAACCGGGCATCGCGCGCCAGCTCCGAGGCCGCCTCTCCGGTGACCGCGATGGCGAGGACGCGGCCGACCAGGCCGATGGTGGCCACGATGATCAACCCACGGCGCCAGCGCCGTGCCACACCGCATGCGTACAGCGCCAGAACGAGCATCGCCGTACCGACCACCTGTGCCACCAAGTTGCCGAGTTCCTGGCTGAACTGGCCGAACTGATCCTCGATGTTCACCAGCATCTGGCCGGCGATGGTGAGGTAGGTGAGCAGCAGCAACCACCCGAAGCGGTCCAGGTACCGGGACTGCGGGTCCGGATCGAATACCGACCCCGCCAGCCTGCGCATGCCCAGCATCATGTCAGGGAACCGGTGCGGTTCGGGCATCGACGCACTTGACCACCGACCGAACTTGACACTAGCGTCAAGTTTGTGAAGATCCTGGTCGCAAACCGTGGAGAGATCGCCTGCCGGGTGTTCCGGACGGCTGCCCGTCTCGGCCATCCCACCGTTGCCGTGTTCACCGAGGCCGACCGCGGCGCATTGCACACCCGCAGCGCCGATGTCGCGGTCGCGATCGAGTCCTACCTCGACCAGGAGGAGATCCTGCGCGCGGCGCAGCGGGTGGCCGCCGATGCCATCCACCCCGGGTACGGTTTCCTGAGCGAGAACCCCGATTTCGCGCAGGCGGTGCTGGACGCCGGACTGACGTGGATCGGCCCGACTCCGGACTCGATCCGTGCGATGGCGCTGAAGGTCGAGGCCAAGAACCTCGCCGAGTCGGCGGGTGTGCCGATGCTGACCAGTGGGGCCGATGTCTTCCCGGTGCTGGTGAAGGCATCCGCAGGTGGCGGCGGGAAGGGCATGCGCCGGGTGGATCGGCCCGAGGATCTCGACGAGGCGGTCGCGGCGGCCAAACGCGAGGCGGCCAGTGCCTTCGGGGACGACACCGTCTTCGTCGAGCGCTACCTGGAGCGCGCGCGACACGTGGAGGTACAGGTCTTCGGCGACACCCACGGCAACGTGGTGCATCTCTTCGAGCGCGAGTGCTCCATCCAGCGCCGTCATCAGAAGGTCGTCGAGGAGTCACCGTCGCCCGGCGTGACTGCCGAGTTGCGCGACCGGATGACGGCGGCGGCGGTGAGCCTGGCGGCTGAGATCGGCTATGTCGGCGCGGGCACCGTCGAGTTCATGGTCGCCGGTGACGAGTTCTTCTTCCTCGAGATGAACACCCGCCTGCAGGTGGAGCACCCCGTCACCGAGGCCATCACCGGACGCGACCTCGTCGAGTGGCAGATCCAGGTCGCGCAGGGGGAGCCGCTGCCGGCCACGCAGGCGGAGATCATCGCAACGGGGCACGCGATCGAGGTACGTCTGTACGCCGAGGATCCCGCCAACGGGTACCTGCCCAACACCGGCACCCTGCGGGTCTTCGACGTCGCGGCAGAAGACGATGTGCGCGTGGACACAGGCTTCGTCGCCGGCGACGTCGTGACCGCCAACTACGACCCGATGCTCGCCAAGGTGATCGTGCATGCGCCCAGCCGCGACCAGGCCGCCACGCGTCTGGCCGCCTACCTGCGCAAGGCCGGCATCGAGGGTGTGGTGACCAACAAGGACTCCTTGGCCGCCGTCCTGTCCGAGCCCGACTTCCTGGCCGGTCAGACCACGACCGACTACCTCGACACGCATGCGTCCGTGCTTGCGCCGATCCAGGATCACGTGCGGCATGCGCTGGGCGTGCTCGCCGTGCGCGACCAGGACGGTCCCGTGGCTCCTGCGGGATGGCGCAATGTGGCAGCGGTGCCGGAGTGGCTGCAGCTCACTGTGGCGGGCTCGCCGGTCACGCTGCGCTGGATGCGCGAGCGTGCGGGACTGCGCGTGCAGACCGTTGAAGGAGACCCCTTGCTCGGCGAGGCCACGGATGTGGGGCTGGTCCGGCTGACCCCCACGTCCGTCGAGGTGGACGGCGTGCTGATGCCGGTGACGGTCGTGGGCGAGGACCACGGTGTGGTCACGGTCGAGGGCCTCACTCTGGCTTTCGAGGTGCTGCCGCGGTTCGACGAGAACGCCCATGCCGCAGAGGGAGGCGGACCCACCACGCCGGTCCCGGGTACGGTCACCGATGTCCGCGTCGGTGAGGGCGACGAGGTGAGCGCTGGCCAGATCCTCGTGGTGCTCGAGGCGATGAAGATGGAGCACACGATCACAGCGGATGCCGACGGCGTGGTGACGGCCGTCCACGTCCGCGCCGGTCAGGCCGTCGACGCCCACCAGGTGGTCGTCAGCATCGAAGAGGTCTGACGGGGCAGATTGCACGGATGACCAGTAGGTGGTCGGGTATGCAATCTGCTCACCCGGGGGCCGTGGGCTGTCCGGTCGGGGCCGGGCACCTTGACCGGCACCTTAACTTGACACTAGCGTCAAGTTCATGAAGCGTCCCGTTCGCATCGCAAACTGTTCCGGGTTCTTCGGCGACCGGCTCGCCGCCGCACAGGAGATGGTCGAGGGCGGGCCGATCGATGTCCTGACCGGCGACTGGCTCGCGGAACTCACGATGCTGCTGCTGGCCCGTCAGAAGATGAAGCACGGTACCGGCTATGCGCGGACCTTCCAGCAGCAGATGGAACAGGTCCTCCCGACGTGCCTGGAGAAGGGCATCAAGGTCGTCAGCAACGCCGGCGGGCTGGACCCGGTGGCTGCTGCTCAGGCGATCCGCGACCTCGGCACCGGAGCGAAAGTCGCGTCGGTCTCCGGCGACGACCTCCTCTCCCGTTTCGGCGAGGTCGGCGGCGAGTGGATCAACCTGGACACCGGCGAACCGTTCACCGGCCATCCTCTGAGCGCCAACGCGTACCTCGGCGCCAGGGGGATCGTGGCAGCGTTGGATGCCGGTGCGGATGTCGTGGTCACGGGCCGGGTCACCGACGCGGCCCTGGTGATCGGTCCGGCGGCCTGGTGGCACGGCTGGGACCTGGATTCCCCGGACAGCCTCGACGCGCTGGCAGGCGCGCTCGTGGCGGGCCACGTGATCGAGTGTGGCGCGCAGGCATCGGGGGGCAACTACGCCTTCTTCCGGGAGGTGCCGGGTCTCGAGCACGTGGGCTTCCCGATCGCCGAGCTCGCGGCCGATGGCACGAGCGTGATCACCAAGCACCCGAACACGGGCGGCCTGGTCAGCCCAGGCACGGTCACCGCGCAACTTCTCTACGAGGTCGGCGATGAGCGCTACCTCAACCCCGATGTCACGGGGCGCTTCGACACCATCGAGATCGACCAGGTCGGCAAGGACCGGGTGCGGTTGTCGGGCGTGCGCGGCGAGGGTGCCCCGGAGACACTCAAGGTGGCGATCAACTACCTCGGCGGGTTCCGCAACTCCATGACCCTGGTCCTCACCGGGGCCGACACGGCGGAGAAGGCCGACATCGCGGTGCGGACGATCTGCGGGGTCGGGTTGGCGGAGGCCAAGGTGCTGTCGCCCGAGGAACTCGGTGCCCGTTCGCGGCTGTCCGTGCGTGAACTGTCGGTGGACTACCTACCCCCGGCCAGCGACGACCCCCGGGATGTGGCAAGTGCCCAGGGGCGACTGGTGATCACCGCCAAGGACGACGACCCGAAGAAGGTGGGCAAGGCGTTCACGCGGCCGGCAGTGGAGTCCGCGCTGGCCTCGTACCCGGGGATGTTCCCGACCGCACCGCCATCAGATGGTTCACCGTACGGCGTGTACTGGCCCTCGACGGTGGCCCTCGACGATGTGCCGGTGATCGTGGAGATCGACGGCGAGCAGGTGGCCGAGGTCGTGGGCGGCAAACCCTTGACCGGCCCGCCGATCGCGAAGGCGGATCTGCCGTCGCCGCCGCAGGAGCCGATCATCGCCGGTCCGTTCACCCGCCGGCGCTTCGGCACCTTCGTGGGGGCGCGCAGTGGTGACAAGGGCGGCAACGCCAACGTGGGGCTGTGGGTGCGCCACCCGGCTGAGGACGCGGCGGTCGCGCTTGCGTGGCAGGAGGCGGATGCCCTGACCGCACCGGAGGTGGACGCCCAGCACGACACCGCGGAGGTCTGGGCGGCCGACGTCGATCTCGATGTGGATGCGGAGGCGGTCGAACTCGCCGACGCCCGCTACGAGTGGCTGTGCGACTTCCTCACCCGCGAGCGTCTGGCACAGATGCTGCCGGAGGCGGCCACGCTGCCGGTGGAGATCCACTACTTCCCGCCGCTGCGGGCGATCAACGTCGTGGTCAAGGGACTGCTGGGGCGCGGGGTCTCGGAAACGACTCGCAGTGACCCCCAGGCCAAGGGCCTGGCGGAGCAACTGCGGGCGGTCTGGATCGATGTGCCCGAGGCGCTGCTGTGAATCCACGCACCGAGCGGGGGCGCCGCACCCGCACGGCTTTGCTGCAGGCGGCGCGTGAGGCCTTCGAGCAACGCGGCTTCGACGATTGCCGGATGAACGACATCGCCGATGCCGCAGGCGTGTCCCACGGCACCGTCTACACCTACTTCGAGTCCAAGGAGGAGATCCTCGGGCAGGTGATCGACGAGTTGCTGGTGGAACTGCAGGACGACCTGCGGACCTCGGCCAAGGACCCGATGGCGCGGATCGCGGAGGCCAATCAGCGATACCTGCAGGCCTACCGGGACAACCACCGGTTGTTGCAGGTCATCGAGCAGGCGGCGGTGACGAGTCCGGAACTCGGTGCCCGCCTCGATGAGTTCCGGCGTCGCTACCACCTGCGGGTCACCGCAGCCCTTCGCCGGTTGCAGGAGCAGGGGCGAGTCTCCGCCGACCTGCCCGCCGACGTGACCGCGACGGCGCTGTGCGCGATGGTGGAGGGATTCTCGCGCTACTGGCAACGGCCGGTGACCGACGACATCAACCGCACGTTGACCAGTCTGTGGGTCAATGCGCTGGGGCTGGGTCCGGTCGCCTGACAGCGCCGCCGCCCGGCCCGCGGGGGTCTTTGTGACGTTGTTGCGAGGGGGCACCACGGGATTGTGACGAAGGTGCGGGGTCGTGGGACGCGGGACCCCGCAACTTCGCAACAAAGGGGGTCGGGGGCGTCGCACCTTCGTCACAAATGCCCGTGGACCGCCGGGGTTCCAGCCTGCCCGCCCCTTGACCCGGCGCAAAGTTGACACTAGCGTCAAGTTCATGAAGTTCACCGAGGAACACGAGCAATTCCGCAAGGCCGTCCGGCAGGTCGTGGACAACGACATCAATCCCTACGTCGACGACTGGGAGGAGGCGGGGATCTTCCCGGCCAAGCAGGTCTTCTCCAAACTCGCCGAGATCGGCGCATTGGGTCTGGAGTACGACCCCGCCTACGGCGGCCAAGGCGCCGACCACTCGTTCACGCTCGTGCTGGGCGAGGAACTCGGACGTATCGACTGCGCGGGCGTGCCGATGGCGATCGCCGTGCAGGCCGGGATGGCCACCCCCTCGTTGGCGAACTTCGGCACCCATGAGCTGAAGAAGCAGTACCTCGAGCCGGCGATGCGGGGCGAACTGGTGGCGGCCATCGGTGTCTCCGAGCCCGATGCCGGTTCGGATGTCGCGGGCATCCGCACGAAGGCCGTGCGCGACGGCGACGACTGGGTGATCACGGGCCGCAAGATGTGGATCACCAACGGCACCCAGGCCGATTGGATCTGCCTGCTTGTCCGCACCTCCGACGAGGGTGGCTACGCGGGGATGAGCCAGATAGTGGTTCCCACCGCGACGCCGGGCTTCAGCGTCGGCCGCAAGATCGAGAAGATGGGCAATCGCTCCTCCGATACTGCCGAGTTGGTCTTCGACGAGGTGCGAGTGCCGGTGAGCAACACCATCGGCGAGGTCGGCCGCGGGTTCCAGCAGCAGATGGCGCAGTTCCAGGATGAGCGGCTGATCGGCGCCTACATGGCGGTCGCCAGCATGCGTAAGGCCCTGGACAAGACCAAGGACTACCTGCAGCAGCGCAACGCTTTCGGCAAGCCGTTGCTGGCCAACCAGTACTTGCAGTACGAGCTCGCGGAACTCTATGCCGAGGTGGATGTGCTCGAGGCGTTCTGCCGCACCTGTGCCGAGGCGTACAACAACGGCCAGGATGTGACCCGGATGGCCACGGTCGCCAAACTCAAGGCGGGTCGGGTCCAGCGCCAGGTGGCCGACAAGTGCGTGCAGTTCCACGGGGGCATGGGCTACGCGGAAGAGATGTGGCCGGCGCGGTACTTCAGGGACTCCCGTCTGACGTCGATCGGTGGGGGAGCCGACGAGGTCATGCTGCGGGTCATCGCTCTGCTGGAGGGGATGGGTCGCAAGTGAGGTACGAGGTCGCTGACGGCGTCGCCACCCTCACACTGGACAAGCCGGACGCGCGCAACGTTCTGGACGCCGACACGATGGCCGCGCTGTCCGACGGGCTCCTGCGTGCTGGTGAGGATCCGGCGGTGCGGGTTGTGGTGCTCGCTGCGGAGGGCCGGGCCTTCTGCGCCGGTGCGGACCTGAAGGGAGCGTCGAGTGCCGACGCGGAGTCCTTCACCGCGCAAGGTCCGATGGCGTTGGTGGCAGTGCTGGAGAACCTGCTGGACTGCCCCAAGCCGACGATCGCCAAGGTGGAGGGTCACGTCGCCGGCGGCGGAAACGGATTGGTCGCCGCGTGTGACTTCGCGGTGGCCAGTGAGGACGTGCACTTCGCGTTCTCCGAGGTGCGGGTGGGCGTGGCTCCCGCGGTGATCTCGGTGGTGTGTCTGGACCGGATGAACCGTCGCGACGGGATCGAGCTGTTGTTGCTCGGCGAGCGGGTGCCCGCGGCGCGCGTGGCGCAGGCCGGGTTGATCAACAAGGCCGTGCCCGCCGACGAAGTGGATGCCGCGGTGGCCGCCCTCGTCGACGCACTGGCGAAGGGCGGACCGCAAGCATTGGCCGCGACGAAGAACCTGCTGCGTCGCGTGCCGGGGATGCCTCGCACCGAGGCCTTCGCGTGGACGGCCGAGGTCTCCGCCCACATGTTCAACAGCGACGAGGCCAAGGCGGGGATGATGGCGTTCTTATCGAAGCAGCCGGCGCCCTGGGTATCGGCGGAGTAGCTGCCGTTGGCGACCTGAGCCCCATCCAACGGCCGTTCGCCCGGCAGACTGAGCCCATGAGACAACGCGTCGCCGCCGACTTCGCACAGGCCCGTGCCGACCTCGAGGAGCTCGTTCGGATCCCCGGGTGTGCGTTCCCCGGCTTCCCGGACGAGCAGATCGACCGCGCCTGCCAGAAGGTCATCGACATCTACCGCGCCGCGGGCTTCCCCCAGGTACAGCGACTGGACATCGACGGCGGCAAGCCGGCAGTGCTCGCCGAAGCACCGGGACCGCCCGGCAGCCCGACGGTCCTGCTGTATGCCCACTACGACGTGCAGCCCGCAGGGGACGTGTCGCTGTGGGACAGCCCGCCGTTCGAGCCGTCCGAGCGCGATGGACGACTGTACGGACGGGGCGCGGCGGACGACAAGTCCGGGGTCGTGATCCACGCTGCGGTGATGCGGGCGTTCGAGGGCCGACCGCCGTGCACGCTCCGGGTGATCGTGGAAGGTGAGGAGGAGTGGGGTGGGCCGTTCACCGATCATCCGCGCAGCCACCCGGATCTCTTCGCCGCCGACGCGATCGTCGTTGCCGACGTCGGCAACGCCCGGCTGGGCCAACCAGCGTTCACGACCGCCCTGCGGGGAATGGGGGCGGTGACGGTCGAATGCCGCACGCTGGCCGGGGCGGTGCACTCCGGCATGTTCGGCGGCCCAGCGCCGGATGCCCTGATGGCACTGATCACGCTGCTGGCCACCATGCGCGACGCCGACGGCGAGACGGTGATCGAGGGGATCGACGGTTTCGACTGGGACGGCGCGGACGTCGACGAGGCGGACTTCCGCGACATCGCCGGTGTCGACCCCGACCAGCCGCTGATCGGCACGGGAAGTGTCGCCTCGCGGCTGTTCAGCAAGCCGGTGGTCAATGTCGTCGGGATCGACGCCCCGCCCACACAGGGCGCGGTCAACGCGGTGATCCCGGAAGCGAAGGCCCGGGTGTCTTTGCGTGTGCCGCCGGGGCTCGACGCGGTGGCCGCCCGCGACGCGCTGATCCGCCACCTCGAGTCGCACGCACCGTGGGGGGTGCATGTGAGCGTCACCCCCGACGTCGTCGGCCAGGGCGTACGGGTCGACACGTCCGGCCCCGCCTACGCCGCTGCCCGGGAGGCGATGCTCCAGGCCTACGGCACGCCCGTCCAGGAGATCGGTGCCGGAGGTTCGATCCCGCTGGTCGACTCGCTACTGGCCGCTGTCCCCGGCGCCGAGATCCTGCTCTTCGGCGCGCAGGACCCGCTGGCACGCATCCACGCGCCCAACGAGAGCGTCGATCTCGCAGAACTCCAGCGCGCGATCCTGGCCGAGGCGCTGTTCATCCGGAATCTCGGTTCTGGAGTTTTGTGACGTTCCGGCCGATACTTCACGCATGAGCATCACCGAGCAGATCCACAGCACTCCGGCAGAACCGGTCGAGCGTTCGGCCCGCCCCTGGGGGTGGCTGGTCATGGTGGCCAGTGCGATAGGCATCGTGTCCGGCTCGATCACCGTCGTGGACAAGATCGCGTTGCTGAAGGATCCAGCCGCGGGATCGTTCTGCGACATCAGTTCCACCGTCGGTTGCACCCCGGTCCTGCTGGCGTGGCAGTCGAGCGTCCTCGGCCCGCCCAACGCGCTGCTCGGCGTGATCATGTTCGCGATCCTTGGTACTGCCGGGGCGGTCGTCGCCACCGGTGGCCGGTTGGTCGCCGGTTTCCACGCCGCGATGCTGGGCCTGTCGGTGTTCTTCGCGGCGTTCCTGACCTGGTACATGTTCGAGGTCGCCTACTCGATCGGCTCGCTGTGCCCCTTCTGCACGGTGTGTGCGGCCGCAGTCCTCACCACGGTCGTGGGGACGAACCGGATGGTGGCCGCGCATGGCACCGGGGGACCACAACGTCTCGCCACGCGATTGGCGACGGGCTCCTGGGACGTGCTGATCGTTGTCGGATGGGGAGCCATCATCGCCGCAATGCTCGTCTCCGGGATCTGGTTCTGAGGTTTCGAATCCGACGATGAGGGGCACAATGGCCGTATGAGCCGTCGCATCCTCCTCGTGCTGGTCGCCTTCGGCGTCCTGCTGCTCGGAGGTGCGGCCGCGTACAACTACATGTTCGCCACCACGACCTCGTACGCCAACTACACCGCCCCCTCGTTCGAACCGGGCGCCACGGATGAACAGAACATCTTCCAGCTCCAGTCCGACCTGGGCAACGCCGCCGCCGAGATGGCGCAGTTGCAGGACATGGCGACCAAACTGCAGTTCGGGAAGATGAAGGCCATGGGTCGCCATCTTCAGGAGGTCGCCGCCGAGCTCGAGCCGCGACTGGACGAGATCCAGGACCCGCAGGCGAAGAAGCTGCTCGCACAGGGGATCGACGGTCTGCGCATGGTGGGCGAGGGCTCCGAGGAACTCGACCGCGACAAGTCCATGCAGGGCGTCAACCAGGTGCTCGGCTCCTTCGAGAAACTGAACGACCGCTGATCAGACGGTGATCACCACCCTGCCGACCGCCTCGCCGCTGGCCAGGTAGGAGATCGCCGCCGGTACTTCGTCCAAGGGGAAGGTCCGGTCCACCACCGGCCGTAGCCTGCCGTCGCTGAGCATGTCCACCAAGGTCGCCATGTTCTGCTCACGTCCGGGACCGGACCGGATGCCGGGGATCTGTCGCCGGAAGGGCGCGCTGGCCAGCAGGGGCAGTATGCGTCCCATGCTCCCCAACCATCTGTGACCCGACCGTCCGTACTGGTCGTGCCCGATGAGCACGAACGTGCCGTCCGGTTCCAGTGCCTGCCGGATCCGCGCGAAGGGCAGTTGTGAGACCACGTCGAAGACGATGTCGTACCGTGTGCCCATCGCGGTGAAGTCCTCGGTGGTGTAGTCGAGCACGTGGTCGGCGCCGAGTTCGCTGAGCAGCGGCAACTTGGGTCCGGCATCGACGGCGGTGACCTCAGCCCCGAGGGCCTTCGCCAACTGCACCGCGTACACGCCGACACCCCCACCGGCACCGTTGACCAGCACGCGCTGGCCGGGCTTCACACGGCCCTCGTCGCGCAGGTTCATCAGAGCGATCAGAGCCGGGGTCGGTACAGCCGCGGCCCCTTCGAAGCTCAGCGCCTCGGGAATGGGCGAGAGTCGGGTGGCGGGGACGGCAGCGTACTGCGCGAGGGCGCCGGCGTTGCGCCATTGGTTCGTCGGTGTCACCTCGCCGAAGACCCGCTGACCCGCGGTCAGCCCGGTCACGTCGCGGCCCACTTGTTCGACGACCCCGGCCAGATCGGTTCCGGGGACGCCGACCTTGGGCGCGCGCAGCCCGGAGCCCATGATCCGCAGGATGTACGGCTGTCCGGTGACCGCGTGCCACACGTCGGCGTGTACCGACGATGCGTGCACCCGCACCAGGACTTCGCCGGCCCCGGCGACGGGGCGTGGCACATCCTGCACGGACAGCACCTCCGCGGGTTCGCCGTACCTGTCCTGGACGACCGCCCTCATGTGGACCTCCTCGACGTGGCTATCCCTACCCTTGTACCCATGATCGAAGCGTTGTTCCCATGACCGATCTCTGGATCGCGTTGGCGATCGCGGTCGGACTCGCGGGCACCATCGTTCCCATCCTGCCTGGTGCCCTGTTGGTGGCCGGCGCCATCATCGTCTGGGCCGTGCTCACAGGCGGCACAACTGCCTGGGCGATCGCCATCGGGGCGCTGGCGATCATCGGTGCGGGTCAGTTGTTGAAGTACCTGATCCCCGGCAAGCAGATGAAGGCCAGTGGTGTGCCCAACTGGGTGCTGGTCGTCGGTGGCGTGGGGGCGGTCGTCGGCTTCTTCGTGATCCCGGTCGTGGGACTGGTGATCGGGTTCATCGCCGGCGTGTTCGTGGCCGAGGCCTTCCGCCTCAAGACCTTCAAGGACGCATGGCCCACCACCGTGCAGGCGATGAAGTCGGCCGGCTGGTCGGTGCTGATCGAGTTCGGCTCGTGTCTGCTCGCCGCTGCACTGTGGGCCGGTGGCGCCCTGGTGGTGCTCTAGAGTCGCCTGTCGCGCAGGACCGGGAAGTCGGCCCGGACCGCGGCTGGGCGCTGCGGGTCGAGATCCATCAGCAACACCTCCGCGTCGGACAGCGACACCTCGCCCCACGGATCGGCGACGAGCGTGTGTCCGCCCATCGGTGTGCCGTTGCTGATCCCTGCCGAATTGGCGCCGATCAGCCACATCTGGTTCTCCGTGGCCCGGGCCGCGGTCAGCAGATCCCAGTGCCCGATGCGGGCGGCCGGCCAGCCGGTCGGGACGAGCACGGCAGTGGCCCCGGCGTAGGTCAACTCGCGGAACATCTCCGGGAAACGCAGGTCGTAGCAGGTGGCCAACCCGGTGGTGCCCAGTGGCGTCTCCAGCGTGACGACCTCGTTGCCCGCCGACAAGGTGACCGCCTCGCCGGTGTCGAAGCCGAACAGGTGGATCTTCCGGTACGTCGCCAGGACCTCGCCGTCCGGGCCGAACACGACCGAGGTGTTGTACAGATCGTCGCCGTCACGCTCGAGGAACGAGCCGGCGTGCAGCGTACGGCCGGGCGCGAGGTCGGACATGTGCCGGACCCAGGTGTCCAGCGGGACCGCGTGATCGATGTTCTCGGCGACCGCGAACGGACCGACCTCCCACAGTTCCGGCAGCAGTATGAGATCGGCATCGATCCCGGCAACGAGCCTGCTCACTCGATGGCGGCGCGCGGCGGGGTCCTCCTCGTCTGCGAGGGTGAGTTGTACCGCGGCGACACGGGTCATGGGCACAGGGTAGTCGCTGCGCCGTCACCCGCGAGTGCGACGTTGTTGTCGCTCGATCGGCGGTCGGGGCTACATTGCCGACATGAACCCTCTTGTGAACGCGTGGCTGCAGGTCAGTGAGGCCTTCCGGCAGACGGTGGCCCAGGTCCCGGACGACGACTTCGCGCGCGCCTCACTGCTGCCCGGATGGACCATCGGCGACATCGTGGCGCACGTGGCGGCCCTCGAGGTGGAGTTGAGCGGGCAGCCGCTGCCCGCACATGAGCCGGACTGGGACGCACTGCCGCACGCCGACGACCTGTTCTCGCGTTACACAGAGATCGGTGTGGACTACCGGCGGGGCTGGACGCCGGCAGAACTGCGGGCCGAACTCGCCGACGCCATCGCGACCCGCACCGATCAACTGACGGCCGGTCCGCAGGACCTCGACCGGCGGATCACCGGGGTCGGGGGCATCGAGCGTTCCTTGGGCCACGTGTTGCGGATGCGCTGTTTCGACATCTTCCTGCACGACCTCGACATCCGTGATGCTTTGGACCTGCCGACGCCGGAACTCGACCAAGGGGCCCGGGTCACGGCGCAGTTGATCGCTGACGGCCTCGGGTTCGTGTGGGTCAAACGGGCAGGAGCCCAGCCGGGCGACGTCCTGCATTTCACGGTCCCGGACTGGATCGACGTCTGGATCGGGGTGGCGGAGGACGGTCGCGGCCGTCCGGTGGCTGCCACCTCCGCAGAGGTGACGATCACCATGCAGCCGCTGGACTTCCTGCGACTCGGGTCGGGTCGAGGCGGCGACGCCTCGGCCGCGACTGTCGAGGGGGACACCACCCGGGCCGAGGCGGTGCTGGCGGGCCTCAACGTGTCGCCTTAGCCCCGGTGCGCGTACAGAACTGGTTGGGCGCCCCCCGCTGCCGACCACTTCCGAACGCGACACGCCGCTTGGGCGGGCATTGTGGGGGCCTCGATCGCGTGTTACTGGTTGACGCGGGGGTGGTGCAAACCACTTCCGTACGCGACTACTCCCCGCTCAGCTTGGGTTTGTGCTCGAGGTGGCTGAACCCGTTGTAGGCGAGGTTGACGAGGTGGGCGACGACCTCCTCCTTGTCGGGTTTGCGCACGTCCAGCCACCACTGACCGGTCAATGCCACCATCCCCACGAGCATCTGCGAATACATGGGCGCGAGCTTGGTGTTGAAGCCGCGGGACTTGAACTGTTTGGCCAGCAGGTACTCGACCTTGCCGGCGATCTCCACGATCAGGCTGGCGAAGTTCCCGGTCGGCACCGGGGAGTCGCGCACCAGGATCCGGAACCCGTCGGTGTCGCCGTCGATGTAGTCGAACAGCGCCATGCCCGCCTGCTCCAGCAACTGCCGCGGGTGTTGCCCGGTCAAGGCGTCGGTGATGCGTAGGAGCAACGCCTGCATCTCGCGGTCCACGACGACGGCGTACAGGCCCTCCTTGCCACCGAAGTGCTCGTAGACCACGGGCTTGGAGACCTCCGCGGCCGCTGCGATCTCCTCGACGGTGACGGCCTCATACCCCCGGGACGCGAACAGCGCCTTGCCCACGCTCAGCAGTTGCTCGCGCCGCTGCTGAGCGGACATCCGGACTCTGGTCACGACCCCATTGTGGCGGGTTGGGCGAGTTTGGCCTCGATACGCTCCGGTTTGGGCCACTTGACGTTGTAGACCCACCCCCGGCCCTCAGCGAACCTGATCATCGCCGCCGACGGATCGATCTGCCGCGGCAGCACGCCGTGACGCGCGCTGGTGGGCTCTGCATGGTGGAAGTTGTGCCACGATTCGCCGAGGCTGGGCAGCGCCAGCCACGCCACGTTGCGGGACTCGTCGCGGCTGACGAAGGGCTGCTTGCCCCAGATGTGGCACACCGAGTTGATGCTCCACGTGACGTGGTGCACCAGGGCGATCCGCACGAGCCCGGCCCAGAAGAACGCCGTCAGCGCCCCCTGCCAACTCCACGTGAGCAGGCCGCCGAGGACCGCGGGCAGCAGGAACGTGGCGAGCACGAACCAGCCGAACAGACGGCTCAGTCGTGCGGTCAGCGGCCGCTTGAGCATGTCCGGCGCCCAGCGGTTGGCATCGATGGGCTCCTGGGCGATCAGCCAGCCCATGTGCGACCAGAAGAACCCTTTGGTCACCGCCCAGGCGCCGGTCCCGTACCGCCAGGGCGAGTGTGGGTCGTCAGCTTCGTCGGAGTTCGCGTGGTGCTTGCGGTGTCCGGCGACCCAGGACGAGATGGAGCCTTCCAGGGCCAGGGAGCCGGAGACGCCGAGCAGGAAGGCCACCCAGGGCTTGGCCTTGAACGAGCCGTGGGTGAAGTACCGGTGGTAGCCGACGGTGATACCGACGGCGGTGATCAGGTAGAGCACCAGGGCGAGGGTCACATCGAGCCACGAGATCCAGTGGTTCCAGGCCACCGGGATCGCTGCAACCAGGGCCAGCAGCGGGATGACGATGATCGCCCCGACGGCGGTGCGGGCGGCCAGCGTCGGCTCGGGCGGGCGGGTGTACTGGTCGGTTGCCACGAAGACCCCCTACGTCGGCGTAAGTTTCTTCACCGTAACTTACGCTTCCGTAGGTTGTCTAGGTCTCCAGGGTTCCGCGCAGGACCGTGACGGTTGAGTGCGTCGGGTCCCCGTCGAGCGGCTCGTCGGAGACATCCACAGCATTGAAGGCGTCGAGGTCCACCCCATCGGGAACCGGGAACGTCGCCTGCTGCTCGCCGGCGGCGATGGACCCGAGAGCGATGAGCCCGCTGTTCTCGGGATCGAGCAGCCACACCTCGTAGAAGCCCTCGGGCCCTGCGACACCGGACGCTTTCACGGTGACGGTGTAGCCGGAGTCGGTGCGGTTGAGGGTCGCCTCGGCGGAGCCGCCCCGATCCGGGCCGTCCGGCATGGGGGTCAGTTGTGCGGATGCCACCACCGTCTCAGGGGTGTCCTGTCCGGTGATCACCGCCACCGCACCGCCCCCGATGAGGATGCCGGCGGCGGCAGCCGCCACCAGTCCGGCCCATCGGCGTTGCGGGCGTTGGCGCGGCTGCAAGGGCACCGGTTCGCTGGCCAGTTGGTCGGAGATGGCGTCCCAGACCCGCGGCGGCGGGGTCTGCAGAGAATCGGGTCCACCGCTCGCGCGACCGGCGTTCACCACCTGACGCAGTTCAGCGAGTTCGGCGCTGCACTCCGAGCAGGTGGCCACATGCTCTTGGCACGATGCATCGACCGGCTCACCGAGGGCGAGCAGGGCGAGGTCTTCTGCGTCACAGTGCTGCTGCATGGGTCACCTCCAATCGTGCACGCATCTTCAGCAGGGAACGGCGGATATGGCTCTTCACGGTTCCGAGCGGCATGTCGAGCCGGTCGGCGATCTGCTGGTGGGTGAGGTCGTCGTAGAAGGCCAGCCGGATGATCTGGCCGGCCGGTTCTCCGAGTTCGTCGATCTCGTCGGCCACGGACACCTGGTCGGTGATGTCCGGGGCGTCGTGTGAGGCCTCGGGGGCGTTGTCCAGGGGAACCTAGTCACGTCGCTTGCGGTGGTGGTCGGCGATCCTGCGGCGCGTGATGGCCAGGAGCCACCCGGGCACGTTGCCGGCTTGCGGGTTGAAGCTTCCCCGGCTTCGCCACGCCGATATGAACACCGCCTGCGTGATGTCCTCGGCGTCGGCCTGGGTCGCTACCGACCGCAGGGCCACCGTGTAGACCAGACGCGACCATCGCTCGTATGCCTCCGCCAGTGCGGACTCGTCCCCTGCCGCCAGTTGTCGCCCGATTTCGGCGACGTCGACGTCCTGCATGGGTCGAGTCTCGCACATGGCGGGGCTCGGAGAATGGGTGCTGCGAGGACAGACACCTCACTGGGCCTTCGTGAATCAGCCTGCGGGGTTGATCGGCAGGAGCACCTGGTTGATGCCGTGTGCGATCTGCCGGTTGCCCTTGTTGATGTCGACCTGGACCACCCGGGCGTTCTTCGTCACGGGGGTGCGGTCCTTCAGGTAGACCTTGCCCTTCTTCACGATGACCTTGAGGCGCTTGCCTTCAGCGGTCTTCAGTTTGGCGCCGTTGGCCTTCACGGCCTTCTTGGCGGTGATGGTCGCACCGGGCACCACGTGGTACAGCAGGATCTGCTCGATGGTGTCGATGCTGAACGCACCGGCGATGGTCTCGAACGCGGCCTGCTCGGAGGCGGGCTTGCTCCCGGTCACCGCAGTCACGAGCTTGATGAATGCGCGGTCCTGGGGAACGAACGCCGTGAGGCGGACCTTGCCGTCCGTGAGTGCTGACACCGGGCTCGAGGGCTTGCTGGCCAGAACGGCGAGCACGGCCTCGGTGACGATGTCGTAGTCCTTGCCGTTGCTGTCGAACTGGTTCTGGTCGACGAGTACGCCGGCCAGGGGGGCGGTGCCCTGCTTGGCCGAGGCGGGGGCGACGGCGAGGCCGAGGCCCAGGGCGGTGGTGGCGGCGACCGCGGTGGTGGCGGCCAGTGTGCGCTTGATGGTCATTTCTCCTCCTACGGGAATGGCTTGCAATGAGGAGTTCGCATGACCTACCGGGTTTGGATGCAGCGATTTTGACACGATTTGTTGGATCTTTGTGACGAAGTTGTCGGGTTCGGGTGAGGTGAACCCAGCAACAACGTCACAACCGTGGGAGCGGGGCCAGCAACAACGTCACAAAGCGGGGCAGAAGGTTCAGCCGCGCAGTTCGTCCTCGACCGTCTCCGCCAGACCGATCCGAAGAGCCCGGGCGAACCACCCGAGCTCCGCCTGGGCCTTGGCCGGGGTCCCCAGGTAGGAGGCCCGCGACGCGCGCAAGGATTCGGCGCGGTACGTGGATGGCACCGGCGCGACCTTCTCCAGCAGCCCCATCATCCTCTCGCTGGCGCCCACGGCCACGTCCGGGAGCACGACGGGAGGCTTCCCGCCCGCGATCTCGGCAGTGATCCGCAGCACGTCCACCAACGTGGTCTGCGGCCCCGCGAGCATGTAGGACTCGCCAGCGCGACCTTTCTCCATCGCGAGCACATGTCCGTGCGCGACGTCGTCGACGTGTGCCATGCACATCTGTAAACCCGCCGGCGCCATCACCCGGCGACCGTGGGCGGCCTGCCGGATGAGCTCGCCGATCTGACTGGTGTCGCCCGGACCGTAGATCCCGCCCGGCATCACCGTGACCACGTCGAGTCCGCGGCCTGCGTACTCCTCCGCGATGACGTGGGCTTGGGCCTTCGTGTGGTCGTACACCGACAGGTGCTCGCCGGTGTAGCGGTAGGTCTCATCGCGCACTTCACCGCCGGTGTCGGAGTTGACCGCAATGGTGGAGGTGTAGACGACCCGGGGTGCGCCCACTTCCTGGGCGGCGTCGAGGGCGTTGCGCGTGCCCTGCACGTTGACCGCCCATCCCTGCTCCGGGTGGTCGCTGCCGAGGTGGTACCAGCCCGCGACGTGGAACACCCCATCGGCACCGCTGAAGGCATCGACCAGCGACGAGCGCGAGGTCACGTCACCGGGGACGACTTCCACTCCGAGCGCGACGAGGCCAGTGGCCTTCGAGGGCGTGCGGACGACGGCCACGACCTCGTGGCCCGCCTCCCGGAGTTGCCGGGCCAGGTGACTGCCGACGAATCCGGTGGCGCCGGTGAGTGCGTATCGCATGATCGAACCCTATTTCCTGATCCGCAGGACGCGGCCATCGATCGTTGTCAGCAGGAGTTCACCGCGTTGGTCCACGCCGAAAGAGGTCACTCCGTCGGCGCTCCCGATGCGTTTGCGCGTACCGTCGCGGTACGCCCACAGGCGCCCACTGCCGAAGTCGCCGAACACGTACCAGCCTCGCAGTTTCGGGATCCTCGACCCGCGGTAGACGTACCCCCCGGTCACGCTCTGTCCCTCGGAGCGCCCGTAGGTCAGGATCGGCGCGGTGACGTCGCGGCCGTCACAGCGGTCGCGGTTGTAGGACCGCCGGCCCTCCCAGCACGACCAGCCGAAGTCCGTCAGCGGGGCATCGACGCGCATCTGGTCGATCTCCTCGACCGCGTTCTGCCCGACGTCGCCGATCCAGATCTGGTTGGTGGTGGCATCGATACTGAACCGCCACGGGTTACGCAGACCGGACGCGATCACCGGACTCCCCGACCGTGGGTTGCTGGCCGGAATGCAGTAGCGCTTGGCCCCGCAGGTGGGGTCGATACGCAGGATCTTCCCGCGCAGGTCGGACAGTCGGCCCGCCGCACCGAACGGGTCGCCGCTGCCACCGCCATCGCCGGTCGAGATGTACAGCAGCCCCTTGTGCAGCTGCACCTGACCGCCGTTGTGGTTGGAGTACTGCGGGTGCGCGATGCGGATGATCTTGCGTTCCCCGCCGCCCTTGGTGAATCGGGAGACCTGCAGCGCACCCTGTGCGTTCGTGTAGGCGGCGTAGAACCGCTTGCTGTTGATGCGGACCATCGACAGCAAGCCCCCCTCACCGTCGTCGGACACCTTTACCCGGTACCAGGTCCGCGGCTTGCCCTTCGGCGGGATCTTCACGATCCGCCCCGCCTTCTCGGTGACGAACAGCGTCCCGTTCGGGGCGGCCACCACACTGGTCGGGGCCGAGAGCCCCGACTCGACAGGCTTCACGTCGATCAGGGACAGGGCCAGAAGGGACTCGGCAAGCATTTCCTCAGCCTAGGTCGGGCGGTCGCTGGGGGGGAAGGTGGACCTTGCACGCTGGAGGTTGGTCGCATGTCTCGTGTGCTTTGATCCAGATCCATCTGCTCAAGGCGGCGTGCGTAGGCGTTGGGCCGGTGGCAGGGTCGGTTGGTGGTCAGGTCCTGAGACAGAACGGTTAGAGATCGGCATCTTGGTTAGCCCTAGGCACGTTGGTTAGAGTCCCACGGCCGTATACGACTAACCGGAGTGGCGTATCTCTAACCAGAATGCCGATCTCTAACCGGAGTGCGGCGCCCCTGGCCTCCGTCAGGCCGCGGCCGGCGTCTTGTGGGCGTTGCGCCGCCACCACAGGAAGGTGAGCACGCCCAGGAACACCTGCGGCACCCATGAGCACGCCCGCCAGACCAGGGTCGCCGCCAGCGCGTCGTTCTGATCCATGCCGAACGCGACCAGCAGCGCGGTCAGGGCGGCATCGACGGTCCCCAGCCCGCCCGGGGTCAGCGGGATCATGGTGCCCAGCCGCGAGATCGCGAAGGCGGCGAACGCCTCCGCCGCGGTGAGACCCGAGGAGCGCCCGTCGGACACCGCCCGGATCGCAACGAACAGGATCAGGTACTGCCCGAAGATCATGCCGAAGTTGGACGCCGTGATCGAGATCCAGTGCTTGGACACCACCCCTACGATCTGGGAGCGGAAGTCCACGACCTCCTGGACGACGTCGAAGTCCTTGTGGAAGCGGTGCAGCACCGGGTTGGCAATCTTCTGCCCGATCCCGCCGATCTTGCGCGCGAGGCTCTCGCTGCGCAGGATCAGCGCGAACACGACCACCGCGCCCACGATGGCGACCACGCCCACGATGGCCGCCGTCAGGTACTGCTGGGGGTTCTCCCCACTGATCAGCAGTAGGACCACACCGATCACCGGCAGGCCGAGCGTCATAAAGACGCTCCAGACGCTGGTGATCGCGATGCCGGTGGCAGCGGCGGCCGACGAGACCTTGTACCCGGCGAGCATCGCGTATTGCACGCCCAGGCCGACAGCACCACCGGCGGGCACGGCGTTGGAGATCGTGAACGACGTCTGCCGCACGACGAACGCCGGCTTGTACTTCAGGCCCGGAATGGCCGCCATCAGCGGGAAGACGTAGACCCACAGGTTCACGATGATCGCCGCGATCAGCGCCGCCTTGTCCACGGTGCTCATGGCCTGGACCGAGTCCCAGGCGTCGGAGTAGTTGCCCAGTTTCGGCAGGATGCCGGCGAAGACGATGATCAGGGTGACGATCGTGATCACCCCGGCGATGATGCTCTTCTTCTTGTCGAGCTTCGGGATCTCCGGTTCCGCGGGGGCTCCGGTGGCGTCGTCGGTCACCTGCTCACCGTGCCATATCCAGGTCCCAGACCCGCACACTGCCGAGGATTCCGGCCACATTGGGCACGATCGTGACGTCCTCGCCCAGGAACTCGGTGAGTTTCTTGGCGTTGCCACCGCCGACATACAGGTGGTCCCAGCGGAACACCGGGCGCAGGCCGTCAACGGTCGCCACGATGCGCTTCGACCAGCGGTGCGGGCCCAGGCGCTTCAACTGCGCCTTGCCCATCCACGTGTCGTAGGTGGATCCCTTGCGCACCGGCGCGTGGGAGAGTTCCAGGTGCGGGGCCAGAGCGCCGTTGTCGTACATCGCGCAGCCGAGACCGGTACCGAGCGTGAAGACCACCTCGAGCCCGTGGCGCGTGATCACCGCCGCGCCTTGCACCTCGGCGTCGTTGAGCACCCGAACTGGTTTGCCGAAGGCGACCTCCAGTGCGGCAGTGGCGTCCCAGCCCCGCCACGCGGCGTCAAGGTCGGGGTCCTTCTCGGTGTACGGGCCGCGCAGGTTCGGGTAGTGCGGGGTCACCACCACAACGCCGTGCCGGATCATCCCGGGCATCCCCACGGTCACCCGGTCGAAGTCCGGCATCGCGTCGGCGATCTCCAGCAGGACACCTATGAACCGTTCCGGCGGCAGCGGGTAGGGGGTCTTGATCCGGACCCGCTCGGCCAGCAGTTGCCCGTCGGCATCGAGCACCGAGCCTTTGATCCCGGAGCCACCGCAGTCGAGCCCCAACGTGCGCATGTGCTCAAGCCTGCCCGAACTCACGTCCTCATTTCTCCGGAGCGGGCGGCGTGGCCGCGATCCCCGGCACCCGCCAGGCGTTGACGATCTTCGCCAGCGCGGTCACCAGGAACAACTGTCCGATGATCGCTTCGAGCACGGCGATGGACTGGCCGGGGTTCGTGGCGGGTACCAGGTTCCCGTAGCCGGTCGTGGTGAGTGTGATGAAACTGAAGAACAGGAAGTCGGCGTTGTCGCCGCGACCCGCGTCGCCGAAGAAGGCCGGGTTCGTCTGCCACAGGGAGATGGCCCGGAAGGCGAAGGCGAACATCATCCCGAGCATGAGGTAGATGGCGATCGCACCCAGGATCGTGCGGGCGTCGACCACGTTGCGGCGCAAGAGGTGGCGCAGGATGACCAGCGGCGCGATGAGGTAGAGGACCACGCTGACGATCGCCAGGACCTTGATGACCGTGTCGTCGAACTCGAACACCACGCCGAATCCGACGGACGCCAGCACCATCACGCCCAGAACTGCACACGCGACACCGGCGATCCGCTGGGCCTTGCGGGACTCCGAGGCAGAGAAGGCAAGGAACAGTGTCACCAACTGCATGAACGTCACGATGACGACCCCACCGGGGTGGTCGGTGCTGACCGCCGTGAGGTAGCAGAGCATCAGCAGCACGATGACGAAGCCGTACTTGTTCGCGGAGTCGCGGTCGGCCACCGCCCCGGCGATCCGGGTGACCCTGGGCATCACAGTGCCGAGGGATCGTCAGGCGCCAGGACCCCTTGGGCCGCTGTGGCTCCCCCCTTTGTGGGATCACCGCGCAGGATCCGTTCGAAGACCACGGCGATCATCGCCCCGACCAGGGGGCCGACGACGTAGGCCCAGTAGGCCGTGAAGTCCCAGCCCACGAGCGCCGGGCCCAGCGAGCGCATCGGGTTCATCGATGCCCCCGACACCGGCGCTCCCCAGACGGAGACCAGCCCGATGTAGCTACCGACCGCGATGGCCCCGGCGATGCCGATGTTGCGCGCGCCGGTGGCCGTTCCCAGGATCACGCTCACCAGGCCCAGCGTGAGCAGGGCCTCCATCCCGGCAGCGGTTCCGGCGCTGACACCTTCGGCCGGCAACGTGCTGCCGGCCATGACGTCCCCGAACGTCCACTGCAGGAACAGACACGCGATCACGGCGCCGGCGAACTGGGCGATGAGGTACCCCGGCACGCGCATCCACGGGAAGTTGCCCCGCACCGCGAAGGCAAGTGTCACCGCCGGGTTCAGGTGGGCGCCGCTGACCGTGCCCATGAAGAAGATGATGCCCATCACCATCATCCCGGGAGCCAGAGCCTTCATCGCCAGCGTGAGGTCCCCGCCGTAGGCCTGGGCGCCGACCACCCCCGCACCGGCGGCGACGACGACCAGCAGGAACGTTCCCCACATCTCGCTGAAGAGCCGGCGGTACTCGAACGAGGGATCGTCGAAGTTGGCCGCGTCGAGGTCCCTGGCCCGGAACCGTTCACCGAGCCATCGGAGGACCGGCTCACCGCCCTCTTTGGGGGTGCTGTCACTCATGAGGCTCACCGTGGCCGACCGGACCCCGAGCGGCAAGTATCTGCCCGCGCGTGTCGGAAGATCACAATCCGGTCGCGCAGGGATGGGCGGCGGGAGACGGGGAAGTACGATCAAGACCGAGCGAAGGAGTCGATATGCGCCGCACTGTTGTGACTATGTCCCTGGTGGCCGGGCTTGCCGTGCCCGCCCTTGCGACACCGGCCCAGGCCGCGACCACCTTCCCCCGCAAGGCCGTTCAGCAGGCGATCCAGAAGCAGATCCGCGAGGTCATCGGGCAGAAGGCCAAGGTGAAGTGCCCCACGCGCAAGAAGTGGGTCAAGGGGGCGGTGTTCTACTGCACGGCCAAGCCCACCAACGGCGCCGCACCGTACCGGGTGCGCGTGAAACTCGGCAGCGCCAAGACCTACAACTTCGACTGGCGGCAGAGCGCCTGACGCGTAACGCCGCCGGGCCCGCCGTTGAGTGCTGCGCGGTCCCCCAACCGCCGTTGAGTGCTGCGCCACCCACAACCGCCGTTGAGTGCTGCGCCGTTACGGGTTGGGCGGCCTCAAATCCGTAACCGCGCAACAATCAACGTCGCGCACTGCGGCCCCCGCCGTGCCCCCCACAAAGGCAGCACCCCGGCCACCTGTGCGGCAACCGGGGTGCTGGTAGTGGTGAGACCTAGAAGGCGTCCTCGGACAACTCCATGATCTCGAGGTTGGTCGTCGCGGCGGCCAGAAGCTCACCGGACAGCAGCGGCAGGCGGTTCTGGGCGAACCACTTGGCAGCGGCCACCTTGCCGTTGTAGAACTCGACGTCCTTGGCCGATGCGCCGGCCTCGAGCGCCGCCGTGGCCACCTCGGCCTGGCGGACCAGCAGCCAACCGATGATCAGGTCACCCACGGCCATCAGCAGCCGCGTGGTGTTCAGCCCGACCTTGTAGATCTCCTGGATGTCCTGCTGCGAGGCCATCGCCCAGCCGCCCAGCTGGCCGATGAGACCCTGCACGTCCTCGAGCGCCTTG
>Ga0116151_10001283_pt1 | contig 23376 bp, 21 predicted proteins | sample AD_UKC117_MetaG_FD_89893 | JGI IMG/M metagenome (GOLD analysis project Ga0116151, IMG submission 89893) | Active sludge microbial communities of municipal wastewater-treating anaerobic digesters from Hong Kong - AD_UKC117_MetaG | ecosystem: Engineered > Bioreactor > Anaerobic > Digestate... | reverse complement strand
GGGTCAGCGACTGTCTTGGCCTGTCAAGCTGCTTACGCTGCGCGCCATGGCGTGCCGTCCCTGAGCATGGCGTTGATGATGACGAGGAGCTTGCGCATGCAGGCGGTGATCGCGAGCTTCCTGGCTTTGCCGGCGTCGAGCAGACGCTGGTAGAAGGCGCGGATGGTCGGGTTGTGGCGGGTGGCGACCAGCGTCGCCATGTAGAGCACGGTGCGCACGGTGGCGCGGCCGCTCCAGATGGTCCGACGACCTCGCATCAGCCCGCTGTCGCGGGCGAAGGGTGCCAAGCCGGCGAGGCTGGCGATGGCCTTCCCGTCCAGCCGGCCGAGCTCTGGCAGGAGGGCCAGGAGGCTGGCGGCGGTGAGGCTGCCGATGCCGGGCACGGAGAGCAGCCACGTGGCCCTCTCGCGGGTGTTCGCCAGCGTCTCCAGCCTTGCCGTCAGCGCCTTCTCGATGGTCAGGATCTCGGCCGCGAGCCAGGCCAGATGGTCATCGAGCGAGCGCAACAGCGCCGACCCGGTGATGCGCCGGCGGCGGTTGCGCTCGGCATCACGCAGCACCACCAGCTGGCGGCGCCGCAGCACCAGGCCCACCAGCAAGGCGTCCGCCTCGCTGCCCGGCAGCCGCGGCTCGGGCCGCAGGCGCTCGGCGAACAGCGCCAGAACCCGGGCATCCAGCCGGTCGGTCTTCGCCAGCAGGCCGGCAGCCCGGGCGAAGTCGCGGATCTGGCGCGGATTGACCACCGCCGTGGCGATGCCCGCCCGGGCCAAGGCCGCGACCAGGCCGCGCTCGAGCCCGCCGGTAGCCTCGACCACCAGCAGCGTCCGCTCGCGGCTGGCCAGCCAGGCCACCAGCCGGCCGATGCCGGCGGCCGTGTGGGCGAAACTCGTGCCGACACCTTCCGGCAGCAGATGCACGTCGAGCTGCCGTTCACTGACATCGACGCCACAGAAACTCGCGAATGCTTCGAGGCTCATGGTCAGGCCATCCTCGTATGCGGGCTTGCCGCCCGATCGACTGTTCGGTTTACTGACGAGCTGCGGACGGGCGCCGCGCTGACCCGCGATCTCCCACGACCAGGGACTATCCGGCGTCCCGGCCGCCGGCCTTGGCCCGGCAGCTGCCGAGCCGAGGCCATCTCGTCCAGACAGTCACCGCATTCCGCCCATTTGAGAAGATACGAGGACTCGATACGACCTCCATTCGCCGCCGAATACGGCTGCCCTCGTCGAGAAGGGCACCGCGCCCCGTCTAGTTCTCCCCGACCACCGCCGCGACCAGCGCCCGCAACCCCGCCATGTGCCCCGCCTCGCGTGATCTCACCGTCGGATCGGAGGTGATGGCGATCACGAGGTTCAGGCTCGGGACGACGTGCAGCATCTGGCCGCCATAGCCCCAGCCGTAATAGTGGGGGTGACCGCCGGTCTCGGTGATGAACCAGCCATAGCCGTAGCGGTGGCCGGTCCAGCGGGACGCGGTGCGCGGCCGCCAGGAGGTGGCGATCCAGCTCTCGGCGACGATGCGCCGCCCGTCGAGCGTGCCGCCGGCGTTGATCATCCGGCCGAAGCGGAAGACGGCCCGGGGCGAGAGCAGCAAGTTGTTGCCGCCGAGATAGATGCCCTGCGGGTCCCTGTCCCAGGGCGGGATCTCGATGTCGAGCGGCTCGCCCAGCCAGGCGCGGGCGAGGCCGAGCGTGCTCTCGCCGGTCGCCCTGGTCAGAATCGCCGAGAGCAGGTGCGAGCTGCCCGTCGAATAGAGCATGCGGCCGCCGGGCTCGGCGACGAACGGGCGGCTCAGCGCATGGGCGACCCAGTCCGGGCTCGTCACCCAGGCGCCGTAGTTCCGCCCGGAGGTGCGCTCGAGGCCGGCCTGCATCGAGAGCAGGTTGCCGATCGTGACCTCTTCGAGGCGGGGATCGGCATCGGCCGGGACCAGCGGGCCGAGCACGGTCGTGATCCTCTGGTCCGGCCCCTCGAGCACGCCGCGATCGATGGCGCAGCCGACGAGCGTCGCGATGATCGTCTTGGCCAGCGACTTGATGTTGACCGGCCGGTCGGCGGCCGGGCCGCGGAACTTCTCCGCGAGAACGATCTCGCTGCCCCGCCCGACGATCAGCGTATGCAGCCGCGGCAGCGCTTTGGCGCGTTCGACGAGCGCCGCCGGGTCGATCGCGGCCGCGGCGCAGCGCGGACGCGCGATGCACGCGTTCGCGGCCAGCGCACCGCCAGTCGTCAGGATCTTCCGCCGGCTCCACCCCATGGCGGAAAAGATGGCCGCCGCCGGCCCGGGGTCAACCGACCGCCGCCAAAGGTCCATCACGAACGCTTATGCCTCGGCCCGGGCCAGCCGCCCGGGCGCCGCTTCCAGCCGCCTGCAGGCCACCACGCCGCCAGGTTCGTCGCGGAATCCGCGACATGCGGGCTCTGCTTGTCGCATATTCTGCGACAGCGTCCGCCAAACTGTCGCGGATTCCGCCACATAAGGATTCGTGATGTCGCAGATTCCGCGACAGTCGACCGGAATTGTCGCGGAATCTGCGACAGTCGACGACGAACGAACCCACCGGATCGACGAGCGAACCCGGGATTCGGACGAGCGAACCCCGGATTTTCGACGAACGAACCCGGATTTTCGACGAACGAACCCGAACCGCGACCAACGAACCCGGGGGCCGACAAACCCTTGCTCCAAAACGTTTTTCCTGGATCCGTGGCGGCTCCCGGGCGTGCTCCGCGTAGGCAGAAGCCGATTTTGCCGAACGAACCGGGGTAGATCTTGACGGCCTGCCCGAAATAGGCTATTATTCCTTCATCGCTCAGACGCCCGTCACCTCGCTCGCCAGGATGGCACCGCGTGAAGCCATGAAATAGAGCCCCATGTGGTGGGTCTCCGCCTTGGGGTGGGCCGCCGTGTCGGGCAGGCCGAGCGCACGCGCCGCCCCCAGCGGCAGGTCGTAGGTGGCGCAGGCGGGCTCCAGCACGACGATGTCCTTGAGCGTCGGCATCAGGCCGTGATTGCGGGCCGAGAGCATGGTGAGCACGAAGTCCATGACGCAGATGTCGGTGCAGATGCCGGTGGTCAGCACCGCTTCCAGCCGGTGCACGTTGACCCAGTCGACCACCTTGTTGTGGCTGGTGCCGTGCCCCTTGAAGGTCGCCTCGATGCCGCCGACGAAGCCGTTGATGCAGTCCTTGCGGATCAGGAGCGCATGGGCGTCGCCCTCGAGCCAGGCGAGCTCCGGCACGAGGTTCTCCTCGCCCGTGCCGCGCTCGCAATGCGGCGGGTAGGGCGGCTCGGGCTTGCCCGGCTCGTGGGTGTCGAGGAAGGCGAGGATCGGCCAGCGCTGGGCGGTGAAGGCCCGGGCGAGCGTGTCGGTGCGCTCGACCATGGCGCTGACCTGCGCATCCGGCGCCGGCGGCGCCAGGTTGCCGGCGCCCACCGTGCAGAAGCCGTTGACCTCGTCGACGATGACGAGCCCGGTCGGCTGGGCGTCGACGGCGTAGGACCGCAGCGCCAGCGGCATGGCTTCGGCCAAGGCCGTTATCAGATTGGATGTCGACATGGGCAGGGCTCCTCCACTTGACCGGCTCGACTCGACGGTGGACTAAACAGGGCAAGCGACGCGCATGCAACGTCTGACGGGAGAGAGCCCTTGCGAATCGGCGTGATCGGCTGTGCCGGGCGGATGGGCCGCGCCAACCTGGCCCAGCTTCTGGGCACCGAGGGCGTCGAGCTCGCCGGCGGCACCGAGCGGCCGGGTCACGAGGCGATCGGCACCGACCTCGGCACGCTCATCGGCCGCGACCCGGTCGGCATCCTCTGCACCGACGACCCGTCCGGGCTCATGACCCGTGCCCATGCGGTGATCGAGTTCTCGACGCCGGCCGCCACCACCGCCAATGCCGCCCTCGCCGCCACCCATGGCTGCGCCCACGTGATTGGCACGACCGCCCTTGAGCCGGCCGACCGGGCGGCGCTGGCCGAAGCCGCCAGGCGCACCGCCATCGTCTGGGCGCCCAACATGAGCCTCGGCACCAATCTCCTGATCGGCCTCGCCGAGAAGGTGGCGGCGACGCTCGGGCCGGAGTTCGACATCGAGATCGTCGAGATGCACCACCGCCACAAGGTCGATGCCCCCTCCGGCACGGCGCTGGCCATCGCCGAGGCCGCCGCCAGGGGCCGCGGCCGGCCGCTCGACGAGCTGGTCCAGCGCGGCCGCGACGGCCTCACCGGCCCGCGCCCGGCGGGTGCGATCGGCCTCGCGGCCCTGCGCGGTGGCGACGTCGTCGGCGACCACACCATCATCTTCGCCGCCGATGGCGAGCGCCTCGAGCTCTCCCACAAGGCGTCGAGCCGCGCCATCTACAGCGCCGGCGCCGTCCGCGCAGCACTCTGGGCCGGCCGGCAGCCGCCCGGCCTCTACGGCATGAAGGACGTGCTCGGGCTCTGACGCCTCAGACCTTGGTCGCCAGCCACGCCCTGGTCGCCGCCGCCTGGGCCTCCAGCACCGGCGCGAAGCTGGGATGGGCCAGGGCCCGCTCGTGCCAGGCGACGAGCCCGGGCGGCAGGTCGAGCTTTCGCCCCAGATGCTCCAGCATCAGCCCGGCCATGAGCAAGGTCGGCGGATAGGGCAGGTCGGCCAGGGTCAGGCTCGGCCCGGCGAGCCAGGGTTGCGGCGTGGTCATCGAAGCGAGGTCGGCGAGCCGTGTCGCGAAGAGCGCGCACTGGCGCTCGACCAGCGCCGCGTCGCGGCCGGCCGGCGCCATCTGCGCAAAGAGGGCGCGGATCACCGGCTCGAGCCGGCTGTCGTGAAACCGGGCGAGCTGGCGTGTTCTGGCCCTGGCCCGAGGACCACCAGGCAGGAGCGGCGGGTCCGGCCAGGCCTCGTCCAGGTACTCGTTGATCACCTCGCTCTCGGTCAGCACCAGCTCGCCCGCCTCGAGCCCGGTGACGACGAGGGCCGGTATCGTGCCGGCCGGCACGATCGCCTTGTAGGCTGGCGAGCCGTAGCCGTCGGGGGGCGGCAGCGCCTCGTAGGGCAGGCCCTTGAGGCGGAGCGCCAGCTCGACCTTGGCGGCGTAGTTGCTGATCGGCAGGGTGTAGAAGGTCAGTCGCATGGCTTCGGCGCCTATCCGGGAAATGGCCAGGGCTGGGCGAGCCAGGCGGCGAGCGGGCGAAGGTTCATCGGTGCCCGGAAGACCTCGGCCTCGAGGTCGATCGCCGCCGGCAGGCGATAGAGCAGGCCGCGCCGCTCGACCACCTCGGCGAAGAGCGCCCGCCGCACTTCCGCCGCCTCGGAAGTCAGGCCGAAGGCCTGCAGCTCGGCGGCGAACGCCAGGTTGATGCCGACCAGGGCCTCGCTCGTCTGGAAGGAGGCGTCGACATCGCCCGGCGCATGCGCCACCGGCCCGCCGGCCGCCGTCACAATTAGCCGGGCGGCGCGACCGGCCCCGGCCTTCCGGAAATTGATCGCGAACAGCGTCGCCAGCGTGGCCCGGACCATGGCAGGATCGACCGCGTCGCCGAAGCCGTAGCGCCGGGCGAGGAAGGGGCCGAAGACGCAGCCCAGCAGGAGGGCGTCCTTCAGCGGGCCGTCGCGATCCAGCCTGAGCCGGCTGCCGTCCCAGAGCGCCGCCGCGAAAGCCTGCCGGCCCTGCGCTGCCGTCGCCCGCCACGCCGCCGCGAGGTCCGGCCGGTCGGCCGCATCGGCGACCGCCGCCCCGCCCAGGAGCGCCGCCAGCCAGAGCCCGCCGCAATAGGCCGACGGGCCCAGCATGGGGATGTTGTCGAAGGTCTGGTCCGGCACGCCGTCGTTCTCGATCAGCCCGTCGCCGTCGCGATCGAAGCGGGCGAGCGCGTCGAGCGCCAGCCCGACCGTCGGCAGCATGCGCCGCTGCCAGCCCGGCCCCAGCACCTGCCCGGCCCGGGCGATGGCGATCACCAGCTGCGCGTTCAGGTCCTTCCAGCCGGTGGCGTCCCGCCACGTGTAGCCGCTGGCGAGGTGGAACGGGTCCTCCTCGGGCGCCCCCAGGTCGTGCGGCGCCATGCCGGCGAGCTTGACCGGCATGGGCACGCCCGAGAGCGCATGAAGCCGCAGCCGGGCATCGGCGCGCGGTAGCTGGCGCGCATAGTCCTCGAGCACCTGCGCCTCGAGCTCGGGAAACGTCCGGAGCACCGCCTCGGAGGCGTAGATCCACAAGTCCATGGTCGCATAGAGGGCATAGTCCGGACATTCGATCAGGGCGAAATGCGCAGGCTCCTCCCGCTCCGCATCGGGCGCCGTCGCGACCGTGCAGCCGTCGACCAGGAAGGACAGCATCTGCAAGGCGAGCCCCCCGGCCTCGGGCGCATCGCCCAGGCTCGCCGCCACTTCCCGCTGCCAGCCGGCCACGCTCTCGGCCCGGGCCGGTGCCGCATCGAGCGCCCGTTCGGCGATCGCCAGGGCCTTGCGCCCGGTCCGGCCCCATTCGGCCGTGTAGCGCCGCCAATGCCGCCGGCCGAGGCCGAAGCGGACAAGCGGGAAATCCCAGACGACCACGGCCTCGATCACCCGCTCCTCGCCCGGCTGAAGCGTGCAGCCGGCGGCGATGGCGGCGGTCGGGATCGCCGTGTCGCGATCGTCGAACGGCGCCTCGACCAGCCAGGGCGCGCCCGACGGCAGGCGGCCCGCGCCCGCGAACGCTGCCCAGAGTGCCGCCCCGTCGCCGCCGCCATCGAAGGCGGCGAGGCTCTCCACGTCGAGGCCCGGCTGCCGGCGGAGCGCCAGCACCATCTCACCGACACCCTCCTCGTCGATGACGTCATCAGTCCGTACCCGGTCCATCCGCACGGCTGCCAGATCGGGATGGTCGATCACCTCGTTGAGGTTGCCAACCCCGCAGCGGTGCGGCCGGCCGCGGCCGAACTGGCTGAACCAGCCGTTCATGTTCGGCCAGTGCGCGAGCAGCGTCACCGCCAGCGGCGTCGGCCCCGGATTGGCCAGGGTCCAGGTGAAGAGCGCCAGCGGCAGGCTGCTCGCCCCGAGATCGCCCGGCACGAAGGGACCGCTTGCCTCGAGCACCGCCCGCGCACCACCGGTCGCTTCCGCCGGCCAGGTCAGCCGGGCCCAGGGGAAGAGAAACTCGGCCGCGGCCGGCGCCTCGGCGAACGACCAGGCGGCGAGCCTGCCGTCCGCCGGCCGCTTCTGCAGCGCAGTCGTAGGCGCGCCTGCAGGCCCCGCCACCCGCAAGGCGAAGCCGGCGGCCGGCTCGTGGAAGAGGCGGACGGCACCGGTCTTCAGAGTGAAGCGGGTGAAGGCCCCGGTGCGATCGAGGCTGACCGCCCCGGTGCCGATGCCGCCCAAGGGCAGGGCCGGCTCGGCGGGGCCTGCCAGATGGCCCGCCGTCTTCGGCCGCTGCGGCACGAAGCGGTGCGCCGGATCGACCCGCCAGACGGCCCTCATGAGCGTCGGTTCAGTCGCTCAGTTGGCGAGGTTCCACTTCTGCTGCTGGGCCGCGAACCAGCCGCTCGTGTGATTCAGGTTGATCCAGTGATTGACGTAGTTGATCCAGATCTGGTCGTCCTGCGGCAGGAGGAAGGCGCCGGGCCGGCGCGAGCGCGCCTCCTCGACCTTCACCACAGCCAGCTCCGGGTAGCTGGTGACGAGCTGCGCCGCGTCGACATTGCTGGTGACGCTGGCCGTCGCCCGCCCGGAGATCACCTCCTGCCACTCGCGCGCCGGCGCCTCGACCGTCTTGATCTGGGCGTTCTGGAAGTAGCTGCGGGCCTGCTGCTCGAAGACCGTGCCGAGGGTCACAGCGATGGTCACGTCGGCCGTGTCCAGATCGGCCCAGCTCGCATAGTTCTCGACATTGGCGGCCAGCGTCATCGGCACGGTCGAGAACTCGACGTAGGGATCGCTGAACCCGGCGACGGCGGCCCGGTCCATGCTGAGCGATGCGCTCGTCGTGATGTCGTACTTGTCGGCGACGATGCCGGCGACCAGCGTCTTCCAGTCGGTCGGCACGTACTCGATCGTCACGCCCATGTCGGCGGCGAGCTTCTCGACCGCCTCGATGTCATAGCCCTTGAGCTCGTTCGAGCCCGGGTCGCGAAAGCTCATCGGGTTGAAATCGCCGGTCGTGCCGACCCTGAGCACGCCACTCTCGAGGATCTTCGGCAGGCGCGACTGCTCCTGCGCGGAGGCCCCGCCGGCCACGATCAAGATGCCGAGAACGAGCGCGGCGACGCCGCGCAGACCGAGCTGACCGGGCATTGCGTTTCTCCCTGGAGGTGGGTTCTCTCCCCTGGCCCCCGGATATGCAGCGGGCCACGGCCCTTGTCCACCGGGGCTTGCCGTGCGACCGCAGACCGCTAGCTTTGCGGCACGGCAGCAAACGGGCAGGACATGGCCGAGACGATCATCAGCCTCGAGGGCGTGACCAAGCGCTTCGGCACGTTCGAGGCGCTGAAGAAGGTCGATCTGACCGTGGCGCTCGGCGAGCGCATGGTGATCTGCGGCCCGTCCGGCTCCGGCAAGTCCACCCTCATCCGCTGCATCAACCGGCTCGAGGAGCACGACGAGGGCCGCATCGTCGTCGACGGCCGCGAGCTCGACCAGGACACGCGCAACGTCGCCGCCATCCGCCGCGAGGTCGGCATGGTGTTCCAGCAGTTCAACCTCTTCCCGCACCTCACGGTGCTCGACAACCTGACCCTCGCCCCGATGCGCGCCCGCGGCATGAGCCGCAAGGACGCGGAGGAGGTGGCGCGGCTCTATCTCGACCGCGTGCACATCCCCGAGCAGGCCGACAAGTACCCGGCCCAGCTTTCGGGCGGGCAGCAGCAGCGCGTCGCCATCGCCCGCTCGCTATGCATGCGTCCCCGGATCATGCTGTTCGACGAGCCGACCTCGGCGCTCGACCCCGAGATGATCAGCGAGGTGCTCGACGTCATGGTCGAGCTCGCCCGGGAAGGCATGACAATGATCGTCGTCACCCACGAGATGGGCTTCGCCCGCGAGGTGGCCGACACCATGGTCTTCATGGACGGCGGCGAGATCGTGGAGAAGGCGACGCCGGCCGAGTTCTTCGTCCAGCCGAAGAGCGAGCGCACCAGCCTCTTCCTGAGCCGCATCCTTGCCCACTGACCGGGCCACCCGGCGCCTCCCGCCGATGGCGCAGGTGCTGCTGGCCGGCCTCCTGCTCGCCGGCTGCAGCGGCGGCAACTACACGTGGGGCTGGTATGTCGTCTCGCCGCTCAACCCCCAGGGCCAGGGCAACATCGCCTTCCTCTTGAGCGGCATGTGGCAAACGATCAGCGTCTCCTTGCTCGCCATCACCGTCTCGATCCCGCTCGGCCTCCTCGTCGCCCTGCCGGGCTTCGGCCGCAACCGGGTCGGTCAGGGCTTCAACCGCGCCTATGTCGAGTTCATCCGCTCGATCCCGATCCTGCCCCTGATGCTCTGGGTGTATTACGGCCTGCCGGTGCTCACCGGGATCAACTTCGACCCGTTCACCGCCGGCGTGATCACGCTGGTCATCTCCGACAGCGCCTTCGAGGCGGAGATCTTCAGGGGCGGGCTGCAGTCGATCGAGCGCGGCCAGCACGAGGCCGCGGATTCGCTCGGCCTCTCCGCTCTCGACAAGCTGCGCTTCGTCATCCTGCCCCAGGCGATCCGCCGCATCCTGCCGCCGCTCGGCAACCAGTTCATCTACGTCCTGAAGATGTCCTCGCTGCTCTCCGTGATCGGGGTCTTCGAGCTGACCAAGAAGGCCAACGAGCTGGTGGTGACCCTCTACCGGCCGCTCGAGGTCTACAGCTTCCTCATCCTCGAATACTTCCTCCTCGTGGTGGTCATCTCGCTCTTCGTGCGCCGGCTCGAGCGACGCATGGGTGCCGACCAGCGCCAGCGCGGACGCTGATCATCCGGCTGCGCGCAACGATATCTTAAGCCTGTCCGGCTAGGCTCGCTTCCCTCGGCCGGCAGCGACGCCGTCCTAGAAGGATTTCGCCTTGTCCGGCTCCACGCAACCTCCTGCCACCGGGCCGTCGAGCCTCTCGCTGGCGCCCGAGCCCCGCTGGTTCGCGGCGCACGAGCTCAGAACGCCCCTGCAGGCGATCAAGGGCGGGGTCGAGCTCCTGCTCGAGGCGCGGGGCGCCGGGTTGCGGCCGGAGCTGCTCGATGCCGTGACCCTGATCGCCACCGCCGCCGGCGATCTCGAGCGCCAGCTCGACCTCATGGCCGAGCTCGCCGCCCTCGCCGGCGGCCTCCGCCCGGAGCCACGCGCGGTGGCCCTGCACGATCTTCTCGCCCGGCCGGACGTCGCACAGGCGATCGTGCCGCCCCCGGGGCTCGACCATTTGCCCCCGACCGTGCGGGTGCTGGTGGCACCAGAACCCTTTGGCCGCGCCCTGACGCTGCTGGCCGGCGCCCGGCAGGGCCCGCCAGGACCCCTGTCCTGCGCGCTCCATATCACCGGGTCCGCCGATATCCACCTCGAGCTCGACTTCATCGCCTGCGGCAGCGGCGTCGGCTCGGTGGCGCTGCGGCTCTCCCGGGAACTGCTCGGACTGTCGGCCGTTGCACTCGATCAGCCTGCGAAGCCCGGACTGGTGCTCGCGATGCGTCGCTGCTGAGGTCGCCTGGCGGCGCGACCAGCCTGCCTCGGTCGGTTGAGTGGCCCGGGCTGCGCCTCGAACGCAACGCGAACCGACCTACCGGCTGCCGCTAGGGTGCATCACCTAGCTTTCACTTGATTTTCCGGTCTTGCAGGGTAAAGGTCGAAGGGGCATATGAACCAAGCATTCGATCCCCGCGCACATTCGGCACAGAAGCGGGAGACTGCAGGGGCGGTCGACCGTATCCGGACCCGGAAGTGGCTGCCGGGCGTCGGGACTGGACTGAAGCGATATCGGATCGGCTCGATGCGGCACGGCGATCGAGGTCCACGATCGGCTTGGGCTCACATGGGTCGGACAAGCAAGCCCGTGCGCCGATCGGTTTGGCAAAAGCGGTACGTTCCGGCGTTGTCGAGGGCACAGCCGGCGTGAGTCGGCCGCTGGTGGCGGCGACCGGATCGGGTGGGCCAATCGGGAACGAATGTTCCATGACGCATGGGCGAGCCGGAAAGCAGGTTAGCCGGGCAGCGCCTCTGGCAGGTGAGGCTGCGGCGACCTGCGGATGGTCGGGGCGGCATTTGCCGATGCTCGGCCGCTGACACGGCAGCCGCGCGATCTGTGCGTGGACGATAGCCAAGAGACGATCGGCAAGCTCTGGAAAGGATACGGGTGAACAGCAACAATCGGAACTCGATGTTCCCGTTCCGTCGCGGCGGCGGGAAGAAGCGCGGCAAGCCAGGCGGCGGCGGCAATGCCGGCGGACGGCGCCAGGGAGGTCAGGGCGGCGGTCGGCGGATTCCCAATTCCGCCCAGGAGCTGCTCGGTGTCCTGCAGCCCACGACCAAGTCGCTGGCCCAGGTGCTGGCCGGCAACACCCGTGCCTCGGGCCAGATCGTGCATGCACGCAACGTCCTCGGCCAGGCCGAGCGGCTGGTCGACGAGCGGGCCATCGATCGCCTGCCACCGGCGCAGCGCGAGGAGTTCTTCGAGCAGGTCGCCCGACTCAAGCTGACGCTGGCCGACGCCGAGCGCGAAGCGGAGGTCGAAGCCGAGACCGAGGTCGCGGAGCCAGTGGCGCCGATGTCCATGGACCGGCTGCGGGCGCTCGCCCTCAGCATCGCGACAGGCGGCCCGGCCCCGGGCGAGCCGGCTCGGGACGAACCACCGTCCGACCCGACGACCGAGGCGACCCCGGCCGAGCCCGGCGCTGCCGAAGCCGCTGCTGCCGAACCCGTCGGGGCCAATGCCGACGACGACGCCGAGGCGACCCCGGCCGAGCCCGCCGACAAGCCGACGCGGCCCAAGCGCGCCAATACGCTGCGGCTCAAGACCCTGCGCCACGATCCCGCCGAAGCGGACGAGCTGCGCCGGCCAGAGCCGGCCCGCTGATCGCTGGGCAGCACCGTTGATTCAGGGCGAAGGGCCGTCGCGGCCGCCGTGCAGGCGCCTTAACTGAATCTTGTCGGGTATGCGCCAATATGGGCGTCAGCACCGAGCCGACGCGGAAAGGCATTTGTGCGCACCGCCGATTGAACTATCTTTCCGACGGATGGCGTCGGCCACGGTCGGCCGGCAACGAAGCCGATGGGGGACGATGAGCGACGGCAACAACGAGGAGCGGATCGGCAAGGGCGACGTCGCGACGAAGACGCGCACCCGCACCCAACGCCCGTCGCTCTACAAGGTCCTGCTGCTGAACGACGACTACACGCCGATGGAGTTCGTCGTGCACGTGCTCGAGCGGTTCTTCAACAAGAACCGCGAGGAAGCGACGCGGATCATGTGGCACGTCCACCAGAAGGGTGTGGGGGTCTGCGGCGTCTTCACCTTCGAGGTGGCCGAGACCAAGGTCACCCAGGTCACCGAGTTCGCCCGGCAGAACCAGCATCCGTTGCAGTGCACGATGGAGAAGGAATGACCGGTCCGGCAAGCGGGCGGTCGCAACCGGCCGCATCGCTGCGGCCCGGCTCGAGCCGCTCGCGCTTTCCGGCTGGCACTCGGCCCGCCGTCGCGCGTATCATCAAGGATGTTGGCCTGCCGACGGTCGGTGCGGCCGGCCGAAGTCGCCTCCGGGTCGGCTAGGAGAAGACGATGCTCTCGCGCACTCTCGAGAAGACCCTCCGCCGGGCGCTGGCGCTGGCCAATGCGCGACAGCACGAATACGCGACGCTCGAGCACCTCCTGATGGCGCTGACCGAGGATCAGGACGCGGTGGCGGTCATGAAGGCCTGCGCCGTCGAGATCGACAAGCTGCGCCTCGGCCTCACCGACTTCCTCGATCACGAGCTATCCGGCCTCGTCGTCGACGGCGTCGTCGATGCCAAGGCGACCGCCGGCTTCCAGCGCGTCATCCAGCGCGCCGCCATCCACGTGCAGTCCTCGGGACGCAGCGAGGTGACGGGTGCGAACGTCCTGGTCGCCCTCTTCTCCGAACGCGAATCCCATGCCGTGTGGTTTCTGCAGGAGCAGAACATGTCGCGGCTGGATGCGGTGAATTATATCGCGCATGGTATCGCCAAGAAGCCAAGCCTCAGCGAGGAGCGTCGCGTGAAGGGTGCGGAGGAAGCGAGCCAGGGCGAGGAGAAGCGCGAGGCCGCCAGCGAGGCGCTGTCGACCTATTGCGTCAACCTCAACGACAAGGCGGCGGCCGGCAAGATCGACATCCTGGTCGGCCGGCAGCACGAGATCGAGCGGACCATCCAGATCCTCTGTCGACGCTCCAAGAACAACCCGCTCTTCGTCGGCGATCCCGGCGTCGGCAAGACCGCGATCGCCGAGGGCCTGGCGCTGCGGATCATCCGCGGCGAGGTGCCGGACGTCCTCAAGAATGCCATCATCTTCGCCCTCGACATGGGTGCGCTCCTCGCCGGCACGCGCTATCGCGGCGATTTCGAGGAGCGTCTGAAGGCGGTGATCGGCGAGCTCGAGGCCAACGAGCGCGCGGTCCTGTTCATCGACGAGATCCATACCGTGATCGGCGCCGGTGCCACCAGCGGCGGCTCGCTCGATGCCTCGAACATCCTCAAGCCTGCCCTGGCCGGCGGTGCGCTGCGCTGCATCGGCTCGACGACCTACAAGGAATTCCGCAACTATTTCGAGAAGGACCGAGCGCTGGTGCGCCGGTTCCAGAAGATCGACGTCCCCGAGCCTTCCGAGGACGAGGCGGTGAAGATCCTGCAGGGGCTCCGGCCGAGCTTCGAGGAGCATCACCGGATCAAGTACTCGAACGAGGCGCTGAAGGCCGCGGTCAAGCTCGCCAACCGCTACATCCACGACCGCAAGCTGCCCGACAAGGCGATCGACGTGATCGACGAGGTCGGCGCCGCCCAGATGCTCAAGCCCGAGAGCCAGCGGCGCAAGACCGTGGGGCCCAAGGACATCGAGGAGATCGTGGCCAAGATCGCGCGCGTGCCGATCAAGGCGGTGAATGCCCGGGACAAGGATGCGCTCAGGACGCTCGAGAGCGATCTCGAGGGCGTGGTTTTCGGCCAGGGCCGGGCCATCCAGGCGCTCGCCTCGGCGATCAAGCTCAGTCGTGCCGGCCTTCGCGACCCGCAAAAGCCGATCGGCTGCTACCTCTTCTCCGGCCCCACCGGCGTCGGCAAGACCGAGGTCGCGCGCCAGCTCGCCGCCATCATGGGGATCGAGATCGTCCGCTTCGACATGTCGGAATACATGGAGCGTCATGCCGTATCGCGGCTGATCGGTGCGCCGCCCGGCTATGTCGGCTTCGACCAGGGCGGCCTTTTGACCGACGCCATCGACCAGCACCCGCATGCCGTCCTGCTGCTCGACGAGATCGAGAAGGCGCACCCCGACGTCTTCAACATCCTCCTGCAGGTCATGGATTACGGCAAGCTCACCGACAACAACGGCAAGACGGTGGATTTCCGCAATGTCATCCTGATCATGACGACCAATGCCGGCGCCTCCGACATGAGCCGGCCGGTGATGGGCTTCGGCGGCATCGCCCGCGAGGGCGAGGACACCGAGGCGATCAAGCGGCTGTTCACGCCCGAGTTCCGCAACCGGCTCGACGCCACCATCCCGTTCGCCGGCCTCACGCCCTCGATCATCCGCTCGGTCGTCGACAAGTTCGTCCAGCAGCTCGCCGCCCAGCTCGCCGACAAGCGGGTGGCGATCGAGCTCGACGAGCCGGCCAAGTCCTGGCTCGCCGAGCGCGGCTACGATCCGCTCTATGGTGCGCGGCCGCTCGCCCGGGTGATCGAGGAGCATTTGAAGAAGCCGCTCGCCGACGAGCTGCTGTTCGGCCGCCTCGCCAAGGGCGGCAAGGTGCTCGTCACCATCGTCGACGACAAGCCGTCCTTCGAGGTCCTGGCCACGACGAAGGGCGCGCCGCTCGCCGTCCTGAACGACGAGGACGAATCGCCCGAGGCAAGTCCGTCGGGCCTGGACACGCCGGACGCCGAGCTGCCCGAGACCGTCGGGTGAGCCTGGCCGGCGCGGGCCGGCACGACCCCGGCATGCGGATCGAGCCCGGCGATTTGGCGGAGCCGGCGGTGCGGTCCCTGCTCGGGGCCCTCGACGCCTACCTCGCGACCCTCTACCCGCCGGCCAGCAATCATGGCCTGACGATGGACGCGCTGCGACAACCAGCGGTGCGCTTCGTCGTGGCCCGGCTGGGCGACGCGCCGGTCGGCTGCGGTGCGGTCGTGCTCGAAGCCGACGACGCCGAGATCAAACGCATGTATGTGGCGCCGGCAGCCCGCGGCAGAGGCGTCGGCCGGCGGTTGCTCGACCACCTCGAATCCCTGGCGATGGCTTCGGGATGCCGGACCTCCAGGCTGGAAACCGGCATCGCCCAGCCCGAGGCGCTCGCCCTCTACAGGCGGGCCGGCTACATGGATATCGGCCCCTTCGCCGACTACCGGCCGGACCCGCAGAGCCGCTTCATGGGCAAGCCGCTCCACGGCATCGAGGCCGTCCTCGGCCGCGCCGGCTCGTTTCCCTGAGCATGGCCCATGAACATCGGTGAGGTCGCCAGCGCCTCCGGGGTCTCCGCCAAGATGATCCGCTACTACGAGAGCATCGGGCTTCTGCCACCGGCGGCCCGCAGCGAGAGCGGCTATCGCGTCTACGGCCCGAACGACGTCCACCGGCTCGCCTTCATCCGCCGGGCCCGCCGCCTGGGCTTCTCCGTGGCGCAGATCGGCCGGCTCGAGGCGCTCTGGCGGGACACCAACCGGGCCAGCGCCGAGGTCAAGCGAATTGCCCTCGAGCACGTGGCGGAGCTCGAGGAGAAGATCGCCGAGCTCGAGGCGATGCGCCGCACGCTCCGCCATCTGGCCGATCATTGCCACGGCGACCAGCGCCCCGACTGCCCGATCATCGACGATCTCGCCGGCGCCGAGCCGGCGGATCGCCCCGCGAACCGCTCCCAGACCCGCGCCTGAGCGCCCGGGCCGCGACGCTCAGGCCGCTTCCGCCATGGCCGCGCGCATCGGTGCCCACTCCAGCCCGCCCACATAGCGCTGGCCGATCAGGCCGTCGTCATCGAGGGCCAGGAGGTGCAGCCAGCCATGGTCGGCGAGTTGCCGCACCGTCCCGTGCCGGGCGATCACCTCGTTGATAGCCGTGATCGGCGCCTCGATCACCACCGTGAGGCGGAGCGGCTCGTGCACCAGCCGCTCGCCGTCATGCACCGCCTGCCAGGGCAGCCCGGCGCGCAGGTCGCCGCCATTGCCCTCGATCACGCCGAGCCTGCCGACGACATTGTGCAGCACCTTGTTGCCGGCGCCGAAGACGCGGTTGTCGACGGTCGAGCCGTAATATTGCAGGCTGATCCAGCTCGCGACCACCATGGGCGCCGTCATCACCAGCTCGAGCGTGCGAAAGCCCTCGTCCCGGCGCCAGTCGTAGGAATGCAGGAAGGCCCGGCCGCCGAGGTCGATATCCCGCGTGCGGTGGCGGGGTGCCGCCACGAAGGCGGCACAGCCGGCGAGGCCCCACTCCGGCCGCACCTCGCTCCAGTCGCGGCTGCGGGCGCGCATCTGCGCATCGATCGGCCGATCCGTGCTCAACCGCAAGGCCGGGGCCCGCTCGCCGCGCGCCAGCTCGCCGGCCGCCGCGAGCCAGGCGACCAGCCGGGCGAGGTCCGCCGCGTGGCTCGCCGGGACATCGCGCGGGTCGAGGATGCGAAGCGCATCCGTGGTGGTGTCGTGCAGGCCGCCGACGAAGACCGTGTCGGCGGGGACCGCGATGCCCCGCAGGGCGAGGCCGGCACGGACCGAGGGGTCGTTGAGCAGCCTCGCCGCGACCCGCGCATTGGCCTCGCCCGCATGACCGCCGCAGGCGCCGCAATCGAGACCGCTGCCATAAGGGTTGTTGGTGGTGGTCGAGCCGTGACCGGCGAGCAGCACGAGCCGCGCCAGGCCGTCACGCAACCCCATGGCCTCGAGCACCGCGGCGGCCATCCTGACCCTGCCCTCGATGTCGATGCCCGTGGCCCGCCCGGCGAGCGAGCCGGGCTCGAGGCTCGGCTCGAGGCGTCCGGCGAGCACCGGATCGCCGCCGCCGGCCGCGACCGAGGCAGGCAAGGCCGGCCCGAGCCCGTCCCGGGCGAGCCTGCCGAGAAAAGTGAGCCCCATCGCCTCGACGAAGGCGAAGGACGAGACGGCCGCCTGGCGAAAAGCGCTCCAGGCGCCGGCGGCGCGGCGCCGCAACCGATGGCAGGCGAGCAGCCCCAGAGCTTCGGCCGGGCCGGCGTCGCGCACTGTCTCGCGAATGGTGACACCGGGCCGCAGCAGGACGGGGCACTGCGCCCGGCCGGCCATCTCGCCGAACGGCACGTAGTCGATGGCGAGGCCGAAGAAGCCGGCGAAGCCGATCGTCTCGACCTCCGGTGCCGCCCGCTCGAGCGCCCGGCGGAACACCTCCGAGCGCACGTCGATGCAGAAGACCGCCTGCACCGCCGGCCGCTCGGCCGGCGCGGCCTCGGGGCGGGCCCGGAAGCGGGCTGCCAGCTCCCGCTGCCACGCCCGCTCGTAGGCGAGCTGCAGGAGGCAATCGACAGCAAGCGCCGGATGGCTCGCCGGCGAGGTCGCGTAGGCGCCGAGCGCGGCATGCCAGGCCATCTCGACGGCCGGCGCGTCCGCGAGGCAATCGAGCAGCGCTGCCTCCCAGGCGAGCCGGATCGCCAGAAGCTCGAGCAGGCTCGCGTCCGGACGGCCGTGCAGCTCGCTCTCCCAGACCCGCTGCCGGGCGTGCCCGGACCAGCCACCGATCGTCATCAGGAGCCGATGGCCGTAAGCCTCGAGCGCCGCTGCCGGCATGCCGATCCGCCGCGTGGCCACCTCGAGGGCGTCGCTGGCATCGCCCGGCAGGCCCTCGACCGCCCGCCGGAAGCCGGCGAGCCCCATGGTTTCCGGCGTGCGGTCGACCAGCGCCTCGGCCCGCCATGCGGCGTAGGGACCGAGATCCCGCCAGGGCGAGCGCCAGGCCGCCTGCCCCGCATCGAAGAAGGCGGCGGCCCAGGCGGACAGCCGATCGGTGACGAAGCCCGCCCAGTCACGGCCCGTCGCGGCACCCGCGACATCGGCGACCGTCGGCAAGGGCCTCGGCGCCACGTCCGGGTCCGGTGCCAGGGCGGCGGCGCGCAGAGCTTCGCCATCCGCCGGCAGGTCGCCGCCGTCCTCGGCCTCGGCCAGGGCATCGGCGAGATCAAGGGCCGTGATCCGCCCGCCCCGGATCGCCTTCGCATAGAACGCCCGCGGCATCGTCAACCGCGCACCCGCGGACGCAGCCATCGCCCGCGCGGCCTCGGCGAAGCGGTGATCGGCAAGACCGAGAAACGGATTCACCGCGACGAAGCCCTGCAGCGGCCAGAGCGGCGCTATCCGGCGGGTCGCCCGAAGGGCGGCGGCGAGGATCTCCGCCCTGCTCGGGTCCTCGATCGGAGGTTGGCTGATCATGACGAGTGGTTCCCTTGGAGGATCGAAGGGGGGGCGACCGTGGCGGGGCGCCGGAGGGCACCGGCCAGGCGATTGACGGCGGCATTGACGTAGAGGCCATTGGCGAGGTGGACGCGCAGGGCCTGCCAGCCCGGGCGAAGAGCCAAGGACGGGGCGATCGCCTGCATAGCTGTCACCGCGGCGAAGGCGACCAGGGCGAGGCCGATGATCACGTGCGTGGCCGTGCTCGGCCCCGGTCGCGGCGGCAGGGTCGACGCGAGCAGCAGATGGGCGCCGGCCTGCACCGCCAGATAGGCAACCGTGACACCGGCCGCCGCCCCGAGCGTGCGGCCGAGGAGCCGGGCGTCGAACGGACCCGTCACCGCCGGCATGACGAGCACGCTCAGGCCCATCGCCAGGATGGCACCGAGCGCCAGCCGGACCGGCTCCGCAGCCGGGGTGATCCCGAAAAGCCAGGCAAGGCCGAGATAGAGCCCGAGCGCCGTGCCGAGGCTCGCCAGCGCCCGGGACGGTCGCGGCCCTTCGGCTGTCGGAGCCGGTGCGGCGCCGATCACGCTGCCCGAGGCGAGAAAGGCATGCGCCTTGTAGAGCGAGTGGGCGACGATGTGCAGGACGGCGAGCGGGAACGCGCCGAGCCCGCATTGCAGCATCATGAAGCCCATCTGGGCCACCGTCGACCAGGCCAGCGACAGCTTGATGCTGGTCTGCGTCAGCATGACGGTGGCGCCGACGAGCGCCGTGCAGCAGCCGACCACGGCCAGGAGATGCAGCGCCCCCGGTGCCAGGAGCATGACATCGGCGAAGCGGATGACCAGAAACCCGCCGGCATTGACGATGCCGGCATGCAGCAGGGCCGAGACCGGCGTCGGTGTCTCCATCACCTCGATCAGCCAGCCATGGGTCGGAAACTGCGCCGACTTGAGCAGCGCCGCGAACGCCAGGAGCACGGCGGCGGTCGCCACGCCTGTCGGCGGCAGCGTCGCGCCGCCGAGGCGTGCCGCCTCGAGCATGGTGCCGATATCGGCTGTGCCGAACGCCCGCAGCAGCAGCACGACCGCGGCAACGAGACAGGCATCGCCGATCCGTGCTGCCACGAATTTCTTCCGGGCGGCCAGCACCGCCCCCCGACGATCCGGGTAGAAGACCAGGAGGCGATGCAGAGCGAGGCTGGTGAGCACCCAGCCCAGCACGAGCTGGCCGAGATTGCCGGCGAGGACGAGGAGCGATACCGCGGCCAGGGTCAGGCAGAGCCCGCCGATGAAGGCGCCCTGGCGGCCGTCGCCGTCGAGATAATTGCGACTGAACCGGACGACGACGGCACCGACGAAGGCGACGAGGCCGAAGATCAGAACGCTCAGCGCGTCCAAGCGGATCGCGAGGCCAATCCCGCCCAACCCCAGAACCGGGCTCGTCCCGGGCCCGGCGAGAGCGACGGCGAGTCCCGCCAGAACGGCCATGCCCAGCGTCAGGAGCGTCGCCAGCTCCGCCGCGCGGAGCACCCGGCGCGGCCGCGAGCCGGGCTCGCGTCGGGCGAGCATCGCCACGGCAACGAGGCTCAAAGGGGCCAGAAAGAGTACCAGGGCGAGGACCGACGGCATCGAATTCTCCGACCAGCTCGAAGGGGCGGCAGCGAGGGGAGGTGATCGGGGGAGGGTCTAGCCGACCATCATCGACAAAAAAAATTCATTGTTTGAAACGCTTTGTTCTCCTCAGTAGAACGGACCCATGGCGACGCTGAACTTCCACCATCTGCGCTATTTCTGGGCGGTCGCGCACGAGGGCAATCTCACGCGGGCGGCCGAGCGCCTGAACCTCTCGCAATCCGCCGTCTCGATCCAGATCCGCAAGCTCGAGGACGAGCTCGGCCATGCCCTGTTCGAGCGCCGTGGCAGGCAGCTCGTGCCGACCGAGGCCGGCCGGATCGCCCTCGATCACGCGGACGCCATCTTCGCTGCCGGCGACGAGCTCCTGGACACGCTGGCCGAAAGCGGCCGGGGACGACGCGTGCTGCGGGTCGGCGCCTTGGCGACGCTATCGCGCAACTTTCAGATCGCCTTCCTGCGGCCGCTGCTCGGGCGCGACGATGTCGAGATCGTGCTGCGCTCGGGCGGCCTCGGGGATCTCCTGGCGAGCCTCGAGGCGCACCGCCTCGATGTCGTGCTGGCGAATGCCACCCCGCCCGGCGACGCCGCGACCCCCTGGCGGGCGCAGCCGATCGCCGAGCAGCCGGTGAGCCTGATCGGCACGCCGCGACGCCTGGGCGAAGACCGCTCCCTCGAAGTGCTGCTGCAGCGCGAGCCACTGGTCCTGCCGACGGCGCAAAGTGGCATCCGCACCGGCTTCGACGCGCTGGCCGACCGGCTCGGCATCCGTCCGCGCATCGCCGCGGAGGTCGACGACATGGCGCTGCTGCGTCTGCTGGCGCGCGAGGATATCGGCCTCGCCGTGGTCCCGCCGATCGTCGTCCGGGACGAGCTGGCCAGCGGCCGGCTCAGGGAGGCTGTGCAGTTGCCGCGACTGAGCGAGACCTTCTTCGCCGTCACGCTGCGCCGCCGCTTTCCCAATCCCCTGCTGCGCGAGCTTCTGGGCGCGGCCGCCGCCGAGCAGGGTTGACCCCCGGCTGCCGCCCCTTCCTGTGGAGGGCCTTTTCGGCAAGGATGGCTCAGGCCGAGACGGCCGGGCATGGGGACGGGGAGAGGGTCATGCGCCGCGTGACGATGTCGTTCGATGACGAGCTCCTCGCCGAGCTCGACGCGTTCCTGCAGAAGTCCGGTGCGGCGAGCCGGTCCGAGGCGCTCCGCGACCTGGTCCGCCGCGGCCTCGGCCAGGTCGCCCTCGACGGGAAGGCCACAGGCGACTGCGTCGGCGTCGTCAGCTATGCCTGCCACCAGTCGATGCGCGGCCTCGCCCGGCGCCTCGCCGAGAGCCGGCACGACCTGCACGACCGCACCATCGCCACGACCACGGCTCCGCTCGACCACGACACCGCCATCGAGGTCACCATCATGCGCGGCGACGCCCGGGAGCTGCACGGCCATGCCGAGAGCCTCTTTCTCGAGCGCGGCGTGATGCACGGCAATGTCTCGCTGATCCCCGTCGAGCCGCAGCGCGACACCCACGCCCACGGCCCGGGCCGCCCCCGCGCCCATCTGCACCTGAAGGTGCGCGAGAGCTTCTGACGGCGAGGTGCCGACCGCCTTCCGCCGGCCACGCCCCTCGCCTATGGTCGAGCCCCGCCGGCAACGGGCACGCAGATGCGTGGACGACGAGAGGACAGCACCGGCATGAGCACGACAGCAGCCTTCGACGACCACCGCCCCGGCCGCGCCCGCCTCTCGGCGGCGGAGATGCAGGCCTATCGCCTGGACGGCCTGGTCAAGCCGGCCCATGGGCTCGGTGCTGCCGAGCTCGCCGGCTTGCGGGGTCTCCTCGAGGAGACGCTCGCCGCCACGCCCGGCCAGCGCCCCGAGAGCCTGGTCTGCCCGCATATCGAGGGCATGGGCAACCTGCCGGCCGCCATCACCGACCGCTGGCTCGCGGTCTGCACCCGGGCGGATTTCCTCGACCTCGTCGAGCAGGTGCTCGGCCCGGACGTGATCCTCTGGGGCAGCCAGATCTTCTGCAAGCCGGCCGGCACCGGGCTCCGGGTGCCCTGGCACCAGGATGGGCATTTCTGGCCGATCCGGCCCTTGGCCACCTGCACGCTCTGGCTCGCCCTCGACGACGTCGATGCCGAGAACAGCGCCATGCTCTACGTGCCGGGCTCGCAACGCACCCGGACGCTCTTCCCGCATGCCGACCAGCCGAGCGAGGAATCCGCCCTCAATGCGGAGATGCTGCCGGGCGACGTCGATCTCGACCGGGTCGAGGTGGACGCCCTGCCGGCCGGCGCCTGCTCGCTTCACGACGTCTATCTGGTGCACGGCTCCGAGCCCAACCGCTCGGCCCGCCGCCGGGCGGGCTTCGTCATCCGCTACATGCCGGCGACCTCGCATTTCGACCGTGAGCTGGCCATCTCGACGTCGCCCCAGGCGGCGACTAAGTTCGCCGAGCGGCCGATATATCTGCTGCGCGGCGAGGACTGGACCGGCAAGACCGGCCTCGTCGACCTGCGCGACCGCCCCGCCTGAGCGGCAGGGTACGCGAACGGCAGAAGCCCGGTCAGGCGGGCCGGGCAGGCGGCAGGCGATAGGCCCGGACGGCGGTCGTCTCGAACAAGTGCCGGCGCTCGTCCACGCCGAGCCCCTGCCGATCGAGGATCTCCTGCAGCGCCTCCCACCAGCGCGCGTAGGTGCCGTGCAGGTTCGAGACCGGCCAGTTGCTCGCGAACATCAGCCGCTCCGGGCCGAAGCAGTCGAGGAAGTGCAGGACATAGGGCTCGACGTCCGCCGGTCGCCACTCGAAGAGTGCTCGCTCGATCAGGCCGGAGAGCTTGCAGAAAGCTCCCGTCTCGCGCGCCGGCCTGCGTGCCGAGGAAGCCGACATGGAAGAGCAGCACCGAGCCGTCGATGCCGTGCTTGGTGATATGCCCTCGGCCTCGGCGACATGAAGGTCCGCGTAGCCGATATTGGCATCAACCGTCAGCCGCACCATGACCGGATCGGCGCCACGCGCCCGGCGCGGCAGGCCGACGCTGATCGCAACGCCAGCCGCCAGCGAGGCCGAAGCCCTCCCGGCTAGCGTTCCCCGCCTCGACGATTTTCAGATCAAGGCAAGAGCTATCTGGAACACAGACGATAGCCAACGGGAATGCCGCGCTGTCCATGCGACGCCTTGTGCGAAGCGGGACAAATCCACGGTGCGTCGCCTTTCGCACTTGCGAGCATGGGTGAGCGGTGCATCTTAG
>Ga0116151_10001281_pt1 | contig 23408 bp, 19 predicted proteins | sample AD_UKC117_MetaG_FD_89893 | JGI IMG/M metagenome (GOLD analysis project Ga0116151, IMG submission 89893) | Active sludge microbial communities of municipal wastewater-treating anaerobic digesters from Hong Kong - AD_UKC117_MetaG | ecosystem: Engineered > Bioreactor > Anaerobic > Digestate... | reverse complement strand
GCCGACCAGATCGGCTGGGGCTCGCTCTTTCGCACCGAGCAGATGGCGAGGGCCGATACCGCCTACGGTGCTGGCTCGGTCCTGGCGGTCACCGCGACGCCCCGCGTGCCGGTGCTCTCGTACCTCGAAAGCCGCGCCTGGGCGGTCGAGCGCTTTCAGGCGGATGACGCTGCCGACCGCCGCTTCGCCGAGCTCTACCTCGACCCGACCACCGGCCTCGTCTTCGACCTCCTCGTGATCGCCGAAACGCCCGAAGCCTTGCGCTCCGACGCCCTGATCGTCACCTTTCGGGACAGCACGGGCTCCAATCTGCCCGGCACTTTCCTGGAACACGATGTGGCGCTCGAGCCCGCCCTCGGTGGTGCCCTCCACGCCGCCCGGGCCAGGGTCATGGTCGTTCTGCCGGACGGCCATGACTGGGCGACGGCCGAAGCGATGACGTTCGAGCTGCAGGCCCTCGACCAGGATTTCGCGCTGACCTGGACATTTCCCTAACCTCCCGCCCCTAGGCCGGCGGCAGGATCTTGCCGGGGTTGAAGAGGTTCTCCGGGTCGAGCATGTGCTTGATCTGGCGCATCAGCGAGACCGCCGCGTCGCCATGCTCGAGCGTCATGAACTTCGCCTTGCCATAGCCGACGCCGTGCTCGCCGGTGCAGGTGCCGCCGAGGCTGATGGCATGGCGGACCAGGCGCTCGTTGAGCCGTTCGGCCGCCTGCAGCTCCGCCGGGTCGGCCATGTCGATCAGATAGCCCATGTGGAAATTGCCGTCGCCCACATGACCCAGCGTAGTGACGAAGAAGGGCGCCTCGGCGGCGGCGCGGCGGGCTTCCCGGATGCATTCGCCGAGCGCCGAGATCGGTACGCAGACATCGGTGCCCCAGACCTTGGCACCCGGTCGCATCGCCAGCGTCGCGTAGTGGAGGTCGTGGCGCGCCTGCCAGAGGGCATTGCGCTCCTCGGGGCGAAGCGCCCAGCGGAAGGCCGAGCCGTCATTGCCGGCTGCCAGCTCGCCGACCATGGCCGCCTGCTCCTCGACGCTGGCGGCGCTGCCGTGAAACTCGAGGAAGAGGGTCGCCGTCGCCGGGTAGTCGAGCTTCGAGAAGCGGTTGACCGCCTCCATGACATTGCCGTCCAAGAGCTCCATCCGGGCGACGGGAATGCCGGCCTGGACGGTCTCCATGGCGGTGGCGACCGCTTGGTCGACGGACGGGAACGAGCAGACCGCCGAAGCCACCGCCTCGGGTCGCCCGTGGAGCCGGAGCGTGACCTCGGTGATGACGCCGAGCGTGCCCTCCGAGCCGACGAACAGCCGGGTGAGATCGTAGCCGGCCGACGACTTCCTCGCCCGGTTGGCGGTCTTGACGACGCGGCCGTCGGCCAGGACCACGGTCAGGGCCAGGACATTCTCGCGCATCGTGCCGTAGCGCACCGCATTGGTGCCCGAGGCGCGGGTCGCCGCCATGCCGCCTAGCGTGGCATCCGCACCCGGGTCGATCGGAAAGAAGAGCCCGCTGTCGCGCAGCTCCTGGTCGAGCTGCTTGCGGGTCACGCCGGCCTCGACCGTGACGTCCATGTCCTCCGGCCGCACCATCAGGATGCGGTTCATGCGCGAAAGGTCGAGGGCCACACCGCCTTCCAGTGCGGCCACATGCCCCTCGAGCGACGTGCCGACGCCGAAAGGCACAATGGGAAACCTGTGCCGCCGGCAGATCTCCACCGCGGCGACCACCTCGTCCGTCGAGCCCGGCCAGCAGACGGCGTCGGGCGCCCGGCAGGGATGGTAGGATTCGCCGCGACCGTGCTGCTCGCGCTCGGCGGGCCGGGTCGAGCAGCGCTCGCCGAAGAGGGCCCGAAGCCCATCGATGGCCGGGTTCTCAAGCGTCGATGGCGTATCCAAGCGGAGCTCCTTCAAGGGTATCGGCTTCAAGGATGTGGGCCCGGCCGCCATCCACGGGCGAGCCGGAGAGCCAGGGGGGCCAACCAGACCGCGACCGTAATGACACCTAGCACGGCGGCGATCGGGCGCGCGAAAAAGGCCAGGAGATCACCGTCGCCGATCATCATCGAGATCATGAAGTTCTGCTCGAGCAGGGGGCCGATGACGATCCCGAGGATCACCGGGGCGATCGGATAGCCGCTCGATTCCATGAGCCAGGCGACGACGCCGAGGACCAGCATCACGGCGATGCCGAAGACGGTGTTGTTGATGGCGAAGGCGCCGACCACGCAGAAGATCAGGATGAGCGGCAGGAGCAGGTTGCGCGGCACGGCGAGGACCGGTCGCGCGGCACGGATCGCCAGCCAGCCGAGCGGGATGAGCAGCAGGTTGGCAAGGAAGAAGGTGATGAAGATGGCATAGAGCATCGCCGGCTGCTCGACGAAGATCCTGGGGCCGGGATTGAGCCCCTTCATGAAGAGCACGCCGATGGCGATCGCCGTGATGGCGTCGCCCGGGATGCCGAAGACCATGGCCGGGACCCAGGCCGAGCTGAGCCCGCTATTGTTGGCCGAGCCCGCCTCGACGATGCCCTCGACATGGCCCTGGCCGAACTTCTCGGGCGTCTTCGAGAAGCGCTTGGCGTTGGCGTAGGCGATCCAGGCGGCGATGTCGCCGCCGGCGCCGGGCAGGGCACCCACCGTCGTGCCGAGCGCACTGCCGCGCAGCACGTTCAGCCGATAGCGCCAGAGCACGGCCCCGAGCCCCCTGAACGGGTTGCCGACATTGACCTTCGGCACCGTGCCCAGGGACGTGCCATCGGTGATGTTGCGCAGCACCTCGGAGACCGCGAACATGCCGATCATCGCGGGAATGAAGCTGACCCCGCCCATGAGCTCGACCGAGCCAAACGTGAAGCGCGGCAGGCCCGAGGTGATGTCGAGTCCGATCGTCGCGATGAAGAGGCCGAGCGTGAGCGAGACCACGCCCTTCGCCCGGTCCGCGGCACTGACGAAGGCAGCCGAGGTGAGGCCGAGGGCCGCGAGCCAGAAATACTCGAAGCTGGAGAAGCCGAGGGCGATGCGGGCGAGCAGCGGGGCCGCGACCACCAGCACCAGCGCCCCGAACAACCCGCCGAGCGCGGCGCAGACGAGGCCGGCGCCGAGGGCGAGCTCCGGCTGGCCGGCGCGGGTCAGCGCATAGGCCTCGTCCGTGTAGGCGGCCGAGGCCGGGGTGCCGGGAATGCGCAGGAGCGCACCCGGTATGTCGCCGGCGGTGATCGCCATGGCGGTGCAGGCGACGATGGCGGCGACCGCGGGCAGCGGCGCCATGAAGAAGGTGACCGGCACGAGGAGCGCCGTCGCCATGGTCGCCGTGAGGCCGGGCACTGCGCCGACGAAGAGCCCGAAGAACGCCGCCGCCAGGATGACGAGCAGCACCTCCGGATCGAGCACCAGTGCCCAGGCGGCGAGCAGGTCGGCCATGGGCGATGCCTAGAGCAGGAAGCCGAGCGGCCCGGCCGGCAGCGGCACGAGGAGCAGGCGGGTGAAGACGAGATGGACAACGACGGCCACGGCGCAAGCCCAGAAGACTGCCGGAAGGGGGCGCACGCCGAGGATCAGCATCAACCCGCCACTGTAGACCGCGGCGAGCAGCGGAAAGCCCACCGGCTGCCAGAGGACGAGCATCGCCACCAGACCACCGAGCAGCCAGAGCACGGCCACCTGCACCCGGCGGTCATGGCCGAGCGTGCCGATCGAGAAGAGCGGTCGCTCGGCCCCGCCGCGCCAGAGCACGACCAGGCCGGCGGCAGCCATGGCGATGCCGATCAGGGTCGGAAAGGTCGCCGGGCCGAAACGCTGGCCGGGCATGTCGGGGAGGCCGGACGCCGTCCAGAGGAGGAGGGCGGCGCCGGCGACGACGACGCCACCCGACAGGCCATCGGCAAGCCGCATGACCTATTTGGCGAGACCCACCGCCTGCATCGCCGCACCGAAATTCGCGTCGGCCGTGGCGAGATAGGCCGCGAAGTCGTCGGGTGCCGCCCAGGTGACGCCGAAGCCGCGGCCGGCCATGAACTCCTTGAACTCGGCGCTGGCGACGATCTCCTCGAGCGCCGGGACCAGCACCTCCGCGACCTCCTCCGGCATGCCGGCGGGCCCGGCGATGCCGCGCCAGGCGCCGGTCGTCCAGTCGACGTCGATGGCCTCGGCGACGGTCGGGATGTCCGGGAAGGCCGGGTCACGCTCGCTCGCCATGACGGCCAGCGTCCTGACCTCGCCCGCATCGACCAGCGAGCGCACCTCGGGCATGGTGGTGGAGACGACGTCGATGGCGTCCGAGACCAGGAGCTGCAGCGAGGGTGCCGCCCCCTCGGCCGGGATCCAGGGAATGGCGTCCGGTGCGCGGCCCGAGGCCTGCAGCAGGCCGGCGAGCCCGAGATGCGCCGCACCGCCCTGGTTGGCGCCGGAAGCCTTGTGCTGCCCGGGCGCAGCGTCGACCATCTCGAGCAGCGCGCCGAGATCGGCCGCCTCGAAGTCGGCCCGCACGTGGATCGCCGTCGGATCGGTGTTGTAGAGCCCGAAGAGGCTGTAGTCCTCGAAGGTCAGCGGCGAGGTGCCGATCCAGTGGAACATCGAGAGCTCGGTGGTGATGACGCCGAGCGTGTAGCCGTCGGGCGCCGCGTTGGCGATGTCGGTATGGCCGACCACGCCGCCGCCGCCGGTGCGGTTGACGACGTTGAAGGGCTGGCCGAGCCGCTCCTCCAGCATCGATGCCACGATCCGCCCGGTGGCATCGGTGCCGCCGCCGGCCGACCAGGGCACGATCAACGTGACCGGCCGCTCCGGCCAGGCGGCCAGCGCCGCCGAGGTCGTGGCGAGGGTGACGGCGGCGACCAGCCCCGCTGCCGCCAGACGGATTCCTGCTCTTTCGTTCATTGTTGCCTCCCCGGGCGTTTTGTCGTGCAGCTTCAGGCGGCAGTCTGTAGCGATACCCCCATCGCCTGCAAGGCTTCGCGGATGTTCTTCTTCTGCGTCTCGCTCGGCGCGTGCATCGGCGGCCGTGGCAGGCCGGCGGCACAGCCCTGCAGGGTCAGCGCATACTTGGTGCAGGCCGGCAGGTTGTCCGCCTCGATCGCGTTCCAGACCCGCAGGAGCTGCAGATGCAGCTCCTTCGCCCGGGCATGGTCTCCCGCCTGGCAGGCGTCCCAGAGCGCCACGCAGGCATGCGGTGCCGCGGTCGGCAGGGCGGCGATGGTGCCGTGCGCCCCCAGCATGAAGGCCGGGTAGAGGAGGGCGTCGACGGCCGTGAAGACGAGATCCTCGGGCTCGGTGATGAACAGGAGGTCGGCGACGCGCTTGAGGTCCCCGGCACTCTGCTTGACCCCGACCACGCCCGGCACCTCGCGGAAGATGCGATAGAGGAGCTGCGGCGAGAGATAGACCCAGGGCACGACATTGTAGATCAGGATCGGCTTGCCGGTCTCGCCCGCCAGCCGGCGGAAATGCTCCACCATGGCGTCGTCGCTCGGCTTGAACAGGTAGTGCACCGGCGTGACCTGCAGGGCCACCACATCCAGGTGCGCGATCGACCTGGCGCGGCGGATGGCGTCGCGCGTGCTGTCGACGATGATGCCGGCAACGACCGGCACGCGCCCCGCCACCTCGTCGACGGTCGTCTCCATGAGGCGCACGAACTCCTCGTGGTCGAGCGTATGCCCCTCGCCGGTGCTGCCGCCAGCCGCCAGCCCATGCACCCCGGCGCCCAGCAGAAAGCGCACCTGGGCGCGAATCCCGGCCTCGTCGATCTCGCCCGCCGCATCGAACGCGGTGGTCGTCGGTGGCACGATGCCGAAAAGACGATCACGAACCTGGCTCATGGCAATGCTTGGCCTTCCCTGTCGAGTTGCCGTCGTGTTCCATTTGGCGGAACGTCGTTCCAGATGATCGATCGCCATAGACCCGCGCCACGAGACCGTCAATCCCGACGACCGTCGCAGCGGCCCCATTGCCCGCCGCGCAACGATTGCCGTTCGCCCGCCCGATGCACTAATCTCGAGTCATCGGATGGGTGGCTGAGCGGTTGAAAGCACCGGTCTTGAAAACCGGCGTGGGTTCATCCCCACCGTGGGTTCGAATCCCACCCCATCCGCCAAGCTCTCACGTCGTCGATCCCGCAAATGGCCCACACGCGGCCGTGGCCGCTCTTTCGGGTCCTTCCAAAGAGACCGCGACGTGGTGGCGATTCCGGAAGTGCGGCCACTCGGGATCTTCAAGGGAACCTTTCGCCGCTGGCCCTGGTTGGGACGGCAATCGAAAGGTGGTGCGATGGCGCCGAGAACGTTCTGGAAAGGATATTTGAAGCTCTCTCTCGTGAGCTGTCGCGTGGCCATGGTGCCCGCCAGCTCGGACCGGGAAAAGATCCGCTTCCGCACGCTCAACCGGGAGACCGGCAACACGATCACGTCACGCTATGTCGACGCCGAAACCGGCACGCCCGTCACCGACGACGCCTTGGCGAAGGCCTACGAGGTGGCCGAAGATCGCCTCGTGATCCTCGAGGACGAGGAGCTGGAGAGCGTGGCGCTCGAGAGCACGCGAACGATCGACATCGACTGCTTCGTCGAGCGCGATTCGATCGGCTGGATCTGGCTCGACACGCCGCATTACCTCTTCCCCGACGACAGGGTGGGCGAGGAGGCGTTCGCCGTCATCCGCGAGGCCATGGAGCGGACCGGCACTGTCGCCATCTCGCGAGTGGTGCTGTATCGGCGGGAGCGCGCCCTGATGCTGGAGCCGCGCGAGAGGGGCATCGTCGCCTGGACCCTGCGCTACGGCGACGAGGTGCGCTCGGCCGAGGCGGCCTTCGCGAAGGTCGAGGAGCAGGGGCCCGACGAGAAGCTGATGGGGCTCCTGGGCGAGCTGATCGAGGCCCGCACCCGTCCCTGGGCCCCGACGCTCGTCACCGATCCGGTCGAAGGTCGACTGGCCGGGCTCGTCGCCGCGAAGCAGCGCAAGCGGAAGCCCGCGCCGAAGCGCCAGCGGACCGCCGCCCCGGTGGCGGCCAGCGGCGATAACGTGGTTTCCATCTTCGATGCGCTCCGGCGCAGCCTGGCCGAGGAAAAAAAGCGCCGCTGAGGCTCGGTGCCAACGCAGCCTTGCGGAACTCGCCACAGGGTTCGCGAGCAAGCTTCCTCAAACGTGGCACAGAGCCAGCTCGCCCTCGGAGGGATGGCCTGCCCGAGCTCTGCCGGAACCGCCGACCACATGACGGGTTGAGCGTCCGAGGACGGCGCGGGTCGCAGGCAGGCCAAGCGAGAGCTTGTCGTCCCCGTGTATTCGTACTTCCGCCGAGGAGGCCACGGACGATGGAGAACGCTTCGACTGGTGCCGAGGGTGGCGCTGTCCAGGCCCGCTCGACGATGCGCGTGACCCTCGAGGTCAATGGCAGGGAGCACGCCCTCGACGTTCAGGCGCGCACCACCCTGCTCGATGCGCTGCGCGATCGCCTTCACCTGAACGGGACCAAGAAGGGTTGCGCCCTGGGTCAGTGTGGCGCGTGCACCGTCCTCATGGACGGCGAGCGGGTCAATGCCTGTCTGGTGCTCGCGGTCATGGCCCAGGGGCGCCACATCACCACGATCGAGGGCCTGCGCGGAGGCGATGGTCTGCTTCACCCGCTGCAACGGGCCTTCCTCGACCATGACGGCTTCCAGTGCGGCTACTGCACGCCCGGACAGATCATGTCGGGCGTGGGCTGCATCGAGGAAGGCCATGCCGGTTCGAGAGCCGAGATCAGACAATACATGAGCGGCAATATCTGCCGCTGCGGCGCCTACGTGAACATCGTCGAGGCGATCTTCGAAACCGCCGTGGGGACGAGGCCATGAGCGGGCTTGCCTACGCCCGTGCCGCGTCGCTCGAGAGCGCGACGGAGGTGATCGGCTCGCATCGCGCTGCCGAGGTCATCGCTGGCGGCACCGATCTGCTCCAGCGTCTGGAGGAGCACGTGCTGCCGCCGCCCCTGGTCGTCGACATCAACGGCGTCGAGGGGTTGCGTGCGATCGAGGTCGACGACCACGAGATCCGTCTCGGTGCGCTCGTGCGTCTGAACCAGGTCATCGAGAGTGCCCCGGTGCGCGACGCCTTTCCCGCCATCGTCGAGGCCTTGATCGTCACCGCCTCGCCGCAGGTGCGCAATCTCGCGACGGTCGGCGGCAATCCGTTGCAGAAGACCCGATGCCTGTACTTCCGCGACCAGTCCACACCCTGCAACAAGCGGGAGCCCGGGTCGGGGTGCGGTGCGCTCGAAGGGCGCAATCGCATCAACGCGATCCTGGGCGGCAGCGAGCACTGCATCGCAACTCACCCGTCGGACTTCGCCGTCGCCATGGCGGCCCTCGATGCGACGGTGCTGGTCGTCGGTGCGCGGGGCGAGCGAAGGCTGCCCTTCACGGAGCTTCACCGACTGCCGGGCGACACCCCGCATCTGGAGCATAATCTAGCCCCGGACGAGGTCATCGAAGGCTACCGGCTCACCCGCACACCGCTCGCCCGCCATTCGCACTATCTCAAGGTCCGCGACCGGGGCGAGTTCGAATGGGCGATCTGCTCGGCGGCCGTCGCCCTCGAGCTGGACCACGGCGGCAGGATCGCGGACGCGCGTGTGGCCGTCGGTGGCGTCGCCACCAAGCCTTGGCGGCTGGGGCAGGTCGAGACTGCCCTGCAGGGGCGCCAAGCCACGGCCGAAGCCTTCGCGGAGGCCGCCGCTCTTTCCGTGCAGAACGCCGTGGCCCATGGGGACAACGCGTACAAGCTGGCGCTGCTGCCGCGCACGATCGCCCGCGCCCTGACCGAGTTGAGGGAGAGGCTCTGATGGGCGCCATCGGCAAGCCGGTAGCTCGCGTCGACGGTCCGGCCAAGGTGACCGGTACAGCCACCTATGCCGCCGAGTTCCACCCGGAGAACATGGCCTATGCGGCGCTCGTCCACGGCACGATCCCTCGGGGCTGGATCAAATCGATCGCGACCGACGCGGCCGAGAGCGTGCCGGGTGTCATCGCGGTCGTGACCCATCTGAATGCCCCACGGCTGCCTTGGAAGCCGGTCGATGCGGCTCCGGTCGATCCAGGCGAGGGCGAGCAGCTCAGGCCTTTGCACTCCGACGAGATCCTCTTCGCCGGTCAGCCCATCGCTCTCGTGATTGCCGAATCACAGGAAACGGCGCGCGCGGCCGCGGCCCTTGTCTCCTTCACCTGCGTCCCGAGTGACGGTGCAGGGCTCGTCTTCGACCGCGCCAGGGCTCGCCCGCCCAGCGACGGGACTCGAGAGAGCTACCCGGCCGAATGGGAGCGGGGCGACGCCGAGGGCGCTTTCGCCTCGGCCCCCCGGCGCATCGAGGGCAGCTATCTCCAGCCGCGGCTCTTCCACAATGCGATGGAGCCGCATGCGACCATTGCCGCCTGGGACGACGAAGGCAAGCTGACGCTCTGGGACAAGTCGCAATGGGTCGACAACGTCCGCGATCAGATCACGCGCAATTTCGGGCTGGCCGAGGACGAGGTCCGGGTCATCTCGCCTTTCGTCGGCGGCGCGTTCGGTTCGGCGCTGCGCTGCTGGCCGCACGTCACCATGGCCGCCATGGCAGCGAGGATCGCCCGCCGGCCGGTTCGCCTCGAGCTCACGCGGCGGGAACTCTACACCGCGGTCGGCTACCGCCCCTACACGCTGCAGGACGTCAAGCTGGCCGCGGACGAGGACGGCAGGCTGCGCTCCGTCATCCAGACGGCTTACGGCCTCACGTCGGCCTATGAGGATTACGGCGAGGAAGTCCTCGATCCAGTCGGCATGCTCTACGATACGATGAGCGCGAGGACCGTCTACCGGCTGGTCGAGCTCGACACCAATACGCCGACGCCGATGCGCGGCCCGGGTGCCGTCACTGGCGTCTTCGCGCTGGAAATGGCGATCGACGAGATGGCGGACGCCATGGACATGGATCCGCTGGAGTTCCGGCTCAAGAACTACGCCGAGCGTGATCTGAAGAAGGACCTCCCCTTCTCGAGCAAGGCGCTGCGATCGTGCTACGAGACCGCGGCCCTTCGCTTCGGCTGGGAGAAGCGCGATCCGCGGCGCCGGGCCATGCACGATGGCAACATGCTCGTTGGCTACGGCATGGCGACCGCGGTCTGGCCCGCGATGCAGGCACCCGCCTCGGTGCGCATCAGGCTCTTCGCCAATGGGACGGCGGTCGTGCGGACGGCGGCCAGCGACATGGGTCCCGGCACTTATACCTCGATGACCCAGGTCGCGGCGGACCGTCTGGACCTGCCCGTCGAGCGGGTGACCTTCGAGCTCGGCGACAGCAGCCTGCCCATGGCGCCCGTCCATGGCGGCTCGATGACGATGGCGAGCGTCGGCAACGCCGTCGCGGCCGGCTGCAAGAAGCTTCGCGACGACATCGCCAGGCTCGACGGCGCCGAGGACGGCGAGCATCCGGTGGAGACGCTCATGCGCCTTCGCCGTGACAGCTTCGAGGTCGATGGCGCGGCCGAGCCGGGCGCGGAAGCCGGGACGCATTCCAGCTACGCTTTCGGCGCCGTCTTTGCCGAAGTGAGGGTCGATCCGGATTTCGGCACCGTCCGCGTGCCACGGCTGGTCGGCGCCTATGACGGCGGTGTCATCGTCAACCCCCGCACCGCCCGCAGCCAGGCGATCGGCGGCATGGTCCAGGGCATCGGCATGGCGCTCATGGAAGCCGGCGAATGGGACGACCGCCTGGGCCGGGTCATGAACGCCAATCTCGCCGAGTACCTGGTGCCTGTCCACGCCGATGTGGAGGAGCTGGAGGCCGTCTTCGTCGAGAGCGAGGATCGGATCTTCAACCCCCTCGGCGTCAAGGGCATCGCCGAGATCGCGCTCTGCGGCGTCGCACCCGCCATCGCCAACGCCGTGTGGCACGCCACAGGGTTGCGGATCAGGGAGCTGCCGCTGACGCCGGACCGGCTGCTCATGGCGGAGCAGGCGGCACGAACGTCCTGAATTCACTCCATTCCTTCAACCCTGTCGAGGAGGAAATCCATGTCCGAGAAGCGTGACGCGATCGAGGTCGCGGACCAGAAGCTGCAGCGCGGCGACGGTGGCGAGTACCACCAGATAGCTGGCGGCGATGGCGAGGTCCTCACCACCAACCAGGGGGTGCCGGTTTCGGACGACCAGAACTCGCTGCGGATCGGGCCGCGCGGCCCCCTGGCGATGGAGGATTTCCATTTTCGCGAGAAGCTCTTCCATTTCGACCACGAGCGCATCCCGGAGCGGGTCGTGCACGCGCGCGGCATGGGTGCCCACGGCTATTTCGAAACCTACGAGTCGCTCGCCGACGTGACTCGCGCGGACCTCTTCCAGCGCAAGGGCGAGAAGACCGAGGTTTTCGCCCGCTTCTCGACCGTGGCGGGCAACAAGGGCTCGGCCGACATCGCCCGCGACGTGCGCGGCTTCGCCGTCAAGTTCTACACGAGGGAGGGCAACTGGGACCTCGTCGGCAACAACATCCCGGTCTTCTTCATCCAGGACGCGCTCAAGTTCCCGGACCTCGTCCACGCGGCGAAGCAGGAGCCCGATCGCGGCTTCCCGCAGGCGCAGACGGCGCATGACACGTTCTGGGACTTCATCTCGCTGACGCCCGAGAGCATCAACATGGCGCTCTGGATCATGTCGGACCGGACGATCCCGCGCTCGCTCCGCTTCATGGAGGGCTTCGGCGTCCACACCTTCCGGCTGGTCGACGCCGAGGGCAAGTCGACCTTCGTCAAGTTCCACTGGAAGCCCAAATCCGGCATGCAGTCGGTGGTCTGGAACGAGGCGCTGAAGATCAACGGCGCAGATCCGGACTACCATCGTCGCGATCTCTGGGACGCGATCCAGATGGGCGACTATCCGGAATGGGAGATGGGGCTGCAGCTCTTCGACGAGGCCTTCGCGGAGCAATTCGACTTCGATGTCCTCGACCCGACCAAGATCATCCCCGAGGAGGTGCTGCCGATCCGGCGGGTCGGCCGGATGGTGCTCGACCGGGTCGTCGACAACTTCTTCGCCGAGACCGAGCAGGTCGCCTTCTGCACGCAGAACGTCGTGCCCGGCATCGACTTCACGGACGATCCTTTGCTGCAGGGTCGCAACTTCTCCTATCTCGACACCCAGCTCAAGCGGCTCGGCAGCCCGAACTTCCACAAGATCCCCGTCAACAGTCCGCGCGGCTGCCCGTTCGCCAATTTCCAGCAGGACGGCCACATGCGCATGCAGGTGCCGAAGGGCCGCGCCCTGTATCAGCCGAACTCGTTCGGCGGGCCGCGCGAGGCGCCGAGAACGGGTTTTCGCACCTACCCGGCCGAGGTGAGCGGCCAGAAGCTGCGGATGCGCCCGGAAAGCTTCGCCGACCACTACAGCCAGGCACGCCAGTTCTATCGCAGCCAGACCGAGGTGGAGCAAAACCATATCGTGTCGGCGTTCACCTTCGAGCTCTCGAAGGTCGAGACCGTGGCGATCCGCGAGCGCATGGTGGCCCACCTGCTCACCGTCGACGAAGATCTGGGCACGAAGGTGGCCGCGGGTCTGCGCCTGAAGAGCCTGCCCAACGCCGCCCCACCCGCCGTCGAGCCGCGCACCGATCTGGCAAGGTCACCAGCCCTCAGCATCCTGCTCAACGGCCCGCGGTCGTTCGCCGGGCGCAAGGTCGGCGCGCTCGTCACCGATGGCGTCGATGCGGAGATCCTCGCCGCGCTCAAGACCGCCCTGGAGAAGGAAGGCGCCATGCTGAAGCTCGTCGCCCCCATGGTGGGCGGCGTCGAAGCCAGCGACGGAACCTGGCTCGAGGCGGACGAGAAGATCGACGGCGGCCCCTCGGTCCTCTTCGACGCAGTGGCGATCCTCCCGTCCGAGGCCGGCTGCGCCCAGCTCGTCGACGAGGCGACGGCCCGCGACTTCGTAGCCGATGCCTTCGCCCACCTGAAGTTCATCGCCTATTCGCCCGCCGCCGAGCCGCTGCTGCGGAAGGCCGGCATCCTCGAGGCGCTGGACGAAGCGTGCATCGCGCTCGACTCGAGCAGCGACGCCCAGCCCTTTGTCGAGGCCTGCCGCAAGCTCCGCCATTGGCCGCGGGAAACCGCGGTCAAGCAGGTCTAGGTCATGACGTTGCCCGAAAGCGAGCCGGCTCGCCGGCTCCCGTCGGCCGGCGTGCTGAAAGCGGCGAGAACTCACATGAAGCAACGCGGTGGCGGCTGTTCGATCCGTCCACACGCGGGACCCATCCTCCGTGTCGGACGCAACTGCGGCACGATCGCGGCCGCGCGGCGTGCCGCTGTTATCGTGGACGCTGCCCGGTACTTTGCTGCCCTGCACAGCGTCCTCAGGAAGGCCGAACGCTCGGTGCTGATCCTCGGGTGGGATTTCGACGCCGGCATCGCCCTCCACCCGGACTCGCGGCAGTCGGAACAACTCGGCAATTTCCTGCGCGCGTTGGTGGAGGAGCGGCCGACCCTCGAGGTGCGCGTGCTGGTCTGGAACCTGGCGACCGTGCATTCGCCTGGCGCGACCGCTCCCTTGCTGTTCGGCGCCTCCTGGCATGAGCATCCCCGCATCCGGGTCGCGCTGGACAGCCTGCACCCGATCTACGCGGCGCAGCATCAGAAGATCGTCTGCGTCGATTCCATCGCCTTCGTCGGCGGGATCGACCTGACGGTCGAACGCTGGGACACGACCCGCCACGCCCCGAACGACGGCGGCCGCACCAGCCCCGACGGCGGCGCCTACCGACCGGTTCATGACCTGCAGTGGATGATCGATGGTGCGGCCGCGCAAGCTGTCTGTCGGATCGCTCGGGAGCGCTGGCGAGTGGTGACCGGCGAGACCATCACATCCTCGACGAGTTCGCTCGACCCTTGGCCGTCTGACGTGGAGCCCGATTTCGAGAATGTTCCCATGGCTGTGGCGCGAACGGCGCCGGCCTATAACGGTGCGCCCGAGGTCCGCGAGGTGGAGACGCTCGTTCTCGACGCTCTCGTCGCGGCGAAGAGTCGGATATACATCGAAACGCAGTACTTCGCCGAACCCCGGATTGCAGACGTTCTGGCGAGACATCTGGCGCGAGAAGGCGGGCCCGAGATCGTCGTGGTCGTCAGCCGGGCTGCACGCGGCGTCATCGAGAAATGGGTCATGGGGAACAACCGCGACCGACTGGTCAGGCGCCTCCGCCGCGCCGACAGGCACGGCCGCTTTCGCGCATACTGCCCCGTCGTTCGTGGCTCCAGCCAGGTCGAAATTCTCGTTCACTCGAAGCTGCTCGTCGTCGACGACCAGTTCTTGAAGATCGGCTCGTCCAACCTCAACCGCCGCTCGATGGGGCTCGATGCCGAATGCGACATGGCCCTCGAGGCCGGCGAGCAGCGCACGGCCGCCGGCATTCGTGCCGTCCGCAACCGCGTGATTGCGGAGCACCTCGGCAAGACTGCCGGGGCGTTCGCCGAAGCAGCCCGATCCACAGGCTCCATCATCGCCGCGATCGAACGACTGAATGACGGTCCTCGCAGGCTCGAGGGGCTGGGTATTCGAGACCGGGGACCGACGCATGTCATGCCCGGCACCCGCATCCTCGATCCGCTGACGCCCTTCCGGCTTTCCTCGCTACTGTGGCGCAGGCATTGAGCGCGTCGGCGAAGGAAAGGTCCCGGCCGTGCTCTCGGCCTGCTTTCGGCGCTCCCCGCGCCTGCGTCACCCGCCGCGCCGGCTGATCGACAAGGCGCGAGAGAGGAACTTGCCGAGGGGCGAGCCGTTGTGTGTCTACACGGGAGGGCTCGGTGGTCGATGGCTCAAGTTTTTTCCCGGGCGGCGGATTCCTATCTCAGGTTGGGGCTCATCATCATATCGGGGCTCGTCGCCGGCGGGCTGCTGCTGGCGAGTGGTCTCGTTCGATCGGACTACCTCACCGGCGTAGGGGTGGCGATGGAGCAGCCGGTGCCTTTCAGCCATAAGCACCATACGGGCGAGCTCGGCATCGACTGCCGCTATTGCCACGACCAGGTCGAGACCGCCGCCAGCGCGGGCTACCCGCCGAGCCACACCTGCATGACCTGCCACTCGCAGCTGTGGAGCAACGCGGCAGCGCTGGCCCCGGTGCGCCAGAGCTTCACCGACGACCGGCCGCTGCGCTGGAACCGCATCCACGACCTGCCGGACTACGTCTACTTCAACCATTCGATCCACGTCGCCCGAGGTGTCGGCTGCGCCGAGTGCCACGGGCCCGTCGATCGAATGACCCGCATCTATCAGGCCCGGCCCTTCTACATGCGCTTCTGTCTCGACTGTCACCGCGATCCGGCGCCGCATCTGCGACCGCCGGAGCAGGTTTTCAACCTCGACTGGCAGCCGCCGCCGGACCGGGCCGCCTTTGGTCGAAGGCGCATGGCGGAGCTCGACATCCAGCCCCGCCACCTCGACAGCTGCTACATCTGTCACCGCTGACCATGAATAGGCACCTCGCGATCCACCGACCCCTGACGCGGCAACTCGACCAGGAGAAGGGCCGGCGCCTCTGGCGCGCCCTCGACGAGCCGGCGAGGCTCGAAGAGGCGCTGGAGCGCGAGCTTCCAGACCTCGGCCCGCTGCCCGGCCAAGCCAGCCGGCGCGAGGTGCTGCGTGTCATGGCGGCGTCGCTGGCGCTGGCCGGCCTCGGCGGCTGCGATCCGGTCCAGCCAGAGGAGCGGGCATTGCCCCATGTCGGCATGCCCGAATTCGGGGCAGCGGGAGAGCCGCGCCTCTATGCAGCCGCGAGCCTGCTGAATGGCTATGCCATTCCGCTCCTGGTCGAGACCGTGGACGGTCGCCCGATCAAGGTGGAAGGCAACCCGGAGCATCCGCTGACCCGCGGCGGCACCGACCTGTTCGCGCAGGCCGCGGTGCTCGACCTCTACGACCCAGACCGTTCCCGAACCACCGCCTATCTGGGCGAAGTCCGGCCGTGGCCAGAGGCGCAGCGCGATCTCCTGGTCAAGGCGCAGGAGCTGGAGCGTCGCGGCGGAGAAGGCCTGGCAATCCTCAGCGGCACGATCACCTCGCCGACCACGGTGCGCCAATTGCGCCGGCTGCAGGACCGTTTTCCGGCGCTGCGGCAGTTTCGCCACGAACCGGTCGGCGACCAAAGGCGTCAGGCAGCGAGCCTCCTCGCCTTCGGCCGCCCATTGGATCAGCGCTATCGGCTCGAGCGGGCGCGGGCAGTGCTCGCGCTGGAAGCCGATCCACTCGGGCCCGGCCCGGCGCAGATCGCCAACGCCCGGGGGTTTTCAGATGCCCGGCGGGCCGCGCTCGAGGAGGGGCGTGCCATGCGGTTGCTGGCGGTCGAGAGCACCCCGACCCTGACCGGCGCCAAGGCCACCGAGCGCTGGCCGGCGGATTCGGCGCTGGTGGAAGCCGTGGTCGTGGCGCTCGCCCGGCAGTTGGGCATCGGACCCGCCGAGGCGGTCGATCTGCCGCTCGGGCTGCGGTCCTGGCTGCTCGCGGCATCCGCGGAACTCGAGCAGGCCGGCAAGGCCGCACTGGTGGCGCTTGGCCACCACCTGCCGCCGCGGCTGCAGGCGCTCGGCTACCGGATCAACGAGCGCCTCGGTGCGCTGCATCATACCATCGAGCTGACCGAGCCTGCGGCCTGGCAACCCGACGGGGTCGGCGACCTCGAGGATCTGGCCGAGGCGCTCCGGGGCGGGTCCGTCGACACCCTGCTGATGCTCGATACAAACCCGCTCTACACCGCACCCGACGACCTGGATCTTGCGGCGCTCCTGCGGCAAGTGCCGCTCACCGTGCATCTCGGCCAGTATCAGGATGAGACCGCGGCCGCGAGCCGCTGGCACATCCCGATGTGTCACGCGTTCGAGGGCTGGCGCGACGCCCGAGCGGTCGACGGCACCGCCACCATCCTTCAACCGACGATCCGGCCCCTCCACGCGAGCCACACCGAGGCCGAACTGCTGGCAACGTTGGCGGGCGATCCTGACGTCACACCCTATGACGCGGTGCGGACAACCTGGCGCGATATGCTCGGCGAGGAAGGCTTCGAGGCGCGATGGGCCAAGCTGCTGAGCGACGGCTTCGCCGCCGAGACCGCCGCCGCGCGGGTGACCGATGCGCCGCGCCCAATCGAGGTCGCGCCGCCACCCGCCACAGCGGAGGCGGGCACGCTCGAGGCGGTGTTCCGCCCCGATCCGTCGATCTGGGACGGCCGCTTCGCCAACAACCCGTGGTTGCAGGAGCTGCCCAAACCCTTGTCCAAGCTCACCTGGGACAACGTCGCCGCGATCAGTCCGGCGCTCGCCGCCGCGCAGCGCCTCGCCAATGGCGATCGGGTGCGGATTTCGGCGGGCGAGCGCCTGCTCGAGGCGCCGGTCTGGATCCTGCCCGGTCAGGCCGAGCGCACGGTCACCCTGTATCTGGGCTACGGCCGAAAGCTCGCCGGGCGGATAGGCAACGGCGTTGGCTACGACGCCTACCGGCTGCGCCGCGAGGCCGACCCGTGGCGCCTCGATGACGTCACCTTGCAGGCGGTGGGCGCGGCGGCTGCGCTGGCCACGACGCAGCTCCACCGCACCATGGCCGGTCATGATCTGATCCGCCAGACCACGCCCGAGGCCGTGCGCGCCGGCACGCCCGTGGCGCCACCGTTCGAGGAGCCCTCGCTCTACCCGGACTGGCCCTATGCCGAGGAAAGCTGGGGCATGGTGATCGACCTCGACACTTGCATCGGCTGCAATGCCTGCGTCGTCGCGTGCATGGCCGAGAACAACGTGCCGGTGGTCGGCAAGGAGCAGGTGGCGATGGGCCGGGAGATGCACTGGCTGCGCGTCGACACCTATTACGAGGGCGCTCCCGGCAACCCCGAGACCCACTTCCAGCCGGTGCCGTGCATGCATTGCGAGCAAGCTCCCTGCGAGGTCGGCTGCCCGGTCAATGCAACGGTGCACGGACCCGAGGGGCTCAATCAAATGGTCTACAATCGGTGCGTCGGCACCCGGACCTGCGCCAGCTACTGCCCCTACAAGGTGCGCCATTTCAACTTCTTCGACTATGCCGGCGGCGAGAGCGAGGGCCGCGTGCCGCAACGCAATCCGGAGGTCACCGTGCGCGCCCGCGGCGTCATGGAGAAGTGCACCTATTGCGTGCAGCGAATCAGTCGGGCGCGGATCGCGGCCAAGACGGACGAACGCGCGATCCGCGATGGCGAGGTCGTCACCGCCTGCCAGGGTGCCTGTCCGACGCGTGCGATCGTCTTCGGCGACCTCAACGACCCGGACAGCGCGATCCGCCGCGCCAAGGCCAGTCCACGCAACTACGCGCTTCTCGAGGAGCTTGGCGTGCGGCCGCGCACGACGTACCTCGCCAAGGTGGCTCCGTCCGGCCGGCGCGGCTCCGAGCCGGCGTGAGCAATGGACACGACCGCACAGGATGTGAGACGTCGACGTAGCGATATCCTGCCGCGCCATCTGAGCTATCGTGCCGTCGGCCGGCAAGTCGCGCTGATTCCGCTCGACTACCCGCATCCCCGGCAGTGGCGCATCGGCTTTGCCGTCTGCAGCGTCTTCGTCGTCGTGTGGGCGGTTTCCGTGCTCTGGCTGTTCTGGGGCGGGGTCGGCGTCTGGGGGATCCAGATGCCGGTGCCATGGGGGCTCGCGATCGCCAACTACGTGTGGTGGATCGGCATGGGCCATGCCGGCACGCTGATCTCGGCGCTGCTGCTGCTGATGAACCAGGGCTGGCGCAACTCTCTCAATCGCTTCGCCGAGGCGATGACCGTGTTCGCGGTGCTGATGGCCGGCATGTACCCGATCCTCCACCTCGGTCGGCCGTGGCTGTTCTACTGGTTGATACCGTATCCCGACACGATGACCGTGTGGCCGCAGTTCAAGAGCCCGCTCGAGTGGGACGTCTTCGCCGTGGGCACGTATCTCGTCGTCTCGGTGACCTTCTGGTATGTTGGCCTAATCCCCGATCTCGGCTCGATGCGCGACCGCGCGACAAGGCGCGCACCCCAGGTGCTCTACGGCCTGCTGGCGCTCGGCTGGCGAGGTTCGGCGCGGCACTGGAAGCGCTGGCAGGTGAGCTACTGGATCTGTGCCGGCATCGGCGTGCCGCTCGTGGTCTCGGTGCACAGTGGTGTAAGCCTGCTGTTCGCCGTCGGCCTCGAGCCCGGCTGGCACAGCACGATCTTTCCCGTCTACTTCGTCCTCGGCGCGGTCTTCGAGGGTTTCGCGGTGGTGCTGCTGATCTCGATCACGCTGCGTGCCACCTTCGCCTTTTACGATCTGGTGACCCCCCGCCACCTCGACATCCTCGCCAAGCTGGTTCTCGCGACCGGCTTGATGACCAGCTACGGCTACGTTTTCGAGACCTTCCACGCCTGGTACTCGGGCGATCCGTTCGAGCGCCAGACGATGCTCGATCGTCTCTGGGGCGACTATGCCTGGGCCTATTGGGCGACCATCGCATGCAACGTGCTCGCGATCCAGCCGCTCTGGTTCCCGGCCGTGCGGCGGCGGGTCTGGCTCCTCGCCGTGATCGCCGGGCTCGTGACCTTCGGCATGTGGACGGAGCGATTCATGCTGTTGACCACCGCGCTCTACCGCGACTTCCTGCCGTCCGCCTGGCAGGTCTACTGGCCATCCTTCTGGGACTGGTCGCTGTTCGCCGGCACCATCGGGCTGTTCTTCTTTCTGTTCTTCCTGTTCGTGCGCCTGCTTCCGATGATCTCGATGTTCGAGGTCCAGGAAGTGCTGAGCGAGGAGGGGACCCATGAGTGAGCGCGAGCAGCCGGATCGCCTCTATGGCCTGCTCGCGGTCTTCACCGATCCCGACGCTCTGCTTTGCGCGACCCGTCAAATGCGGGCGGCCGGCTATCGCGAGCTCGAGGGCCACACGCCTTTCCCGGTCGAGGGGCTCGATGACGCCCTGGGCTTCGAGGAGAGCAGACTGCCGTTCATCGCACTTGCCGGTGGCATCCTCGGCGGCAGCGGCGGGCTGCTGATGCAATGGTATCTCAATGCCTACGACTACCCGATCAACGTCGGTGGCCGGCCGCTCGACGCCTGGCCGGCCTTCGCCGTGCCAGCGTTCGAAACCTCGGTGCTCGGCGCGGTGCTGGCCGTGGTGGGCGCCATGCTGTGGCTGAACGGCCTGCCGCGGCTTCACCATCCGCTTTTCGATGCGCCCTCCTACCGCCGCGTCAGCCTCGATCGCTTCTGCTTGTCGGTGCGCCGGGAAGATCCGTGCTTCGATCGTGAGGCGACGGCGCGGCTGCTGGAGGGTCTCGGTGCCAGCGTGGTCGAGGAGGTGCCGGCATGAGCCGCAGGTTCCCTTGCCTGCTGTCGTTGGTCGGGGTGCTGCTCGGTGGCTGCGATCAGTCGATGGACGACCAGGCCAAGTACGAAGCCTTCGAGGCCGCCGATCTGTTCCCGGACGGCAAGGTCAGCCAGCCTCCCGTGCCGGGCACGATCGCCCGCGGCGAGCTCGCATGGCGTGCGGCGCTGACCGAGCGGCCGCCACTCGATCGGCCGCTGATCGAGCGGGGCCGCGAGCGCTTCACCGTCTTCTGCTCGCCTTGCCACGGCCATAGCGGTGACGGCGACGGCATGATCGTGCAGCGTGGATTTCCGCGGCCGCCCGACCTTCACGCCGAGCGCCTGCGCTCGGCCCCGACCGAACACTTCGTCGACGTCATCACCAACGGCTATGGGGTGATGTTCTCGTATGCGGCTCGCGTGCCACCAGCCGACCGCTGGGCGATCGCGGCATATATACGTGCGCTGCAACTGAGCGGACACGCCGAAGTGGCCAGCCTGCCGCCGGCCGACGCGGCCCGCCTGGAGCAGGCACGGTGACGCCGGAACGATCGCTGCCGTTGTTCAGGCGCGTGGCCGCGCTCTCGGCATCGTTCGGCATGGTCGTATGCCTCTTCTTCGCGCTCGCTGATCTCGCCGCCTTCTGGCGCGCCTACCTGGTGGCGTTTGTGGCGTGGCACACCGTGCCGCTCGGCTGCCTCGCGCTGCTCCTGACCTACCACGTCGCCGGCGGCCCTTGGGGCCGGATGCTCGGCGAGGCGCTGGAGGCCGGCGCGCGCACGCTGCCGCTGGTGGCGCTGCTCGGCCTGCCACTGCTGTTCGACCTCGCTGCCCTGTTCGACTGGGCGCAACCCGCCTACGGTGCCCACGAGGAGCTGCTGCGCAACAAGTCCCTCTATCTCAATCCGCCGTTCTTCGTCGCGCGGAGCCTGTTCTACCTCGGCTTCTGGGCCGTGCTGGCGTGGCTGATAACAGATCGCCGGGTGCCCCTGGCCGACCGCCCGCGCCGCCAGGGGGCTGCCGCGCTCGGCGCCATCGTGCTCGCGCTCACCGCGTCCTTCGCCTCGATCGATTGGGTGATGTCGCTCGACGCGCGCTTCAATTCCTCGACCTTCGGCCTCATCGTCATCGGTGGCCACCTGAATGCCGGCTTGTCCTTCGCGACGCTGATCACGCTCGCCTCCGCCCGTGTCGACCGCCGCGCCCAGGTCCTGGCCGAGGCACCTATGGTCGGGCTCGGGGGGCTGTTGCAGTCGGCGATCCTGCTCTGGGCCTACCTCGTGTTCATGGAGTATCTGGTGGTGTGGTCGGGCGATCTGCCGCAGAACGCCGCCTGGTTTCTGCAGCGGGCCAGCGGTGGCTGGGCCGCGCTGCTCGCGATCATCGCGTGCGGCCACTTCGTCCTGCCGTTCGCCCTGCTGCTGTCGTCGCGCCTGCGCGGCGACTGGCGGGTGGTGTCGGGTCTCGCCGTTCTCATCTTGGCGACTCAGCTGCTCTATCTGGTCTGGCAGACCGCGCCAGCATGGGGAGCGGTCGCGCCGCCGCCACTCGCTATCGCCGGCGCGTTGCTCGCGCTCGCCGGCCTCTGGCTGCTCATGGTGACGGCCAATCTCGCGGCCCGTCGCGAGCTGCTGGTACCGCGGGAGAAGATCGGTGGCTGAGCGGCCCGGCCAGCGCGTCCAAGGGCTGGGCCATGAGCCCAGCGACGTCAGCGTCCGCGGGGTCCTGCTGACGGCGTTCGGCGGTCTGCTGGCACTCGCCGTCGCCGGCGTCGCGATCCGCGGCCTGGAGGCGCTCTACGGCCTGCACGATGCGCCGCCGCCGAGCGCGCTCGATCAGCGCTCGCTCGAGCCGCCGCCCCACCGACTCCAGACCGATCCGGCCGAGGACCTTGCGGCCTACGTCGCCCGCGAAGAAGCGATCCTCGACAGCTATGCGTGGATCGACCGGAAAGCCGGAATCGCGCGCATTCCGATCGATCGGGCGATCGAGATGCTCGCCGAGCGTGGCTGGCCGGAGCCCGCCGAAGGCGAAGGGCGACCCCCGCAGCCGGTGACGGGACGCGGCAAGGCGGACCGATGATCGGCCTGTTGATCGCCCCCGCCTTGGCCCTGGCCGCGCTACTCGGCGCGACGCCGAGGGCAGTCGCCGCTTTCGATCCATTCGCCAGCGCCGCGATCGACGACCGGCTCGGCGCGCGTTTGCCCATGCGTCTGGCGTTATGGGACGAGGCGGGGCGAGAGGTGCGGCTCGGCGACTACCTGGCCGACAAACCGCTTCTCCTGGCGCCGGTCGACCTCGATTGCCAGAACATCTGCGGGGTGACGCTCGGCGGCCTCCTCGACGCTCTGGCCGGGCTCGATCGCGGGCCGGGCGAGGATTTCGAGCTGCTGTTGGTGAGCATCGACCAGCAGGAGGGGCCGGCGCAAGGGGCCGCGGCCGCGGCCACCTATCGTGAGCAGTTCGCGCCGGCGGCTCGCGCCCACTTCCTCACCGGCGACGCGCGCGTGCTGCTCGATGCAATCGGCTTCCGCTACGCCCATGATCCCGCAACCGGACAATTCGCCCATCCGGCGGCGGTTGCCGTAGTGACTCCCGAAGGGCGTCTCGCCCGCTGGCTCTATGGCTATCCCTTCGCGGCGTTCGATCTGCGCCTGGCGCTGAGCGAGGCGGCCGGCGGCGCCATCGGCAGCCTCGCCGATCGCCTGTGGCTGCTGTGCTTCCGCTACGACCCGACGACGGGCGCCTACACCGCCAGGGTGCTGGGGCTCCTGCAGGCCGGCGGGATCCTGACGACGCTGCTGCTGGGCGGCGGCATCGCGCTCGCGCTGCGCCGCGAGCGGCGCCGGCGGCGATAGGCGGCGCCGGCATGCAACCGGCCACATCGTTTTGGCCAACGGCGCTTTCGGCGCACGCCCACGAGGTCGATCTGCTGCTGATCGGCCGCGTCGGGCTGTGCGCGCTGCTGACGCTGCCCGTGTTCGTTGCCCTGGGATGGTTCGCCATCAGATATCGCCGCGGCTCGGCAGCGAGCCGCACGCCCCGGCGGCGCCGCAACTGGAAGCTCGAGTTCGCCTGGGCGTTGATCCCCTTCGG
>Ga0116151_10001278_pt1 | contig 23427 bp, 21 predicted proteins | sample AD_UKC117_MetaG_FD_89893 | JGI IMG/M metagenome (GOLD analysis project Ga0116151, IMG submission 89893) | Active sludge microbial communities of municipal wastewater-treating anaerobic digesters from Hong Kong - AD_UKC117_MetaG | ecosystem: Engineered > Bioreactor > Anaerobic > Digestate... | reverse complement strand
TCGGCGCCGTGACCGCCGTGACGCTGCTCGGCCACCTCGGCGAGCTCGGCCGCGCCTCGCGCCGCGCCGTCGCCTCGCTCGCCGGGCTGGCGCCGCGCGCCCGCGACTCCGGCCGATACCGCGGCCGGCGCTTCCTCGGAGACGGCCGCCGCCACGTGCGCCGGGCGCTCTTCATGGCCGCGCTGAGCGCGCTGCGCCACCCCGGCTTCCTCGCGGGTTTCGTCGCGCGCCTGAAGGCCGCGGGGAAGCCGGGCAAGGTCATCCTCATGGCGGTCGCGCGCAGGCTCCTCACCGTCGCCAACGCCGTCCTGCGCACCGGCATGCCCTTCGACCGGACCCGCGCCGAGACCGCATGACCGCACCGGGATCTCCACAGTTGCCCCAGGCGGGCGCTTCGCTTCCGCCCGGGGTCGGGCGCTGCCCTCGTCTTGTGGCGGGACGGTCGGAAACGAAAGAAATGGCTCCTAATGCGATGGCCCCGGGCATCGGTGCCCGGCGCATTCGTTGTGCCATGCGCTGACGATCAGGCGGTCGCCGTGAAGACATAATAGGGCGTGATCGTGCTGGTGTCGTCTCGCCTCAGATACGCCAGCAAGTTCTCGAGGAATTCCTCGCCGGCTTCCTCGCTGCCGAAGATGTCGGTGAATGTCGCGATCGGCTTGGAGAGAACTTCCCGGACGTTGCGGATCTGGTCGTCGGAGGCCCGTCCGATCATCGTGTAGATGCGGTCCGTCGAAATGTCCAAGTCGATGCGATCCAGTCCGGCGGAACGAAACATCTCGGGAAGGCGGTTTACGCGCCATCCGGAGAGAATGGCTTCGACCAGTTCTTCGAGATCCTCCTGGACTTCCGGCTCGACGGGATGGTTGTTTAGCATCGTTCTCTGGTGGATCGCCACCTTCACCTGGCCGCCGCGTCGGGCGACCCGGGCGAATTCGTTGACCGTCGCCTGGGCGTCGGGAACGAAGAAGAGGACGAACTGGCACCAGACCAGGTCGAAAGCGCCGTCCTCGAACGGCAGGCGTTGGATGTCCGCGACCTCGTAGGACAGGTTCGACAGCCCCGCCGCCCCGGCTTTGGCCTTCGCATAGGCCACGTAATCGGGATTGTAGTCGGCGCCGACGATCTCGACCTCGGGGTGAGCCAGGGCAAGGTTGCGCGACACCCAGCCGGATCCGGACCCGGCATCGAGGATCTTCATTCCGGGCCGGAGATCGAAATGCCGCAGGACGTTCTCAAAGCCCTGTACCTGCCCCTGACGGTCGAGTCGCTCGCATTCGATCCCGGAATCCAGGACATAGTCTTTTGCGTCGGACATTCTGGCTCTCCCCAGAAACATGAATGGCTTCGTTCGGCGGTTTCCCGAGTCGATCTTGGCGGAACGTGCAGGAAGCGGATTATACCAGAGGTTCTCGCCGTCGGCTCTCGTTCGGCCTGCGGCCATGGGGTTCCAGCCCGATCGACCCGTGGCGATCGGGCCGCGCAGGGCGCGGCCAGCCGGAAGGGTCGCAAGTCGTATCAAGGACCTATTCGGCACTCTGACGATTTCGGATCCGCCCTCCAGCACAACCTGCAGATCGGATGGAACTTCAGGCGACTCCGGGATCGGGCAGGCCCAACCGTTCGCAGAGGCTTGCGAGGGCCCTGCGCGCCTCCGTGTCCCAGGGCGCCGACCGGGCCCGGAAGAGCGTCGCCTGGCTGCGCAGGATCAGCCCGTCGTCGAGGATGCGCAGGTGGTTGTCGCGCAGGGTCGAGCCGCTGGAGGTGATGTCGGCCACCGCCTCGGCGGTGAGGTTCTTCACGCTGCCCTCGGTCGCGCCCTGGCTGTCGACGAGCTTGTAATCCGCCACCCCGTGCTCGCGGAAGAAGGCGCGTACGAGATGGTGGTATTTCGTCGCCACCCGCAGCCGGTGGCCGTGGCGCTCGCGGAAATCGGCGGCGGCGCCGTCGAGATCCGACATGTCGGCCACGTCGATCCAGGCCGTGGGCACCGCCACCACCAGGTCGGCGAAGCCGAAGCCCATGGGCGCGAGCTCCGCCAGGCGCTCGGGCCAGTCCGGGATGCCCTCGCGCACCAGATCCTGGCCGGTGACGCCGAGATGCAGCCGGCCGGCCGCGAGCTCGCGCGGGATCTCCCCGGCCGCCAGCAGCACGAGGCCGATCCCCTCGACGCCGCGCAAGCTCGCGCGGTATTCGCGCCCGCTGCCGTCGCGCAGGATCTCGATGCCGCGCGCGGCGAACCATTCGACCGTCTGGTCGCGCAGCCGTCCCTTGGACGGCAGGCCGAGGCGGAGGATCATGGCGCCCCCCCGGCCAGGGCGAGCAGGGCCTCGGGCCGCACGATGCCGCCCACGGCGGGGATGCCCCGCCCCTGCCCCAGCGCCCGGGTCAAGGCGTCGTAGCGCCCGCCGCTGGCGATCGGCGGCAGGTCGGGGCGGTCGGGCGCCAGCGCGCCGAAGACGAAGCCGTCGTAATATTCCAGCGTGGTGCGCCCGAAGCCGGCCTCGAAGGCGAGCCCCTCGGGCGCGATGCCGCGCCGGGCGCAGGCATCGAGCCGCGCCTCGAAGCGGTCGACGGCGGCGGCGAGGCCCGGCGTCTCGCGCGCGAGACCGCGAAGCTGGCCGAGCGCCTCGACCGCGCTGCCGGTCACCGCGAGCACGGCCTCGAGCCGGTCCACCGCATCCTGCGGCAGCGCCGGGGTCCGCGCCTCGGCGGCGAGGCCGGCCACGCGCTCGGCGATCTCGCCGGCGCTGCGCTTGCCGACCCGGTGGCCGGCGCGGGCGATCAGCTCCGCAACGCGCCCCTCGCCCGCCGCAGCGAGCATCTCGGCGCGGCGCGCAGCCTCGGCACCATGCAGCGGCCCGAAACGCTCCAGGAGTGCATGGAAGCGATGCGGCCGCCAGACGTGGCGCCGGAGCGCCCGCCGGCGCGCCTCGGTGGTCTCCAGCCCGTCGATCGCCGCGAGCACCAGCCCCATGTCGCCGGTCACCAGCCGGACCGGGGCGTCGCCGAGCGCATCGAGGATCAGCCCGAGGACCTCCGCGTCCCGCTCCGAGGGCGCCGTGCCATCGAAGACCTCGACCCCGGCCTGGAGATATTCCCGCGGCCGCTCCGATCCCGCCGCCTGCCGCCGCCAGACCGGGCCGCAATAGACGTAGCGCGCCGGCTCGGCGCCCGCCGCCATGTGCAGCCGCACGATCGGGACGGTGAAATCGGGCCGCAGCATCAGCTCCGCCCCCTCGTCCTCGGTCACGAAGGCCCGCGCCCGGATGTCCTCGCCATAGAGGTCGAGCAGGAGCTCCGCGGGCTGGAGCGCCGCCGGCTCGACCCGCATCGCCCCCGTGGCGGCGAGGGCCGCGAGGATGCGCGCGATCTCGGCCTCGAGGCGCCAGAAGCCGGCGCCGAGCCGCCCACCCTTCAGAAAGGCCCGGTCGGCGACCACGGGCTCAGGCCTTCGCCCGCGCCAGGACCGCGCGCACCTGATCGGCCAGTTCCGCGCGCGCCACCTCGACCTGGGCCGGCTGGGCGCGCCAGTCCTCGTGCGTCTCGATGTCGGCGGCGAGCCGGGCGCCGAGCGCGAGATCCTTGAGCTGGACGACGCCGCGGGCGCGTTCGTCCGCGCCCTCGATCACTGCCACCGGCGCGTTGCGCTGGTCGGCGTATTTGAGCTGCCGGCCCATGCCGCCGCCGCCGAGAAAGACCTCCGCGCGGATGCCCGCGGCGCGCAGCTCGGCCGCCATCGCCTGGTAGTCCGCCATCCGGTCGCGATCCATGACCGTGACCACGACCGGGCCGGGCGCCGCCTCAGCATCCTGGCGCACCGCGGCGAGCGCGGCCAGCAGCCGGTCCACCCCGATGGAGATGCCCGTGGCCGGCACCGCCTCGCCGGTGAAGCGCCGCACCAGGTCGTCGTAGCGCCCGCCGCCGGCGACCGAGCCGAACTGCCGGCGCTGGCCCTTCTCGTCGTGGATCTCGAAGGTCAGCTCCGCCTCGTAGACCGGGCCGGTGTAATAGCCGAGCCCCCGGACCACCGAAGGGTCGATCAGGCATTTGACGCCGGCGCCGTCGAGATAGCCCGCCATGGTCTCGAGTTCCGCCACGCCGGCGCGGCCCGTCTCCGATGCGCCGACGAGATCGCGCAGCGCCGCGCAGGTCGCCGCCCCGTCGCCGCGCCGCGCCGCCATGAAGCCGAGGATCACCGCGGCCTGCTCGTCGCCGAGCTCCGCCCCCTTGGTGAAATCGCCGCTCTCGTCGCGGCGCCCGGCGCCGAGCAGCGCGCGCACGCCCTCGATCCCCAGCCGGTCGAGCTTGTCGATGGCGCGCATCACGATGCCGCGCCGGGCGGCATGGGCCTCCGGGTCGGCGGGATCGAGCACGCCCACGGCCTCCATCACCCCGTTCAGCACCTTGCGGTTGTTGATCCTGATGACGAAATCGTCGCGCCCGATGCCGGCGGCCACCAGCGCCTCGCCGAGCATGGCGCAGATCTCGGCATCCGCCGCCACGCTCGCCGCGCCCACCGTGTCGGCGTCGCATTGGTAGAACTGCCGGAACCGCCCCGGCCCCGGCTTCTCGTTGCGCCAGACCGGCCCGACCGCATAGCGGCGGTAGGGCGTGGGCAGCGCCATGCGGTGCTGGGCATAGACCCGCGCCAGCGGCGCGGTCAGGTCGTAGCGCAGCGCGAGCCAGCCCTCGTCGGCATCGTTCCAGGCGAAGACCCCGGCATTGGGGCGATCGACATCCGGCAGGAAGCTCCCCAGCGCCTCGACCGTCTCCACCGCGGCGGTCTCCAGCGGATCGAAGCCATGGGCGTGATAGACCTCGCAGACGCGCGCCAGCATGGTGTCGCGGGCGCGCACCTCGGCACCGAAATAGTCGCGGAACCCGCGCGGGGTCTCGGCGCGGGGGCGCGGCTGCTTTCGGGTCTTCGGCTTGGCCATGGCGGGATCCGGGGCTCGATGATCGGCGCCCTCGTACCCCGGCACAGGGGGACGGGCAAGGTCAGGCGCCGGCGAGGCCCCTGTAGCGGCCGCGGTGATAGATCAGGGGGGGAAGCTCCTGCTCGGCGAGGCGCAGGACCTCGCCCACCACGATCAGGTGGTCGCCGCCGTCGAAGCGCGCCGTGTGGCAGCATTCGAGCCGGGCGCTGCAATCGGGAAAGAGCGGCACCCCGCCGATCCCGGGGCTCCAGTCGAGGCCGGAGAAATCGTCGCCCCGGCGGGCGAAGCGCATGGCGAGATCGCGCTGGGCCGCGCTCAGCACATGGACGGCGAAATGCGTGGCGGCCTCGAAATCAGCGAAGCGGCTCGATCGCCGGGCCGGCGACCAGAGCACCAGCGGCGGCTCCAGCGAGACGCTGGCGAAGCTGTTGACGGTCATGCCCAGCGGCCCGTGCGGCGTCATGGTCGTCACCACCGTCACCCCGGTGGCGAAGCGCCCGAGCGCGTCGCGCAGATCCCGCTGGCTGAAATCGGACAAGGGCGCCCCTCTGGTCTGTCTTCCCGCGATCCCTAGCCGCTCGGCCGCGCGCTGTCGATGCGGCGGCCCGGCCGGTCCAGGGTGATCGCATCTCAAGCCGATCATGCCCGGTACGACCGGCCCGCTACAAGACGAGGGCAGCGCCCGCGCCGTGCCGGAGGCACGCCTTCGGCGTGACGGGGCGAGGTGGGCGCTGCCCGGCGGTGCCAGCCCGGCGGGGTGGTGGTGCCAGGCGCGCCTGGACTTCGGGCGAAGGGGGCGCGTTGCCGGATTCGAATCCCGGCCGCCCCCCTGCCCCGTCGTCACTCCGCGACGATCAGGCCCGGCACGGCCTTGGCCAGCGCGTCGAAGCCGGGGCGCAGCCGGGCCTTGGCATCGACGATCAGGTGGTCCATCTCGTCGATCCTGCAGAAGACCGAGCGCGCGGGGACGCCGACCTTGGAATGGTCGGCCAGGACGATCGTGCGCTCGGCGTTCTCGACCATGGCGCGCGCGATCTCGGCGCCGTGCAGGAAGTAGTTCGTCGCCCCCATGGTCGCATCGACCCCCCAGGGGGCGAGAAGCGCCAGATCCGCGCGGTAGCGGTAGATGTCGTTGATCGTGCGGGCGCCATGCGTCTCCATGGGATCCTGCTTGAAGTCGCCGGCGAGCATCACCACGCGGTAGCGGCGCGCGGGCTCGCCGGGCCGGTCGGCCAGCTGCTGCGCCACATCGACCGAATTGGTGATGACGGTGATGTCGGTCAGCCCGTTCGGCCCCGCGAGCGCCCCGGCCATGGTCGAGGTCGTGACGCCGGCATCCATGAAGATCGTCAGCCCGTTCTTCAGCAGGCCGAGCGCGGTCGCCGCGATCGCGCGCCGCTCCTGCAGCCGCTGCGTCATCCGCACGCGGAAATTCGTGTCCTCGCGCGCCACCGGCACCGCCCCGCCGCGCACCCGGCGGAGCTCTCCGGCGAGCTCCATGTCCATCAGGTCGCGCCGCACGGTCTCGCGCGAGACGCCGAAGACCTCGACGATGCGGTCGATGGACACCTGCCCATAGGCCGCCAGCTGCGCGCGGATCTTCTGGTGCCGTTCTTCCTGCCACATCGCCTTCGATTCCGAGCTTGAGCGCCTTGGGATCAGGTCTGGCTCGAAACGCGCCAAACGACAACCGCCACGCCGCATATTTCCACATAACAACACATAACACACATATTGCCACAAAGCGCGATTTCGGGTAAACGAGTCGCAAGCTCGAAGGGGAGCGAGCGACCTCACCTGAACCGGCAGCCCCCAAGGGGGAAGGCGGCAACCGCGCCTCGGCGCGGCATGGCGGCCTGCTGCCAATGCTACGGAGACATGCATGGGCCGTGCGACGGCGATCGGAGACGAACACATAGCCCTCGCCACGGCGATGGCGGATGCGGCGCGGCGCGTGCTGACCACGCATGCGGACGACGCGCTCGGCGTCTCGGTCAAGCCGGACCGCAGCCTCGTCACCGAGATCGACCTCAGGATCGAGGCCGAACTGCGCGCGATGATCGCGGACCGCTTCCCCTCCCACGGCATCATCGGCGAGGAGGCCGGCACCGAGGCGGCCGACGCCGAGGCCGTCTGGATCCTCGACCCGATCGACGGCACCGCGCCCTTCATCGTCGGGCTGCCGGTCTACGGCACGCTGATCGCTCTCGCCATCGAGGGCGTGCCGCTGCTCGGGATCATCGACATCCCCGGCGTCGATGCGCGCTGGCTCGGGGCGCCGGGCCGGCCGACCACCTGCAACGGCCGGCCGGTCCGGGTGCGTCCCTGCGCCGGGCTGGCGCAGGCGCTGATGACGAACAGCAACCAGGACTACATCCCGCCTGCCGACCGCCCGGCGCTGGAGGCACTGCGCGGCGCGACCGCGACACGGGTCTATGGCGGCGCTGCGCTCAACTACGGCCGGCTGGCCGAGGGGCGCACGGATCTGGCGCTGGACGCCGGGCAGAAGGTCTTCGACTTCGCGCCCTTCCGGCCCGTCATCGAGGGGGCGGGCGGCGTCATCACCGACTGGCGCGGCGCGCCGCTGACGATCGGGAGCAGCGGGCATCTCCTCGCATCGGGCGACGCGCGCGTCCATCGCCAGGCGCTCGACCTGATCGAGGGACTGGGCCTCGGCGCGCCCACCCGACCCCAATCCACCGCCGAAGCAGCAGACAGGAAGGACGCATGAGCATCGACATTTCCAACCTCACCGTCACCTACGGGGCGGAGAACGTCATCTCCGGCCTGTCGCTGGCGATCCCGGAGGGCAGCTTCTTCACCCTGCTCGGCCCCTCGGGCTGCGGCAAGACCACGCTCCTGCGCACCATCGCGGGCTTCGTGAAGGCGAGCGGCGGCAGCATCAGCTTCAGCGGCCGCGACGTGACGAAGCTGCCGCCGCACCGGCGCGACATCGGCATGGTCTTCCAGGACTACGCGCTCTTTCCCGACAAGACCGTGTTCCAGAACGTCGCCTACGGACTGCATGCCCGCGGCGAGCGGGGCGAGTCGGTCGCGCGCAAGGTCGGCGAGGCGCTGGAGCGGGTCGGCCTCGGCCATCTCGGCAGCCGCCATCCCGCCGCGCTCTCGGGCGGCCAGCGGCAGCGCGTGGCGCTGGCGAGGGCGATGGTGATCAAGCCGCAGGTGCTGCTCATGGACGAGCCGCTCTCGAACCTCGACGCCAAGCTGCGCATCCAGATCCGCGAGACGATCACCGAGCTGCAGCGCGAGGCCAACATCACCACCGTCTTCGTGACCCACGACCAGGAGGAGGCGCTGTCGATGTCGAACCTGATCGGGGTGATGAACCGCGGCGCGGTCGAGCAGCTCGGCACCCCGCAGGAGATCTACGCCAGGCCGCGCACCGGCTATGTCGCCGATTTCGTCGGCGCTGCCAACCGGCTGCCGGTCCGGCTGCGGCCGGCGGAGGCGCCGCTGGTGGAGGCCAGCCTCGGCGATGTGGCGATCTTCGCCACCGACGCCATGGCCGCGCCGGCGCCCGAGGGGCTCCTGATCCTGCGCCCGGAGGATCTGAAGATCTCGGCCGCGCCGCAGGAGGCGCTGCAATCCATGCCGGCGACGGTGCGGGGGCGGCAGTATCTCGGCTCGAAGACCAGCTACCGGCTCGATCTCGGCGAGGCGCTGCAGGTGGTGGCGGAGCTGCACGGGCCCGGCCACGACGGCTTCGCCCCCGGGGACCGCGTCAGCCTCGGCATCGATTCCGCGCTCGCCCGGGTGATCGCGGCATGAGCGCCGATTCGATCCGCTCACCCTGGTTCTGGCTGACCGCGCTGGCGCTGGCGCTGCTCGCGCTCTTCGTCCTCTATCCGCTGCTCAGCATCGTCGGCGGCAGCTTCTCCGGCGAGGGCCCGTCCGGTTGGGCGCAGCTCGTCTCGACGGCCAAATACCGCGAGGCGGTGCTCAACACCCTGATCCTCGCCTCGTCGGTGACGGTGATCTGCACGCTCATCGGCGTGCCGCTGGCCTATGTGACGGCGCGCTACAGCTTCCGCGGCAAGGCGCTGATCGCGCTCCTGCCGCTGATCACCCTCGTCATCCCCGAGGTGATCGCCGCGCAGACCTGGCTGATGATGCTCGGCAACAACGGGCTCATCACCAAGTTCCTGCGCGAATTCGGGATCCGGCTGCCGTCCTTCTACGGCTGGTTCGGCCTGATCACCTCAATGAGCTTCATCTACTACACCTATGTCTACATCGGCACCGTCGCGGCCATCGGCAAGTTCGACGTGCAGCTCGAGGAGGCGGCGCAGAGCCTCGGCACCCCGCCGGGCCGGGCGCGGCTGAAGGTGATGCTGCCGGTGATCCTGCCGGCGATCCTCGCCTCGGCGCTGCTCGTCTTCACCATGACGGTGGGCAATTTCGCGATCTCGATCATCCTCAGCCACGGGATGCCGCTCCTCTCGGTCGCCACCTACCAGGCGGCGGTCTCGGAGGGCACGACCAGCATCACCATGCAGAGCACGCTCGCCAGCGTCTCGGTGCTGATCGTGATGTCGGTCCTGTTCCTCAACCGCTGGATCGTGAGCCGGGGGCGCTACGAGATCGTGCAGGGCCGGGGCGCGCGCCCGGTGCCGCTCGAGGGCCTGCGCGGCCTGATGGTGGCGGCGCCCGCCGGGCTCGTGGTGGCGATCTCGCTCCTGCCGCTCGTCACCATCGCGCTCGGGGCCTTCACCAAGGCGCGCGGGCCGGTGATGCAATGGGGTACCTGGACCTTCGAGAACCTCGAGCGGGTCTTCGTCACCGCGCCGGGGCCGCTCCTGAACTCGCTGCTCTATGCCGGCATCGCGACCTTCATCTCGATCGCCTTCAGCGCCGTGGTCAGCTACCTCGTGGTCAAGAAGCCCAACGTGCTGACCACCTGGGTCGACTACATCTCGGCCATTCCGCTCGCCCTCTCGGGCACGGTGCTGGGCGTCGGCCTGCTCGCGGCCTTCAACGGCGGCTGGCTGCCGCTGACCGGCACCTCGGCGATCATCGTGATGGCCTATGTGGTGCGGCGGATGCCCTTCGGCATGCGCAACGCCCAGGCGACGCTGCACAACATCCCGAACTCGATCGAGGAGGCCTCGATCAGCCTCGGCTCGCCGCCGGTGCGGACCTTCTTCCGCGTGGTGCTGCCGATCATGCTGCCCGCGGTCGCCTCGGCCACCATCCTGACCTGGACCACGACGGTCGCCGAGCTCTCGGCCTCGATCCTGGTCTATTCGGGCGGGCGCGAGACGCTGCCGATCCAGATCTTCCGGCTGATCGACTCGGGGCTCATGGCCTATGCCTCGGCCTACGGGCTGGTGCTGGTCGCCGTGATCCTGATCCCCGTCATTCTCGCCAACCGGCTGTTCGGCATCGACGTCTTCTCGTCGAAATGACGGTCCCCGGGGCGGGCGCGCGCAGGCGCCCGCCCGCCTGATCCAACCCCAGCAGAGGAGAGACATCCCATGAAGTTCCATCCATTCGGCGCCGCCGCGCTGATCCTCGGGGCCGCCGGCGCGCCGGCCCTCGCGCAGGATCCGGTGCTCTACACCTCGAACCCGGTTCCGGCGGTCGAGGCGGTGCAGGCGCTCGTCCGCGACCAGCTCGACGTCGAGCTCGGCGTCATCACCGGCGGCAGCGGCGTGCTGCTCCGCCGCATCGAGGCCGAGGCCGGCGCGCCCCAGGGCGACGTCTTCTGGTCCTCCTCCGCCAATACGGTCGGCGCCTACGAGCCCTTCTTCGAGGCCTACAGCTCGCCGGAGCTCGCGGCGGTTTCGGAATCGCTGCGCTATCCGGGCGACCTCTTCCAGCCCTCGAACGTGCATGTGGTGACCATGCTCGTGAACACCGACCTGCTCGACGGCGCCGCGGTGCCCGCGAGCTGGGCCGAGCTCGCCGATCCCTCCTGGAACGGCCGGGTGATCATGCCCGATCCCGCCAACAGCTCGACCGGCTACACCATCGCCTGGGGGCTCGCGCATCTGCTCGACAAGGCGACCTTCGAGGCCCTGGTCTCCAACCTGGTGATCAGCGGCTCGTCCTCGGCGGTGCCGAAGGGGGCCGCGATGGGCGAATACGCCGTCGGCCTGACCTTCGAGACCAACAGCTACGCCTATGTGGACGGCGGCCAGGAGGAGCTGAAGCTGGTCTATCCCTCGGAAGGCACCTTCCTGACCGCCGATTATTCCGGCCTGGTCAAGGGCGCGCCCTCGGGCGAGACCGCGAAGAAGACCATCGATGCGCTGCTGTCGAAGGATGCGCAGATCGAGCTGCTGCAGGTCGCCTTCCGCCGCCCGAGCCGGACCGACATCAACGTGTCGGAATTCGTGGGGCTGCCCGAGCTCGCCGACATCAAGGTCTTCCCCTTCGACGAGGCCGAAGCCGCCACGGCGCGCGAGGCGTTCCTCGCGGAATGGGCCGCGCTGCCGAAGGCCGGCGACGTCGAATAGGCCGGCGCCTCGGGGGCGGCCGCGGCGCTACTGCCGCGGCCGCACGCCGCCGCGAGCCCGCGGAATTCCTCGCCCCATGGGCGCCTGCGGGACGCGCGGGAGATGGGATCGGATCGCCGGCATCACCCGCGGCTTTCTTGTCGACAAATAGCATACAACGTGCATTATGGCGCGGACCAGAACGCCGATTCGCCGCGGCGGCACGGGCTCGCCCCCCAGACGACCACTCTCGAGGAGACATGACATGAGCGCGCAAATCTTCACCGGCTGCATGCCCGCCCTGATGACGCCCTGCAGGGAGGATCGCAGCCCCGACTTCGACGCCCTGGTTCGGAAGGGCGGGGAACTGATCGCCGCCGGCATGTCGGCGGTCGTCTATTGCGGCTCGATGGGCGACTGGCCGCTGCTCACCGACGCGGAGCGCATGGAGGGCGTGGAGCGCCTGGTCGGCGCGGGCCTGCCGGTGATCGCCGGCACCGGCGCGGTCAACACCCGCTCGGCCGCCGCCCATGCCGCCCATGCCCAGAAAGTCGGCGCCAAGGGGCTGATGGTCATCCCGCGCGTCCTGTCGCGCGGCAGCGTCGTCGCCGCGCAGAAGGAGCATTTCAAGGCAATCCTCGCCGCCGCGCCCGAACTGCCGGCGGTGATCTACAACAGCCCCTATTACGGCTTCGCCACCCGCGCCGACCTCTTCTTCGCGCTCCGGGCCGAGCATCCGAACCTCGTGGGCTTCAAGGAGTTCGGCGGGGCTGCCGACATGCGTTATGCCGCCGAGAACATCACCAGCCGCGACGACGAGGTCTCGCTGATGATCGGCGTCGACACCTGCGTCTTCCACGGCTTCGTCAATTGCGGCGCCACCGGCGCGATCACCGGCATCGGCTGCGTGCTGCCGAAGGAGGTGCTGCATCTCGTCGCCCTCTGCCGGGCGGCGGCGCAGGGCGATGTGGAGGCCCGGAGCCGGGCGCTCGAGCTCGAGGCGGCGCTCGCCGTGCTCTCCTCCTTCGACGAGGGTCCGGATCTCGTGCTCTATTTCAAGCACATGATGGTGCTGAAGGGCGATCCCGAGTACCGGCTGCACTTCAACGCGACGGACGCGCTCAGCGACAGCCAGCGCGGCTATGTCGAGGCGCAGCTCGGGCTCTTCGACGCCTGGTACGCCGATTGGTCGAAGCAGCCGGGCGCCGTGCAGAAATACGCCGCCTGACGCCGGGGCGCCCGGCCGTCGCGATCGCAGCGGGTTTCGCCCCGCTGCGATCCGGCCGGCGAGCGTGAGATGCGCGGCCTTGCCGCCGCGGGGCCAGCCCCGGATCGCGGATCAGCCGAAAAGACCTCCGATGAGCGAGACCGAGACCACGATCCTGACCGTCGCCGAGCTCGGCCGGCGCGTCGAGGCGATCCTGCGCGGGGCGGGCCTGAACGCGGTGCAGGCCGGCGCGGTGGCCCGGGTCATCGTCGCCGGCGAGCGCGACGCCTGCAAGTCGCACGGCATCTACCGCATCGAGGGCGTGCTGCGCACTGTGAAGGCGGGCAAGGTGGATCCGCAGGCCGCCCCTGAGCTGCTGGCGCAGGAGGCCCCCGCCATCCTGCGGGTCGACGCGCGCGCCGGCTTCGCCAATCCGGCGGTGGAGCTCGGCGCGCCCGCCCTGGCCGAGCGGGCGCGCGCGCTTGGCGTCGCCGCGCTCGCGATCAACGACTGCACGCATTTCTCGGCGCTCTGGCCCGAGGTCGAGATCCTGACCGGCATGGGGTTCGCCGCCCTGGCCCTGTGCCCGAGCTACGCCACCGTCGCGCCGACCGGCGGCAACCGCCCGCTGCTCGGCACCAATCCCCTCGCCTTCGGCTGGCCGCGCCCGGGCCGGACGCCCTATGTCTTCGACTTCGCCACCTCGGTCGCCGCCCGCGGCGAGATCGAGCTGCACCGCCGGGCCGGCCGGCCGCTGCCCGAGGGCTGGGCGATCGATGCCGAGGGCCGCCCCACGACCAGCCCGGCCGCGGCGCTCTCGGGGGCGATGCTGCCCTTCGGCGGCCACAAGGGCTCGGCGATCGGGACCATGATCGAGCTCTTGGCAGGCATCATGATCGGCGACCTGACCAGCGCGGAGGCGCTCGAGCAGCTCGGCAGCACCGCGCTCTCGCCGGCGCATGGCGAGCTCCTCCTCGCCTTTTCGCCGGAGGCCTTCGCCGCCGGCCGTACCGGCGCGCCCTTCGACCGCGCCGAGCGGCTCTTCGAGACGATCGCCGGCCAGGGCGCGCGCCTTCCCTCCCAGCGCCGCTTCGCCGCGCGCGCGAGGTCGGAAGCCGAGGGCATCCGCCTGACCGCCGCCGAGATCGCGCTGCTCGACCGGCAGCTCGCCCTCGGGCTCGAGGCGGTGACGTGACCGGGCGGCGCGCAGAGCGCAATACCAGCGTCCCTCCCCACTGACCGACGGCACGGCCGGAAGCCGAACCCCGGGACGAGGAAAAGGCCGCGCCCCGCCTGGCCCGCGGGAGCATGTTCCCGGACCGAGAAGGCGAGGCGGCGGTGGCGCCTTGCCCGGTCCGTCGCCCGGAGGCGCGCGCCGCAGGGCGAGGGGGGTGCAGTTTCACCGTCGGTTGGGGATCGGGCCGCGTCGGCCCTGGACGGAGCGCTTGCGCGCCGGTCCCCGGCAGGGCCGGCGCGGCCCGACCGCCACGGGTCGATCGGGCTGGGGACACCCCGGCCTCGGTCGGAAGGTGAATCGGCGGCGAGGGCTGCCGATACAACACGGTCTCTCGGCAACTGCATCGGACAGTCGCACGCGGATTGCCTACCGACGGTAGTCCCCCCTCGCCCTGCTGGTCGCGCTGTGCCGCTGCCGGTCCCTTCGGCCGGAGGCCGCATCAGAGCGTGATGTCCAGCCGGCCCTCCCCGGTGAAGAGCCGCTCGATCTGGCGCACGACCTGCTCGGCATGCGCCCGCGCGAGCCGGTCCGCAGCCTCGGCGTCGCGCGCCGCGATCGCCGCGATCAGTTCGTCGTGCTCTTCCAGGAACGCCTGCGGCAGCAGGTCCCCGTAGGAGCGGTAATAGAGCCGCAGCAGCCGCCGGCCCTCGTCCAGGAGCCGGCTGAACAGGCCGAAAAAATAGCGGTTGCGGCCTGCTTCGGCGATCGCGGCGTGGAAGGCGGCATTGCTGGCGATCATGGCCAGCGCGTCCTGGGCCTCGACTGCCGCGACGAAGGCGGCCTGCCGCGCGCGGATCGCCTCTAGATCCTCCGGGCGATGATGCAGGGCCGCCAGCCGGCTGGTCACCCGGTACATCAGTACCATCGCGTCGAAGAGCGGCTGCATGTTCAGGAAGTCGATGTTCGAGACCATCGTCGAGCGGTTGGGCAGGGTCTCGATCAGGCCCTCGCCGGCCAGCCGCACCAGCGCCTCGCGCACCGGGGTGCGCGAGGTCCCGAACCGCTGGGCGAGCTGCGTCTCGTCCACGGGGCTCCCCGGCGCCAGCGCGAGATCGAGGATCTCGTCGCGGAGCAGGTCGTAGATCATCTTCGCGCCGGAGCCGCGCCTGCGCTCCGGAAGGGGATTGGAAGCCGGTTCGGTCATGGGCAGCCCTATTGTCGACGCCATGCATACTTGCCCGACCCGCCCCGATCAACCGGAACCGCGGACGGCACCGATCCCGGGGCGATGCGGGCCCCCATTTCGCCCGGAAGGCCGCGCGCGGGCCGCGAGGCGCAAGCCCATGCCCGAACAGAAGATCACCACCGACGGGGGCCATTGCCGCCGCCATGCTCCGGACCTACGCCACGCTCGACCCCGCCATCCCCGATTCCATCCTGACCCGGCTCCAACCGACCGGAACGGAATGAAAACTGTAAAATGGGGTGAAAAGTGACCTGCAGAGCACATCATGATCGCTGCCCAAGTGCCTGGTGGAGGGGGCTGGATTCGAACCAGCGTAGGGTTACCCCGACGGATTTACAGTCGCTGCGCACTCTTTGAATTCATTGGGAAAAAGGGCAGAAAGTTCGCCACGGGTGTGCGGCAGCCGGCTGCAATCTCTTGCGACGGCGTGTCCGCAGGACGCCGATTGCCAGCGTCGCGTTACGAACCGCCTTTGGGCCGCCGAATCGAGATTTGGGTCGACGAGGTCGGCGGAGCGGCAGAGGCGTTCAAAAAACGTCTCCCGGAGCGCGTGGCGGAGGTCCGGGCCGCGCATCCCGGCAAGCGCATAGATCTCTGGTTCCAGGACGAGGCGCGGATCGGGCAGAAGAACAAGCTCACCCGCAGGTGGGCGAAGCGCGGCACCCGGCCAAGCGCGCCGCACGACCAGCGCGCCGCCTGGGCCGCTGGCCATTGTCCTCGGACCAATGGCGGACAATGGCTCGCCTTCCGCGCGATCTGCCCGGCCGAGGGCAAGGGCGCCGGCATCGTCATGCCGTTCTGCGACACACCGGCGATGCAGGAGCATCTCGCGGCGATCAGCGCCGCCGTCGCGCAGGACGCCCACGCCGTCCTCATCCTCGACCAGGCCGGCTGGCATCTCGCCGGTGCGCTCGTCGTCCCGCGAAACATCACCATCCTGCCCTTGCCGCCGCGCTCGCCCGATCTCAATCCGGTCGAGAACATCTGGCAGTTCATGCGCGACAACTGGCTCTCGAACCGCGTCTTCAAGGGCTACGACGACATCGTCGCCCATTGCTGCGCCGCCTGGAACAACCTCGTCGATCAGCCATGGCGCATTCGATCCATCGGAAAGCGCAGCTGGGCCGAAGGGTTCTGATCAATGCGCGCTGGTATTATGGCCCGCATCGGAAACGATTCTCGTTGTTTTCGAGGGTTGTAGCCGCAGTGCTGTTCACCTCTGGGATGGCGCATGGCTTGAATTCAGCACTCTCCAGCCCAACCTTCTCCGGTCCTGTTTCGCTTGCGGCTCCAAGGTGAACGAGTTCAACCTGTTGAAAAGACGTCATATTGTGGCGTGTCTCCCCGGGCGAAGTTGGCGATAATCCCGGGCCCCGGGTGAATCGCGCATCCAACTGTTTGCTGCGCGCGACCGGCCGAACGCGAGAGGCTTCTTCCTGTTAACCCGTTGCAGGGCCGGGAAGCCTTCCCCTGCCCCCAAGATCCTAGAGTGGCTCGAAATGAGTTTCTGCTGGGAGGAGTTCGCCATCCCGTCGAGCTCTCACAGGCCCCGGACGCAGAGATTCAGTCCGTGAGAATGAGACCTCCCCCTCAGGACTGCGATTGGCTGATCGGTTGCTTGCTCCGGTCGTGCGGGGCAAGCCGAAACAGGTTCCTGTGCGGAGCTCTCGTAGCCGCCTTCGGCTGACTCCAGCAAATCAGGTTCGGCGGCGCGCCGTGCTCTCACGGGCCGAGAGCTGGTAGCCGACGTCCACCAGTCGTGCTTTCGGCGCCTGACCCTCGGCTGCGGCGATCGCCATGTCGATCGCCCGGCGGCCCATCTCGTAGCGGCGGGTCGTGACGCTGGTCATCGAGGGATGCACACACGCGGCATAGTCGAAGTCATTGAAGCCGCAGATTCCGATTTGGTCCGGAATGGCAACCCGCCGGCGCTGGCACTCGAAGAGCGCGCCGATGGCGATGTCGTCGTTGTTGGCCAGGATCGCGTCGCCGTCCGGGCGCCGCGACAGGAACTCCGAGCAAAGCTGCGCCCCGAGGGCGACCGACGACGGCTTGTGTGTAGTGACAAGAAGCCGCTCGTCGAAAAGCCCAGCGGCCGTCAGGGTTGCGATATAACCGTCCATTCGCGCCCGCGTGCGCATATCCATCTGGGCCGCGAGAAAGGCGATCCGGCGGTATCCACGCTCGATCAGATGCCGGGCTCCCGCGGCGGCAGCCTCCGCGTGTGACAGCCCGATCGCCATGTCCACCGGGTCCGGCGGCAGGTCCATGATCTGCACGACCGGGCAGCCGGCCGCGCGTAGCATGGAATCGATCGCCGGCGTATGGTCATGGCCGGTGACAACCAGGGCGGCAGGGTGCTGTCCAAGGAACAACCGGACCAGCTGCTCCTCCTTGAGGTGCGAATAATTGGCATTGCCGAACTGCGCCTGGTAGGCGGACCCGTCGAGCGCGTCGAAGACCCCGCGCAGCACGTCTGAGAAGACAGAGTTGGTCACAGATGGCACGATGACCCCGATGACGTTGGTCCGAGCTGAAGCCAGCGCCCGCGCGGCGGTGTTCGGCACGTAGCCGGTCTCCTCAACAGCGCGCCAGACCCGCTGCCGCATCGTCGCAGACACGCTCTCGGGCCTGCGCAGCACCCTTGACACGGTGCTCGGGCTGAACCCGCCGGCGGCCGCCACGTCACTCAGCGTGGGCTTGCCGGTCTTGCGCCCCTGACCGCGCCCGGTGCTGCCGGTGGGATCCACGTCCTTGCCGTCGGCGTTTTGGCGCCGCGGTTGTTCCGCGAGATCGCGGGTCCGTCGTGTCTCCATCCTCCCGGCCTCGCAGTTCTGCAAGCGCAATCATCTGACTCTTTCGGAGTGCCGCCGAAAACACCCATGAATCGGCACGGTTTGCCGATCTGCCCAAGTATATTCAGAATCGTTGACAGCGCTGTCAATCCCCGCATACCGTTGATAGTCGCCGGCCAGTTTTGCGACCCAGCGGGTCGGAAACCGAGCTGGACGAAAAAAATGGGGAGGATACGATGAGATCACAATTATTGAGCCGGTCGGCGATCGGCGCCACCCTGACGCTGTGCTCCGTGCTCGCCGGGACGATGACGATGGCGGAGCCCGAGATCGTCAGCGGCCCCTCGGATGATCCCGAGTGCTACGTCCCTTGGTCCGACGACACCGCGTTCTTCCAGTACGGGGCCAAGGAAGGCCCGTTCCGGATTGCGCTTGCCAACGGCTACATCGCCAACACCTGGCGCATCCAGATGATCCAGACGGCGAAGGCCTACGCCGAGCAGCCCGAAGTTGCCGAGAAGCTCGCAGAGTTCAAGGTGGTCTCGACCGGCGAGGACGTGCCAGCGCAGATCTCGGCAATCAACAACTTCATCGATTCCGGCTACGACGCGATCGTTGTCAACGCCCAGAACCCGACCGCATTCGGTCCGGTGATCAAGCGCGCCAAGGACGCCGGCGTCATCCTCGTCGCCTTCGACAACATCCTCGACACCGAAGACGCGATCAATGTCAACGTCGACCAGAAGGGCCTCGGTGAACTCTGGGGCATCTGGCTTAACGACCACCTGCCCGACGGCGGCAAGGTCCTCGAGGTACGGGGCGTCGCCGGCACGTCGGTCGACACCGACCGGCACGACGGCATTCACGAGGTGCTCGGGGCGAGCGGCAAGGACTGGGAGGTCGTCGAGGTGCTCGGCAAGTGGGACGACCCGACGGCCCAGAAAGCCACCGCTGACGCCATCGCCGTGCACAACCAGTTCGACGGCATTACCGCTCAGGGCGGCGATACGGGCGTCGTGCAGGCGATGCTCGACGCCGGCCACCCGATGGTGCCCTTCGGTGGCGAGACCGAGAACGGCTTTCGCAAATTCTGCGCCGAGTTCTCCGGCGAGGGCCTGAAATGCTCCTCAGCCGGCACCGGCCCGGCGCAGGTCGCGGTGGCCATCAAGACCGCCATCGACGCACTGGAGGGCAAGGTTGTTCCGCAATCGGTCAAGCTGCCGCTCGCCATCGTTGAGGACCCGGACTTCGTCGAGGGGGAGGACTACTATCCCGGCGAATCCGACAACTTCTTCGTTGGCAACTCCTTCCCGACCTGCGGGATCAACTTCACCGCCCAGGAGATCATGGGGCAGACCGAGGCGGACCAGTAGTCCCGGGCCACTCGCGATTCGGGGCCGCCGGGCGACCGGCGGTCCGCACGCTGGGGAGAACCAGAATGGGCGCCGCCACCGAGCCCTTCTTTCGAGTCGACGGCGTCAGCAAGCGCTATGGGGGCGTCCTCGCGCTTGAGGATGCCAGCCTGCCGGTGACCGCCGGTCGCATCCATGCCATCCTTGGCGAGAACGGTGCCGGAAAATCCACGCTGATCAAGATCATGGCCGGTGTCGTCGCACCGGACGAGGGGCGAATGACCCTCGACGGGCGTGACCTCGCCTTCGCCTCGCCCGCCGAGGCGCAGGCGGCAGGCATCGCCTGCATCTTCCAGGAACTGTCTCTGATCCCGGACCTCAGTGTCGCGGACAACGTTGCTATCGCCGATCCGCCGCGGCGCTGGGGAATGATCGACCGCCGCGCCCAGCGGCTCTTCGCCGAGGAGGCGCTGGCCCGGGCAGGTGCCGCGGACATCCATCCCCGCGCGCTTGTGCGCGACCTCGCGCTCTCCCGGAGGCAGATGGTCGAGATCGCCAAGGCGCTCGCACGCAATCCGCGCATCCTGATCCTCGACGAAGCGACTTCGGCCCTGACCGCGGCGGATGTCGAGAAGGTCTTTGCGGTTCTGAAGAGGCTCCGCGACGAGGGCATGGCGCTCCTCTACATCTCGCACCGAATGAATGAGATCGCCGAGCTTGCCGACGAATGCTCAGTGTTCCGAAACGGGCGCAACGTCGCTACCTACGCCGCCGGCACCCGGTCCGACGCCGAGGTCGTGGAGATGATGATTGGCCGCGAGATCAGCACTGTATTCCCGCCGAAGCCCTCCACACCGCCGGACCACCCGCCCGCGCTTGAATGCCGCGGACTCGGCTGGAGCGACCGGCTGCGGGACGTCTCTCTCACGGTCAGGTCGGGCGAGGTCGTAGGCCTCGGCGGGCTCGACGGCCAGGGTCAGCGAGAATTGCTTCTGGCGCTCTTCGGCGTTCTGCGCGGCTGTCGTGGCGATGTGCGGGTCCGCGGCGCGCGCACGGTGATCGACAGCCCGGTTCGGGCCAAGGCGGCAGGCACCGACATGGCGCTGATTCCGGAGGACCGGAAGACCGAAGGGCTGATGCTGCCGATGAGCGTCGGTGACAACCTGTCCTTCGCCGCGCTCGACCGGTTGGCACACCACGGCGTCGTCGACCGTCGCGCCGAGCGCGCCGCCAACGATCGGGCGGCGGCGCTCCTGGCGATCCGCACCGCCGGCTTCGATATCCCGGTGGACGCGCTTTCCGGCGGCAATCAGCAGAAGGTTGTGATCGGCAAGTGGCTGATGCGCGAGCCCGGTATCATCCTCCTGAACGACCCTACGCGCGGCATCGACGTCGGCACCAAGCAGGAGCTCTACCAGCTGCTGCGCCGGCTGGCCGACGGCGGCGCGGCGATCCTCTTCTACTCCACCGACTACGCCGAGCTGATCGGCTGCTGCGACCGCGTTCTCGTGATGTACGACGGCGGCATCCGCGCCGAATTCGCGGGCGAGGAGATCACCGAGCACGCGCTGGTCGCGAGCGCGCTCAACATCGGCAACGAGGCGGAGGTTGCATGAGGGAGTGGCGCTTCTGGCTGGCCGAGCAGAGGGGAACCCTGATGGCGGTGGGGATCTTCGCCACCATGTTCCTGATCTACATCTCGAATCATCCCGCCGGGCTGACTGCCAATGTCGTGCAGACCGCCGCCAACAAGGGCGTGCTGCTCGCCTTCGTCGCCATGGCGCAGGCGCTGATCGTCATCACCGCCGGCATCGACCTCTCGGTGGGCATGACGCTGGTGCTGACCAACTGCCTCGCGTCCTGGATCGTGGTCGGCGCGCCGCTCCCGACCGCGCTGGGCGTCGCGGGCGTGCTTCTGACCGGCCTTGCCTGCGGGGCGCTGAACGGGCTTCTCGTCATCGTCGGGAGGCTTCAGCCGATCGTCGCCACCATCGCCACAGGGGCGATCTTCTTCGGCATTGCGCTGTTGCTCCGGCCGTTCCCCGGCGGCTCGGTCAACGAGGACCTCGCCGACGCGCTGACGGGCAAGATCTTCGGCGTCGTCCCGGCCAGCCTCGTCGCGCTCGGCGCCGTCATCCTTTTTGTCTGGATCCCGTTCCGCCGCTCGGCGCTCGGACGCGCCGCCTACGCGGCAGGGTCCTCGGAGGCCGCGGCCTACATGTCGGGCGTGCCGATCCGCCGCGGCAAATTTGCGGCCTACCTGTTCTCCGGCCTCTTCGCGGCGATGGGAGGCCTGTTCCTCACCTTCTTCACCTACACGGGCGAGGCTGCCTACGCGAGCGGCAACGCCTACACGCTCTTCGCAATCGCCTCGGTGGTGCTCGGCGGTGTCTCGCTCTACGGCGGTCGTGGCAGCGCCATCGGCGCCGTCTTCGGCGCACTCGCCTTCCGCACCATCGGCGACCTCCTGTTCGTCTTCGACTTCGAGCCGCTCTGGCAGCCGCTTTTCCAGGGCGTCGTGCTGCTCCTCGCGGTCAGCCTCGGCGCGCTGGCGCTGGTGCAGGTGAAGAACCGGCTGGAGTGGTTTCGGTGAGCGACGCCGCGAGCGGCGGCGGGCTCGCGTCGGGCTTGCTCAGGCGGATCGACCCGGCGGTCGCCATCGCCTTCGGCTGCATACTGGCGCTGCTCGTCTTCGGCAGCCTCTACTCGTCGAACTTCCTCTCGCCACAATACCTGCTGCAGCAGCTCAAGGTCGCCTCCTTCCTCGGCGTCATCGCCACCGGCATGATGCTGGTGATCCTGCTCGGCCACATCGACCTCTCGGTGCCCTGGGCCGTCTCGACGGGAGCGATGATGGCATGCGCCGCCGCCGCCCAGGGACCGGCCGGCGCGGTGCTCGCCGTGCCTTTCGGCATCGCCTGCGGCGCGGTGATCGGGCTCGCCAACGGCATCAGCGTCGCCTACCTGCGCATCCCTTCGATGATCATCACGCTCGCAACCAACGCCGTGGCCCAGGGCCTTATGGTCGCCTACACCGGCGGTTTCTCGCCCCAGGACGCGGCCTCGCCCGCCATGCGCTGGCTCGCGACCGGCATGCTGCTGCCGGGCGTCCCGAACGCCGTGGTGATCTGGGCGCTGGTCGGGGCTGCCATGGTCTTCGTCCTGACCCGCACCAGCTTCGGGCGCGCGGTCTACGGCATCGGCAACAGCGAGCGCGCGGTCTATCTCTCCGGCGTCCCGGCCCGGCGTGTCGTCCTGATGGTGTTTGTCGTGGCTGGCGCCCTTTCGGCACTCGGCGGCGTCCTTCTCGCGGGCTATGCCTCCAAGGCTGCGCAGTCGATGGGCGACGCCTACCTGCTTCCCGCGATCGCCTCCGTGGTGCTCGGCGGGACCTCGATTCTCGGCGGCCGCGGCTCCTATCTCGGCACCGTCGCCGGCGTTATCCTGGTCACGCTCCTGCAGTCGATCCTGTCGGTGATGCAGATGCCCGAGGCCGGGCGCCAGATCATCTACGGCGTCGTCATCATCGCCATGCTGCTCCTCTACGGCCGCACCCCCGCCAAGCGCTAACGGCAGACGGTGAAGGAGGTCCGTCGAGCGACGCGGAAGCGGCATTCGGCGGAGGAGAAGATTAGGACCGTGCTCGCCGGGTGTCGGGAGGGGGACAGCAAGCTGGCAGAGGGGCGGAAGATCGCGGTTGGCGGGAACTCCGACAGCGTGACGGTGGGCACAACCTTCAAGGCGGAGCCCGTGAAATCAGTGGGGACCCTCTGCTCGATCTCTTAGGCGGTGCGCGAGCATCTGCGTATATGCGACACCGCCGCCAAGGGGTCTTCGCCGCCACCGGCCACGTTTCGGCCTGTGGCGGCGCGGCGGAAACATCACTGTGACCGACGCGCCTTTGGCGGCCTACGACTATGTCGTCGATGAAAAGCCGGCACTCGAACGGGTCATGGAGCAGCAGGTGGCGAAGACCGACAAGGCGGGCGACATCGCCAACGGCGTCAACGCCTACGCCAGCGAGAGGATGCGCAAGCCCGCCGATCCCCTCGAGCTCTTACAACGGATGATCGCCGTGAGCCTGGAGACGGTGAAGATCTTCCGCGGTCTGCAGAATCTGGACCTCCCGTGTCAACCAGCACTGAAACGGGACCCGCTATCGGCGTTGAAAAGGGACCCTTCGCGATGGCTGGGGAAACGCGCCTGACGCGCCGGAGCTTGTCGGTGGTGCAGGCGTGTCAGGCGCGTTTGG
>Ga0116151_10001275_pt1 | contig 23444 bp, 26 predicted proteins | sample AD_UKC117_MetaG_FD_89893 | JGI IMG/M metagenome (GOLD analysis project Ga0116151, IMG submission 89893) | Active sludge microbial communities of municipal wastewater-treating anaerobic digesters from Hong Kong - AD_UKC117_MetaG | ecosystem: Engineered > Bioreactor > Anaerobic > Digestate... | reverse complement strand
TCTCATTGATAGCGGCCTTCATGGCCGGGACATCCTGGTTCAGCTGATGAAGAAGATACTGATCCTTCAATTCCTGGACTGTCTCGTTCTCCCGCCGTGAGATCAGGCGGAGCATCCGGGAGGCCTCCTTCTGATAATCGGCATAAGCCAGGGCTCTGTTGAAATACGAACGGGCACGCCTGAAATTGTTTTTATCCAGATAATACCGCCCTGTATTCAGGAGAGAGCGGACAGTCCGGCGCTCTTTTTTCGCTTCCATGGAAAGGATCTCGGCTTTGTATTTTTCTGCCGTCTCTCCGGAGAGGAGTGTCTTTTCCTTCTCCAGGGCCCGGGAGGCCTCCTGATAAGCTCCCGAAGCGATGAGTTTGTCCAATGATGAAAGCAACCGCTCCTGCTTCACCTGATAGAGGGGATAGAGCCGGATGTAGAGCTCCTCTCCCTGGGGATTATTCGGCCAGAGGCTCAGGCCCTTGACCAGATAATGGTAGGCTTCACCTGGAGATTCCTTTTTAAAAAGATCCTCAGCCAGGCGGCAGTAGACCGTCGAAGCTTTCAGCCTTTTTTTCCCGTTTTTATCCTCCCAGAGACGGAGAAGCTCGTTTTTTTGAGCCAGGGTACCGTCCCCCTTCAGAGGATCCCGGACACTTCCGGAGATCTCGGCTTCGATGTGTTGTGTGATCAGGGCCTCTTCAAGATCCCCCTCCTCAGCCAATCGTTTTTTATCCTCCTGCAGAAGGGCGATGTACTTCTCTCTGATCGCCTGGAACCGGCTGACATTCTCAGCGTTCTGTTCCCGTTCCATGGCTTTCTTGGAATAGTAGTAGGCAGGCTCCCACTCTTTGACCCCGGCAAAATAGAGAGCGATATTTTTCATGACTTCCAGGGGTGCACCCATGGTGTTCATCATGATCCCGTAGATCTCCAGCGCCGTCATGAGGTCATCGTCTTCTGTCAACCCCTTGGCCGCCTGCTGAAGGAGCTCTTCGATCCCCGGGTAATGGGGCTCATATTCAAGAAGACGCGTCAACGCATCCACAGCCCTTTCCCATTGTTTCTTCTGAATAAAATATCCCGACTCAAACGCGAGGATCTCAGAGGCTTCCCGGACACGGCTCTCCCTCTTTTCGATCAAAAAAAGGATGGGGGCGCGGGCTTGATCAAGAGAGGCTTCGCAGCTCTTCTCCTCGCCTCTGTAATATTCAAAATGGATCAGGCGGTTATAAGCGACGACCAATGCCGCGGCGGCTTTTCCTTTCAGAGACTCCTCACCCCGGGCAAAGGCTTTCTCATAATACGCCACCGCTTTTTCATCATGTCCCTGGTTGACAGCGATCTCCCCCAGATAGAAATGAAGGAGAGGGTCTTCAGAATGTCCCTCCAGGGCCTTTTCGAAAATATACCGGCTGGAGAGGTAGTCGCCCTTATCGTAGAGCCCCTTTCCCAGAGAATAAAGAAGGCCGTAAAAATCATCTGTATAGGGACCCTTTCTCATCTTGTCATAGGGAAGGAAATAGAACGAGGCGCTGTCATAATCCTGTCTGGCCAGATAGGCCCTGATGAGAAGCTCCAGGGTCCGCGCATCATCTTCATCTTTTTCGATCATCTCACGGGCCAGAGCGATGGTATCGAGGAAGTACCCCGAGGTATAATAGGCTTCCAGGAGATTCCTTTTCAGAGTGATATTGCCGGGCTCAAGAGAGAGCCCTTTTTTCAGCGTATCGATGTCTAAGGCTTTCAGAGAGAGGAGGCAGGTCAGGAGGAGAAAGAGGACAAGGGCCGGACGTCTCATAACGTACGGATCACGCCATTGTTCTCCCCTAAAACGATAACTTTCGGTGTGTACGATCGGGCTTCTTCAGGGGTCATCAGAGCATAGGAGATGATCACGACTTCATCGCCCACCATCCCTTTCCGGGCCGCCGGGCCGTTGAGCCCGATCTGCCGTTTTCCACGCTCGCCGACGATGACATAGGTCTCCAGACGTTCTCCGTTGCTCTTGTTCACCACCTGGACCTTTTCGCCGGGCAGGAGCCCGGCCATATCCATCAGTTCTTCGTCTATGGTAATGCTCCCCTCATAATCGAGATGAGCATAGGTGATCTGCGCCTTGTGGAGTTTGCACTTCATGATCTGTATGAGCATAGTTCCCCCTTTCACACAACTATAATGAAACTTGCCCCGATTTTCAAGTGCTATTTATCTCCTTGCAAGCATGGGGAAGCCTGCTATTCTCAAGAGGATGAAAAAGATCATTCTTTCCCTGCTCCTCATCCATCTTGTCTCCCCTGTTCTCTTTTCGGCTGAAATATGCGAGTATAAGGTCACCGCTTACGGCATCTCCTTTGCCCGGGCGACGATCGTCACAAGAGAACAGAACGGCCGCCTTGACCACTATGTCCATGTGAAGAACACTTTTCCCGCTTCTCTCATCCGCTCAGTGGACAACCGCTATCTGACCCAGATCGATATCAAGACAGGGTCCCCTTTGAAACAGGAAAAATACCTGGGAGGACTGAACGGGGAGTATCACATCAACATCTTTACACCGGGAGAGGACGGGTTCTTCGGTGACGGTAAACATTATCAGGCCCCTGACACACCTCTTCACACGCTCTTTTCTCTCTTCGAACTGATCCGCCGGACGCGCCCTGTCAAACCAGCTCGATTTTCCGCAGTCTCCTGCAACACCCTATGGACCGTGACCGTGATGCCTCTCTCTTCTGCCTCCTACCGCCTGACTTTTGCATCGGATGCTCCCATCAATGAGTTAAAAACACGCTATGACGACATCTTTTTAAAAGAGGTCTTCTGGAACTCCGGAGAAGTGGACCTTTTCTTCAATCCCCATGGCCCATTGGACAAGGCCGTTCTCAACTCCTTTTCACCTCCGGTGACACTCTCACTTACCGGGTGGAGCATGTCTCTCAATAAACCTTGACAGAAGGGGCATTTCCAGTATATTTAGCAAAAATGAAGGAGTGATGGTATGAGAATGAGTCATTTTGTGGGAAAACAGCTGAAAGAGGATCCCAAAGACGCCCAGATGGTGAGTCACAAGTTTTTAATCCGCGGGGGCTATATCCGCCAGCTCTCCACGGGCATCTACTCATTCCTGCCATTGGGATTCCGTGTAAAGATGAAGATCGAGGAGATCATCCGCGAGGAGATGAATGCCGTGGGCGGCCAGGAAGTGGTCATGCCTGTGGTCCATCCCGCCGATATCTGGAAAGAGACGGGACGCTTTGATGCCATCGACGAATCCCTCCTCCGCTTCAAGGACCGCTCAGACAAGGACCATGTCCTGGCCATGACTCATGAAGAGGCCGCGGTGCACCTGGTCCGTAATGATGTGAGCTCCTACAAGCAGCTTCCCTTTATGATCTATCAGATCCAGACCAAGTTCCGGGATGAAGCCCGGAGCCGGGGCGGGCTCATCCGCGTTCGGGAGTTTACGATGAAAGACGCCTACTCCTTCCACGCTGATACACATTGTCTTGAAAAATACTATGCTGTGATGCATGAAGCCTATATGCGGATCTTCAGACGCAGCGGGCTGAAAGACTTTATCTCTGTCCAGTCTGATTCGGGCATCATGGGAGGAGGGATCTCCCATGAGTTCATGTCCGTCAACCCCGCCGGGGAGGACACCCTCTTTCTCTGTGAATGCGGATATAATGCCAACCGCGAGATCGCTGACGGGCGCCTGCCCGGAAAAGTGTCACACTCGGATCTTCCCCTGGAAGAGGTCTCCACGCCGGGGAAAAAGACCATCCAGGATGTCTGCGATCTTCTGAAGATCACGCCTGACCAAACAGCCAAGTGTGTCTTCTACACTTCGGAAAATGGGCTCATCCTTGTGGTGATCCGGGGCGACCGGGAAGTGAACGAAACACGCCTGAAAGCCCATCTCCAAATAGAAAAACTGATCTACGCCGACGATGAAACCATCCGCGGGTGCGGCGCTGTCCCGGGCTATGCCTCCCCCCTGGGGCTGGATAATGACAAGCTTACGATCGTCCTGGATGCTTCCGTGGCGGAAGGCTCTTATGTCTGCGGCGCCAATAAAGAGAACACCCATATGAGACACTTCACCCCGTCGCGGGATATGGAAAATATTCCTCATACAACAGCTTCTGTCTACACCACCATGGAAGGAGACCTCTGCCCCGAATGCTCAAAACCCCTCTCCATGGCCCGGGGTATCGAGATCGGAAACATTTTCCAGCTGGGGACAAAATACTCCGCGCCCATGAAGGCTCTTTTCCTGGATGACAAGGGTGAATCCAGAGAGATGATCATGGCCTCCTACGGCATCGGCGTGGGACGGCTCATGGCCACGGTCATCGAAGACAATCACGACGATTACGGCCCCATCTGGCCGGCGGCGGTGGCTCCTTTTCACGTTCATCTCAATGCGCTGAATTTGAAAGAAGAGACGGTGCGCAAAACGGCCGAAGCCCTCTATGACGCTTTTGTCCAAGACGGGATCGATGTTCTCTACGACGACAGGGATGAGCGTCCGGGAAGCCAGTTCAGCGATGCCGACCTCATCGGAGCTCCTCTGCGTGTCATCGTCTCCACGCGTAACCTGGACAAGGGAGAGGTGGAGATCAAACGGCGCGGGGAGAAGTCAAGTGTGACTGTTCCTGTGGACAAGGCTCTCTCCACAATCAAAGAGCGCCTGGCCGAACTTTTATCGTCAACGGAGATTTGAGCGTCCGATCAGTCTTACGATCCATCCCCGAGGGAGGGTATGGGCGGCTGCGGCCATGATTTTATTGCTCATCCCGGGAATGATGACGGTTTTTCCTTTCAATGCTTTTTTTAACGCGTAACGGGCTGTTTTTTCCGGTGACATGACGAGAAAATCAGCCCGTTTCCCCTTCTCCCCCCGTTGACTCAGCATGTCCGTATCCAGGGGCCCCGGGCAAAGCAATGAGACCTTCACCGGACTCTTTGCATTCTCAAAAGAAACAGCCAGTGTGAGATTCATGACAAAGCTTTTGGAGGCATAATAGAGCGCAGCTCCCGGGCCCGGAGTGAAGGCTGCCGTGGAGGCCACATTGATGAGATGCCCCCGAGGCATGATCTCCAGGGCCAGCCGGGTCATCGCGGTGAGTGAAAGGACATTGAGACGGACGATTTCGGACTCCTCTTCCGGGGTCGTGCAGGTGAACCGCTCAAAATGCGCTCGACCGGCATTGTTGATCCAGACTTGAGGAGTGATCTTTTTCTCGTTCAGGATCTTCGACAACCGGGAGGCCGATTCTTCCTGTGAAAGGTCCAGGGGAAGGATCTCCACACGCCGATCTCCCTCTGATCGTAAAGAGTCTGCAGCCCGGCGGAGCCTCTCCGCTGTTTTGGAGATGAGGAACAGGTGATATCCCTTTCGAACGCACTCCCGGGCAAAGGCATAACCCAGCCCCCGGGATCCTCCTGTGATCAAAGCCCATTTTTGGTTTACGGCTGACAACTCCGGCATGGCGATAATCCCTCCAGGTAGGCCTCTTCCTTGGAAAAGAAGAAGCGGATATTCTCATTTCTGATAAACCGGGCCCAGCGGCATCGGGGCCGGTGAAAGACATGGGACTTGTCCGAGGAGATATAGTAATGTTCTGTCTCCACAAGCCTGAGTTTCCAGAACCCCCGGCGAAGGAGAAGAGCTTCGCGCTGGGCTAAAAGCAGGGTCTCTTCATACTTTTCTTGTTTGTTAACGATGTAAACATGCCCCAGCCCTTCACGTAAGATCTCTTCATTGAGAAAATGCTGTTCTTGTCGGTATTCATAATGGACATAGGCTAAGAGGCGTCCATAGTCGTCTTTGCTTTCCGGGCCATACTCCAAAAGCACTTTTTTGCCCAACACTCTTTTTCGGACATAGTCTTTCGCCCGCGCATAATATTCCTGCCCTTTTTCAGGGGTATCGATCCCGAGCAAACGGACGAAATGGCCTGTCTGGAGCTGGATCGTATCTCCGTCGGCCACGAAAATGACTTTTGCTTCTCCGGGGAGAGCCTCCCTGCCGTAAACGGCTTCGGTCATGGAGAGGGCCGGGAGGAAAAGAAGGATCAGAAGACTACAGAGTCTTCTTGTCATAACAACACTCCTCTATTAAGAGACACTCCCTGCACCGGGGTTTCCGCGCTGTACAAAAGTAGCGGCCGAAAAGGACAAGCCCGATGCTCAGAAGAGTCCATGTCTTTCGGGGGAACCGGGCCATGAGGTCTTTTTCAACTTTTTCAGGCTGCTCGGAGCCGGTGAGTCCCAGGCGCAGCGAGACCCGTTTCACGTGGGTATCCACCACGATCCCGTCGGCTTTTTTAAACCAGGCACTGAGGATGACATTGGCTGTCTTTCGCCCCACTCCGGGGATCCGGGTCAACTCTTCCATGGATCCGGGGACCCGGCCTCCGTGGCGTTCAGCCAGGTAACGGGCTGCTCCGATGATATGGCGGGCTTTGTTTTTGTAAAACCCGGTGGAATAGATGAGGGTCTCCAGCTCGCCTGTGTCCATATCTGTGTAATCGGTGATGTCAGGATACTTTGAAAAGAGCGTCTGTGTGGTCATGTTCACCCGCTCATCCGTGCATTGGGCCGAAAGGATGACCGCCACAAGCAGCTGCCAGGCACTTTCATAGCGAAGCTCCACGGCAGGAGCCCCGAAGCGGCGCAGGATCTCTTCAATGACCTTCTCTTCTTTTGTTTTCTTCATAAAATAAAAAAGGGGAAGGCCTTGTCAACCTTCCCCTCATGCTTACAGGATCACAGGCAAAGACATATCAGTCTTCTTTATTCTCTTCGCCCCCGTCTTCTTCAGCTTCTTCAGGAGTCTCAACGGGAGTCTCGTCTTCGCTTTTTTTCTTCGCGGCCTTCTTTTTCGGGGCAGCTTTCGTCTTTTTTTCTGTTTCTCCGGCGATGTTATCCACCATCTCCTGTTCGATGACATCTTTCAGGCTGACTTTGTCATGATTGCCGGATTCCCCTTTGATCTCGTCGAGGATCTGCTTTTCGGTATCCTGTTTCAGGGCTTTGATGCTGAAATCGATCTTTCTTTCATTCTTCTGGATCTTGATGATCTTCACCTCGATCTCATCACCCACATTGACCACGTCGTCCACCTTTTCCACATGCTTGGTGTCCAGCTGGGAAATGGCCAGGAATCCTTCGATCCCGTTTTCCATCTTGCAGATGGCGTTGTTTTTCGTGATCTTGGAAACAGTGACCGTGACCACGTCACCCACTTTATAATCACTCATCATCTCATCCCAGGGATTGGGAAGAGTCTGCTTGATACCCAGGGCTACTTTTCGCTCGTCTTCATTGATCTTGAGGATCATGACTTTGATCGTGTCACCAACGTTGAGGACATCCTGAGGCTTGTCGACTCTCTCCCAGGAGATATCGGAGACATGGAGGAGTCCTTCCACGCCGGGGACGATCTCGACGAAAGCACCGAAATCGGTGATATTCTTGATCTCGCCTTCCACGACATCACCTTCGCTGAAATCATCGCGGATCTTTTCCCAGGGATCGCCGTCCACCTGTTTGATACCCAGGGAGACTTTATGGTTCTCAACGTCCATCTTCAGGATCATGACTTCGATCTTGTCCCCTTCATTGAGGATCTGGGCCGGAGTCTTGAGGTTTTTATCCCAGGACATCTCAGAGATATGGACAAGGCCTTCCACGCCGGGGACGATCTCGACGAAAGCGCCGTATTCCACGATGGAGACCACAGTTCCCTCGACGACATCGCCGTCTTTGAATTTCTCTTCGAGGATATCCCAGGGATTCTTTTCCAGCTCTTTGAGGCTCAGAGAGATCCGGTTGTTCTTTTCATCGTAGTCCAGGACTTTGACATTGACATCCTGCCCCACAGCAAGCACATCGGTGGGATGGCTGATCTTTTTCCAGGTGATATCGTTCATATGGAGAAGGCCGTCGATTCCGCCCAGGTCGATGAAGGCACCGAAATTGGTGATGTTCTTCACACGCCCGGGAAGAATAGCGCCGGCATGGATCTTGTTGTCCATCTCCTCTTTCATCTTTTTGTAGCTCTCTTCAAGGATCACACGGCGGGAGACAACGATGTTCCTCCTCTTTTTGTTCATCTTGAGGATCTTGACATCGATCTTTTCTCCCACATAGGCATCCAGGTCTTTGACCAGTTTGACGTCGAGCTGAGATGCCGGCAGGAAGGCCGGGACACCGATATTGACGATAAAGCCGCCTTTGACGCGCTTCTTAATGGTGCCCGAAATGACCATATCTTTGTGGTATTTGTCTTCAAGAATACCCCAGGCTTCGATATAGTCAGCTTTGATTTTTGACAGTTTGACCAGGCCTTCCTGATCATCTGTCGATTCCAGAAGAACCCGGACGCTGTCCCCTTCTTTCAGTTCGTCTGAATTATGGAACTCATTCAGGGATACGATGCCTTCAGCCTTGTATCCGATATCCACCAGGACTTCATTTCCCATGATCTTCACGATCACGCCGTCCACGACGGATCCGGGCCTCAGGTCTTTGAAGGACGCTGCATAGAGCTCCTCCATGGTCATTTCGTCATGCTCAAGTTCTTCGTGTTTCTTGTTTTCTTCCAACATATTGTTTTACCCCCCAAAATAATTTTTTAGCCGGCTGGTCAGCTCCCTGATACTGGTATCAGGTGTCGACGCCCCAGCAGTTATCCCGATTGTATCATACTTTGTCAGTTCGTCAACTCTAAGTTCATCTGCTGATTCCACGTGGAGAGCAGGCTTGATCTCACGCACGATGTCATAAAGCTTCCGCGTGTTGGCGCTGTTCTTCCCCCCCACCACGATCATAAAATCAGCCTTCCGGGCAATGCGTACCGCATCCTCCTGACGCTCTGTGGTGGCCAGGCAGATGGTGTTGAAGATGCGCAGTTCCTGGCTTTTCCTCAAGACTTCTCCACAAAAGAGAGAGAAGGCTTTTCTGCTCCGGGTGGTCTGGGAGACGACCCCGGCCTTTTTGAAAATCTCATCCCCGAGTTCATCAGGGCTGTTCATCACCCGCGCTGCGCCTTCTGTATAGGAGTAGAGCGAACGGACTTCAGGATGCATCTTTTCGCCGAATATCAGGACAGCATAACCTTTCTCATGAAGAAAACGGGCCTTGTTCTGGGCTGTCTTGACAAAGGGGCAGGTGGTATCCACGATATTGAGTCCCCTCCGCCTGGCCTCTTCTTCGGTCTCCTTTTCCACTCCGTGGGTCCGGAAAAGGACAAGAGCCCCCGGAGGGACATCATCCAGGCTTTGGACCACGGTGACTCCCCGAGTTTCAAGGTCCCGGACTGCACGCGGGTTATGGATCAGGGGGCCCAGGCTGTAGACAGGGCCTTTCTCTGCGGCGCGTCGGGCCATCTCCATGGCTCTCTGAACGCCGTAGCAAAATCCGGCAAAGGGGGAGACTATGATCTCCATTCCATCCCTCCTATGACATCGGTCACCGCTTTGGCCAGGGCCTTGAAACGGGCCTTCTCCTCCAGGGATGCAAACAGGGCCCGGTTGATACAGAAGGCCCCTCCGTAGAGAATATCGAAGTAGCGCCTTTTCCCTCTCTTCCCTGTCCAGATGCGCACGGGCATCACAGGGGGATAGCCTGTCTTGTCCAGCAGAAAACCGATCCCCGGTTTCCCCCGACGGACATCATTATCACGGCTGCGCGTCCCTTCGGGAAAGATGAAAACACGTCCCTTCTTATGAAGGATCTGCTGCATGGCTGTCAGGCTTCTCATGTCAAAGACCGCTCTGTTCACGGGAAAAGCTCCTACGGCTTTCAGGATGGCTCCGGCAACGGGGTTGTGAAACAACTCTTTTTTGGCCATGTAAAAATAGGTCTGAAAGGAGAGAACACCGATGAGCGGCGGGTCGAACACTGTCCTGTGGTTAGAGGCGACGATGACAGGCCCTTTTTTCCAGCGGGGCCGTGTATAGACGAGCTTGATGCGGAACATAAGGAAGAAAAGGGGAATAAGAATCAGACGGGCCAGATTTTGAGTAAACGTGACAACGTGTTTTAATATCATGTTTTGATATGAGATAAAATCTCGTCGACAACCTCCTCCAAGGACAGATTTGTGGTATCGATGACACAGGCGCCGTCGGGGATCCTGAGAGCTCCCCACTCCCTGTTCCGATCGGCTGTATCCCTGCGGATGATATCGGTCGCGATCTCTTCAAGTGAGGGCGGAACCGTCTTCTGCGCCAGCTGATCGTAACGCCTCCGGGCTCTCTCCTCAACAGACGCATCAAGGTAGAACTTGTAGCGTGCCTGGGGAAAGACAACGGATCCTGTATCACGCCCCTCCAGAACGATGGAGTGCCCGCTGGCAAAAAGGCGCTGCTTTTCGATGAGGTGTTGGCGGACATCTCTCATGGCGGCCACACGCGAGACCTCTTTGTCGGCCTGAGGAGTCCGGATCTTCAGGGTGACATCCTCACCGTTTGCCAGAATGCGTTTTTCTCCTGTTTCGGAATAGATGATCTGAAAATCGAGGGTACGGGCCACATCCACAGGATCGCGGCTGTCACGGGCGGACAGCAACCCGACAGAACGGTACATGGCTCCGGTATCCAGATAGAAGGCTCCGATGGCTTCGGCGACTCTTCTGGCGACACTGCTCTTCCCCGCTCCGGCAGGGCCGTCAATGGTGACAACAAAGTTTTCCATGTGCAGAATATACACTCCTCATGGTTTTGTGCAAGGATTATCCTCGGCTCACTCTCATGGGCCCTTATCGCTGTTCGGCCGCCCCCTCTTCATAATAGCGGTCAAACTGGTCTGATGAGAAGTCAGTCTCCTCCACAATATATTTCATAAAATGGCGGAGCCGGCTCATGGTGACTTTATGGAGGTAGTGCTCGATGATACAGGCATCCTCTTCTGCAATAGTCATGGGGACTTTCAGGATCCTGGTAAAGAAATTCATAATGAGCACATGGCGGTCGTAGATGTTTCGCGCGTACTCGATTCCTCCGGATGTCAGCTCGATGTATCCGTAGTGCTCGTGCCGGACCAGACCGTTCTCCTCAAGGCCCCGCATGGCTTTGATCACAGAAGGGTTCCTCACTTTCAAAAAGGCGCCCACATCCTTGACCCGGACGACTTTTTTGTTCTTGGCGATCACATAGACGGCTTCCAGGTAATCTTCCATGCTTTTGGACAGTTTCATGGCGTTCTCCTTTACACTATTTCTCCGAGCAGAAGCTGACGGCTCTTTCCCCTTTCACTCATGACAGAGAGGGAGAGGTCGTCGTTGACCCGGATGATCCGGGCAGTGATCTCTCCGTCCGGTGTCTTCAGACGGGCATATTCTCCCCTGCTCCAGAGGTGGGCGTTGAGATACTCCACGATGTCATCGCGGGGGATCTCCTTCTGCAGAATATCCGTCCAGGAGTGAAAGAGTTCTGACGGTGACGGGGTCTTTGATCCCAGGAGATCTTCCAGAAAGACGGCTTCTACGGGAATCTCCGTGTGGTTCACATTGATCCCGATCCCCACAAGGAGGATCCCTTCCCCCGACAGGACGATACGCCGGCTCAGGAGGCCTCCGAGCTTTCGATTTCCCACATAGAGGTCGTTGGGCCATTTGATCTTGACTCCGTCCAGCCCTGCAGCCGCCAGTTCGCGGTGGATGAGATGAGCACAGCGCAGGGGGTGGAGGAGACTCTCCTTTTCTCCGGGAGCGCTGAAAACCGCTGTCATGTAGAGCCCCCCCACAGGGGAGGCCCAATGACGGCCCCGCCTTCCCTTTCCGGCAGTCTGCTCATCTGCCCTGAAAAAAGAGGGAAGATCCTCTGTCCCGTGAGTCCTCAGCCACTCCTCGGCCAGATCGTTGGTGGAGTCCACCCTCCTCTTTTCAATGATCATCAGGGTTCTCCCTGTGTGAGTAGGGCGAATTCTTCCGGGGAAAGGCGGATCACCCGTCCGGAATCATCCACAAAAGCATGCCGCGTCGTCCCCCTGGCCAGGAGCTCGTCACCCCTGAAGACTTCATACCGGAAAAGGAGAGAAGAGCGGCTGCTTTTCCCGATATCACATCGGATCTCCAGGAGGTCATCATACCGGGCTCCGGCCATATAATCACACCACGCTTCTTTCACCGGAAGAAAGATCTTCTTTTTTTCCATGTCACGGTAGAGGACCCCCCTGCCACGGAAATATTCGTTTCGCCCGATCTCGAAAAGCCTGAAATAGTTGGCGTGATACATCACACCCATCTGATCCGTGTCGCCGTAGATCACCCTGTAGAGAATCCTGTGGTCCACAATTCCTCCATTAAATTATCTTTATCTAACTTTGTTATATCCCCGCTCCCGGGAAAAGTCAAGGAGAAAGCGAATACCGGGCTTTTTCCGTCACGATGAGGTCAACCGGCCTGTCATGGGGCTCCACAGGGAGACGGCGGACCACCTGGAAGTCAAAAGCCGGGGCCACGCAGAAGGTCTTCTGCTGCTCAAGAAAACGGTCGTAAAACCCTCCTCCGTAACCCAGACGGTTGAGCTTTTTGTCATAGGCGACACCGGGGAGAAGAATGAGGTCGGCATGGCCGGTAAAGAGGAGGTTTTCCACTCTCGGCTCATGCATATGAAACTGTGTGGGCTCCAGATCATCAAAGGAACGGACGATGTAGTTGAGAAGCCTCTTTTCGGCGAAATCGGTGCGGGGCATGACCACACGTTTCCCGTTCGCCCAGAGCCACCGGATCAGCGGCCTGATATCCACCTCGTTATTCATGGGAAATGTCACGTGAAAAGTCTCATAACGGTGAAATAATCCCGTATGAAGAAGCTTCTCCACAATGGCTTTGCTTCTCAGGGTCCACTCTTCCGGAGTCAGGCTCTTGCGCTCTTTCAACATCTCTCTCCTGAGATGTTTCTTTTCAGGATTCAATTCCATAGAGGACCTCACGACCGGTATAGGTGCGGAGACGGTACTTTCCCCCTTCTTTGGAGAGGGTGTCTGAAGGCCCCAGAAGGACTTTCCCCAGCCCTCCGGGGAGATCCACGGCCAGGTAGGGCAGGGCCAATCCGGAGATATGGCCCTGAAGCGCTTTCAGCAGGGCGACTCCACGGGAGAGGTCCACCCAGAAATGAGTCACCCCGCGGACCAGGTCGCATTGATGGATATAGTAGGGTTTCACTCCCCGCTCAAGAAGCCCCATGAAGAGTTTTCTCAGGACTGAAGCATCGTCATTGACCCCTTTGAGAAGGACGCTCTGATTCATGAGGATCAGGCCGTTCTCCCTCATCCTGCGAAGCAGAGCATCTCCCTGCGGAGTCCATTCGGCCGGATGATTGTAGTGCAGCATGATATAGAGAGGCCCTCTTTTTGAAAGCTCCCTGAGAAGAGACCCGGTGACCCGTCCCGGATCCACGACGGGGAGACGCGTTCCCACACGGATGACCTTCAGGCCTCCCCTTTCCCTGAAAAGGGCGATCATCTCTCCCAGGAGTCCCGGGGAGAGAAGAAACGGGTCGCCTCCCGAGATGATGATATCCTCGATCCCGTTGTGACGGCAGTAGTCAGCCGCCTCTTTCACCTCATCCGGAGATGCGGACGAGGGCTTTTCCTTCCAGATGCGTTTGCGCATGCAGTGCCGGCAGTTGGAAGCGCAGAAATTGTCCGCCAGAAAGACGGCGCGCTGAGGATAACGGTGGATCAGGCGCGGAACAGACATCTTCTCTTCCTCCAGAAAAGGATCGGGAGAGTGAACGGACGCGACCTCGTCATCAGAGGGGACGATCTGTCGAAAAACAGGGTCGTCCGGAGAGAATGTCCGGACAAGAGAGAGATAATACTCTGTTGTTTTGAAGGGATACTCCTCTGCAGCGAGGAGATCCTCTTTTGACAGGACGAAGGGCTCGAGGGCGCGGAGCCCGGTGACTATTCTTGACATTCAAGCATGGATTCCAGGGTATCCCTGAGAACTTCCAGCTGTGTCGTGTCGATCCCCCGGCTGAGTTCTTTCACATAACGGACCCGGGCGTCGATAACCGAAATAACGATTTTTTTGCTCTCTTCGGTAAGATCGATGAGGATCTTTCTCTTGTCCTGTTCGTCCTTCTTTTTAATGACCAGCCCAGCGTCTTCCATACGGACGATCATCTCTGAAATGGTGCTCGGAGCAAGGACAAGGCGCTCACAGAGGTCTTTGAGGCTCTGGGGGCCCTGAAAGTAGACCGTGACGATAATATTGAACTGAGAGCCCGAGATCCCGAACTTGGCCAGCTCTCCCCTTCCGTATCGGAAAAGGTTGATATAAAAACGCCGGAAAGCCAGCTCCAACTGTGCATACAGGGTCTGTTCACTCATCAGCGGCCGTCCTTTTCGATCATATTCGGTTTGACTTCCCACACCCGTTCACAGTAACGGCACTTGACCTTGACCTTCTCTTTATCGATGACATCGAAGGCGGCCTTGACTTTTTCCTGGTTGGTGATGCAGTTGGGATTCATACAGGTGAGAAACCCTTCAATGGCGTCAGGGACATCAATGTCGCGTTTTTCCACGACTTTGCCCTCTTTGATGATATTGATCGTCGCCTGGGGAGCCACAAGGGCGATCTTGTCCGTCTCCTCTTTTTTAATGATCTTATGTTCAAATTTGATCAGGTCTTTTTTGCCCACCTGACGGGAATCAAAATTGAGCCCGATGGAAATCATCCCTTCGTTTTTATGTCCTAAAATGTCCAGGACCAGAAGCCCCAGAGGTGAAGGGATGTGGTCGATCACAGTCCCCTCTTCTATTTTGAAGACACGGAAACTCCTGTCGCTGCTCATTGCCGACCTCCTTATTTTATGGTTCCCAGGACAAGCCCCAGGAGAGCCTGCCGGACGGGAACACCGTTATGAGCTTGTTCAAAATAGATGGCCCGATGATCATCGTCCACATCTTCTGAGATCTCGTCCACTCTCGGGAGGGGATGCATGATGTAAGTGCTCTCTCCGAGAAGGGCGATGCTCTCCCTGTCCAGGATGTAGGATCCTTTCACACGCTCATATTCCATGGGGTCGAAAAAGCGTTCTTTTTGAATGCGCGTGCAGTAGAGAAAATCAAGTGAGGATGCATCCTGATCCAAAAGATCACGCTCTTCGAAATCGATTTTTTTCGTTTTGAGAAAATCTGTGTAGTGTTCGGGCATCTTCAGCTCTTTGGGAGAGATGAAGACGAGCCTGACGTTGAAAAAAGAGAGGGCGATGAGCAGAGAATGGGTCGTCCGGCCGTATTTCAGATCTCCCATGAGTCCGATGGTCTTGCCGTCGAGCGAGCCCTTCTTTTCCATCATGGTAAAGATATCCAGAAATGTCTGTGTGGGATGCTGATTGGCGCCGTCTCCGGCATTGATCACCGGGACAGTGGCCGCCTGGGAAGCGCGCCGGGCTGCCCCTTCGATCTTATGGCGCATGACAATGGCATCGCAATATCCCGTGATCGTCTTGATGGTATCGGTGAGTGACTCCCCCTTCTGAACCGAAGAGGAGGCTGAGGACGAAAACCCGAAAATACTCCCCCCCTGCTGAAGGACCGCTGTCTCGAAAGAGAGCCGTGTCCTCGTCGAGGGTTCGAAAAAGAGTGTGGCCACGGTCTTCCCTTGTAAAAACCCTTTATGTTTCCCCTCTTTGACTTCAGCAGACTTTTCCATGAGATAAAGCAATTCATCCTTATCCATATCATTCAGCGAAATGAAAGACCGCCCTGTAAAATTAAGCCCCATTCTTCTCCCCCTTCTCATCATGTTTTCTGTGCTCTTTAAAAAACAGGATTATACAGACAATACCAACAAAAATAAAAGCGTCAGCTGCGTTGAAGACAGGCCAGCGCGTCTGCGCATTGATCCCGAAATCAAGAAAATCACGGACGCTGTTGAATCTTATCCGGTCGAGGATGTTCCCGATGGCTCCGCCGAAGATAAGGCCGTAGGCGGCTAAGACCACCGGACGCTGCTGAGTGATCCCCCGGAAGGCAAAGATCAGGATCACCACGACGATGAGAGAGACCCAGAGCAGAAGCGAGGAGAATCCCTGAAAGATCCCGAAGGCGATCCCCGAATTTTTCAGATAAGTGAGCCGGAAGAGATCCCCGAGGACAGAAATGCTCTGGTTCAGCATCATGCGGGATGCGATCCACTCCTTGGTGATGATGTCCACCGCCAGGGAGAAGAGGAAAGCGGCGGCGATGATGATGTGGCTATTTTGTCTTATTCTTTTCATATTCACTTTTACAGGTTATACAGCGGACAGCATAGGGCATGACTTCCAGACGCTCGTCTGAGATCCTGGCTCCGCAATCCTGACAGATCCCGTAGGTCCCCTCTTCGATCCTTTTTAACGCAGCATCGATGGCTGCCAGAATGATCTCTTCGGAGTTCTTCAGTTTAAACCCCAGTTCCGCTTCTGTGAGGGAGTCTGCAATATCAGCCAGATGGATGGGATAGGCGGAGTCGCCGTACTCTTTGGCGCTGGAATGGTGGATGTGCTGGTCCTCAATGGAGTCCAGGTCTTCCAGGATACTGTTTTTCAATTCGGTCAATATGCTTTTATAATACTCGAGGCGTTCTTTTTTCATGGGCACTCACCTGCCTTCTTCTTGGACAACGCGGACACAGCGGCTGCACAGGTCCGGATGGTTCTCACTTTTTCCTACTGTCGGGGAATATTCCCAGCAACGCGAACACTTCTCATGAGGCGATTTGACAGCCCCTATGGAGAGGCCCGGCCAGTCGCTGCACGGGCTCATCCCGTCCTTTTTTTCCACAAAGACAGAAGAGACGATGTTCATCCGGCGCAGATCGTCCAGATGGCTTCTCAGGAAAGCTTCATCGTCCTGATCGTCTGTATGAAGATAAATATAGGCATCCAGAGAGTGTCCGATCTCTCCGGAGTTTCGTTTGGCTTCAAGGATACGGCGGATATCGTCACGTAACGAGTCAAGACGCTCCCATTTTTCTGTGAGCTCTCTCTCCTCAGGGCAACTGATCTCCGGCCAGAGGGACAGATGAACGCTCTCTTCCAGAGAGGCCATCTCACGGAGATATCCCCAGACTTCTTCGGCCGTAAAGGGGATGAGAGGGGCAAGCATCCGGGTCAGGGCGGTGACCGTCTCCCAGACTACAGTCAATGTGGCCCTCCGGCTCATCCATTCTTTCCCGTCGGCATAGAGGTTGGATTTACTCCCGTCCAGGTAAGACGAGGAGAGTTTCACCGTGCAATAGTTGTGAATCGTATGGAAGACCTTGTGAAACTCAAAAGCCTCATAGGCCTTGTCCACATCCCTGGTGAGGGATTTCAGTTCCAGCATCATGTGACGGTCGATCTCAGGCATCTTCTCATAATCCACACGCCCCTTCTCCACATCAAACCCGTGGAGGACACCCAGCATAAAGCGCAGGGTGTTCCTGATCCTCCGGTAGGCTTCTGCGATGCGTTTCATGATCTCTGCAGAGAGCGGGACATCGTTACGGTAGTTTTCAGAAGCGATCCAGAGCCTGAGGACGTCAGCTCCGTACTCCCTGATGACATCCTGGGGGTCCACACCGTTCCCCTGGGACTTGGACATCTTCCGTCCTTCTCCGTCGACGATAAAACCGTGGGTCAGGACTGTTTTGAAGGGAGCTCTCCCCTGTTCTGCCGTACTCAGGGTAATGGCGCTGTTGAACCATCCCCTGTGCTGGTCCGACCCTTCGAGATAGAGGTCAGCGGGGAGGCCAAGAGCCTCAGACTTTTCCACAACACTCTTGTAGCTGGATCCCGATTCAAACCAGACGTCCAGAATATTCATATCTTTTTCAAGCCCCGCATGGCCGCAGGAGGGGCAGCGGTTGAGTTCCCCCAGGATCTCGTCTTCTGTCCTGGTGAACCATCCGTCAGAGCCCTCTTCACCGATAAACTCCGCAGCTCGCTTCATGATCTTCTCGTCCACGGCATACTCAGAGCATTCCGGGCAGTGAAACATCGTGATGGGGACTCCCCAGCTTCTCTGCCGTGAGATACACCAGTCGGGACGGTCCTGGACCATCCCCCTGATCCTGTTTTCTCCCCATTCGGGGATCCATTCTGTCTGTCCGATCTCATCGAGGATATGCTTTCTGAGATCCTTATGGTCGATCTTGACAAACCACTGCTCCGTGGCCCGGAAGATGACAGGCTTTTTGCACCGCCAGCAATGGGGATAGGAGTGAGAGATGGTTCCGGCGTGAACGAGAGCCTTCTTCTGCCGCAGAAGTTCCATGATAGGCTCATTGGCTTCAAAGACCGAGACGCCCTCCATGGGTTTGAACTCCGCAGTAAAACGCCCGTTGTCATCCACGGGGTTCAATATGGGAAGGCCGTACTTCAGCCCTGTGATATAATCCTCCTGCCCGTGTCCCGGGGCAGTATGGACACATCCGGTCCCTGTATCATCAGTCACATAGTCCGCCAGGACGACCCGGCTCAGACGTCCGTCAATGAAGGGATGTCTCGCTTCGCGCCCTTCCAGCTCTCGTCCGGTGAACTTCTCCGTGACGATGTACTCTGTGATCCCGATCTCCTCCATCATCTTTTCAAGAAGAGGTTCTCCGACGATCCAGTGTTCGCCGTTCACAGCCACATCCACATAGGTGAAGTCAGGATGAAGAGCGATGGCCACATTGGCGGGGAGGGTCCATGGCGTGGTGGTCCAGATGATGAAAAAAGTCCCCTTCTTTTCACTGTCTTCAAACTTGACCGTGATGGAGGGAGAGGCATGATCCCCGTATTCGATCTCGGCTTCTGCCAGTGCTGTGGTGCAGTGTGAACACCAGTAAACGGGTTTTTTCTGTCTGAAGATATAACCGTCCATCACAAGTTTTGTAAAGATCTCGACGATCCCCTTTTCATAACTCCTGTCGATGGTCAGGTAAGGCTTGTCCCACTCTCCGAAGATCCCCAGCCGTTCAAAATCCCTGCGCTGTTTTTCCACGTATTTCAAAGCGTAATTCCGGCACTTCCTCCGGAATTCAGGAACCGAAAGAGCTTCGCTCCCCGGCTGTTTGGAGACTTCCAGTTCAATGGGGAGACCGTGACAGTCCCATCCGGGGATATAGGGGGTCTTGTACCCCTTGAGTGATTTGTACTTCAGGATAAAGTCTTTTAATGTCTTGTTCAGGGCATGCCCCATGTGGATCATGCCGTTGGCATAGGGAGGGCCGTCGTGGAGAATATATTTCCCGCCGTTTTCCCTTTTTTTTATGATCTCTTCATAGATCCCCTTGTCCCGGCTCCATTGTTCAATGATCTCTTTTTCCCGGACAGGGAGATTGGCTCTCATGGGAAAATCGGTTTTGGGTAAATTCAAAGTCTCTTTGTAATCCACGTCTCTTTCCTCCTCTAAAGCCCCTTGCGGGGTGTTGCCGTCTTCTACCAGCTCAATCCGTAGGAAATACGGTGGGTGGCCCCCATATCACCGTACGGAGCATAAGCATAATCCAGATGCCCGTCGAGTTTTTTGATCTTTTCACGGACTCCGAAACCGAAACTGATGCAATCCATGACATCATAATTCTCTTTGTGGCGGTATCCGGCCCTCACAGAAAGCCAGTCCGTCCACAGATACTCTACGCCTCCCGAAGGGGTGTATGTCTGCTCCCAATAGCCCTCGATATCCGCAGTCAGGACCAGTTTGTCTTTCATCTCCCCGTTTCTGAAGGTGTAGGAGATCCCCGCATTTGCCGTGAGCGGCATGGGAAAATCCCGCAGCTCAGTGTATCCGATCCGTGTTGTGGATGCATTCCGGACAGAGGCGGCCAGTTTGATCCGCTGATCCATAAGCATGATCTTGATTCCGCCGTTGAATCCCCAGTTGAGATCATCATACCCGTCGAGTCCGGTGTGTTCATAGATCCCCGAGACGCTGCCCCCGAGAAACATATTCTCACTCACGGGGAGCCCCACGCCGAAACTGCCGGCTATATTGTAAAAATGAAGGCTCTCGCCTGTCTCCAGGCCTGTATTATCCCTTTCGTCCATGGTGAACGTGATCCCCCGGAGGTCGAGCCCGAAGATCATGCCGAAATACTTTTTTGCAAAAGCCAGGTATTCAGCCCGCACATCACCGAACATCTCATTATGGGAAAAGGTGATCTCCATGTGCTCCACATGGGCCAGGCCTGCAGGATTCAGGCAGAAGGCATCCAGCCCGGACAAGACCGCCAGGCCTCCTCCGCCCAGAGCCAGGCTGCGTGCAGACATGTTCATCCGGAGAAGCTGTGCGCCTGTCCGGCCGGTTCCGGTGGTCTCAAAAGCCCGGGCCCCGCCTGCAAGGATCACAGCAAAGAGTAAAATGGCCAGAATCTTTTTCATAGCCCCCCCTTAATCGATAAAGACGAATTTGCCCTTGTAGGCTTCGTCGTCAGTCCCTGTCGCCGTGGGAAACGTCACGGTGAGGGCATAAAAGTAGACCCCGCCTGCCACGACCCAGCCGTTGTCGTTTTGGCCGTTCCAGGTGACTGTTCCCGTGGAGAGGAGGGCCAGGTCAGTGACCTTGACCAGGCGGACCCGGTCGCCGTTGAGATTGTAAATCGTCAATTCCGCTGTGACAGCGTCTGCCCTGATATTGAAATCGATCCCGCCATTGGCAGAGTTGTTTTCTCCGAAACGCCACGGATTGGGGTGTGGTGCCGGTTCCACGGCAAAGAGCACCCCGGTGAGCACAAATGCCATAAGGAAAAGCGTCAGGAATTTTGAAAAAGCTTTCAAAATCAACCTCCTTTGGTTTCAGATACTACGTTTATTTCACTTCTCTGTCAAGTTCTTTAATGACACGGGCGATGACACGCGCCAAAAGCTCTCCGCTTTGAGAAGCCGTGGTCACAACATCCTCAAAAGACCCTTTATTTGCGCCTTTTCCGCCGAATTTATTGGCGATGACAGAAAATCCCAGAACTCGCATTCCGCAATGGACAGCGGCGATCACCTCCGTGACCGTGGACATGCCCACAGCATGCGCTCCCAGAAGACTCACCATGCGGTATTCGGCATCCGTCTCCATCGAGGGGCCCCGTAATCCGAAATAGACTCCTTCTTTCAGAGGAACCCCTTCGTCAGCAGCGGCCTTCCGGGCCAGCCTCTGCAGTTCCGGGTCATAAGCTTTGTCCATTTCAGGAAAGCGCGGGCCGAGACTGTCATCATTGGGCCCGGTGAGAGGGTTGCCCCCTGTGAAGTTGATATGGTCTGTGATCAGCATGAGGTCACCGGGGTCAAGATGGCTTCCCACTCCGCCGGCGGCATTGGAGACGATATAGACCCGGCATCCCAGAAGGCGCATGACGCGCACGGGGAAGGCGATGTCAGCAGGCCCGTAGCCCTCATACAAGTGAAAACGGCCCTGCATGAAGAGGACATTCCGGTTTCCCACGCGGTTCATGGCAAGGATCCCCTCATGGGTCCCCACCGTGGAGAGGGGAAACCCGGGGATCTCCTGATAGGGGATCTCGGCCAGACGTTCTCCCGACCGGGCCAATCCACCGAGTCCGGTTCCCAGGACCACGCCGATGCCGGGGTCTGAAAAGCCCCTTTCCCTGAGATATTCTGCTGTCTTCCGGTATTGTTCCATAGCATCCTTCCTTTTTAAAACGGCTTTCCCGGCCCGGGGTCAAAAAATGAAATTGATGATCAGGATGAGAAACCACCGGACAATGATCATCACAGCGATGGCCACCACAGGGGTAAAATCCAGCCCGATCTTGTAAGGAGGAAAGAGGCGCCGGAGCGGCATGAGGAGGGGCTCGGTGAGAAAGACGAGGTTTTCCATGATAAAGTTGTTCTGGGGGACGGCAAACCAGGAAAAGAGAGCCCTGAGAATGATGAGAATGACCCAGAGGGACATAAACATGTTGACCAGAGCTTCCAGCCCGCGGCCGAGGTTTTCCATGAAAGAGACAGCGTCTCCCAACAGGCCGCTGAGCAGGGTCATGATGAACGCACTGAGAAGAAGGACAAAAAAGATCCCCAGGAATGGTGTATAATCCCTCCTCTTTCCGCACAGCCCGGGGAAGACCCTTCTCCAGGGGGCGATGACCGTGTCGCTTGCAAAATGGATGATCCGGGCGAGCTCACCGTAAGCATAGGGGCCCCGCATGAGGATGAAAAAGTCGGCGATGAAAAGAAAACAGAAGAGGTAGAAAAAATAGGTCACGAAAGAGGCTGTCATATAGACGAGCCCTCCGAACGCTGTCTTGTCCGGATTGTCAAAAATCCAGAAAAAGGAATAGAGGCTGACAAAGATGATGGTGACATAGAGGGCACGGACATCATGTTTCCGCGCAGTCACCTTCTTGTGCCCGAAAAGGCGCAGAACAGGTTCTGTCGCGTAATAGATCACCTTATAAAGACGGTTGAAGATGATCTGTTTTCTGAACGGCACAAAAAGCCGGATGATAAAAAACATGATGTAGGTGTTCAGGAGGATGACAATCAAGTTCAGAGAATATGTAAACCGTACAATATGCATCAGACACCCCTCTCTCCAAATAGTGCAGTCCCGATCCGTATGAGATTGCTTCCTTCTTCCACAGCGACGAGGTAATCCTGGCTCATTCCCATGGAAAGCCACTCCACAGCGATGTTGTTTCCGTTGTTCCAGGACCGTAATGTCTCGTAGATCCTGTAAGCTTCCGCCGCTTTTTTATGAAGAAGGCTCTTATCATCAGACAGCGGCAGCATGGTCATGAGTCCGGTCACCCTGACCCTTTCGCATTCTGCGGCCTCTCCCATGACCTCCCCGACCCTTTCAGGGGAAAACCCGTACTTGGACTCTTCCCCGGCGACATTGACTTCTATAAAAAGATCCATCTCCCTGTCCCGTTTCACAGCAGCCAGATCCAGCGCTCTCAGAAGGTCGATGCTGTCCACGGACTGGATACAGGAAAAGAGGTCGAATGTGTATTTGATCTTGTTCTTCTGCAGATGCCCGATGAAATGGCGCCGGGCTTCGGGGACGAAAGGATACTTCTCCCGCGCTTCCTGTATGCGGTTTTCGCCTACCATATCGACTCCGCCCCGAAGAGCCTCTTTGACCTCGTCCAGGGAGCGGGTCTTTGTCGCTGCGCACAGAGCCACTCTCTGTGAGAGCCCCTTTTTCGCCTGAACAGTCTCAACGGCCTCCCTGACGCGGAGGATATTCTCTTTAATACTCATACTCCTGCCTTTGCAGATAATTCGTCTTCCCTAACTTTATTCTAATTCAAGACGGATAAAATTCAAGTCCATTTTTCGACGCATTCTTCTCTCTTCTCCGGGTTCACTCCTCTTCATCAAGAAGTTCGTCCAGTGTTTTCACATAGAGAGCAAGATCCCGGGGTGTGTAGAGGACAAAGCGGATATGCTCCACGATATGCAGGCCCGGAAGAAGCGAGAGGACTGTTTTCAGAGCCACAAGAGCGGCCTCTTCCGCCGGATACC
>Ga0116151_10001274_pt1 | contig 23450 bp, 14 predicted proteins | sample AD_UKC117_MetaG_FD_89893 | JGI IMG/M metagenome (GOLD analysis project Ga0116151, IMG submission 89893) | Active sludge microbial communities of municipal wastewater-treating anaerobic digesters from Hong Kong - AD_UKC117_MetaG | ecosystem: Engineered > Bioreactor > Anaerobic > Digestate... | reverse complement strand
GAACGGGTTTCGTGTCCTTCCGGCCCCTCGGCATACCCGAGATCATGAAACCAGCCCGAGACCTCCAGGGTGGCGGCCTGGCGCTCATCCAGTCCTGCCTCTGCTGCCAGGAGACGAAGAGCCCCCACCATCTGCTCCGTATGGATCAGATCGTGAAAACAATAGGTAGACGGAACCTGCACCGGGATCTCCCGGCGGGCATAGGCCTGACTAAAGGCAACGAGTTCCTGCATGGTTGACATCGAACGTGAAAGTTAGGCCGGAAATTTCAATTCGCCGGGTTTCGCACCCCAAAAATGCAGGAAGTCTCTGGAATTCCGACCCGATCCTTCCCGTTAATGGAATCGATTCACCCAAATGGCACCCGATTGCTCGTCGACATAGAGGTCGAGAATCTCTGTCGTGCCATTCGCCAACTTTACGACGATCTCGGTTTGAATCGGCCACGTCTCGATGATCGGATAGTCAGACAACGCATCCTGAACACAATCCTGCTCCTCCAGCCAGAGGATCACGTTGTTGATATTCTCCTGCCAGCTGGAATCGGCCTGTTGCTGAGCGATCGGATCGACCAGGGTCGCTGCCAGCTCCTTGTCTCCATCCGCCAGGGCATTGCACATGGCAGAGGTGGAGTCTTCATCCCGATCGTAGGAACAGGCATTCAGGGCCATGGCCACCAGGACCATTGCGACAAACATTTGCTGGAACATGTGAGCTGTTTACAGGATCAACGCTCGCTCAGCTCGTTTCGTTGGAGATCCTCCCATGCCTGTTGGCCACACTCCAGGAACGAGGCAAACTCGGCCACGTCCGGCGTATATCCGACCGGAGCGTTGAGCAACTGCCCGTCAGGGCCGATCAGCACATAGTATGGCTGGCTGTTGTTGTTGAAATACTCCGTCTGGAAATGAGCCCATTTATCCCCGGTCCGTCGCAAGGTCCTGGACCCGGTCACTTTGGAACTGACGGTGACCTGCTCCTCAATGGGCAGATCGATCTTTTCATCCACGTACAGCGAAATGAGCACGTAATCGTCCTTGAGATAGTCGTACACCTCCTTGTTGGGCCAGACATGCTCTTCCATCTTGCGGCAATTCACGCAGGCATGGCCGGTGAAGTCGATCATGATAGGTTTGTTGACCTTGCGGGCATAGGCCACGCCTGCATCCAGGTCCTTGAAACAGTCCAGGTTGTTGGGACATTCCTTGGGATACAGCCAGCTGTAGCCCACGGGAGGGGCCAGTCCGCTCAGCAGGCCCAACGGGGTGAAGGATTGCTTGTCCTCGTCAAATCGGAAGCCCGTCATCAGATAGATGGCGGCCGCCAGGGAGATCGCACCCAATCCCAGTCGAACCTTACCCGGCTTTTCATTCGGGGAGTCGTGCGGAAACCGGATCCACCCGAACAAGTAGGCGGCCATGGCCAGCGCCACCACGATCCAGATGATCAGGAAGGGTTCGATCTTCAGGAGGCCCCAGTGCTTGACCAGGTCGGCATTGCTGAGGAACTTGAAGGCCAGGGCCAGCTCCAGAAAACCGAGCACTACCTTCACCGTGTTCAACCACCCTCCGGAACGGGGCAGCGTATTCAACCACCCGGGGAAGGCCGCGAATAGCGCGAAGGGCAGTGCCAGCGCAATGCCGAAACCACTCATCCCCGCTGTCAGCTGCATCGCGCCTCCATCGGAGGAAAGCGCTCCCGCCAGCAAGGATCCCAGAATCGGACCAGTACAGGAAAAGGAGACCAGGGCCAGGGTCAGGGCCATGAAGAAGATCCCGAGCACCCCGCCCACCCCTTCGGCAGAACTGACCTTATTGGTGAAGGCCGCCGGCATGGTGATCTCATAATACCCGAAAAAGGAAAAGGCAAAAAAGAGAAAGATCACAAAAAAGGCCAGGTTCAGCCAGATATTGGTGGAAATGTCATTGAGGATGTCCGGATTCAGGCTATCCATGACATGGAAGGGAATGCTGAGCAGCAAATAGACCAGGAAGATGAAGAACCCGTAGAGCAGGGCATTGATCAAACCCTTCTTCTTGTCCTTGCTCCCCTTGGTGAAAAAGCTGACCGTCAGGGGGATCATGGGGAATACACAGGGGGTCAGAAGGGCAAGCAGCCCTCCAACAAATCCCAAAAGGAAAATCGTCCACATGCTCTTCCCGCCGGTAACGACCGATGTGGTGAACGAGCAATCGTTCACCGGGTTGTCCAGATCGACGCTGGCAAAGGGATACGTCGTGGCGCCACCCGTTTCGGTGGAAGCTGCCTCCTCGGATAGAAAGGTGATCAGGCCATTGGCGAAATTGATCCGAAAGTCGACGATCTGCGGTGGCAGACAGCGCTGATCATCGCAGGTCATGAACTCCAGCCAACCGGTCATGATGGCATTGGGATCCGAAATGGTCAGGTCCTGCTCGAAGGCCAGGTCCTCCTTGTACTTGATCACCTGCATTTCGAAAATGGGGTCGAACACATCCAATTTGTGGGAGCCGCTTTCCCGCAGCGTACCGCTCAACTGAACCCCCTCTGCCTCATCGAAGCCAAAGCTGGTGGGGATGGGCCCATCACCACTGTTATCCTTGGAATACACGTACCATCCTGCATCGATGACGGCATCGAATCGTGCCCGGTAGGTTCCCTCGCCGGTTTTATCCAGGCTGGCCGTCCAGTGAACCGGCTGGAAGATCCCTTCTTCAGCCGGCGCTTCAGCCGACTCTTCACCTGGCAGGTCGACGGTCATGGTGGTTGCCGACCCCGCGGCCGGAGCCGCATTGCCGACCTGGCTCTCGGTGGAGCCCGCATTGCCGATCACAAAGGAGAAATCAACCTGCTTGGGTGGAAGGCACCGCTCCTGGTCGCAGGTCATGAATTCCAGCCAGCCTTCAATGGGCTTGCCGGGATCCGTGACCTTCACGATCTGGGTAAAGATGGCTTCGGTGGTGTATTTGACCACCTCCATTTCAAAGATCTTGTCATAGCCGGCGTGGCGATCGCCGGTTTCCTTGGTCTTCCCGACCAGGGAATAATGGGCCCCTGGGGTGAATGAAAAGGTGGTCGGGATGGGACCATCCCCTTCCAGTTCCTGCGAATAGATGGTCCAGCCTTCATCAATACGGGCCTTGAGGGTCAATTCATACTTCTGATCCTCCAGTTTGCGATACGACTGGGCCCAATGGACCGGGTCAAAGATCTGGGCAGAGACAGGTGCCAGATGCACCAGGAACAAGAGGCCGGTCAAGGCGGAGACGATTCGCTTCATAAAACGCACGTTATGGCAGGTCGACGGTAAACTTTTGCTGGATGGGCGGCAGGCACTTGGTCTCATCACAGCTCATATACGTATAGCTTCCTGAAAGGGTTTTTGCACCGGGGCGCACCTTCACCCGACTGGTAAATGTGGCGGAATCACTGAACTTGACCAGATCCATTTCGAAAATGGCATCGTAGACCTCATGCTTGTTCCCGTCCTCGCGCTTGCTCAGGTACTTCACTCCATCCTCAAAATCAAAGGAGGTGGGGATCGGGCCTTCATCAGGGGCCAGGAACTGGGAATAGATGAACCAACCCTTGTCAATGCTCGCATCGGCGATCAGGTCATAGGTGGTATCATCCACCTTTTCTACCCGAAGCTCCCATTGGGCAGCCTGTCTGGGTTGGCCTATGCCAACGGCGGGAAGCAGCAAGACGAAGAGAATAAATGGAAGGAGGTGTTTCATGTGGATCGTTTTTTCATTCAATCCTGCAAGTTGCCAGCTTTTCCGTGTCCATGCCGGAATACCAACCGGATTAACAATACTTTAAGCAGTCTGGAATGTCGACCATTCAACCCGGTGGAAATTGACCTGAACCCTGTAAGGAAGGCGCGACTCCAGCCAGGATGAAACACTAAAGGTACACCAATGGAAAATACTGGTAGACCAGGACCGCGACAAACAACAGAAAATGGATCATTTCCGCCAGGGCCGGCCGGATCCGGACAAACCACAGTCCCAGCAAGGTGCCGATCGGCACCGCGATCAGGAGCATGTGGCTGAAGGAGATCCGATGGATGAAACCCAGGGCTGCCAGGCCGAACAGCATCGCCCAATACAGGATCTGGATATTCTTCTGCACCTGCATGGTCTCCCCCAGGGTGACCTGGGCATACTGGCTGACCACCAGGAGGATGATCACGGACAGGACGATCCCCTGGGCAATGATCCGATACCCGTCCGGACCGATCAGGAGGGGTGGCCAGCCCCAGTTCACCCCGGCCAGTTGGGCGAAGCTGCCCACGGGGGTCAACATGACCTGCAAGAGGTACAGGAAGCCCCACGGAAGGACGAGACCAATACTATACTGGAGGGTCTCTCGCAGCTTGCGGCTGCGGAGTATCCCGATCGCCACCCAACCCCACACGGCCAGGATGAGATAGGCATAGCTGGACAGGGAGGCCAGTCCGATCAGGAAGCCCGCATTGAAGATCGGCAGGGCTGATTCCCCCTGCCGGTAGACCTTATAGATCTGGTGTATCGCCAGCACCACGAAGGTATTGGCGACCAGCTGGGGAGACAATCCGTAAAATTCCGGCGAACTGGAGTAGAACCATGCGATCAACAAGCCGGGGAACAGGGTCGCCTGGGCTCCGATCCGGTACTCATTCATCAGATAATTGATGACCAGGCCCTGGAACCAGACCAGGATCAGGGCCACGGTCAGCGACCAGGACCAGGCGCTTTCCCCGTCGAACAGGTTCTTCAGCCAGGCAAAGACAAATCCGCCGGTTTGATCCCCTCCCGATGGCTGGATCAGGTACCCGGGCAGCCACAGGATGGCCAGGTACACCAGGACCAGGAGATGGACAACAAGTTGATTGGTACGAAACAGTTGGAGCACGATTGCCTGCCTTTGTGACGAATATACAAGGTCGTCCCGGAATCACTGACTGCCTTCTTCGGCGATCATCATCCAGGCCAGCTCCTTTTCCTCGATCTGTTGCTGAATGCTGTCCAACTCCTTGCTGAGGGCAACGATATCCTCACTGGCCAGGGTCTCCTCCGCAAAGCGCGTATGGATCGCTGCCTTGCGCGTTTCCAGCGTGGCAATCTCCCGCTCCAGCTTGTCCATCTGCCGCTTCTGCTGGTAGGTAATGCCGGCTGTCTCTCCCTTGCGGGGAGCAGCAGACTTCTGGACGTCGGGTTCGCGTGTCGCGCGATCCTCCCGTTGTTTCTCCCTGAGCCAGGTCCTATACTCGGTATAGGTGCCATTGTAATCCCGGATCTTCCCCTCCCCTTCGAAGATGAAGAGGTGATCGACGATCTTGTCCATGAAATACCGGTCGTGCGTCACGATCAGCACCACTCCCGGGAAATCCATCAGATAGTCCTCCAGGACATTCAGGGTCAGTACATCCAGGTCGTTGGTCGGCTCGTCCAGGATCAGGAAATTGGGATTCTGCATCAGGATGCTCAGGAGGTGAAGCCGCCGCTTTTCGCCACCGGAAAGCTGGGAGACGAACACCTGCTGTTGCGGGCGGGAGAACATGAAGCGCTCCAGGAGTTGGGGAGCCGTGAGCTTCTGGCCCTTGTCCAGGGGCACAAACTCGGCGATATCCCGGATCACATCGATGACGCGCTTGTCTTCGGACAGTTGCAGTCCCGACTGGGTATAATACCCGAAGATGACCGTCCCCCCGATCACGATCTTTCCGCTGTCCGGTCGCAATTCCTGGGTGAGCATCTGCAGGAAGGTGGTCTTCCCCACACCGTTCGGACCGACGATCCCGACGCGTTCGCCTTTCTTGAACTTGTAGGAAAACTGATCGACCAGCAGCCTGTCGCCGAATCGCTTGGTCAGATAGTGGGCTTCGAGGATCTTACTGCCCAGCCGGCTCCCTTTCAGGTCGATCTGGAGGTCCTTCTCCGGGCCTTTGGCCGTTGCCGCCTCCTTGATCTGGTAGAATCGGTCCACGCGGGATTTCGCCTTGGTACCCCGGGCGGAAGGTGATCGGCGCACCCACTCCAGTTCACGCAACATCAGCTTGCGCAACTTGCCCTGTTCTGCCTGCTGGGTATCCTCGCGGGTCGTCTTCTTCTCGAGGAAATCCGCATAGTTGCCCTTGTATTTATAGATCTGTCCGCGATCCAGCTCGACAATGGTGTCGCAGACATTCTCCAGGAAGTACCGGTCATGCGTGACGATAAAGATGGTCAGGCCGGGTTGGCTCAGGAACTGTTCCAGCCATTCGATCATCTCCACATCGAGATGGTTGGTCGGTTCGTCCAGGATGAGAAAATCCGGATCCTCGAGGATGACCCGGGCCAGGTCCAGCCGCTTGCGTTCGCCCCCGGACATCTGACCGACCGTCTTGTCCAGGTCGTGCAGGTTGAGCTTCCCCAGCACCTCCTTGATCCTTGACTCGCGGGCCCAGCCTCCCTTCTCCTCCATGTCGTGCAAGACGTGCTGCATGTCCGGATGATGGGGGTCGCGGTCCATCAGCTCCTGGTAACGCGCGACCAGCTTCAGGACGGGGTCACCAGTATCCAGGATGATATCGATGACCCTCTTGTGGGCATCGAAGTCCGCATCCTGGGTCAGAAATCCCAATCGGGCTTCCGGGTGCAGGCTGACCCGGGCATGTGTCCCCTCGGGCAGGTCGACACCGGCCGCCACGCGCAGCAGTGTACTCTTTCCGGATCCGTTCCGTGCCACCAATCCGACTTTCTGGTTCTTGTTGATGTGCAGGCTGACCGCGTCGAAGAGGATCTTCTCTCCGTAGGATTTGCTGACGTTTTCGAGTTCCAGATAGGTCATAGAGGGCAAAGGTAAGACGGCCGGGACCGCACTGGATGGTTCCTCTGGAGGGATTGCTGATTTTTCTTGTCGGAGGGTACTGAAAAAAGAACCCCGCGGTGGGCGACCGCAGGGTACACGTTGCTTAACGCTTCACTCATTACGTCTTCAGGCAGGGGATCGCCAAGCGGGTGATCCCGACAGATCCACCATGCCTTGGAAATGTAGATGCACATCCGAACAAAAAAGCTGCCTGGGATGGTGAAAAAAGTGAAATTTCTTTGGGAGACGGGCAAATAGCAGACATTTGCGTCCAATGTCAGCCCCTTCATCCTATAGCCTGAAAGCCTGGTTGGCCCTCCTGGCGGTCTGCGTCATCTGGGGGACGACCTATCTGGCCAACAAGGTGGGGGTCACCCATGTCCCCCCCCTGTTGTTCTCGGCGATCCGACAACTGCTGGCCGGCTTTCTGATCCTGGGCTGGTTTGTCTTGCGAAGCAGGATGCCCTGGTGGGACTGGACCTATCTCCGGTTTCAGATGGGGATCGGATTGTTGATGTTGTCCATTGGCAATGGCCTCAGTCTGGTGGCCCTTCGCTACCTGCCCTCGGGGATCGCCGCCCTGCTATCCGCGGCCCTGCCCTTTGTGATGGTGATGCTCAACGTGATCATGCAGACGGATGAGCGACCCCGCCTGCTCAGTATCCTGGGAATTTCCGTGGGCATGCTGGGCATTGCCTACATGAGCTGGGATGAACTGACCCTCTCGGCCGATGTCGGGTACGTCTGGGGATTGGTGTTTCTCTTTCTGGCGCAGGTAGGCTGGGCCTATGGTTCCATCATTTCCAAATCGAGGAAATGGGCTTACCCGGTCCTCCTCAATGCGGGCATACAAATGGTCGCCGGTGGTGCGCTCACCCTGCTGGTCAGCGCGCCGATGGAGGATTGGACGGGCGCCGTCTGGCTTCCCGAAGTCACATGGTCCATGATCTATCTGGTCCTCCTGGGCTCGCTGGTGGCCTACACCTCCTACATGTATGCCCTGGCTCATATGCCCGCCACGATCGTATCCATCTATGCCTATATCAACCCGTTGATCGCCCTGGTGGTCGGTTGGGCCATCCTGGATGAACGTCTGGACCAGCAGGTGGGCATCGCTACCCTGTTGATCCTGACCGGGGTCTACCTGGTGAACCGGGATTTCCAGCGGGCCCGCAAACGGGTGCGCATCCCCTGACCAGGAATCTGGACCCGGGGATCATTTCTTTTTCCTGGCTCCGCCTCCCTCGATCTCAAAATCCTCCAGGTATTCCCCTTCTTCCTTCACGGGGGTCTTCTGTTGGAGAGCGGAGGTCCTGGTGGTGGCATTCCCGCCCCATCTGGCTGATCCGGACAGGGACGGACTTCGGGTATCCGGTTCGGTCAGTTGCTGGGCCATGGGAGCGTCCTCTTCGAGGTCATCCTCAAACAGCAGGTGGCCGAATTCGCCTTCCAATACCGTCCGGATCCGATCGCGATGGAACTGGCTCCTGGCAAAATCATCTTTCACCCGCCCCCGGTCGGCCTTGTAGGTATAATCATCCACCGTCCCCTCCAGGTGATAGTACAAGTTGAACCAGCCATTCTTTCGGGCCGGCTTGGGCAGCAGCGATGCATCATGCCGGGTGATCTTGTTGATCAGCACCTGCCCGGCATCCACGCGAAGACCGTAGTCGATCTTCTGGTCGAAGCCATGGAGGCCCGTCACATCCAGGACCAGAGCGTTGGAGCGAATGGTCATCCTGGGCAGATAGACCATCCCATCGACCACTTCCAGATAGTTTTGCAGGGTGCTGAAACGCACATGGCGCAGATCGTTGACATGGATGAAATCGGAAAACGATTCCAGGACATCCAGGCCGACCAGTTCACCATCATCGAGTTGAATGGCGGAATAGACATGCAGGTTCTCCGGGATGAATCGGCCGGTCGCATCCCATTCGGCATTGAACAGCAGCTGGGTGCTCAGTTCGCCCTTGATCTGCTGGCCGGTAATGAAGGTCTGCCCGAAATTGTGACATTGGCGGAAGGCTTCTTCCACTTCCACTTCTTCGCAGGTCAGGGCCCCTTCCCAGATCGTCTTTTGCCCCCAGGTCAATTCCCCCTCCAGGTTCAGCGATCCGCCCATGGCCTGGGCATCACCACTGAGCAGCATGGTAGTACCATCGACGGACACACTTCCCGAAAAATCCTCACCATGGATCTCCTCCCAGGTAAACTTGCCAATGCTGGCCGACAGTTTTCCTTTGAACACCTTGAACGCCGGGCTGCCGATGCCGTCATCGGCAACGGGTTGTCCCGCAGCGACCGGCACATGATCCTGCCACTTCTGGAACTGTTCCATCAACCCGTGCACATCGAGCGAGGCAGTCCGGACCTCACCTTGAAACTCGATCGGAACCGGCCGCAACTGGTCGCGGAACTGAGCAAGAAACCCTTTGACCTCCCCCTTCAGGTCGAGGTCATTCCCGGCGACCCGGATCTGCAGTTCATCCACGTGGAGATGGTCCTGGTCCAGCCGGAGCACTCCCCTGGGCACCCGCACCTCATCCTGCTGGTAGACCAGGACGATACCCTCCAGATCGGTCCGGCCACTGGCCTGCAAATCCTGTCGACTCAGCTTTCCCTTCAGGGTCACATCGGTAAACCGGAAAACGCCTTCCTGTCCACTGATCCACTCGGTTTGCAACAGGGCGGCAGGCAGACTGCCTTCCAGGCGGAGGTCGACCACCGGATCACCCGGTTGCCGGACGGTTCCTTCCAGATGCAATGGCTGTCCGGCATAGGCCGCATCCAGGTGGTCGATCGTGAATATGCTGGCATCGATGGACTTGCCGGCAGGTTGATCCCACCGTACTTCCAGCGACAGGTCATCCAGACCCTGGCGGTCATGTTGCAGGCTGGCATCCTGGAGACGGAGACTGGCCTGGATGGCTGGAAGCCGGTCTCCTTTTACCATCCCCTTGAGGGACAGGTCCAGGTCGGCTGGACCTTCCCAAACCAGGCCGGTGGATGCCAGACTGGCCTGCCGGCCGACCAGGGTCCACAGGTCGCCCATGTCCTGGCCCTCGGCAGCCAGATTGAGGTCCAGATAGGTGCCTTTTGGCTCGATCTGCCACTGGCCCTTGAGGAACATCTCCACGCCGTCCAGCTTGAGGTTCGTGCCGGTGAGCACATAGGCCTGTGAAGCCAGGTCGATATGCAGGGGCCCCTCAGCCTCCATGGCCAGATCATGGATCAGGGTATCCCGGGCGGAACAATAGCGGCTCAGTCGGCCGGCCAGTTCCTCCTGCAACTGGATGGACTCGCCCTGCCATTTGCCTTTGATGGTCCCATCCTCGATGAACACATCGGCTTCCGTCCTTCCGGCATCATCCCGATAGTTGATCCACAGGTCGTGGAGGATGGCTTTTCTGAGGTTGAGTCGCACCGGCTGGGGAGCCTGGTCATCCGTAGGTGTAAAAATGGCATAGTTCGCCTCGCCCTTCCTGTCCAGATGGATACGCAGGTGTCCGTCTTCGATCAGGAGGGCATCCAGTACGGCCTCATCCGACCAGAGGGTCGACCAACCCAGGTTCAGCCCCAGGGTATGACAGGCCAGCAGGGTGTCGCCATCGGCTCCCTGGACAAAGACATCACGGAAGGAACCGCGAATCCGTGGAAAGGCGCGGATGAAGGACAGGTGAAAGGTGCCCACCCGGACGTCCGTGGTCACTTCCTGGCGCACCATCTCCAGGGCCATGCGACCCAGGCGATCTTCGAAGATCCAGGCCAGCAGATACAGGCTGGTCGCGAGGATCACGAGAGAGATGACGATACGTTTACCCCAGGTGAGGACAGGAAGGAGGGACATGAAACAGGGCGGATATGTGCATTAGAACGGCAATGTCTGTAAAATTGATACATCTATGGATATTTTTTACCATAAGTTGCGTGATAACGATCGAGAACTTATCTTTGCATCCGCTTTCACCGAAGGGTGAAGGTTATCAGGGCTCATAGCTCAGCTGGTTCAGAGCACCTCGTTTACACCGAGGGGGTCGGAGGTTCGAATCCTTCTGGGCCCACCCTGATCAAAGGTCTTCCGGTTGGAAGACCTTTTTTTTTGTCCTGAATTCACGGAGGACTGCAACAATCTTTCTTCCCCTGATCGAAGCGTCGATGGCCTCCGTAGCCAAACTTGTCCCCCTGGTCGAATGGGGTCTACCTGCCAGGTGCTTTCCCTTACCTTCAGGCTGTTGAAATCACCCTAACTACGTTACTATGAAAGCTGCCCGACATACCCGATATGGCCCTCCGGAGGTCGTCCAGGTCGTAGAAATGGACCAACCTGTTCCGGGCGACCATGACGTCCTGATCCGTGTGCACGCCACCACGGTGAACCGCACGGACTGCGGATTTCGAAGCGCACAGTATGTCATCTCCCGTTTCTTCAGCGGTCTTCTTCGACCGAAATACCAGGTCCTGGGCAATGAGTTCGCCGGAGAAGTGGTCGCCATCGGTCCAGCTGTCACTTCCTTTCAACCGGGTGACCGGGTGTTCGGATACAACGACGAGCAATTCGGTGCCCATGCTGAATACATGATCATGGCCGACACCGGAGCCATGGCCCTGATCCCGTCGTCATGGAGTTACACCGAAGCCGCTCCCCTGCTCGAAGGATCGCATTATGCCTGGTGCGATATCCGGGCCGCAAAGGTACAAGCGGGCCAGGAGGTGATGGTCTAAGGTGCATCAGGAGCGATAGGGTCAGCCGCAGTCCAACTTCTCAAGCATCTCGGTGCCCGTGTGACTGCCGTGTGCAATACGAAAAATGTGGATCTGGTCAGGTCATTGGGTGCTGATGTGGTGATTGATTATATCACCGAGGATTACACTAAAACAGAGGATCGATTTGATTTCATTTTTGATGCAGTCGGGAAAAGCTCGTTCCGGATCTGCAAACCTCTTCTGACACCAATCGGCATCTATATTTCTACTGAATTGGGTAAACATGGGGCGAATGTCTGGCTGGCGTTGATCACCCCTGTGTTCAAGGGTAAAAAGGTCCTGTTCCCGTTGCCATCCATTCGACCAGAGGATGTCCACATGATCCAGGCCCTTGCCCAACAAGGCAAATTCAAACCCGTGATCGACAGGACATACCCACTGGACCGGATTGTCGAGGCCTATACTTATGTCGAAACCGGGCAGAAGACCGGCAATGTGGTGATCACCATGCCTGGCCCATCCCAGCCCGCTCAATAAAAAACCCCTCAACGGAATCTTACCGTCGAGGGGTTGATGGGTTGATCGGATGATGAATTATCCTTCTTTTCTGATCAGCTTGGTGGTGATCACCTCGGTCGGGGTGATCAAGCGCACCACGTAGATCCCGGTGGCCAGATCGTGGATGGGCACCTGGAGCAGGTGCTGTCCCTGGTCCAGGAGATCGTAGAACACCTGACGGACCAGTTCGCCTTTCAGGTTGACCACCTCGATCATCAGGCTGCTTTCCGATGGCATCTGGACCACATAATTGATCTCAGTGGTGGACGGCACTGGATAGCTGTTGATGATCTTGAAACCGGTCTCGTTGGGATCCGACCCTGTGAAGCCGTCCTTGTCGATCTCCAAACAGGTGACCGCCTCACAGCCCGCATCGTTGGTTACCGTGACGCAGTACAGACCGGATTCCACGACCGTGATCTGCTGGCCCGTCTCTCCGGTCGACCAGATAAACTTGAAGGGTGGCGTACCCTTTGCTACTGCATACAGGGCAAAGCCATCACCGGTGTTGCTGAGGGGCTTGAGCTTGATGTGCACTGCACAATCCTTGGGCCCTTCATCCTTGCCCTTGATCACCAGGCAGGCTTTGGCTTCGCAACCGTTGGCGTCCGTCACGACCACGCAATACTCGCCGGGTTTCTCGATCTCGATGATCTGGGTGGTGGCTCCGGTATTCCATTTGTAGGTGAACGGGGCCACGCCCTTGGCGATGGCCTTGAGGGAAAACTTGCCGTTGGGGGTCGAGGCCGGCAGCTTGGCGATCTCCACGCCACAATCCTTGTTGGGTGCTTCCGGCAACTTGACGCAGGCCTTGGCTTCACAGCCCGCTGCATTGGTCACATTGACACAATACTCACCAGGGATCTCCACCAGGATAAATGGTGTATTGGCACCGTTGCTCCAGGCATACTTGACATTCCCTGAAGGATTGGCCAGGGCGACCAGTTTGACGATGCCGGGATCCTTGGTGGGCAGCACGAGGATCTTCACCTGGCAATCCAGGGTATTGGAAAACTTGACCTGGACACAGGCCTTGGATTCACATCCGTTGGCATCGGTGATATTCACGCAGTATTCTCCGGGTTTCTCCACCACGATGGTCGGGGTGGTCGCGCCTTTGCTCCAATGATACGTGAAGGGAGCTGCGCCCTTGGCCACCGCGGACAACTTGGCCTTGCCACCGTCGTACACCACCTTGATCTCCACGCCGCAGTCGCCGCCTTCCTTCCACACAAAGCAGGTCTTGGCCTCGCATCCGTTGGCATCCGTGATATTCACACAGTATTCTCCGGGTTTCTCCATTACGATGGTCGGGGTGGTCGCGCCGGTATTCCAATTGTAGGTAAATGGCGCCACGCCCTTGGCAATGGCCTTGAGAGTGAACTGACCATTGGGTGTGTTGGCCGGTACCTTGACGATCTCCACGCCACAATCAGAGTTCCCCTTGATCTCCACAGTAATGCAATCCTGGGCCGTGCAACCGTCTGCACTGGTGATGGTCACGCAATACGTGCCCGATTCGGTCACCATGATGGTTGGTCCGTCAGCCCCATTGCTCCACTTGTAGGTGAATGGCCCACTACCCTTGGTCACCGCCTTCAAGGTAAATTTCGTGCCGGCATTATCCAGGGCGACCTTTTCGATCTCCACCGCACAATCGTCCTGATTCTCCAGGACAACACAAGCCTTGCCGGTGCAGCCATTCTGATCGGTGACCGTCACGCAATAATACTTGTGGTTGGGCGAGATCTCAATCGACTGGCTGTTCTGGCCGGAACTCCAGGTATAGGTGAAAGGCGCTGTACCTCCCATGACAACGGCCTTGAGCACGGAACTGCCACTGTTGTTCACGATCTTTTCGATCTTGACTTCCAACTCACACCCACTGGCACACCAGGTGAAATGGGCATCGGCATTGGGGTTGTTCTTGGAAAAGCCCACCGTTTTACTGAGTTCGATATTGTTGCAATCCTGGACCTCAATGATCGCCTTGGCTTCCAGGATGGCGTCATCCAGGGTAAAGACGGCAATGTACTTGCCATTGCCCTGGGTCAGGACGGTCTGCGATTGGAGCAGCCCGTTATTGGACACGATCTTCACCAGGACAGGCACATTCGGCACCGCAGTGCCATTGGCCTCCTTGACATAGCCGAAGATGGTGGCCTGATAGGCAAAGGCCATGCTGGCAGTGAGCAGGAAAAGGAAAAGGGGTAATAACTTTTTCATGGGCATGCTGATTGACAGGATCTGAACTGACCCTTGCATAATCTCATGATGCAAAAATACCCGGATCCGTTGCCTGTGCTCCAGGGCTTCTGGATGCAAAGGCAAACGACCCCGAAAGAATCCGCCGACTACTTGCGGTAGGTAAACATGACCGGTGCAAACCGGCGGTAACAGACCAGGTTGGTGATATCCCGGGGCGTGTATTCGTTGGGTGCCTCCTCTGGATCGGAAAGAAGCCCAAGTTCCATCAGCATATAGATCTGGTATTCGGAACAGAAGATCTTCGGATGGTCGGGAAGGGACAGGATATCATACCCGAACACATCCAGGTCCAGTGAGGCCAGGGCAAACCGGATGGGCGACACTTCGAACTTGTAATGCTTGTACTTCTGGTAGATGGCATTGACCATCTCCGGGGTCGGTCGGGGGAAGTGGGATTCATCCAGCTTATAGAGATAGATCTTCGGGTAATAGCCGTTGCCGAAGAAGGAATCTTCCAGGCGGGTCATGATCACCCCGCCCCGCGGCACATCCTCATCCTTGACCTGTAGACGATGAGATTCGTATTCATTATCTGTAGCATGGGTGATCCAGAGCTGCCCGTCCGCATCCCGAACGACCATTCCGCAATGGGAGAACGGGGAAAATGTGCCCAACTGGGTCAGGCGGGAGGCGAAATGGTTGCTTTTGAACAGGACCATGTCTCCCGTCTGGATATGCAGGGTATCCAGCAATAATTTGTGAAATGCCTCCCGGTCATCCGGAGCCGAACGCACCATGCCCTGGGCGCCTGTTGTGACAGAAGACAGCATGCTGATAACGAATGCCAGTACCACGCTGAGCTGAACCAGAAAATTCCGAAAAGCCGGCTTGATGTCCATGTTGTTTGTGCTTTGATGAAAACGTCACTGTACATCGGACCCCGGCTCGACAACGCACAGGTAGTGCCGGCTGGCTGCGATGAAAGGTGGTCCGATCGTTCTCATAGCAGGAATATCACTCATGGTGCGTTACAGGAGAATGGATCAGAATTGAAGCCGGTAATAGAATATCGGCAGGAATCCCAATTGATATTCCGTTCGGATCCGTTGATCAACGGGATCGTACAATGTCGTGAGGATGTTCCGGGTACTGAGCGGAAAGCCTGTGCAACCCTCTGGCAGGTCATCTTCCCCTTTCAATCCGATCGGGATCATATTGACCAAATCCAGACCAATCTCATGCGTCACTTTTGGCGAGTTGATCCGATAGGCAAATTTCAGGTCTGTCCGGAAATAGTCCCGGAATTGCAAGCTGTATGCCAGCGAATCCACGTAGATCGTCTTTTCCTGTTTCCGGGACTCCTCCAGATCGATCGGCGTATGTCGTCTTCCACCAGAAAGATTGGTTCGCAATCCGACATTCAAGGTTTGTCCCCTACCCACATTGAATTCCCTGCCAATCACAAAATTGAGGATGTAGTTCCCATCTGAATCCGTTTTTCTGATCACCCCGTCACTGCCGGTGTACTTGGACTCATAGAGGGTCGCCGTGAACAGATAGTAATACTGTTGGTTGAAGGTTCGTTCCAGTGTCCACTCCACACCATAGTTGTAGGCTGTACCTGTATTTTGCAATATACCCGGGAAGCTCAGCTTGAAGTCAAGACCTTCATTGACCATGGACCAGGAACTGGCTCCTACCTGTACCGGAACATTCGTGACATTCTGGAAATATGCCTCCAACCGCCAATGCAGGTTCTCGGTCAGGAACCGATCAAAACCGACCACATAATGCTGACTTCTGGTCAAACCGATGGATCGGTTGTATTGGCCTGTCTGGCCAGATCCATTGTCAACTTCCTGAAAATAGAGATACAGGGGTTGTAACTGGCTGTGAATGCCAACGGCAGCACTGAGCTTGCTTTTCCTGGTGATATTCCACACCATCCCCGCCCGCGGGTCAATGGCCCAGGAATGGTTCAGGTGAAACCAGATCCCATTGACTCCCACATTCAAGGCAAGGGAGTGACTGATCCGGTAGCGCCATTGTGAGAATGCCCGAAGTGAGCCCGTCCATCCGGCAGCATCGGTCACCCTGGTCAATGCGAGTGTGTCAGCATACCTGTATTGCGTCGCTTCGTATGTCACGCCTGACGACAGTGTATGCCGGGTTCCGATTCGTTTGGTCAATCGCAAGGTCGTGCCATAATTGGTGCGGCCGGAACGGTTCCAGTATTCCTGCCGTTGCCCGATGACTTCATTGTCAATGGAATCCCTGAGAATGCGGATCCTGTCGCTGTTCATTCCCTGGTAGGTCATATATCCGATGAATTCGGAGGAGGTCGTCGGTGAGAACCGAGTGGTAAAGTTGACGCCCAAAACACCTGTTTGCGAGCCAAAGCGCACATCCTGTCCATGATCCTCGTACGAAAAGGAACAAGGCCTTCTCCGATCCTCCAGGAAGGTGATGCGACTCACCCCACCCATTCCAAAAACACTGAACGAGGATCGGTCCTGAACAGGCAGGTTGATCTTGAATGTGGCATCCCGAAAATGCGGGATGGCGTCCACTCCGAACTGTTGTGAATAATCCAATGCCTTGCTGTGGATGAGGTCATTCAGGAACCCGAGCGTTGAATTTCGAATGGACAATACATAGGATGACCGGCTGTTCTTGGACATCGGTCCTTCTGCCGTAATGCCGGTCGAAATTGAACCGAATTCAACGGATGCCTCATGTTGTTCGTTGTTCCCTTCCCGCAGGCGGAGGTCAAAAACCCCGGCAATGGCATTCCCGAATTCGGCTGGAAATGCTCCGGTATAGAAATCGGAGCGATCCAGCAACTGGCTGTTCAGGATATTGACCCCTCCTCCCGATGTACCGGAAATGGCAAAATGGTTGGGATTGGGAATATCGATGCCTTCCATTCTCCATTTCAGACCAAAGGGGGCATTGCCGCGAATGATCAGATCATTCCTGGAATCATCTGCACCACGTACACCGGGATAATTGGCAACCATGCGAGCGGGATCCTCCCTGCTGCCGGGGTATCTCCCGGTTTCCTCCACATCAAATGTCTTTGTACTGACGGTCGACATCTCATTCATGGCACTCAACTTTGCCATGGCCATTCGGGTGTCAGAATGATCATCCAGTTCATTCAGGGACAAGCGCAGGACAACCTCATGCCCGGTACTGACAATGATGCCGGGGATATCAACTTTCTCGAACCCGTCTGCGACAACCTTCAAGCGATAACGCCCGATGGGCACCTGCTCCATGCGAAAGTCGCCAAGCAGATCCGATCGCCCTGCATGAATAACCGCTGTATCATTGGAAAGGATGATCATGCAATCCGACAGGGGTAAACCAAGCGCCTTGTCGACGATCTTCCCTCTGACTTGTTGGGTGAGCGCTGACGGGGTCAGAGCCGTATCAAAAATCTGGGACAGGAAATCACGGTATACCTTTGTCCCGTGACGTAATGAATGGATCGGTATTCGTTCATTCACGCTGTGAATGGATGAAATCATGTCCATGGTCATGGGAATGGGCAAAATGCCATACGCGCTGACTCCTCTTGCGCGGAAATAGTTATTGTCATTGCTTGCCGGAAACAGGATGGGGGCGACCTCAGAGCCTGGATGGTTTCGTTTCAGCGCCTCCTCCAGCATGGCATAGAAGATATCCGGCTGCGTATCCTCAGCCTTGACCGTTTCCTTGATCACTTCGATCTGGATATGTTCATTGGCCAATAATCCCTTCAACTCCTCCAGAAAATCATCCGTATCTGTCTCGGGTAAAAGCCGGCAATCCAGCACGGCTTCCACGGCCTGAGGCACCTGATTCTGACTTCCCTCCGGGTTTTGGATGCCGGTCAGGGCGATGGTGTTGGTCACCAGGGCATGGATGATCGGTTCGCGGCGCAAGGTCGAACCCACAAACGGTTTGAACATCCCGATATTCCGCAATGCCACGCGTTTCATCCCTTCCTCATATTGGCTGAGTTCCGTGAACATGATCTTCATCGAAGAGGAAAAGAAGAGGTTGTTCTTTCGTTGATTCAAGCGCTCCAATGCTGACACCATCTGCATGGTCGCATTCTCCTTGGTTGGCACAGAACCATGTCCTGCACTGGATAAGACGAGCTTCAACCGAAGCCATAACGCTCGCTTATGATTGATGGACACCCCGTACAGAACCTTGTCGGGATCGGAGCTGATCACTCCCGGGACACCGGAACCACCTTCCCCCAGGACCACGATCGGATTGAGCAGGTGAAAGAAACTGTCGGCCACGATGGCTGCCCCGGTGGCCCCACCTGTCTCCTCGCCGGACACGGAAAGAAGGGTGACATTGAACGGAAGGTCCTTGTCTCGCGCAAGGGGAATGAAGTCCACCAAAGCGGCAAATTCCATGGCACACATGGCCTTGTTGTCAATGGCCCCGCGACCCCACACTTCTCCGTCGTCGATCACTCCGGAAAATGGGGGATGACGCCAGTCCGCCACGTTCCCGGGATCCACGACGTCGATATGATTGAGCAGGATGATATTGGGCTTCCCACGTTCAAGGGGATAGAGAGAAGCCGCCAGGTTGAATCTGTCCTCCTCCCGGGTCAGGACCCTGACGGACAGCCCCTGCTCCTGGTAGGCCCGGGCGAGAAATTCACCGGCCTCCCGCTCATGACCGGTCACCGATGGATAGGTGAGATAGGTGGACAGAAATCCACTCAGGAACGCCTCCTTTTCCGGATCCGGGGAACCGGTGGAAATCGCTTGGGCGGGCAAACTTACAGACCAAACCAGTCCACACAGGACGATGGCCAATCGGAATGGATCAAAAATGGACGTGCCCATACGCAATGGATCAAATGGTACATCCTGTTGGTTGTCAGTTCTCGCTGATCCAAAAATGGTCGTTCGGACCAAGCCAGAGGCTCAAGTTAGCTCCATTTCATGAATAACAAGATGGTTTTGTTCGGTCCAGGGATTGACTTTCATCATGAGCACATAGATCGACGACCAGTCCATGATCGGTGATGAACCTTCCATATGATATCGGTGCCCATTCATGCCTGGCACCAAAGCCATCCAGAATCAATGATCATCCGTGGTGATGCGGTTGATCAGGTGGGTCATTGCCCGGATACCCAATGGGATCGCCCGCTCGACATCCGGCAGGTAGTAGGGCGAATGCAAGCCCGGCAGGGCCGTAGTCGGCGTGCTGGCCAGGACAGCCGGGTCAACCGTCCCCAGGCGCATCATCAGGCTGGGTATGGCGGGATCCTGACGGCCGTATCGCGAGAAATCCTCCCCGATTGTTTGCGGTGCGATCTCCACGACCTGCTCCTTCCCCAGCAACTCTTCGAGGATGCCCCGGGCGGTGCGGCTCAATTCCGGATCGTTGTACAAGGCAGGCGTGAACATATCCCGCACCGTGACCACCGGCAGCAGCGTATCCGGAATGCCGGCGGCGATGGCCGTGCCCCAACAGGTCCGCTCGATGGCCTGGATCAGGGAGGCCCGCTGCTCATCGCCGAAGGACCGGACTGTCAGCTCCAGCCGTACCTCGTCCGGGATGATATTGCCCACCGTGCCACCATGGATCGCCCCTACCGTGACCACCGCCGGATCGAATGGTGAGGACTCCCGGGAAACAATGGTTTGCAGGTCGACCACGATCTTGGCAGCCGTGACCACCGGGTCGATGGCCAGATGCGGCGACGCCCCATGGCCACCCACACCCCGGACCAGGATGGACAGCATATCCACATTGGCCATCGCCCATCCCGGACAAATGCCAACCGCCGTCGATGGCAGGTCGGCACTGGTATGCCAGGCCAGGGCCAGGTCAGGTCGAGGAAACAGATCATACAACCCGTCATCCAGCATCCGCTTGGCCCCCTGTCCCGTCTCTTCTGCACTCTGGGCCACGAACAGGATACGCCCTTTCCAGGTATGCCGATGGGTAGCGAGATATCCCAGGGTGCCCAGCCATACCGTCATGTGCAGGTCGTGGCCGCAGGCATGCATCACACCTGTTGGAGTCCCATCCTTTTCAACCATCACATTGCTGGCATAAGGCGCACCGGTTTTTTCCACCAGGGGAAGAGCATCCATATCCGTTCGCAGCAGGATCGTGGGGCCATCCCCGTTTTCCAGGAGACCGGCAATGCCGTGGCCACCGATGGGATGGCGCCAGGTAAGTCCAATTTTGTCCAGTTCGGCAGTCAGATACGATGAGGTGGCGACCTCCTGCATGGAGAGTTCCGGATGCGCATGGAGATGCCGATAAACGCCGGTCAGATGGGTCAGGTCATCAGGGGTGATCGACTGGGCAGACACCCCTTGCAGAACCAGGCAAGAGCCGATGAGGGCGATCAGGCGGAGAGGCATGACGAATTGTTGGTGATCCATATCGTTAAGATACGCTCTCCATTCGCCATTCAATAATGGACCAGTGCTAATCCTGCTGCACCACGTTGTCCTTCAGGGCAACGAGGAGTTTCTCGCAGGCGTGATCCGTACAGCGGGTCACCTGCAGCTTGCCTTCCGTGATCGGCATCCGGATGATGTGCAGGGTCACGGCCTGTCCGTTGATCACGGTGGCTACTCGCTGGTTGACATGACGGGTGGAAAACTCCGCCAGTCGTTTGGCTGATGCCGATTCCAGGGTAAGCAGGAGGTTGATGCGCTTGTCCTTCTGTACGACCCCTTCCGGTGCGGTGGATAGCTGCAACGGGACAAAATCCACGGGGTCAACAGCCAGGAAACGGGCTTCCCCTTCGTCATCGTCCAGAAAATCGTGGCTATAGGGAATGAGCTGTCCGACGGCAATGCCTTGCGGCTGGACATCAAATTGATCCAGGACGAGATAGATCCCGTCTGGCACGATCGGCTCGACAGGAACGGGAGTTGAATAAAGAAAGGCCGAGAGTAACAATGTGAAGAGTAACGACATGGTCAGAGCGTATGGGTGAAATGCCAATATTCAACCAAAAATAACAAATTTGCCCGCCTGCCGATGGCAGGGTACTTGATCGTGGTGATTTGGTTTCCCGGAGGTGAATAAAGGTACCCGAAATCAGGCATAACCCGATGCTACCGGGAATCGCCGTTCACCGAATGCCGAGTTCCGAATGCCGAGTTCCGAATGCCGAGTACCGAGCCCCCCTTCGCGCTTCATTCCTTACTCTTACAAGGGCGATAACAGACATCCTAAACGAATAAACCCATACCTGTCCGCCGTGGCGTAAACGAATAACCCCAGACCATTATCTCCCGAATCCCAATACTGCTTTGGCGAACTTAGGACCATTTTTTTTGATTGTATTCTATAGTTATGAATTTAATTCAGGGGTTGGTATCCTACCCATTCGTAAGGAGTCAATCGTTATTTCGAATGGGGCCTTTAGGGTCGTATATCAATTTTGTTTCGGGCAGTTGTGTAGTATTCCACTTAATAGTTCCATTGTAAAATCTTCGGCTGAAGAATTTCATTTTTGGCCCGCCTCATGCCGGCGCCCCGAGTACTCGGGGTTCCTTTTGAGGCACCAAAAGGAAGCATCCCGCTCGTCATCCCCCGGATGACGTCCGGGACGACAACATGCGGGGCATGTTGCCGAAAACCGCTGTCGCCAAAATGGGCCTTGTCTTAAAGCTTGAGGATTCCCTTATCTCGTCCTGCGAATGAACGTTGTTGACATCATGACCCGGCCGCTCCGGTTTTGCCGTTGGGGGCCTCACTCTTGACAAGAGGCTTATAGCTCTTCGCCCCTGGCAGAATCCTTTACCATATCGGCAAAACAATGCGGCAATCTTCGGGTCTAAACTATCCTGTTGAATTGCCTATGCCTTGTTCATTGAGCACGGGTCATGATGTAACTGAGGCCCTGGTTTGGCGACGGATTTTTCGAAATCACTCAATAACCCCATAACTCCTTCACGTTTTCCGAGTACCGAGCACCGAGTACCGAGTACCGAACACCAAGTGCCGAGCACCCTTAATTGTACAAATACATCGACCGATTCCGATCCAGCTCGCGGAAGTACGGATCCTTGAGGTCCTTGATGAACCGGATCATCTCACCGGTGGATTTCATCTCGGGGCCCAGGCGCTTGTCCACGTTGGGGAACTTGTCAAAGCTGAACACCGGCACCTTGATGGCGTATCCCTCCAGCTGCTTGTTGATCTCGAAATCCTTCAGCTTTTTCACGCCCATCATCACCTGGGTGGCAATGTTCAGGTAAGGTACCTTGTAGGCCTTGGCAATGAACGGGGTGGTGCGGGAGGCCCTTGGATTGGCCTCGATCACATAGACCTTTTCCACGCCGGAGATCTTGTCCGTATGGATGGCAAACTGGATGTTGATCAATCCGCGGATGTTCAATGCCCGGGCCATCCGCTCAGTATATTCGATCATGGTATTGACCGCTGCCTCGCTCAGGCTGTAGGTGGGCAGCATAGCGCTGCTGTCACCGGAATGGATACCGGCCGGTTCGATATGCTCCATCACGCCCATGATATGGACCTCGTCCCCATCAAAGATGGCATCGATCTCGGCCTCCTTGGCCCGCTCCAGGAATTGGTCGATGAGCACCCGGTTGTCCGGCATGTGCTTGAAGATGGACAGCACGGATTGCTCCAGTTCCTCATCGTTGATCACGATCTTCATCCGCTGGCCCCCGAGCACATAACTCGGTCTTACGAGGACCGGATAGCCCACGCGCTTGGCGATGGCCAGGGCTTCCTCGACCGTTTCAGACACCCCGTATTCGGGATAGGGCACACCCTGCTCCTTCAACAGGTCGGAGAATGCGCCGCGATCCTCGGCCAGGTCCATGTTGCGGAAGTCGGTCCCGATGATGGGCACGCCGGCCTTGTAGAACTGCTCGGCCAGTTTGAGGGCCGTCTGGCCACCCAGCTGTACAATCACGCCGATGGGCTTTTCCAGTTCGATGATCTCCTGGATGTGCTCCCAGAAGACCGGCTCGAAATAGAGCTTGTCGGCGATGTCGAAGTCAGTGGAGACCGTCTCCGGGTTGCAGTTGATCATGATGGCCTCATAGCCGGCCTCCTTGATGGCCAGCAGGCCATGGACGCAGCAGTAGTCGAATTCGATCCCCTGACTGATCCGGTTGGGACCGGAACCGAGGACGATG
>Ga0116151_10001272_pt1 | contig 23485 bp, 24 predicted proteins | sample AD_UKC117_MetaG_FD_89893 | JGI IMG/M metagenome (GOLD analysis project Ga0116151, IMG submission 89893) | Active sludge microbial communities of municipal wastewater-treating anaerobic digesters from Hong Kong - AD_UKC117_MetaG | ecosystem: Engineered > Bioreactor > Anaerobic > Digestate... | reverse complement strand
GGGTTAGACCGGGGAAGAGTTGGCGCAAGGCCAGGAGGGCATCGAGCAGGCGGCTGAGGTTTTTGCGCGGCTCGATGGTGCTGAGGTGGAGAAGGAAATGCTCGGGTAAGTCGTATGTCTGCTGAACATGGTCTATCCTGGTCGGGGGCGGCGGCTGAAAATGGGAAGAGGCCGCCTCGTACACAACGTGAATCTTAGCCGGATCGAGGCCGTAGTTCTTGACGCAATCTAGCTTGCTGGCCTGTGAAACGGCGATGATGGCGTCGGCGCGGCGGCAAAAGAGGGGCATCGCCAGGTTAAGATACCAGTAGTTCAGCTTTTTGTGGTGTTCGGGAAACAGCTTGTAGATCAGGTCGTGGACGGTGAGCACGGTAGGCACGCCGCGCAGGGGCAGCAGCAAATGTTCCGTGCTGTGGAATAAATCGGCCTGGGGCACGAGCCGGTTAAAGCCCAGATGGGCTGCCTGCCCGGCCAGCACCATCATGCGCCAGGGTTTGTAGCCCAGGCTGACATGGCGGGTGGGGACAGTGGCAGGGAGGGATGGAGGGAAACGGCCGTCCTTCCCCCGGTTATAAAACAGCCCAAACCGCCCCGGCTGGGCCTGGATCAACGCCCCCGCCAATCGCTCCGCATAACGCCCTAACCCCGCCCGGCTGTGGACGGCCGCCGAAACATCAACGTAAATCATAGCGGCTGCCCTGTCAGCTCCCCCAGGAGGAGGGGATGTCGTCGGGGCCGGCGTCTACTTCCACCATGACGGCGCTGCCGCAGATGGGACAGGGCACGCGATACACTTTTACCTGGCGGTCGCCGCGTATGGCCACGCGGAAATTCTCGATTTCGCTTAAATCTTGCACCCAGTCGTGGCTGCACGTGGCGCAGATGAGGGCAATTTGGATGTTTGTCATGGCTGACCTCTTGGTCTTGAGATTGGTCCAATCTCGAAAGATTGGACCAATCTGCAAATTTCATGAATCGTGAATGGTTTCCAGGATGTGGAGGGTGCGCACGGCCGTTTCCTCCCACGTAAAGCGCCGCATGTTCTCCAGTCCGCGCGCGATAAACGTCTGCCGCAAAGACTGATCTTCTACTAGCTGCCGCATGGCCGCAGCCATCGCCGCTTCGTCCAGCGGGTCTACCAGCAAGGCGGCGTCGCCAGCGATTTCCGGCAGCGAACTGCTGTTAGCCGTCAGAACCGGCGTGCCGCAGGCCTGCGCCTCTAGCAGCGGAAAGCCGAAGCCCTCGTACAGGGACGGGTACAAAAAGGCCGTCGCCCCGGAAAGCAGGGCTGCTTTGTCGGCGTCGGCGACAAAGCCGGGGAGGAGGAGTGCGGAGTGCGGAGTGCGGAGTGCGGAGTGGGGAGTGGGCTGTTGACCGTTGGCGATTTCTGCCAGGATGGGTTGGCTGAGCCAGCCGGGTTTGCCGGCGAGTACGAGTTGATGAGGCAAATGGGCGGCTCTGTAGGCGCGGATGAGGCGGATGAGGTTTTTGCGCGGCTGCAAGGTGCTGAGGAAGAGCAGGTAGGGCGGGGTGATGCCGTAGCGATGGAGAACGGCCGTTATCTCCTCCTCATCCTCTACCCGCCGCATGGCCGGGTCTAGCCCAGGGTATACCACCGAGATTTTGTCTGGCGAGAGGCCATCCAGGCGGACCAGATCGTCTTTAGTGGCCTGGGAATCGGCGAGGATGTGGCGGGCGCGACGGCCGTTATGCCGTGTCGACCAGCGCAAATAGGCCAACTGCCGCCGGGGATGCGCTTCCGGGAAGTAATGGTAGCCCAAATCGTGGATGGTGGCGGCGCTGGGGCCGGTGTAGGTGAATGGGATGACGTGCGCCGGCGTGAAAAATACGTCCGGCGGGCGGCGCTGCAATTCATACGCCAGCCGCACATGCGTCCATAACCGCGAAAAGGGAATCACGATCCGGTTGACGTGGGCGACCTGGGGAAATAAATCGTCGGGCGGCGGTTGGTTGAAGTACAGGCGGAGTTGGTGGTTGTGCTGCGCCGCCAGGGGGATGAGCGCCTGGATCAAAAAATAGGCATACGCTTCTGTGCCAGTACGTTGGGCTGTCACGGCGCGGCTGGCGTCAATACCGATAATCACCCTGGCCTCACCGGCTCATTCACATGGCGCGCCGATGCGCAAGAAATCTTCGGCCACCCAACCTTCCTGGTTGGTGATGGATTTCACCTTACGCCACATAAATCCGCCCGATTCCTGCGCCGCTTCATCCTGATTCAGCGTCAGGATGGAGCCATCGGGTAGGATGGCTACTTCGGCGCCGCCGGGCGTCTCGCGTAGAGTCAGCCCGTTGCCCGAGGTGCCTTCGACGACAGCCCGGCAGATGATAGGCGTGGCCGTGGCTGTGGGAATGGTCTGGTCGATCGTGGCGGTCATGGTTGGGGTGGGCGGGAAGGATTCCAGCAGTGGAGTAGGCGTGCCGGTAGCGACGCCTTCTACCGTTTCGCCGGCTGTGGCGGCATCGATGGCTTGCGTTTGCTGGAATGTGTAAGCAAAGAAACCCACGGCGAGCAAAAAAAAGGCGACGCTGCCAATCAGAGTGAGGCTGGCGCGCCGCAAAATCGCTTCGCGCTCCAGCGTGTAGAAGCGCGCACCACCACGGCGGATGTCGCGATAGGTTACAAAGGCCAGAATCAGGCCAATGAAGGCCAGCAACAGGGGCAGGAATAATTGTCTCACGACCCGCTCTGCCTCGATTGGTTTTGGGGAAGCAGCGCCTGGGCTGGAATGGGGCCTTCGCGCACAATAACCGGCTCCGGACCGAGATAGCTGATGATGGTGGAGGGGCGGTCGCCAGGGCTGGGGCCATCATCCAGAACGACGGAGACCAGACCTTGGAGAGCGGCCAGGGCTTCCTGACCACTGCGGGCCGGTGGCTGATCGGACAGGTTGGCGCTGCTGGTGGCCAACGCGCCGCCGGCAGCGCGAATGAGGGCGCGCGCGGCCTGGTTGTCGGGGATGCGCAGGGCGATGCCGTCGTTGGGCGAGATGCTGGGCGGCAAATCGGGATGTTTGGGCACGATGATGGTGAGGGGGCCGGGCCAGAATTGGGCGATGTGCTGTCGGGCCAGCGGCGGGATGGCGGCGGCTACTTTGTCCAGGTCGGCGTGGTCGGCGAGGAGGATGGGGATGCCTTTGTTTAACGGCCGTTGTTTCACCGCATACAACTGGCGGATGGCGGTATCGTTCCAGGCGTGCACGCCGACGCCGTAGACGGTGTCGGTGGGAAAGACGACGAGGTGGCCTTGCTGCAGGAGAACGGCCGTTTGCTGAATGGCGTCCGGTTCGGCCGGCAGTAAGCGCGTCGTCATTTTCTGATACTTGCTATCCTGTGGAGCAGTCACTCCCCAATCTCCAGTCTCCAGTTTGTTTCTCCCATTGCTGCCGGCGTGTGGATCACGACAAAACGATCATGCCCGGCGAAATCGGTTTCGACGGCTACCTCTGCCGCAGGAAAGCTGGCCTGGGCCAGCGCCTGGGCTGCTGTCCCTTGCCGCCAACCAATTTCCAAAATCATCATGCCGCCAGGGATAAGTTTGTCGGTAGCCTGTTCCAGCAGTTGTGTGATCAGGTCTAAACCATCTTGCCCCCCGAGCAGGGCAACCTGTGGTTCGTACAATTTTACCCCATCGTCAAGCATCGTCCACTCGCCGGAGGTGACGTAGGGCAGATTGGCGGTGATCAGGTGCAGGGGAGTTGGGATAGGTTCCAGCAGGTTTCCCTGGTGAAAGGTGATGCGCCCAGGCGCGAGGCGATCGGCGTTCTGGCGGGCAATGGTCAGGGCGTCGGCCGAAATGTCGGTTGCCTGAACGGCCGCATGCGGCAGATGACGGGCGAGGGTGATGGGGATGCAGCCACTGCCGGCGCCCACATCGGCAATTGAGATTGGTCCACGGCCGTTGGCCCAGGCCAGGGCTATGTCCACAAGCTGTTCGGTCTCTGGCCGGGGGATGAGCACAGCTGGGGTGACGCGAAAGTCTAGACCAAAAAAGGGGGCGTGACCGACGATGTAAGGGATCGGCTCTTTGGCAGCGGCGCGCTGGAGATAGGCGTGATATTGGCGGATTTGAACGGCCGTTAAAGCCTCGTCACCATGGGCGATCAGGTAGCTGTGGGAAACGTCAAGCGTATGCTCCAGCAGCAGGCGGGCGTCCAGTTCTGGTGTAGGGGATGTAGGCGAAAGCAGGGAACGGCCGTAAGCGAGCGCTGTATGGATAGTTGTTGCTGCCGGTGGAAACACAGATCGATCAGGACCAGGCGCATCACCTGTTTTTAGTTTTCGGGAATGGTCACAAAAACCTGCCCCAGGTCAAGGGCTTCACCAGCTTTAACCTCTACGACTAAATCGTAACCGGCCTCGTTCTGGACGACAAACTGCGTAAATCCGAGATTAATAATCAGCGCATAAGTGCCCGGCTCTACGTTAGTAAACATAAAAATGCCAGTGTTGAAAAGCTGCGCCCGAGGGGAGGCGTCGTTGAAGCGGATGAAGGATGGGTCGCCGTTATTATTCTCCAGGTACGTCCCTAACGCTAATTCAACCGGGGTTACAGGCAAATAACCCTGGTCAGTAATTTCGCGCACCAATACACCGCCAACGGTGCCGCGATCACTGGCCGATTCGGGGAATATGCGCTCCGGATCAGGCGGTGTATCACTGATTCCTTCGGGCAAGGTCGTTACTACCGGGTATCCCGGCGAATAGGCGGCTTCTGATCCGGCAGCGGGATAGGCTGCATCAGCCGCAGGGACTGTAGCGGTTGGTTCGAGGGTCTGACTGTCGTTGGCTGTGTTGGTCGTCGTCTCAACGCGAATATCAGGGGTATCTGAGGCGCCATTGTTGCAGGCAACCATCGAAAATACTATTAAGAGAGCAAGCAGGGAAAAATTTAAATAAAGAATATGTCTTTTCATCACTAAGTAGGCAACAAGTTTAAGATAAAGTAATGAGGAGTCGTTTTTAGACGACTCCTCATAATTTTTACACTATGACAGTGTGAATATGAACGGACAGACTATTGGTTGAAGCCTTCGTAGTACAGCAGTTTGTCGCCGGAACCACCGAGCTGGCTGACAACGCCAACGATCGGTTGATCGGCCGTGCAGGTGGCGGAGCCAACATAGCTGTCGGCAATGTTGCCGCCCTGGACGTCGGTCAGGGATGCGCCAACGGGCAAACCGGTGGCGCTGGCGGTGTAGGAGGTGCCGCTGAAGGCGCAGTTAACATTAGCTGCGGCCCCACCAACATTGGCTACGCTAAAGCCGGTGAAAATCCCGAAGTTGCGGTCCATGATCAGCGGGAAGTTGACGGTGGTCGTCCCATTGTTGGGGTCGAAGGCCGAGTAGGCCGCCGCGTTCGGTGTGCCACTGGTCACAGAGTTGACGATGGCCACCACAGTGTTGCCTGTGCCGGCGTCAATTTCGGCCGCGCCAACCCAACCACTGGAAGCACCGCAACCATTCGCGGCGTTGAGGAAGAAGGCATCATCGCCAAAGTTCGCCGAAGCGCCGGCGGCAATGGATTGTGTTTGCGAGCAGGCCATGCCGGGGAATCCAGCGCTTGGAACGAAGTTAACCGTCACAGAAGCGGCAGAACCACCAGTGTTTTGGACCTGAAGAGCGGTGCGGGAACCAAAGTAGTTGTGGCTGACCAGCGGGGCAACAGCTTTGTCGGAGCCGTCGGAAACGAAGCCATTGTAGGCCAACAGGCTGTCTTGATCATATTGGACAACCGCAACGGCGACCGAACCAGCGCCGGCATCAACTGTAGCGGAGCCGATAAAGTTGGCGCCCAAGCAGGTGTTGGTCTGATCAAAGGTATGGGCTGCTCCAGGAGCAATTGTGACCGGGTTTTCGTTGCAGCCGCCGGCGCCAATGTAGCTAACGTTGACGGTAGCTGGCGCGGAGCCGGTATTCTGAACGTTGAAGAATGTGCTGATGTTGAAGTAATTGTTCAGCACCAGGGGAATGTTGGCGGTAGGTGCGCCAGTGCTGAAGCTGTCATAGCTAGCGCCACCGAATGCGCCGCCATCACCCAACAGGTTGACGATAGCGGCAACCGGGGTGTCGGAGGAAATGACGACCGAACCATTGAAGCCGGGTGAAGCTTCCATGTTGGCGCCAAAGTAGGTGGTGCTGGTACCAGCGGTGATGACATCGCTGGTCGTGGTGTCGACGGTCCCATCTTGATTGTAATAGGTGATGACGATGGTGGCATCAGTGCTGCTGCTCAAGTTCTGCACCTGGAAGCCCGAGGTGTAGCTGCTTGGCTGGGCAAAGACGGCCGTCGCCAGGAACAACGCTAAGATCAAGGAAAGGACGACAACAAGTTTGATTCGTTTCATTGGGAAAACCTCCTCGAATTGTGTTATGGAGTGAAACAGGGTTACTCCATGAATGCTGATATAGTACTTATTCTATCGGCCAACAGGCTATTTTCAATAACCCGTTGGTAGTAAATTGGGGTATTTCAGGTCAAATTTGGCGGGTTAGAGGGGGGTGGGGAGTATTTTGAGGCGGTGTTGCGGAAGAACCTGGTTTTCCCGGCGTTGGAAATAAGCCAAACCAATCCTACCAGAATCAGGATGGAACCGATTGTCCATACGCGCACGATCAAGACGAGCAGCAAGGCCAGGGAGTCGGGCAGGGCGGAGGCCAGAAGGGCAATCATGAGCCCATCACGCAGAACCGGGCCGGGAATCCAGAAAAAGAGATTGCCAGCGACGGCCGCTGCGGCCCAGGCGGTGATGGTGAGAAGGTAAAGTTGTGGCGAGGGGGTGTATAAGCTGGTGAACAGGACGTATACGGCCGTTCCCCCAATCACAATCACGATGCTTTCCACGAGGAGCCAGAGGGCCAGATCCCGATACCGGGTGGGTTTGGGCAGGGCCTCAACCTGCTGCGAGCGCCTGAGAACCCATAAGGCCATGCGGTTGAACAGAAAGGGCTGGACCAACAAAAGGGCTGCCGCAATCGAAATGACAGCCACGATCGGTCTTTGCCAGAGGTTTTCGACGCCGGAAAAGGACGTTGTGAGACCAAAAACCAGCAGGCCGCTCAGACCGATCAGCAAATACTCAATGACGGACGCCACGGCTATCTGGAAACTGGCGATACCCTTTCTTTCATACAGAACTGTTCTCCCGACCAAACCCCACAAACGGCCGGGTACAGCGATGCCCAGCATGCTGTAAGCATAGATGCGAAAATGATCTCGTAGGGGAACATGGCCGTCAAAGCGGGCCACAATCTGTTGCCAGACAGGCACGGCAAGCAGCCAGCCTACCACTTCAATTAGAAAGGAGAGCAGGAGCAGACGATAATCTACCTGATCAATTTGCTCACTGAGGGCACGGCCGTCTCGCCAAAATACCACCCCGGCCGCAACGAAGAAAACCAGGACAAGTGCCCCACCCAACAGGGTCGGCCAGCGGAGCTGCCTGAACCGCTGCGTTAATTGGTTCATGTAGATGGCTAGCCAGCTTTCTGCCCGGAAATAGAGAATAGTTGCTGTTGATTAACCATCCATAAGGCTTCCATCGAAAACCTCGTCAGAAAACCGGGCGAATCTTGCGGCGGGACGTCAGTTTCTGGGAAAAATTTGTTTACTGTTTTGTACCACCAGGAAGATTGACGCGTTTTGAACTGTTCGGAAAACTGTAAGCCGTTCCCGAGCTGCGACCATTCAACCGGCGGCCACGTGCCCAGGTAGTCGATATTGGCCTCCTCAAACCAGCGCAAGCCATCGCCCACGCTGTAACGGCTTTCGCAAGGCAGTCCAAATTGATCGTACAGGATGTTCTCCAGCGGTGAATGCTCTTCTTGCACAAATTTGCGCATGCTGCGACCAAATAGTTTGCCGCCTAACTCCGCCCGGCGATCAATATCATCAGGTTCTAGCAAATCGACGACAGCGCGCCGCATACCATGCAAGAGACGGCCGTATTTATGATACAACACCAGAATCACATACCCGCCCGGCTTCAACACCCGCATCAGTTCCCGAAAAGCCCGGTCCGGGTCCGGTACAGCGACCAAAACCCCGCTGCAATGCACCACGTCCACACTGTTATCGGGCAAAGGAACGTCCAGCAGCGACCCAACACTAAACCGGGGGCTTTGCTCCGCATCGGGAAAAGACTTTCGCGCGAAATTGATCGAATTAAACGACAAATCAACCGCAAACACACGATTCGAAGGATGCAAATTGCGCCGCCACACCCAGGTGACGTCCCCGGTGCCACAGCCGGCGTCCAGAAAATTCAAATCACGGAATTCATCTACCGGCAAGTGTAGAAAATTCTTGTAGATGTGCAGATACCGATCATCACTCTTAGTTGTAGGGATACTCTCGCGGGAAGGGAAAGGATGCGCGTTATACATTACGCGCAGGTCCCGCGCCAACTCATCCACTTTTTCTTTCGATCTGGCCACGCTAAGCACCCTCCTTAAACACCACAAAATCGCCAATAGCCAGCACGTCCATGCCACAATTCAAAAATGTATCAATGGCTTCGTGGGGGCGATTGACAATTGGTTGTTTGGCCACGTTAAAACTCGTATTCAAGACGGCCGGAATGCCGGTTCGTTCTTCAAAGCGCTTGATCAGCTGCCAATACCGGGGATTGGTATCCTGGCGCACTGTTTGCGGGCGACATGTGCCATCCACATGCGTGGCGCTAATGATTTCGTGCATGGTTTCCGGCTTGGTATCAAAGGCTAAAATCATATAGGGTGAAGGCATGGCCGCATCAACATACCGGTCGATAGACTCTGCCAGCACAGAAGGCGCGAACGGCCGCCACGGTTCCCGATTTTTCACCTTCTTGTTGATCAGGTCTTTCATCTCCGGAATAGAGGGGTTACCCAGAATGCTCCGGTTTCCTAAGGCGCGGGGGCCAACTTCCAGGCGTCCCTGGAACCAGCCAACCACTTTGCCGGCCACCAGCAGGTCGGCCGCTTCAGAGAAGACATCCTCGCTTTTGTGGTAGCGAATGCCGGTAAAGCCGCGCAGCGCGTTCTCAATCTCTTCATTGGTGTATTCCGGGCCCCAATAGGCATGTTCCATGACCCAATCTGGGCGACGGCCGCTCTTTTGCGCATACACATATAAAGCTGCGCCCAACGCAGTTCCGGCATCGTGCGCCGCCGGCTGGATAAAGATATTGTCTACCCAGGGCAGCTGCGCCAGTTTGCCATTCATTGAACAATTCAACGCCGAACCACCGGCCAGACACAGAGACCTGATGCCCGTTTGCTGATACAGCCATTCCGTCATCTGCCGACCGGCGCGTTCTAAGGTGTCTTGCAAATTAGAAGCCAGTTTTTGGTGTTCTTCGGTCAGTTCTTCGTCCGGTTGGCGGGTCGGTAGACTGGCCAGGAAGTTTTTCCGCTTTTGCGGATCAATGACCGGAATGTCGCCACTCCAGTCTACCACCGGCAGCCCTTCGGGGTCGGGCTTGGCAAAGGCGGCCAGACCCATTGTCTTGCCTTCGCCACTGTGCCGCCGGAAGCCCAGCTTTTCGGTGACGCTTTCGTATAAAAGACCCCAACTTCCTCGGTTGGTGACCGTTTTCAAGACTTCAATGCTTGTACCCCGGCCCACAGCGAGGATGCCGGATTCACTGCCGCCGCTGCCATCCAGCGAAAGGATGTTGGCTTCTTCAAAGCCTGAGGCAAAGAAGCTGCTGGCGGCGTGCGACAGGTGATGGTTGACGAAAATGATTTTTTCTTTGTCAACGTCATCCAATGGCAGCAGCCGTTCGTAGGTGCTGCCGTCCCGCAGCCACTGCGCTGCCTGATTCAGGCCGGAAAGCCCCTCGCGCAGGCTGATATTACCCATGGCGGCGCGAAGGGCGCTGTCGAAGCCCACGGCTACGTAATCCACGTCATCCATGGTGACGTTGGCTGTTTGCAGGCAATAGTTTATAGACTCAACGGCCGGCATGCGGGGGGCGTGTTTGATGCGGTTAAACCGTTCTTCTTCCGCAAAAGCCACCAGCTTGCCATCCACAATGATGCAGGCCGCGTTGTTCCAGGAGATGGGATGGGTGATTCCCAGAATGATCATATCAATATCCTCGTCGTCATGTTTTGTCGTAGAAAAGCGACAATCATGTTTGACTGCCGCTTCTAAGAATTCATCTAATAAGTTGTTTAAGTAATCAGTAGAAAGTTTTCAGAAGACCCGAAGGGTTTGAAACCCAGGATACTCGATTAAATTGATGCAAAACCCTTCGGGTCTAATTCCCAAAACCTTTTGCGGTTTACTTAACTTCTCTAAAAACCAGTCAGGTTATTCAAAACAAGCCTTTAAAAAGAAAAGGCATGATTTGAAGTTACAATGATACTGTGCTTGGTCGTTTTAGGCTAATACCTGTCTGGTCTGGGCGTGGATTCTCAAATTTTCCGCCAAGGATTCGTATAGACGGCCGTTTTCGGTTTGGGTTAGCGCACGGCCGTTTCCCACCATCTTGCCACAGTCATCCATTCGCCCAGACTATTCCGGCAGCCGGGCAAACTGCGTCATCGTCGTCGTTTTGTTCAACGCTTCGCCCAGCCGGTAAATGGGCCACGTCGCCAGGCGCAGCGGCCAGTTATACGCCGCCCGCAGCCAGGGCTGCCATTTATCCTCCCGAATTTTGGTCGTCTTCAGCCAATACGCCACGCTGATCAGTGTCACGCTCAGCCGTCCGCTAAAGCTCTCCAGCGACTCCACCACAAAGCCCGCATCCTCCACATAGCGGCGCAGCAGCCTGGGTGGAAAAATATGCAGATGGCGCGGCCGTTCCCAGCCAATCCAATGTGGACCGAACAAACGCGCTTCCACGCAGGTTGGATTCGGTGTACTGACGACCAGCAGTCCGCCCGGCCGCAAAATCCGGGCAATTTCTGTCAGCGTGTCCTTGGGGTCTTGCACATGTTCCAGCACGTCCCACAGCGTCACCACGTCGAAGCTGGCAGCAGGGAAGGCGGCCTCTTCCAGTGTGCCTGTCTGCACGTCCAGTCCATATTGTTCGCGGGCAAAGGCCGCCGCCTGCGGGCTAAATTCCACCCCCGCCACCTGCCAGCCGGCCGTCCGCATGTGGGCTAAAAATTGTCCGGTGGCGCAGCCTACGTCCAGCAAACGGCCGTTCCCCTCCCAGTGCCGTTCCAACCGCTGCCGCTGCCGCGCCAGAGCGTGGTCAGCCGACAACCGGTTGAGGCCCGATTCTTGCCCGGCGGTGATAAAACGCGGGTATTCGTCGGGATAATGGGCGGCTAGTTCGGTCAGATCCGGCTGCGGATTTTGGTAGATCAACCCGCAGCGGCGGCAGCGCACCAGCGTAAAGTGACCGGCGTTCAGCAGCATGTCCGGTCCGGCGTTCACCAGTTCGGCGTCATCCTGGCCGCAGTAATTACAGCGAACGTGTTTCATGCGCTTTCGTTTTGCGGCAGATGAAGATGAAGCTCCAGGCCAGATTGAGGGGAATAAAAGGCGTCAGCAGCAGGCGGACCATCTCTTTGGGATGGCGCAAATAAGTGTTCCAATCCGCTTTGCTGCGCGGCCAGATGCGTTCGTATTTCATGGTTTTTTCCACGCGCAGCCCGTTTTCTTCCAGAAGCTGCTGCCATTCGTAGCGCGCGGCATAGCGCTGGATGGGCTGGTCGTCGATGCTGGTGCGCCCCTGGCGAAAGGCGATCCAGATGTTGGTGAGCAGGCTGAAGGTGTTGGGCACCAGAATGATGGCCCGGCCGTTTGCCTGTAAAATGCGGGCGGTTTCGCGCACGGCCGTTTTCATGTCCAAAAAGTGCTCCAAACTGCCGATATTGCTCACCACCGAAAAGCGCCCGCTGGCATACGGCAGTCGCTCCGCGTTGCCTACCAGCAAATGGCGCGTGCCGTCCACGGTCCGTCCCTGGCGCAGCGCTGCAAACGAGAGGTCCAGCCCATGCGCTTCAATCCCCGCTGCCTGCGCCAGATGGGTCAACTCGCCCCGCCCGCAGGAGATGTCCAGGTACACGTCGCCGGGCTGCAGCGCCAGTTTGTCGTACATCCACTGATAGAATGAGCGTGACTGGGAAATGCCAGCCTCGCTGTAGAGTTGGTTATACACATCCTGGCTGTCGGCGGCCGTGGCCACGTCGTGCAGCCGGATTTCCAGCATGATGTCGGCCTTGGGCCGTCTGTTTGTCGTCATAGAGGAGATTATAGCGGATGAGTAGGGAGTGGCGAGTGGCGATCAAACAACAAACCAACAAACCAACCAGTAACCCATCAACCCATCAATCCCGCTGCCCGCGCATAAAACTGCGCCAGTTTTGCGGTGACCACCGGCCAGGCCAGTTCGGTCTCGGCGACGTGGCGGGCGCGGCGGCCTGTTTCGTCCAGGTCGGACGCGGCCAAGTGGCGGCAAACCAGGTCGCTCATGGCGGCGGGCTCGGCCTGGGCTGCCCAGCCCACCTGCCGCTGCCGCACAAAATCGCCCAAATCGCCCACGTCGCTGACGAGCAACGGCCGTCCCGCAGCCAAAAAATCGTTCACCTTCATCGGAAAACGGCCGCGATTGGCGGCGTTGTCGGCCAGCGGCAGCCAGCCCACGTCGCAGGCGGCGACGTAATCGGCCAACTGCTGGTGGCTGACCGGGCCGGTGCGCAGCACGGCCGTGCGCGCCTGCACCATCTCTTCCACGGCCACCGTGCCGTAGCCAATCAGCAGCAGCCGCGTTTGCGGGAAACGGCCGTGTATCGCCTCAAACGCCGCAGCCATCAGCGCCGCATCCTCCTGAAACATCGCCCCCGTATAGCCCAAAAGCAGCGCTTCTTCGGGTAGTCCCAGTCTGGCGCGCACGGTTTGCCGCGCCTGCGGGCGGATGGCTTCGGTGTCCGCGCCGTTGGGCAGCAGCAGCAGGCGGTCTGCCGGGACGCCCAGCGCCAGCGCTTTTTGCTGCAAAATGGTGTTGATGACGGTTGTGCCGGTCATGCCGGGGCGAAAATGCTCTTCCAGATAGGTCTCGACGGGACGCAGCGCGGCGCGCAGCAGCGGATTGGGCCGCTGCTCCACTGAGCCGCCGCGCCCAAACCAATCGCACCAATCGCTGAAGAGGGGGATTTGCTGCCGGCGGCGGGCGGCCAGCGCGGGCAGGATGTTGACCGGGCGGTTTTCGAAGGCATGGATCAGGTCAAACGGCCGTTGCCGGACCCAGGCCACGCGCTGCAGCGCATCCCACAAATCGTAGCCGGATTGGGGCAGTAAATCCGGCGATTCTACCACCTGCACGCCGTCCACCTGCCGTTCGGCAAAGCCGCGCCGGCGCGCGGCGGCCACGGCGAGCAGCGTTACGTCATAGCCGTGTCGCCGCACCAGCTCTCGGGCGAATCCCAGCGCCCGCCAGTAAGTGCCTTTGCCCACGCGGTTGAAGGAGAGCATGAGGAGGCGGGTCATGACGGCCGTTCCCTCACGCCATGCCACAGCCCGCGCCAATAGGCCCGCAGCGCGCCGCGCTGACCGGCGCGGCCCAACCGCCACGTCGTGCGCAGCGCGCTGCCCAGCCGCCAGAACCCAATCAACGGCCACTGCCACCACCGGGCATGTTTGCGGAAATACAACACGCTCGAACGCGCCATCCAGTACCGCTCGTTGGGCGAATCGCTGCCGCCGCTGCTGAGCGAGACTTTGTGCCACATTTTGGCCGTGGGCAGCACGCCGATTTTTTGCCCAGTTTCCCGGATGCGCAGGCAAAAATCGAGGTCTTCGTAATACATGAAGAAGCGTTCGTCGAAGCCGCGGGTTTTTTCCAGGCTGGCCCGCGTGAGCAGCAGACCGCAGCCGGGCACGAAGTCTCGTTCCATAACGGCCGTCCACTGCCCCTCATCTATCGCGCCCCGCAAATTCTCTCGGGTTTCCAGCAGCCAGGGATTGATTTGCCCCCCGACCGACCACACGCGCTGCGGCGCGTCGGCGTAGTAGATGATGGGGGCCAGGGCGGCGAAAACGGCCGTCATCCGCATGGCCGCCACCAGCCGGGCGACTGCATCCTCGGCCAGAAAGGTGTCATTGTTGAGGATGAAAACGAAGGCGGCCCCACGCGCCAGCGCTTCCCGAATGCCCAGGTTCATGCCCCGGGCAAAGCCGCCATTGTCGCCCCGCGCCAGACGCAGCGCCTCCGGGCAAGCCGCCGCAATCCGCGCCAGCGAATCGTCGGTTGAGCCGTTGTCGACGACGAGGGTCCGCAAGTTGGGGTAGGTCTGCGCTGCCAGTGACCGCAGGCAGGCGATGGTATCGTCTGGGCGGTTCCAGTTCAGGGTGACGGCGTAGACGAGGGGCTGCTGCTCAGACATGGCCGCGCTCAGAGGGTGACGCTGGGGTCTGCGCCAACGATTCCAGGCCGTCTATTAGCGCGTTCCAGGAGAAACGGCCGTTTGCCTGGGCAATATTTTTCTGCATCTCCGCCCCCAAATCCTCAGCAAAAAAACGCTCGATGGCCGCGGCCAGCGCCGCCGGATCTTCCGGCGCGACGACGAGACCTGTGCGTTCGTGCTCGACCACTTCGCCCAGGCCACCCACGCTGGTGGTGATGACCGGTTTGCCGTGCCCAAAGGCCACCTGCACCACGGCGCTTTGGGTGGCGCTGCGATACGGCAGCACGACGACGTCCGCCCGCCGGATACAGGCCGCCAAAACTTCGTCTGGGAGGTATTCGTCTAACAGGGTTACGGCTGGTTGAATGTTTAGGCGATTTACCTGTTCTTGATATTGGGCCGTGCCCTGCCAGAATTCGCCGGCCACCAGCAGGTGCAACGGCCGTTGCGCCAGCGCCAGAGGCATTGCCTCTAACAGAACGTCCAGGCCCTTGTACGGCCGGACAAAACCGGCAAACAGCAGCAGCGGGCGATCATCCGGCAGGGCGACAGGCAAATTTTGCGCCTGTTCGCCCAGGGCGGCATACGTGGGAATGGGCGTCACCCGGCAAACCGCCTGGGGTAACAGGCGTCGCAGAATCTGCTCGTCGCTTTGCGCGTGCAAAATAAAGCCGTCGCCGGGAGCCAGGGTCAGCCGGGTCAGCCAGGGCAGCAAGAAACCCAACCGGCCTGCTTCGTGGGGCAGTACGTTATGGCAGATAAACAGCAGCCGTGGCGGCGTGGGCAGTCGCTTAATTGCCCGGCCCAGAACGCTCCAGGCGGGCGCCCAAAAGGGAACCCACCAGGGAATCACCACCACGTCGGGCTGCCACTGGCGTATGCGAGCCAGGGTATGCCGCCAACTCATGGGGTTGAGAGGGTTTAGCAGGTATTCGGCCTCGGCGCGTAACGGCCGTTCACTGGGATCCCGGTCACTCTTACCCGGAAACAACCAGCGTGGATATTGGCTGGAAAATGAGAGAAACAAAACCTCATGCTCCTGCCGCAGGCGTCGGGCCAGTAAAGTTGTGTAGTGGGCGATGCCGCCACGATAGGGAAAAGTCGGCCCGATCAGGCAATAACGTGTCATATCTTCAAAAAAACGGTTCCTATGGCGTAAAGCGGTAAACCATCCAGTCGCCAAACGCTTTCAACGGCGTTAAAAAATCCACCGCCTGGGCATTAGCCTTCAGCGTTGTATCTTGCAGGGCCACATACGTCACGCCCTCGCGGAGCAGGGCCTCTTTGACCAATGGCGGATTTTCCAGAAATAAGGATGGCAAATCGCGATTGTACAAATCCACCGGGCGGTCAAAGAGAATTTCATCGTAATGTTTGGCGGCCAACTGCACCGCAATAAATTCCCAGTAAGTCACTTCAACCATAAAATGGGCTTGCTCTGGCGGCAAATCGCCGGCGTCCAGCAGCTGTTCCAGGTAACGACCCGCCGCAACCGGCTCTGCCATGTTGGTTTGCGGAAAATCAACGACTCCTCCCAGGCCCAGAGCCAACAGCCAGACATAGCAGGCGGCGGGCAGCGCTAAACGCGCGAAAAACTGCCGGCGATTGGGCGCGTTGGCGGCCCAGCGGTAGAAGAAATACCCGCCGTACCCCACGTAAGGAGCCAACAAAAGCGTATAAACGAGTGTGTACCGGCCGGCGGCGGCGCTGGGCGGGCCGGAGTTTACGTTAAACACCATGTAAAGAAAGAGAGACAATGCCGCAGTTAACAAGGGGATGAACTGCCAGTAGGCCGCTTTTTTTCGGATAGCCCAGAGACCCATGATGGTAAAAACCCACACGGGCCAATCGACATTTTGCCAGACCAGATTGGGGTAAAAAAGGATTTTTTCAATTAGCGAAACGTCGTAGCCGCCATAAAACCAGCGGGAATACACTTTGTGTTCTCCCAGCGCCTGCGCGAGAGTGCCGGTCATAAACATGCCGACGTATGAAAAAACGAGAATTAGCAGGTTGCTGAGGAAAAACATGCCGATTAACTGAGCGGCATAACGAAACTGCTTTTGCCTGATAAATTTGTACAGGTAGACGGCCGTCAGCAAATTGACGACATTGATCAGCAGCCAGCTGTGCAAATGGAAGCCGCTGGCTAAAAAAAAGAAGATTCCGCTGTAGATCCAGTAGCGTCGCCGCTGCTCTTTTAGCCAGATCAATAGAAAAGTAAAACCGGCAAAGAAGCAGGCCAAAAAATAGATTTCCAACATGGGCGTGCCGCTAAGCCAGGCGTACCAGGGTTGGAAAACAACAAATGTGGCCGCAAACGCTGCGGCCAGAGAACTGGCAAACATGACTCTGGCTAATGCAAACACGGCAACCAATAGCGCCACTGAAGCCAAAAACGCCGTCAGGCGCGGCGCCCAGATGACGTCATCCCAAATCATCAGGGCGATGCCGTTGAGGAATTTCTCAAAGGGCAGCCATATCTGGACGTTGCTGGCCAGGGAGCCGATTTGCGGGTTTTGGCTCCAGGTGGCCGCGCTGATTCCTCTGGCAAATTCATCGGCAGACAGGCTGATGAACCCGGCGCGATATAGATAGGCTTGCAGGGCAATCTTGATCAGGATTAAACAGCTCAGAAAAATGAACTCAAATTTATATTTCGATAGCAGCCTCATGGTCAGAGGATTATAGCTTTGGCCTTCTACGCGTGTCCAATCTTGCCGTCCGGGGTGGTGGGGGCCTGTTTTGTCGGTTGGTTGCTGCCGGCGATTGTCCAAACGCCCTGCCAGTCGTTACAATACGCCACATTGGAGTAAGACGATGCAGATTTTAGTTACCGGGGCCACGGGTTTTGTTGGCCGCTCAGTGATGGATTGGTTGGCGCGGTGTGGGTATGAGGCACGGCCGTATCACGGCCGTATCACCGACTCCCTTGCCCTGCGCGCCGAGCTGGAAGGCATCGACACCGTCATCCACCTGGCCAGCGCCGAAGGACGTGGGCGCAAACGCCTTTTGCAGCACGTCGATATCGACGGCGCAGAACGCCTGATCGACCGCTGCCGCCGCGCCGAAGTCCGGCGCATCATTTTTGTCAGCCGCCTGGGGGCTGTGCCCAATTCGCTCCACCCTCTGCTGGGCGCCAAAGACACCATCGAGCGCATGGTCAAAAAAAGCGGGCTGGAGTACACCATTCTGCGCTCGGCAACCGCCTATGGCCCTGGCGACCGCCACCTGGAGATGCTGGCCAGCCTGGCTTTGTGGAGCTGGCCGTTTGTCTGGCTGCCCGGCGGCGGCAAGCTGTGGCTGCAACCCATTTGGGTGGAAGACCTGGCCCGCTGCATTGTCTTGACGCTGGATCGGCCGGATATGGTGGGCAAAACCATCACCATCGCCGGGGAAGAACGGCTGCCCTACAAAGAAATTTTGCGGCAAATCATGGACATTTTGGCGATTCGGCGCATTTCGCTGCCGGTTCCGCTCATCCTTATGCGGCCTATCACCCGGCTGCTCTTTAGCTGGTGGTATTGGCCGCCGGTGAGCAACTTTTTTGTGGACCGTTTTTTTGTGCCGGAAGCGGCCGATTTTGACAGCATTCTGCGCCAGTTTGGTTTCCGACCGGCCCGGCTGCAAGATAACCTCAACTATTTGGGCCGCCCCGGTATGCGCTGGCGCATCTTTCGCCGTTGATAGACAAAAGGTAGACTTATGGAACCCATCATTCGTGAGCGATTTAACGACGACATTTTGGCAACCGCCCGGCAGCGCTATGACATTGCCGCCGATCAAATTCGCCTGCTAGACAGCTTTGAGAGCTTCATGTTTGAGTATGAGCAGGCGGGCGCAGCTTATATTTTGCGCCTGGGCCACAGCCGTCGCCGCACGCCGGAACTGGTTCACGGTGAAGTGGATTGGATCAATTATCTGGCGGCGGGCGGCGCCGGCGTGGCCCGCGCTGTTCTCTCGCCGGGCGGCGAGCTGGTGGAATTGATCCCCGATGGGCAGGGGGATTATTTTTTGGCGACGGCGTTTGTGAAGGCGCAAGGTATGCCGGTGTGGGAGACGGAGCAGTGGGGTGAGCCGTTTTTTGTGGCGTACGGCCGTCTCCTCGGTCGTATCCATCACTTGAGCCAATCATACCAGCCTGCCAACCCGGCCTGGCAGCGGCCTCGCTGGGACGATCCCGCCAACCTGGTGGCCCACGAGACACTGAGCCAGGCCGACAGCCTCATCGAGCGCCGTTACCGCGACGGTCTGGCCTATTTGCAGGCCCTGCCACGCCCGCCGGAGGCGTATGGGATGATCCACCAGGACGCCCACACCGCCAATTTGTTTGTGGACGCCGACGGCCGTATCACCCTCTTCGACTTCGACGACTGCGTCTACGGCCATTTTGTGTATGATCTGGCCATGGTCCTGTTCTACGCTGTTGTCAATCGCCCGGACGCCGACGCTTTTGCGCCCGGCTTCTGGCAGGCTTTCTGGCGCGGCTACGAGATGGAGAACAGGCTGGACCCGGTCTGGCTGCGGGAAATTCCGCACTTCATGAAGCTGCGGGAGATTGAACTCTACACGCTGCTGATGCGCGATTATGGCCTGGAGGCGCTCGCCGATGACAGTTGGTCGTCGCGGTATTTGCACGGCCGTTTAGAGCGCATCGAGCAAGACGTGCCGGTGATCACGATGGCCTTTTAGCTGGCGGCCAAAGGAGTTGTATGACTGCTTTAATCGAACTGGAACCGGCGGATTTTGCCCGAACACGGCCGTTATTCACGCCGCTCACCCATCACGTAGCCATCGAATCGATCCTCGCCGGGCACACGCCGGGGCGCGTGTTTGTCGATGACGCCCATAAGCCCAAAACGGCCGTGGCCTGGTTCAAACGCCGCCTCTTCCTCACCGGCGACCGCAGCCGCGAGGGCGTCAACCGCGCCCTGGCCGCCCTGCTGGCCGACATTTATTATCCAACCATGATCGCCGCCGGGCTGGGCAATGGCGCGTTCACGCTGGTGTACACGCCCGGCTGGGAGCGTGTGATGGACGTGGTGCTGGCCGGTAAAGACCCGCTGGTCGGCCGGCGGCTGTGCTTTCGTCTGGACCCTACCCGCCAGAATTGGCGGCCGGCGTTACCCGATGGCCTGGCCCTTCGTCCGGCGGATGCCGCCTTGCTGGCCGATCCGCAGGTCGAAAACCTGGAATATGTGACCGACGAAATGGTCTCGGAACGGCCGTCTGTAGCCGATTTTCTGGCTAAAAGCTTTGGAACGTGCGTACTGGACGGCTCGCGCATCGTGGGTTGGTGCCTGACCGAATACAATACCGGCGGCCGCTGCGAACTGGGCATCGAAACGGCCGAGGCTTACCGCTTGCGCGGCCTGGCCCGGGCCACGGCCGTCGCCACCATCGGCGAGGCCGCCGCTCGGGGCTACACCGAAATCGGCTGGATTTGCGACGCGGACAATCAGCCGTCTGTAGCCACGGCCCAGAAGTTGGGGTTTCAACTGGGGCACGAAGACCCGGCCTTCATCGCTTTTTTTGACCCGGTGATCAACGCCGGAGTGCAGGGCAACGGCCGTTTTCGCCAGGGGCAGTACCACGAAGCCATCTCCTGGTACGAGAAAGCCCTCAGCCTGGGTGATCCGCCCGTCTGGCTGTTGTGGAATACGGCCTGCGCCTATGCTCGCGTTGGCGACTGGCCTGAGGCTCTGGCCTGTCTTCATCGAGCCATAGAAACCGGCTTTGCCGATCGCGCGTCTCTGGAAAACTCGGAACACTTTCAGGCGCTGCATGGCAGTGTCCAATGGGACGCGCTGCTGGCCCGCCTGCCTGCCTGATAGGTGCAGTTTTCATCCATGAGGCCTATTTTCCCTCTGCGCTAAAATTTTTTACAGGAGCGTTCTTATGAGAGACGATGAATTATTGGCTTTGTACAATGAAGAACAACGCCGCACGCCGCAGTTTCCGGGGACGCGGCGGGAAGACGTTGGCAACGTGGTGCGCTATGTGGACGAAACGGCCGTGGCCGAAGCCAATTATGTGCTCTACAGCCGCCTGACGGCCGCCAACGCCGACCGGGTCATCCAGGCGCAAATCGATTATTTTGCCGGGTTGGGCCGTTCTTTTGAATGGAAGCTCTTCGACCACGACACGCCCCCCGACCTGCGCCGGCGGCTGGAAGCCCACGGCTTCACGATTGGCGAAGCAGAGGCCATCATGGCGTTGGATTTACAAGAAGCACCGCCGGCCCTCTTGCAGCCGGTTACGATTGATGTGCGCCGTCTGACCGATCCCGCCGACGCCCATTTGATTGTGCCCATCGAGGAGGCGGTCTGGGGCGGCGATCACAGCGCCTGGGGCGCTCGCCTGTCCGAGGAAATGCGCACCGTGCCGGATCAGCTTTCCGTCTACCTGGCTTACGCCGATAGCCTTCCGGCCTGCGCCGCGTGGATCAACTTTACGCCCAACAGCCAGTTTGCCAGCCTGTGGGGCGGCTCCACCCGGCCGGAATACCGCAAACGGGGCTTGTACACGGCCGTTCTCGCCGTGCGCGTTCAAGAAGCTATCCAGCGCGGCTATCGCTACCTGACCATCGACGCCAGCCCCATGAGCCGCCCCATTGTGGCCCGGCATGGCTTCCGCTTTTTAACCTACTCCTACCCCTGCTCCTGGGAACCGGGCTGAGCAGGAAACCGTGAGATGACTATGGACGAACTCGCTAAAATAAACAAAGAACGATGGGAAGCGTTGGTTGCGGCGGATGTGGCTTACGCACGGCCGTTTCTGGACATGAATGCAGCCAAGGCGCGCGCCTGGTTGGCCGCGCAGGGCGTGGCCCCGGCCGGGGCACTAGACGACCTGGTGGGCAAAGACGTGCTTTGCCTGGCCAGCGGCGGCGGGCAGCAGTCGGTGGCGTTTGCGCTGCTGGGGGCTCGTGTCACCGTCTTCGACCTGGCCGAGAACCAATTAGCGCGGGATGTGGCGGCGGCGGCGCATCTGGGCGTGGCGGTAACGGCCGTGCAAGGTGACATGCGCGATCTCTCCCGCTTTGCCGACGACAGTTTCGATCTCGTCTGGCAGCCCTATTCCCTCAATTTTGTCGATGACGCCCGCGCCGTGCTGGCCGGTGTGGCCCGCCTGCTGCGGCCCGGCGGCTTCTACCGCCTGCAATTTGCCAATCCGTTTGTGGTGGAACTGGACGAGACGTTGTGGGACGGCCGTGGCTATCCCCTGAAACTGCCTTACGTCGATGGCGCGGAACTGGCTGTGGAAAATCCTGATTGGGTGGTGCGCCAGGCGGATGGCACCGAGCGGGTGATGACCGGCCCGCGCGAATTTCGCCATACGCTCAGCGCCGTCGTGAACACCCTCATCGCCCAGGGGTTTGTCTTGCTCGGTTTGTGGGAAGATTCGGAAGACACCGCGCCCGATCCCCAGGCGGAGCCGGGAACCTGGGCGCATTTTGTCGCGGTGGCCCCGCCGTATTTGCGCCTGTGGGCTGTCCTAAACAAGTGACGCTCACCCATCTGCGGGCTTTGCCGACGCTGCGCTGAGCAGCAGGCGGACACGGCCGTTCGTCACTCTTCCTCCTCGCCCGCCTGCACCGTATCCAGGTGCTCCAGCATATCTTCGATGGCTTCGATGACTTCTTCTTCGACCTCGGTGTGGTCGCATTTTTCGCAGACCCAGGTGGGCACTTCTTCCAGGCGCAGCTGCTGGCCGTCTTCTAATTCGACGACGTAATCCAGCATTTCTTCCCTCATTTCACCCCGGCAGTAGGGACATTTCATAAGTTCTCCAAAAAGGAACCACCCTGGACCGATTTCCTTCCCGAAATCGGCCAGGGTGGTCAACTTCAGTTGTGAGGCTGTTTTTGTGATGTGGCTCCCACAAACCCAGAGACGGCCGTAGCTCTAACAGCCCCTCACATCATCAGCGCCCGGCGTTGTTCTCGGAGGTAAACGACGGCCGGTGCTGGTAACAGCATCTGGTTGCTAAATCAGGCCATTTGCCTGGCGGCGGCAATCCAATTGGCCGGATCCGCCTGCCAGTCCGCCAGTTTGGCGATGGCTTTCACCTCTTCCGGCTGGGCGGCGGCCAGCTTGGCAAAGGTGTCGATCCCGGCTTCGTTTAGCCGCCGGGCAAAGGTTGGGCCAATGCCGTTGATCACGGTCAGGTCATCCGGCTCCTGCGGCGCGACAATGTTCTGGCGCACGGCCCCCAGGCGCTCGAACGCCAGGTTGACCAGTCCGGCCAGTAAATTGACGTAATTTTTGGGCATGACAACTTCCAACATCGTCTCATTCTCCTTCTGGTTGCAAATTCACCACGCCATTTATGACGCACTGCATCATTATAACACAAAACGGCCGTGCTTGTGAAATACTTCACCCAGGCAAATGCAGGAATGAAAGTCAGTCGATTTGCGCCCGGCCCTTATCGGCCAAAAAGCGTTGGATATAGCCGCCCACCAGCGGATAAACGAAGGCGTGCCCCTGAAACGTGCGCACGGCCGCCCAGACTCCCATGATGATGAACACAAACTGGAACAGGAACAGGCAGCCAAAAATGATAAACGGAAAGAAAAACAGCGGCGGCGGCCCGGCAGAGTCGGACGCCAGCAGAAATGTGCCGCCCATCATCACAAAAAAACTGGCGACGTAAAGAATCATCCCCAGAAAAAACGCGCCCACCTGGGTGACCTGCCAGGCGATGGCCTGCCCACCTTGCTGCCGTACGTATTCAGATTTTTCGCGCTGGGTCAGCCAGATGATGGCCGCCAGCAGCAAGCCCCATATGGGCAGAATCACCGCGCCATTGGCCAGCCCGGCCATGATGCGCTCATCAGAAGTTGGAATGTTTTCTTCCATCAGAAATGCTCCCTACTGAAACTGGAGACTAGAGACTAGAGACTGGTTCAATCTCCAGTCTCCAGTCTCCAATCTCCCATTACGTAACGGCGATGGCTGAGCCAACGGCCGTTTTCGTCACCTCAATGCGCGTCGGAAAGGCGTCGCGCAGTTCATCGATGTGGGTGATAACCAGGATGCGGGCAAAATCGTCCTGGATGGTGTTGATGGCTTCCACCAGCCGCTGCCGCCCGCTGGGGTCCTGGCTGCCAAAGCCTT